>Ga0080004_1120664_pt1 | contig 188626 bp, 170 predicted proteins | sample WasSprMetagenome_FD_69207 | JGI IMG/M metagenome (GOLD analysis project Ga0080004, IMG submission 69207) | Sulfidic aquatic microbial communities from Washburn Spring, Yellowstone National Park, USA - WS (SPADES assembly) (version 2) | ecosystem: Environmental > Aquatic > Thermal springs > Hot...
GTTCTGCTTCTCAGCAGGATTAAGCATAGGAACAGCACTAGCAGTCCTAATAGTAGGAGCATTCATAAACACAGTAGCAGCAGCATACGTACTAGGACTAAGCGGATGCGCATACATACATGAGAGAGCCTTATGGCCGAGCTGGCCTTTAAGGCTAATATGGCCAACGGCACCGCAGGCTTACAGCACAGACTGGATTATGAGCCACGTATTCATGCATACAGGGCTCAACCACGTAACCCACGGCGTTCAAACAGGAGCCTACCTTACAATACAGAATCTTAAGATCGGAGACATGGGTAAGATAAACCTTAGAGACATATTCATACTGACCACCATAGCTAGCATAATCGCAATATTCGTGGGAAATGCCACTAGAGTTTGGATAATCAACCTTTTAGGCGTCGGCAGGGTTCCAATATGGGGCGCATGCTCAGTAACAACTTGGTGCGATAACGACTTTGCAAGATACGAGCAGGCTCCACCAGCCATATTCCAGTTTGAAGCTGGAGCCGCTGGCTTTATAATCGTCATGGTACTATTCCTTCTAAGAGCCCGATTTATATGGTGGCCTCTACATCCAGTAGGCTTCATCCTAGCAACGGGTGTGGCGCCAAACTGGATGAGGGAGTGGAATGCCTTCTTAGGGGCTTGGATAGCTAAATTCCTAACCCTACGCATAGGCGGCAGTAAAGCCTATGAAGAGTATGGAATACCGTTTGTAAGCGGAGGAATAGCCGGATACGCTCTTGCAAACCTAATAGCATACCTAATAGGAACAGTTAGATTCTTCATACCATTCTAGAAAAATAAAATCCCCCTCCTTTTTTTTAACTACAAAAGGCAACGTTTAAGTATAGTTGCCCTATCTATTCAACAGGGCTATTTAATGCTTAAACAGTTTTTCATCATCGGATTACTGTTGCTGTTTATTGGAGTAGCATTCTTCACATCATCCCTCACTGTGGAAACTCAAGCTCGTTCTCTTGAATTGGAAACACTACTTTACAAGAGTAGGTTTGAAATGAACCGTGAAGAAGCTAAACTCCTCAAATTCACCTTTCCGGGAAACACCACGGTAATCGCCAGCATAGGGGCAAACATGTGTGTAGGCCTCAAGATTTACACGGGCGAAGCCCTTGAAGAACTGTTTAAAACGGTTGAGGAGCTTGACGTAGAAGATTATCCACGCATCGTCGCGGCTATAGAGAACATATCTAAACCCGTTTCCTGGTCACACCAAGAATACTATAGACACGTTATTCAGAATAATGAAACATCCATATACTATTTCCTCATCTACAACTATCCCTCATGCTATCCGAAAACCGTAAACTTGGAGATTGGATATATTGTAGGCCACTTCGAAGAACCTAAGGAAGAAAAGTCAACGTTTAAAAATCAAATGCTATCCATTGGATTAGCCACTATGGCTATAGGCTTCATAATCTCAATGTACGGGCTTTCAAGAGAACCCAAAAAATAGGGGAACTTTAACCTAGAAGCTCGTCAACGTTTTTCTTTATCTTCTCTATGGCGGCTACTATGAGGTCTGCGGCCTCCCTTCCACCGAGTAGTACTTGATGTGGGATTGTCACCTCTCTTGTACAGTATTCTTCAGCTCCTGGAAGGTTTAAACTCTCATAGTTCGGTATTTCCCAGTCTCCTGGGAATATCCCTTTAAGATTCTCCCTCTTAAACGCCGGTTGCCTGTATAGGGGCATACCGTAACCTACGCCGGCTGGTACACCTTCAGCGTTTAAAGCCGCTACAAACTTATCTTTTGGAAGCCCATAGAATTCTTCAGAATTATACCTTATTACGAAGAAGTAGTATCCCCTCTTAGTAACCCTATCGTCTCTCTTAAGCGGTTCAACACCACCTATCTTCTTAAGCTTTGAAGCCAGATACTCACCAGTCTCATGTTTAAGCTCAACATGCTCTCTAAGCCTCCTCATCTGCGATATAAGCAGCCCAGCTTGAAGCTCTGAAAGCCTATAGTTTGAGCTCAGAATATAGTGCATGTAGCCAGGCTTCCCTAAAACCCTACCTATATTGTGGATTAATCTAGCCTTCTCAGCAAGCTCATCATCATTCGTTAAAACGATACCGCCTTCACCGGCTGTTAACGTTTTACTCTCCTGAAGGCTGAAACCTCCCATGTGGCCAATAGCACCGACCTTACGCCCCCTCCATTCAGAACCGTGGGCGTGAGCGCAATCCTCTATCAGAAATAGACCGTGCTTTTTAACTATCGGGAGGATTTCATCAAAGTTTATCGGATAGCCTGCATAGTGGACGCCTATAACGGCTTTAGTCTTCTCCGTTATATTCTCCTCAATAGACTTCGCACTTATAGCCGCTGTTTCAGGATCTATGTCCGCGAAGACCGGTATGGCTCCAACCTCGCTTACGGCTGAAGCAGTGGCTATAAACGTTACAGCTGGAACTATAACCTCATCACCAATACCGACGCCGACCGTTTTAAGCGCAAGCTCAAGGGCAACAGTACCATTTGCAACGGCTATCCCATACTTAGCCTGATGATACTCAGCAAACATCCTCTCAAACATCTCAGCCTTAGAGCCCAAGTAAAGCCTACACCACCTCCTACTACGCACAACCTCAACAACAGCCTTCTCATCCTCCTCATCGTAAATCGGCCACTGTGGAACAAGCTCCCTAAGTCTTTCAGCCTCTCTTGAACCACCTTTCAAAGCTAACTTAGCCATACATTTAAAATACTCGCATAATTTGCATTTAATATTTTCCCCTCTGAGAAATTGGAAAAATAAAATGGGGTTTAAAACGGTATGAAGAACCTTGTTATTCCTACGAGTCCACCGATGAGCACGGCAATCATGTAGCCAGCTATAAAACCTACGGCTACAGGTATTCCAAACTCTTCATAGCCTTTAGTACCCCCTACTCTCAGAGTCAGCGTTTTCATAATCCAGGCGATTAAAAATGGAAACCATATACCCCAAAGTGTAGACATGTAGCTCGTCCCAAGTATAAATCCTATTGGTTCAAGTGGGAACCAGATAAACCTAGCGTGGAGCCAGCTCAGTAAAGCCACTATGATGAACCCTGCTAGGAAATTGGGCCACCATGGCTCGGTGCCGGGTCTTACGTTCCAATTATCCGGATTGCCACATCTATCTATAAGGGAATCATATGTGCTTTCAGCCCATACCGGTAGCTTCGCCAATCCAAATGTATGGCACATGAAGACGTAAGTTGCCATAACAATTGGATAGCCTAGAATCCCGGCAATCAACACCACTTTGAACGCCTCTCTAGTCTTTACACCCGTTAAACTCGCCATCTTATAGCCCGCTGCAAACGATAACGCGGCTCCTCCGAAAGACTTAGGCACATCAACCAACCACTCTGAAAGATAGGCTGAAGCCATAAACTCCATAGTCGGAGGTTGGGGAGCCTGAGGCCATACGAATAGCCTATAGAAGGCATTGCCATGTTCAGCGCCTTGAAGCGTACAACCAGCCAAACCCCAAATACGGGTATTAGCGATCCAGAAGATGAATACCGTAAATATTAGAATGATCGACGTTGTAGGCCCCATACCCCATCCCAGGAGAACCACCATAATCAACACTATAGATACTAATAGGAGGATGTACGCCTGCCTATAGGTCATAGCCTCCTCCCCCTCGTAGCCCTTCAGAGGACCTTTACCCAATGCTGCAAGTAGAGTATCCCTAACATACCTCCAGTTTAACAATAGGTATATCAGTGTTAAAGCGGTAGATCCGCCTACGTAACTGAGCGCCATAAACTTAAAAGGCTCTCCAAAGTTTGGTGTGATTGTTCCACACCAAGCCCTACCGCATCCGCCAATCGTATCTAGACCGGTGTAGTAACCGAGGATGAACGCCACTTGAACAGCTATTATATAGACTAGGTGGAAAAACCACGTGCTGAAAAGAGTCGATAAAGGCACTAAATACCCTATGGCTATGAATACTGGATGCTTCTGAAACATGCTTAATCCGACGACGGAAGATAGAGGCGAACCAGCTGGTATCCAGTATCCTCCATGACCGCACGTGTTTACACGCCATCCATAGACGTCGGGGAACCAGGGGAACATAACGGTCATGTATATTGGAATTTGAACGACTAAACCCAGCAGTACACCTATGATGAACGGTTTAGCGAGTTTAGATGTAGCACCTTCCTCTTTAAACGTATACTTTAGGATTTCATGTGAAGCTAGGACGTGCGTGAACGGAACCTTTTCAATGTCTATCCAGTTCCTCCTAAATATGGTTATTATTGAAGCCATGAATAGGTAAAACACTACATGCAATAAAGTCCAGTATAGGATCGGTATACTCCATACGCTCCAGTCTATAGCCCCTCCGGTTATGAGCTTTTCAACGTACTCAGTTGGGGGAGCTAAATACCACGGTACATACTGCATCGTAACGTCTGGGTGAAACCTCCTATTATGCCATACACCTGCATACCACTCAGACGTAGCTGCGTAATCCGTATACCACGCAACTGAAACAGCAGCCATGTATAGGTAAACCACCGTAGATATCTTAGACTTCTTTAAAAACCCAGCCCTGCTAACAGCGGCTGCCAATAGGATCAATATGAATGGTGCGGAAGTAAGTTGTAGGGGGGCATGCGACAATACCCAAATTGTAGAAGTGCCAAAGCCCAGATGGAAGTAGGCTTATCCAGACGATACTTACAAAGGCTAGGAGAATGCTGAAGACAATGACGATAGGCAGTGAAACCTTCTCGATTTTCTCATGAGTTTTCAAACTCATTTAAAGACACTCCAAATAAAATTATCATGGATTTACTTTTTATGTTTTTCCCACCGATTTTCTAGGTGGCAAAATTTTAATAAGTAAACTTAGTATTGTTTAATGGTGGTTTTGTGCATAAAACAGTATTTATAGTCGGTTTGATAATACTTGTCGTCGGGATTGCTTTAACGGTTTACGGTTTCTACTATGCGAGTTCTCTAGATGCTTTGATTGAAGCTGACGAGTGGGATGTAACATGGTATAGTATAACAGACTCCTATGGCACGTTTGGCGATGTGATAGGTTCTTCTAAGTTTCCGAAAAACTTCTACTATAACCCGATAAGCTATGACGACTGGTTCGACCACTTCGGCTTTAAAGCAAAACTATACATAACCCTTAAAGAAGATAAAACGGTAATATTCAGGGCTGGAAGTGACGACGGAATAATACTGTACGTCGATGGTACACCCGTGATAAACAGCTGGGTTTTAAGGGCTTATGCCGTCGATGAAACCAGAGTCTCTCTAACGGCTGGAACGCATGAGCTGGAGTTGTGGTGGTATGAGTGGGAGGGGGGTCAAGCGGCCTCCTTTGAAGCACATGTTGAAGAGTGGGGTATTGGCACAACCATGCAGACGGCGGGCGGAGGTATAATATTCATAGGAGCCATAATAACGGTAATAGGCTTCATACTAAAACCCAAAGCAAAAGTAACTATTTAGAGAATTACATTAAATCCAATACTTTTTTCCACTCGAGCCTATAAAACTCTAGGATGTCTTCTTTAAAGTTTTAATCATAAACGCTATTATAGAATTCGTTATTAAAACGATGACTGATGCTGAAAATGGGATTTTAGGATTTATCATATAAGCGTATCCCGCTAAAGTAGGCGTCAGCCAGTTTACGAGAGCTGAAGATGTCGTAGTTAGAGATAGTATTTTAGCCTTAGCCTTCTCATCTACTAGATCTATACTGTTTACGAGAATAGTCCTTATAGTTGGGTAGACGAGTATGTAGAAGCCTCCTAAAGTACCTGCGATAACGGCTAAGATTAAGCATTCACTAGGAGCCATAATGAGAGTTATTACAGATAACGCTGATAAAATATATCCAAAAACTAGAATTTTAAGAAGATTCTCCTCTCCCCTTATCCTAGGTAAGACTACGGTTAGTAAAAGAATGGATACTATCGATGAAGATGCTGGAACCACTGATGCAAGCTCTTCACTTAATCCCAAACCTCTAGGATCGGTAAGATAAAGTGCGTTATAAGTGCTTGAGACAGTATAGTAAAAGCCTCCTAAAACAGTGCATATGAAGATTAGGGAGATCGCTCTTGTTTTAAAGACTATTTCAATAGCTCTTCTATAGCCTTTAAAACCGGATAAATCACTCCGCTCCTTCATAAGTAAATTGCCTATCTCCGTCTCTCTTAGAAATATCTGTCTTACTGTAAACATTATACATAGACTGGCTAAGGCTATTGTGAAGAGTATTCTGCACCCCGCTTCAACACCATAAATCGTAAGTATTAATCCAGCTAAAGGTGTTAGAAGGCCTCCGATCACAGAGATCAAGTTTATAGTGCTAAATATGCTGGCTCTATATTCAGGAGCGGTATCCTCAATAAGCATGCACTCCCATACAGAGTATATCACTGTTATAAGAGCTTCAAATACTATAGCAAGCATCATATGCCACAGTTCTCTAGCTACAATCCACAAGCTCATAGCGCCGGTCCAACCCACTACGTCAAACAGCATAAGAACCCTTTTCCTTCCAAATCTATCCGCCAAATAGCCTCCAAATAGGGGTAGGAAAATTTGCAGAATAGAGTATAGAGTCATCATAAGACCTATTTCAACCTCTGTAATACCCAAACTACGCATAAATACTGGTCTATAAAAGAAGACCCAGCTCATAGGGATGCTCCATAACGGCTCGGTGAGCACTAAAACTTTAGCATTCCTACCCCAATTTTCATAGAACTCACTAGCCCTACGCATAAAGAATCCCCATATCCCACCAGTAAGAGATAGGATAGCTTACGTTTCAGTATGGTTTAAACGTAGTCTCCATTCTAAGAATCCTACCAGTTCTTGAAGACTCTATAGACTTTATCATTATTTCGCTTACATGTGCTCCCCAGTCTATGTTGGGTATTGGCTCTTCATCCTTCACTATGCACTCTAGAAAGTGTTTAGTTGAAGTCTCATAATAACTCCAACCACGCCTGCCAATGTCATCCCAACCGACTTTAACCCACTCACGCATTTTAACAGTCTTATAGGCAACGGCATAAGCTCCACTACCTATAAGAACACCTCCATCCGAGCCGTAAATCTCTATGTCTGGAAACATGCCGACGTCGCTTCTAAGACCATCAGGCGTTACGAAATTGGCTATTACAACACCTAAGCATCCAGACTTCATCTCAATAAGAGTTAACGTATTATCCTCAGCCTCCACCTTAACCTTCTGAGTCCTAGGCACTCTCCCCAATAAAGGCCATACGCTCCTATAGGAGTCAAATTTAGACAAGTGTTCAATAAACCAATCCTCCGGCACGATATCCACCTCAGGTATAGATATTCTCGCCAAGCCCGATACTCTCTCAGCAGGTCCGAGTAGAAACGTTAAAGCAGATATTTCATAGACGCCAAGGTCGAATAGGGGCCCCCCAGCCCTTCTGGTGAAGAACGTCTCCGCACCCCATATAGGTGGTCCACGTCCTAGGCCAGCTCTAAACCAGAAGATTGCACCTATATCTTTCAAAACCTCTTTAGCTTTAACATATTCTGGAAACATTTGAACACAAGGTTCAACTAGAGCCTTTACACCAGACTTTTTAACGGCATTTACAGCGCTTCTAAGGTCGTCCATGTTTGTAGCTAGAGGCTTCTGAACTAAGACATGCTTACCCGCGTTAGCAGCCATAGCTACTTGCCTAGCGTGATCGCCCATACCTGTAAGTATAAACACAGCTTCAACATCAGACTTCTCAAGCATCTCCTCATAATCAGTATAGTATTCCTCAGCCCCCCATAGTTTAGCTGCTCTCTCCGCCTTCTTCTCAACTATATCGCATACTGCTACAAGTCTTCCATACTTCTTAATAGCGGGTAAATAGGCCTCATTAGCTATAACACCACAACCTACAACGCCACACTTAACGCTCATAGTCGTCTCCCCAATATCTGTTATAGAGGCTGTATTTAAGCAATATCTACTCGCCTCTAAGGAATCTAGGCCTCCTACCGTTGCAGTCAAACAGGGGCCATTTAAAAGCACGTTACGCTCCATCGTACACTAGTAAGCTATTTCGAAAAACAATCATCAGGACAGTATAAGCCCACCGAGGACTGCGTAACTTAGAATCTTTATGAAAAGGTTCGGTTGAAACAAATTTAGTAGCATAGCCGCTTCAGAATAATTTTATAAGGCTCACCTAGTTTTTTCATTTTAGGGTTTTATTTTGAGACGTAGATTAACGATAATCATGTTGATTGTACTGGTATTCTCCATAATGAACATACCCAAGTTTCAGAGAGCTGTTTCCATACAACCGAGTTGGCTCAACCCGGGTACATACGTGGAGTATAGTTGCAACGTATCCGTTTATAAGGGTGCTCCTTATGCCCCAACAACGGGAACCTTTAAGTGGACTGTTATAAATCTGACGGATGGGTATGCCTTCATCTACTATGAAATGCGTATTGAAGACATGTCTTTTGAGAAGACGTTTAAGATAGATCTATCATCTAACCAGATCAAGGCGATAGACGATAAGTTGATAGAAAACGTCACAAACTACCTCTGGATAGATTACACTCCAAGATTAGGTGATGTTATTCAACTCGAAAACCTATCAACGACTGTTGTAGATTTACGTCTAGTCTCTTCAAAGCTATTCGTGGGTAGAGCTTGCTGGCTGACGAATGCTACTTTCACTATAAAGGGGCTTAACATTGGAGATCTAAAAAATATGACAATGGATGGCTTTATTGAAAGAAGCTACGATTGTGAAACTGGTGTACTCGTAAGCTCTCGCTTCCTAATAGAGTTTAAAGATTCAAGTGGAAAGGCTTCTCAAAGCTATTTTACAAGCATGCTAATATCTTCAACAAACATACCGAATTTAACAGCCAGTAAGTCTCCTTCAACTGTTCCAGTAGTAGCAGCTGTTGCAATTCTACTAACATCCATATTCATGGTTTTTAGAAGAGTCTTCCAAGTAAAACCACTCTGAGGATCGCGTCGATGATTAGAGGAGTCACTCCGGCGATTAACGCCTTACTCTTAGGCATTTTAAACATAACGTAGAGGGCGACCGTACATATTAGGCAAGCCCATACTGAGAAGACGTATGCCATGTTTGAGAGAACTTTAGGTGCTAGCTGATTTTCCCAAGCCTCCCTATACGTGTTCGTCATAGCATTGGCCGCTTCAATATTACCTATATTTATTAAAACAAGCGTCACTGATGATGAAAGCATGGCGACGGATGTATCCACCGCCAACACCACCGTCAGCGGGGGGACTATGAATAATATGGCAAAAGCCTCTATAACCTTCCCAATCACATAGGTGAACATGGCGTATGCCGTAGACATTAAAATACTTGTGAAATGCTTCTCCGTTTTAAGTATCCAAGCCATTATATAGTATATGATGCTATTTCTGAGGATATAGTAACCGTAGTTTATAAGGGACATTACAACTATTTGCGTGGCGGTTGTAGTATCCATTAATGAAGACTTATAAGGCTCCAAGACGCCGGAACCTTTAAGGATAAAGAGGTTTGTTTTGAAGAGCATAAAAAGCTGTCTATTAATCAGATCAGCTATTATAAGTATCACTAAAACAGCTATGGGGCCTCCTATGTCGGGGTTTTCACTGATTTCCATAAAGGCTTTAAATGGGTTAAAGGCAACCAATCCAGCCCTCCGCAGGAACTCCTTAAGCCATAATCCAGACCATTTAAGACCAGAATACATAGCCCTTAGCATAGATGCGAATACGGCTTGTACCTTCTCACGACGCGTCTTAGCCCTTCTCCTCCTAGGCCTCCTCCTAGGTTTTTCCGAGTCTAAACCGCACCACCCCTTTTAATTTTAAGTATCCAAAGTCTATATTCCATGATTACATGAAACCCTCAAACCTTAAATTATTAAACTCAAAACAAGTATTTTAGTGTACTGTTGAAACGTCCTACCTCAACACGCTGGAGGGGGAGGATTATTGGTTTTTAAAAAACGTAAGGGGCGTAGAAAGAAGATTTCCGCAACAACCCCGTTCCTAGTTCAACTTTTCAAAGACTACATTAAAGATTGGAAAGACTATCACGGTTTCGTCGTCTGCACTCCCAAGAAGATGCTCGGCTACACTAAGCTTTTAATCTCCTCTAGAACTGTAGGATTCTTCGATAGAATATGGATAGTCTCCGGCGTTTTAGAATACGTCACTAGAGAATCCATGGGCAGTTTTGAAGCCGAACTATATAGGAAGCTTAAACCTTTAGAATGTAACATTGTCCGCAGAGGTTTTATACGTAAAAGCTGGTCTTTCACACCGTCGCCCTACTTGGAGAAGATGAGAAGCCTAATTCCAGAGTTTGAAGTATCCAATAGGCTTGTAGATAAGCTTAACAACAACGCTGAGATAATGAGTCTAATCAAATCGGTTAAGCCTGATAAGTTCTCGATATCTCTCTTATCGCTTCCAATAGAATACCAGCCCTTTGCGAGAGATGAAGACGCCGCGGTAAAAGGTATGGTTGAATTCTACAAATCCCCTGAAAGCATAACATGGGTTGTTACATTAGAAGGTATGTTCAATAGATGGATCGGGATAGAGAAGAAGGGGCGTGAAGTTATGGACCTTATGAGGAAGGTGTGCAAACTTGTACTCGATGAAACAGAACTTATACGTAAAAATCTAAACCCGTCATCCTAACAGTTGGACTTATACTTTTAATATGATTAAATCCGCTCAACATAGCCGAGTAATTAACTAATTCAACTATGATAAATCGAATGACTTCATGCAAAGCCAAACATCCATAAAACAATCATGACGGCAAAGCATCTTTCTAAGGTTGTCCATAAAAGGTGAAACAGTTTCTTTAAAATATAAGCAATTCATAAGGCATTAACTTCCATTAATTTTAAATATTTTAATTTCAAATTTATTTTTGAATGCGAAAATTCATTTTAATACCCGGTTTAGTTTTAATAGTTTTAGGCGCAGCCGTCATCGGCTTCGGCTTTCAGCTTAGTAAGCAATTCGGCGTAGAGGCTGGCGAGTGGCAGGTTACATGGTACTCTATGCAGAACACTTACGGAGTTTGGGGCGCCGTCATAGCAACTGGTAGATTTCCGACAATCTTCAGCTATGACCCCCTCGAATACTCCTATAGGGACGAACCTATAGGATTTAAAGCATTCCTAGAAATAAACGTTCCCAGAGATATGACCATCCAATTCACCATAGGTGGAGACGACGGCGATATAACGCTTTTCCTAGATGGTAATATACTACTAAATCTTCCATGCCCAGATCCAAACGTTCAACAATCTACTGAGGCGTATTTAACGGCTGGTAGGCACACGCTTGAAATAGAATACTATCAGGTTTTAGTAGAAGATGATGCAGCCGCCTTATTCAACATGACGATTCCTGAGCAACAGACCGCTACAAGTATAATAACAGGAGGGGGAGTGCTGGTATTCCTAGGTGTCATTTTAACGTTAATAGGATTCCTACTTAAACCTAAAAAGACCTAAGTCTAAACCGTAGAGTAGTTCAAAGTTTCTGAAGAAGACCTAGTAGAGGTGCTTCACCTTTTCTCTCTCAAGTCTAAACACCACCATCATAGCGAGTCCAACAATAGCGATGACAATGACCCCTGTTATGGGAAAGTTAATAGTTTGATCTTCACGTCCATATACTGTTGGATTTAATGGTAAACTAACTTTTAATTAATTGTAAACTTACCCGAACAATTATATGTTCATTTTCATAAAACCCTACTGAAACTAATTCATAGGCTTTCAATACATTTTTAAACTCCTTACTTGAAGCCAACTACCAATAGTATATTTCCCTAGCACTCTTAACGATCTTGCGTACGGTACGTGCATCTAAACGTTCTACCCCAGGCCTGGCGGCATATTCATCGGCGTAATCGCTTCTACAAAGCTCCAGCTTCATTTCGATCGGCGTTTCAAGAATAAATGGTTTAAAAGCGCCAATTCTAGCTCTTTGAACAGCCCTCATAGATGCATCATGTACCATTTTACGGGCACGTTTAGGAGTTATGCACTTAGCCCTATTTCTACCAAGCCCCTCTTTAACAGCGACCAACTCAATATCTCCAAAGAAGTCACGTGCCTCCTTACACGCAGCAGAATCTCCAGAAACCATGATAACTGGTACGCCGAAGGCGCCGGCATAAGCTCCTGCTTGACCAATTTCACCAAATTTCCTTCCGTTAATGTAGAGGTTAAACCATGAAACCGATGATTGAGTATGATCTAGAAATGCATTTAGAGTTCCAGCCATCGCGTGACAACCAATCTGTATCAGTCCGCTAAAGGTTTTATCGAGGCTCGGCATAACCTCCAACGGGCTTTTCACGGTCTCGTAAACCGCCCTTTCATCCAACATCTCCAGTATAAAATTGTCGCCACCGCCATGCCCATCCAATACAACGACTTCCGTAGCCCCCCCGTCAAAGGCTCCGGCAACTGCAGAATTAACCTCTTCGCAAAGTAGGACACGGGCTTTCTCATATTCCGGGCATCCCTTCTGCACTTGTTCAGGGCGCCAAATGCCGCTGACCCCTTCCATATCTGTTAAAATATAAATCTTCATTCTACCACAACACTTCTATAGGAGAATTTACTATTCAATTTTTCCTTAAGTTAAACTATTTAACCCCACCTCTCTCAGTACATATGTGCTGAAAGGTAATGTCCACATCTTTTAAAACATTCAAGTACCATTTTAAGAATGCTCCGGTTTTAACATCTTGGACTGTTAGAGAAATTTTAAGCTCCACTTCGGCTGGTGAAATCTACACCTCCCTAGACATGGGCCTTTCAAAAGAGAAGATTTACGTAGATGAAGACTACGTCGTAATACGTGATTCAAAAGTTCATATTGAAGAGTTTAGAAAGGCATTGGATGAGGAAGCGGTTTACGCTATTTTAAACTGTTCTCTCGTTAAAATCGCTAAAGCCTGTGAAGGTCACTACTATAAGCTTAAGCCTGTAGCTCCAAATACCGCTCCCACAATAGAGATAGATGGCATCCATATGCACCGTATTCTAGACGTCACACCTTGGAAGGATTCGAAGATCAAGGTTAAGCTAATGTCTGTTAGAAAAGGCTTTAGAGTCTTAGATCTCTGCACTGGATTAGGATATACCGCTATATGGGCTTTAAAATATGGAGCCAGTGAAGTACTGACCGTAGAGAAGGACATTAACGTGCTTGAAATCGCTTGTTTTAACCCGTGGAGTAGATGGCTTGAAGATAAAAGAATAACAATAGTCATTGAAGATGCTTTAAAAGTAGTTAAACATCTAGCCGATAATTCCTTTGATAGAATTATGCACGACCCCCCTAGGCTATCATTAGCGGGGGAATTGTACGGATTAGAATTCTACCGTGAACTTTACAGAATACTCAAATCCAAAGGTATACTTGTACACTATACTGGTCAACCAGGCTATAAGAGTGGGAAGGATATAATGGCTGGTGTTAAAAATAGGCTTGAAATGGTTGGCTTTACTGTTAAGAAGGTGCCGGAGGCATTGGCTGTAGTTGCGTATAAAGATTAAAGGTGCCATCGGCTTAAATCATTAAGAACTTCTGCCGTGTTCAACCCACTTTTCCATAATCAGTTAAGTCCGCCTCGAGCTCAATGCATACTACAGTGGTGGTTCTGAGATCAATATCTTTGGAAGATTTCACGGATAGGAGAGAAACTTTACATGCATCATAGTTTTTAACGTTAAATAGTATATCAGATGATGTTTTTAATAGGTGATTGGGATTTTGAAGCTCTCTCTGCATAGTGTGAGCTTATCCGGCTTCTTCTACAGGGGAAGCCCAATAACCCTTGAAGAACTTATACCGAAAGTTAAATTGTACGGCTTCGATGGTGTTGAATTGATGGGTAAGAGGCCTCATGCAAATCCAGGAGATCTATCTACGGAATCTAGGAGGAAACTTAAAGAACTAGCTTCATCAAATTGTGTTGAGATAGCCGCTATAGCTGGTTACAACGACTTCTCAGGCCCGGATGCATTCAAAAGAGAACTCAACATACTGTACGTCAAAGAGCTTGTGAAACTCGCGCGAGACCTCGAGACGGATGTCGTACGCGTCTTCGCAGCAGGTATGACTGATGTAGACGCATCCATACCTTATCATGAGCACTGGCGTTTATGTGTCGAGGCATTTAAAGAAGTTTCAAAGTTCGCTGAAGACTATGGCGTAACTTTAGCTTTGCAAAACCATCCACCAATCATAGAAAGCTACGAGGACGTGTTGGATATGATAGAAGAAGTCGGTTCAGACGCGTTAAAGGCTTGTATAGACCCTGAACTTTTAATATGGGTTAGAGACGTAGACCCATCGGGTGGAGACGTATTAGAAAGGTTTAAAGCGATTTACGGTAGGGTTGGAAAGCTATTGGTGCATGTTCACGTCGGCGATTCCATAGAAAGACCGGGTAAATTCATAATGATCCCTGCCGGAGGAGGCTCTATATTGAGAGCATCAAGGATCGAGAGGGCTCCTATGGGTACTGGTATGTTTAAACGTATAGTTAAACCGTTTGCAGAGGCTTTGAAAAGTATAGGCTATAACAGGTATGTTTCATATGAAATATGTTCACCAAGATACTTAAAGCATAAGCTTATAGACTTCCTCGAAGTAGAATATGAAATAGTGAATGGTATTCGTTTCCTGAGGGAGTTTTTAAGTTAAAAAAGGAGGTGGTTTGATGAGGAAGGTTAAAATAGGTTTCGTCCCCCTACATAGAGAACCCTTCGACGAAAATTGGGCCATAGAGCTTAGAAAACGCTTCATTAAAACGTTGTCCGAGGTTGAAAACATAATGCTCCTATATCCGTCTGAGAATTTGACTAAAAACGGCCTCGTTAGAAACGATGAAGATGCCGATAAGGTCATACGGCTTTTTAAAGCAGAAGAAGTTGAAGGTTTGATCTTAGGTACCATGACCTTTGGAGATGAAGTGGCGGGTGCTAGAATAGCAGATAGTTTAAGAGTACCTGTGATGGTTTTCGCAACCAAGGAGCCTACTATAAGCCCTGAAGGTTTCAGGAAATCAGACAGCTTCTGTGGTACATTATCCCTGACATCAGCCCTATACCGTAGAGAACTGCCGTTTAAATTTCTAGGCATAGTTCTTCCGGAAGATGAACTATTCCTCAAGTCTGTCAACGCATTTGCAAGAACGTGCGCCATAGTAGGCGGGTTTAAATGGGCTAACATAGGGCTTATCGGCCCTAGACCTGAACGCTTCGAAACATGCACATTTAACGAAGCTGAAATGTTAAGACGCTTCAGCCAGAAGGTCGTACCAGTAGACTTATCCCAAGTAATATTGCTAGTCAACTCTCTCAGCGACAGCGACCCCGATGTTGTAAAAACAGTCCAAGAAATTAATAAGTATGTTAAATCTTCAGAAGTTCCGCTTGAAAAACTCAAAATCATAGCGAAAGTTGAAACGGTTTTGAGGAGAATATTTCGAGATAAACGGCTTTCCGCCGCAGGTGTTAGATGTTGGATTGAATTCCAGCACATATATGGTATAGCTGTCTGCCATATCCTGGGAAGGTTGACGGATTCAGGGATGCTATGCGCCTGCGAATCCGACATATATGGAGCTTTAACAATGCTGATACAGTATCTAGCTTCGCTTGAAACAACCCCTCCGCACTTCGTAGACTGGACTATAAAACATCCGGAGAAGGATAACCTCGTTCTAATGTGGCATTGTGGCAACGCACCGCCCTCTCTAGTATGTCCCGGATGCCCAATCAACCTTAGATATCATAGTATTCTCTTCAGAGATGTAGGTGTAGAGAGGTCTTACGGAACTGCCGAGTTTAAGCTTAAGTCAAACACCGTAACTATAAATAGGCTTACAGAACATAAGGGAGAATTTAAGATGCTTATAACACGTGGTAGAATCGTGGAAGACCCGCTTTATACGAGAGGCTCCTACAGCTGGGTTGAAGTTGAAGACCTAGATAGGCTTTACAGAGTTTTAGTAGAGGAAGGGTTTGTACACCACGCCAGTATGATTCATGGAGATTACGTGACCGAAATAGAAGATGCATGTAAATTCCTAGGGATTAAACCTGTAGTCGTTTAACAGATAAACTCTCATAAACCTTCAACCAGGTGTCCAATAATGAATATAACAGACCTCAAGGTAGGATTCATAGGATGTGGAGGTATAGCCTCCCACCACCTAAACCAACTTATGAGCCTCGGCGTTAAACCAATAGCTTTCTGCGATATAGATGAATCTAGAGCATTATCGTTTGCTCATAGGGTTGGAGCAGGATCAACCTATACAAACTACCGCGATTTACTTGAAAGGGAGCGCTTAGATGCCGTTTGGATATGCATTCCACCATTTGCCCATAAAGATGAAGTTGTCTTAGCCGCTGAGAAAAACGTTAACGTTTTCATAGAAAAACCCATAGCCTTAGATATATCCACCGCCAAGTCTATGGTCGATGCTATTCGTAAGTATAATGTTAAAAGTTGGGTTGGATATCATTGGAGACAGTATGATGGCGTTAAGAGAGCGCGTACGATCTTGATGAAAGAAGGAGGTAGAATAGGTTTAGTTGAAGGGTACTGGTGGGGTTGGATTCCATCGACAATTGGAGGGTGGTGGATTAGAAGAGATATGAGCGGTGGTCAAGTTGTAGAACAGACCACTCACATATTCGACTTAGCAAGATTCCTATGCGGTGAAATTGAAACGGTTTATACAGAAATGGATACGATTTTACACACAGATATACCCAGCTTTACCATAGAAGACGTTGGAGTTTTCACTCTCAGATTCACCAATGGTGCTGTGGGAGTAATATCGAATACGTCCGCCGCCCAACCCACGGGTGGAGCTGTAGGATTGAAGATTATCGCCAAGAACCTTCAACTAGAAATAACTTCTCAATCTACAAAAATCTATAGGGGCATGGAATCTACAGAGATCAGACATTCGGTAAATCCATATCTTGAAGAAGATAGGAAATTCCTAGAGAGTATAATTAAAAACGCCGACACAGAGGCTCCAATAGAAGAAGGTTTAAGAACTTTAGCCGTAACTCTGGCAGCCGTGGAGTCTTGGAGGAGAAAGAGACCTGTTAAAGTTGAAGAAATACTTGGTTGAACTTAATCCCAAAATGGCCGTGTTCTAATATACTCCATTTCAGCTCTATAAATCTCCTTGAGAAGTTGTTCTTCGTTTATGAATGGTTTACTCAATATTCTTGAAGCCGTCGTAGGCCCTATCCCCCTTCCAGCCATAACCATGACCGCAAGTTTACCTAAACTTTGAACTAGACTAGCACTCCGCCACAACCCCATCCACGCATTCTTAACCTCTCCATTCATTTTTCTATGTTTAAGCCAAATTTCAACTATTTTCCTAGAATCTTGATCCCCCGGTTTAGTGACGGCTATGAGTGTCGACTTACACCTTGGGCATCTAATCTTATCGGGTAGGTCTGCGACTTTAACTATGGTTTCCCAATCGTTGTTATAGATGCATATGAGCTTTACACGCGTATTCATAAGCCTGAGTTTAAGCAACTTTAACACTTCACTATTTGAGTACACTGGTCTAAGGACATCTTGCGGTAGGGTTTTCTCAAGTATGGGGATAGCAATGGGTGATGGGTTTAAACTTGGGGGTAGGGCGTCTACGCTAATCTCCCCCTTTGCAACTCCCTCCAAGATGCTTATCGTTCCTTTTAAATCCAGCTTATCGGTTAATATCTCTCTAAAAGTTTCACGGAAAATGGGGCTTCCTCTATAAGCATCTATAAGCGCTTTAACTTTTAAAGAGCTATAATCCGCATTCCTGCTCACTACACCAAACATCTTTGCTATGTGCCAAAACCTCCATCTGAAGAGGCCGGTCTCCGGTAAAACAGCCTCAAGTAATCTAGCAAGCTCTTCTGGTTTAAGTCTTTTAATCTCATCAACAACTTCTTGAACTGATACGTTGAATAAACCTAAGAGGCAAATCCTATATGGATCTGACTGAAAGCCGATTGAGCGGCCAAATCTATTGCTAAGCACAGCAGTCAACGTTAATGCTAGTGTTCTATTTATTAGGTCTCCAAAAGGTGAGTGTATAACTACAGCTTCTCTAAAACCCTCAACCAATACTCTTCTAGGACTGGGAACAGGGATTCCCATCTTACTATGCTCTTTTACGTACTCTACAATTTTAGACTTGGCAGAATCCGTCAAATTGTAATCTCGCAGAGGTTTAAAAGGATCACCGCCATATTTGATTTCATCATAAATTTCACTAATATTTTCATAAACTTCAGATGCTACTTCTCTCGATACTGGTATCAGTTCACCCTCCCATGAAGGTATTGCGCCCACAACTTCCCTTGTCGGCTCAACATTAACTATTTTTTTCTCGTGATCTATGCTTAAAATCCTCCAAGTCTGTCCCCTCATTATAAAAATGAGGCCAACCTCCCCCCTCTCACCTACAAATTCTTGATCTAAAACGCCAATAATCCTTCCATCTAAAGCATTTTTAACAGCGTACTGCTCAACATCCGGAATTGTTGAAAGATTTTCAAAGTAGTAGGTGTAGGTTTTAGGGGTAGCTCGCAATTCACCGTTTAAATATTTAATTACTCCAATGTTGTTTAGAAAATTGAGAATTTCAATAAAGTCATCTAGTGTAAGCCTTCTATATGGGTAGGCGCGTTTAATTATTTCGTAAGCCGTTTCAGCTTTTATACGCTTAAAATCGAGCGTTAAGCCAGCTATTTGATGAGCTAAAACGTCAAACGCCAGCTCATGTATTCTACCCTCTTCAAGAAGTCTTCTAAACATTCTCCTAACTATCACCGCGGCTTCAAGGGAGTCTTCAGGAGACACTGTTATGATCAATCCCCTACTTACCTTGCCAATTCCATGGCCACTTCTACCAACTCTATGTATAAGTCTAATAACCTGTCTTGGAGACATGTATTGAACGACCATATCCAATCTTCCAATATCCACGCCAAGCTCCATACTGCTCGTACAGATTAAAGCATTAAGTCCACCTTTCCTAATATCTTCCTCAGCCTCCTGCCTGACATCTCTAGAGAGAGAACCATGGTGTACTCCAACCTTAACTTCCGGTGCTAAAACCTTTAACCTTGAAGCTAAAACTTCAGAATGCTCCCTCGTATTAACGAATACAAGGCAACACTTATTCTCTACATATTCCTTCAAAATTCTAATCCTTGCTACGGCATCCGCCGGTAAAGCAAGCTCTATAGATTTTTCAAAATCCACATCTAAAGGTTGAGGATTGTCCACGATAACTTCAGCGTTTTTAAAGTCTTCGACTACAGCCAAGGCCATCGGTTTAGACCCGCCTATGAATTCAGCTGCAAGCCTTGGATCCGCTAGGGTGGCAGATATCCCAATTAATTGGAAATCTCCATTTTTAATGGCTCGAATCCTCTCCAACGCTACAGTCAATTGTACTCCACGTTTACTATCGAGCAGCTCATGAACCTCATCGATAATGATCCACTTTAAGCCCTTAAAATGTTCCCTCATAATTTTACCCGGAAGAATGGCTTGAAGCGTTTCAGGTGTCGTTATCAACATTTTAGGAGGTTTCAATGCCTGCCTTCTTCTGGCACCCTCATCTGTATCGCCATGTCTAACATCCACTTCCAATCCTAATTTTTCACATAGCATCTTAATCCTTCTCAAAAGGTCTCTGTTTAAAGCTCTTAGAGGGGTTATGTAGAGTATAGCTATACCTTTAGGCTCATCTTTAAGTCTAAGGTATAATTCAAGTACTGGTATTAAAGCCGCTTCAGTTTTACCGTAACCAGTAGGTGCAACTATCAGTACATTTCTACCTGAGAGAATGAGAGGTAGCGCCTTCTTCTGTATCGGTGTAGGCTCCTCTAAACCAACGTCTTTAAGAGCCTCTAGTAATCGCTTCGAGATTCCTTCAAATGGCATCCGGCCGCTAATCCTCCTCTCCAAATATGAAGACGATAACTAAGTACACTACTACAGTCAACATTACAAGTATCCACATGATTGTAGTTGCGTTTGATAGTAATAGCTCCATCACTCTACCTCTATCTCCTCCCAACTTTTAACTTTATCGGCAGGGTTTTCCCCTACATAAACTGAGCCTCTGTTAAACCTACAAGCATGGAGTTGAAGTGCGTGAAATTGCTCTAAGTCGTACGTTACGAAGTTGAAGGATACCGTGGAGATGTTAACTGGTAACCTTTAAAAAATGGAAGCAAAAATGTAATACACCCATAAAATTTAAAAAGTACAATTGCCTATAATTTTTGACTTAGTCATGAGCAAAAGTACTGTAGAATCGAGAGAGGTTAAATTTCCACCAAGTGAAGCCTTTAAATTTAGCATTGAAAGTATAAGGCGACGTTTTGTAAGAGCGCTGATAACTGCCATTTCAATAGTTCTAGGGATAGCCTTCTACGTAGGTCTTAGGACTATGTCAGATATAATGATCTTCATATATGGGACTTCTGAAGCCGCCAAAAGCTACCAGCTCTGGATGGCTATAATATCCTTAATCGTATGCGCAGTGGGAATATTAAACTCTATGTTAATGGCCGTTACGGAGAGGACTAAGGAGATAGGCACCATGAAGTGTCTTGGAGCTATGGATGGTCACATACTAATGATATTCATGTTTGAAGCCCTACTAGTGGGCATTATTGGAGGGATTATAGGGGCTGTAATTGGTTGGCTCGCCGGAGTCCTCATATACGTCGGAGAATACATGAATATATTATTCTCCCCAGCGTTGCTAGCAAGTTACGTTATGAGGATAGGTGAGGGCATAGCGATAGCTATGATCCTAACAGTCGGAGCTACGATATACCCAGCATACCATGCTGCTAGTATGGATCCTGCGGACGCGTTAAGGTTTGAGCTTTAAAATTTGCGGAGAAAGGAAAACCTTTTATTGATATTTTTAGTGATAAAAATAGAGGTGGAAAAACTTGCGGTATGAATATACAGTTGAAACAGAAGACTTAGCCAAATACTACCAGATGGGTGAGGTGGTTGTTAAAGCTTTAGACGGTATTGACTTGAGGATTAGGCGTGGAGAGTATTTATCCATCATGGGGCCTTCTGGAAGCGGTAAAACCACGCTTTTCAACATGATCGGTGGTTTAGATAGACCTACCAGAGGGAGGGTGTATATAGATGAGGTTGACATATCTAAGCTCGACGCCTATGAATTAGCTTGGCTTAGATGCCGTAAAATAGGCTACATATTCCAGACCTTCAACTTGATTCCGGTTTTAACGGCTCTTGAAAACGTTACACTTCCGATGATATTCGCCGGTGTTCCCAGAGAAGAAAGGATGAGAAGAGCTGTGGAAATCCTTAATAGAGTTGGACTGGGAGATAGGTTGCATCATAAGCCGGCTGAACTATCCGGAGGACAGCAACAGAGAGTTGCAATTGCCAGAGCATTAGCTAACGATCCAGTTATAGTGTTAGCAGATGAGCCTACTGGAAACCTCGACCTCCATACAGGACTGGAAATCATAAACATGCTTAGACAGCTTAATGTTGAGAAGGGTGTAACGATCTTCACGGCTACCCACGACTTAAAGATGATAGATGTCTCTGATAGAATCGTTTGGATACGTGACGGTAAAATAGATAGAATTGAAAAGAGGGTTGACGTAGTAGTAGGTATGGAGGAAGTTTAATAGACCATTTTTATCCAATTCAATCCTCCTATCCCTAAGGTAGATTCTATGCTTAAAGGCGCTAGTAAACGTAATATTTAAGCTAGAAACATAATATGTTACTATCCGCTGGGGAGGAGTGTAGATTTGAAGCTTCTCTTAGTGCACGCCGATAACTTTGAGTATAGAGTCACTGGTAAAGCGATAGATATGGCTGAGCCGATATCAGAACAAACGAAGCAGGGCTCTTTTAAAGAGCTTTTAGTGGTCTTTACAACTGTTGAAAACGGCGATAATGCTCCTCAAGTTATAAAGACAGCCGTTTCAGGTGTAAAGGATGTCGCTGGCAAAATAGCGGTTAAATCGATTCTAATATATCCCTATGCGCATTTAAGCAGTAATTTAGCAAATCCAAGGGAGGCTTTAACCGTTCTTAAATCGTTTGAAGAATCCTTAAGGGAGGAGGGATTTACCGTTTACAGAAGTCCCTTTGGATGGTATAAGAGTTTTACGCTGAGTTGTAAGGGCCACCCCTTAGCTGAACTTTCAAAGTCTATAACGGCTACACAGGAGGTTGTAGAACCTGAGAAAGTTGAAGGCCCTCCGTCTAAATTGAAGGAATTTCACAGGTTTATAATAATGGATGTTGACGGATCTACATACGAGGTCACAGTTGACGACTGGAAGAATTGCTCCATATTTAAAAAAGAGGGGAAAATCTACAAGCTCTTAGAGATTTTCGTCAGGAATGAAATTGAAGGAAACCCGCCTAAGAAGAAACCTAAACACATAGAGTATATGCGTCGTTTAGAACTGGTAGACTACTGTCCTGAAAGTGACGTTGGAAATATGAAATTCTACTCCAATGGAGTTTTAATAGCCGACCTCATAAAAGACTACGCGTTATTTAAAGTAGCTCTTCCATGGGGTGCTATGAAGATACAAAATCCTCTAATATATCGTGAAAGCGTCAAAGAAATCCGCGAACTCATGGGAGAGTTCCATGAAAGGGATTATAGGATGAGCTATGGAGGGGAGAACTTTGTTTTAAGGTTTGCCTCAGACCCAGGAGCGTTTCCATTTATGCAGAAAACTGTCTTCAGCTATAAACATCTGCCCGTTAAAATATACGAGGAGGTTCAGTGTTTCCGTCGGGAGAAAAGCGGTGAGGTTGTTGGTTTACGTAGGCTTAGAAGTTTTACAATGACAGATCAACATTGCTTTTGCCGCGATGAAGAGCAGGCTAAGGATGAGTTTAGAAAGCTATGTTTAATGTTTAAAGATCTCATGAATATGATAGCTCCCAATTCATGGGTCATGGGGTGGGAAGGCGTAGAATGGTTTTACGAGAAGAACAAAGAATGGCTTAGAAATTTAACAATTGAAATAGGTGTACCTGCATTCTTCAAACTCAGCCCTGAGATGAGCCACTATTACGCTATTAAGAATGAATATCAAGTCATAGGGGCGGATGAAGCTAACGTACAGATAGCGACTGTACAATACGACATTAAAAACGGTGAAAGATTTCAAATAATGTATACGGGTGAGGATGGGGAAAGACATCCGTGCGTAATCATCCATGCTTCATCATTCGGAAGCATAGAGCGTACCCTCTACGCCCTCCTTGAAGTTGCTGCTAAAATGGAGGAGGAAGGTAAACCTCCAATGCTACCCGTATGGCTTTCACCAGAACAGGTTAGGCTTATTCCTGTTTCTGAGAGACACATAGCAAAATGTAATGAGATAGCTGATGCGCTGGAGAAGGCGAATATAAGGGTCGGCGTAGATGATAGAGAGCTATCGGTGGCTAGGAAGGTCAGGGATGCTAAAACTAGATGGATTCCATTCATAGTGGTTGTAGGCGATAAAGAGCTTGAAACAGGTAAGCTTCCAGTTGTCATAAGAGACATGTCCACTTTGAAGGAAGATCATATTGAAGAACTGTCTTTAGAAGACCTCATCAAAGAAGTGACGTCTAGGTGTGCTGGTATGCCGTTTAGAAGGATGTACGTTCCAAGAGAACTTAGTAAAAGGATTATGTTCGTAGCTTGGGGTGGTGCCGAGCAAAGACAACGCTCTAGTGAATAGGACAAAGTTAAAATACTTGCTCAAACTTTTTCTTTAAAGTCTTAGGATGGACATGGAGATCATAGAAGACTTTTACAATCCTCTATTAGAACGGCGGGAGATTAAATTTCTCGTAAAACATCCTAGAGAAGCAACTCCTGAAAGATTCAAAGTTAGGCAGGCCCTTAGAGAAAAGTTTAACGTGGACTTGGATAGACTTATCGTCATCCGACTGGTTTCTAAAACCGGGTTGAATGTTTCAGAAGGAATATGTCATATATACGATAACTTAGAAAACATTAAATATCTTGTTCCCAAACATATCCTCCTAAAAAATCTCCCACCTGAAGAGAGGGCAAAACTCAAGGAGGGGAAGTAGACATGGGTAAGAGAGTTAAAGAGCTTTGGAAGCTTTATGAAGTCGACTATAAAACTATGCGTATAACTTTTAAAGGTAAGAAATGTCCACGATGCGGGAAATTTATGGCGCACCATCTAACTCCTGTAAGCAGATGGGCCTGTGGAGGATGCGGATATACCGATTACGAGAGAAAACGTCAATCATAAATAAAATGCAAAATTGATTTATCTAAAGCTGATAAATCGCAGTTGGATTCCTGTATAGAAGATCTTCAGCCATCTCCAATGCAAAGTCTTTATCGTAATATCCGTGTTCAACCATATCTGATAATACGTAAGCCAACTGTTCTTTCAGGAGGCAACTTTTCCCATAAATCCACTCAATTACATACGCATCGCTGAAGAACGCGTTAACTTTATTCCTAGGAAGCATTTGAATCCTCTCAAAAAGCCCCAATCTGATAATATGAGGATAGAAACTATACCACCAGAACCCTGAGAAATATACATTTGAATAGTTTTTAGCTATTACGGCTACTTCATGAGATTGAATACTGTTGGCTAAAATCAAATCAAACTTGACGCTCTTAAATCTGCTAAATAGGACTTCACAATAGTTTGTTAAAACATTTGGGTTAAAAGCCACTATCGCATAATCTGGTGGCGATGCACCTGCTACAGGCCGTCTAACACCTAACATTATTTGAAATACAACGTCATATTCTTGGCATAGGCTTAGAACCTTGTGAATCGTATATGATGAAAGATTTCTAAGCTGTTGTGGTGTTAGTGGAAGGCCTCCAACCATCCGATTTAAAGAATCTTTAGCCTCTTCGCCATTTACAGGTTTAAATTCATCCTCAGGTTGTAAACTGGCAGTTACCGTTTTAATACACTTACTGAAAGCTTTGAAAACTTCATCCAAACTTTCATCTAAATCTTTAAGCGTAGTTATTTGAATACCGACCATCCTCCCAAGTTTATCTAAGCTTTCCTTCGATAACCTACTTATCAGCGGGTCTATTCTAAGACCCCCTACAAATATTGTGGGGTCGTAGTTCGGTATTGGAGATGCATAGTCTAAAGTTATAAAGACCTTTTTTACCTTGATTTTCCCATGTAGAACTCTCTCAACCCATCCTGGGCTTTTAGAAAACGATTCAACAATTCTTCTAACTTCACTCCACTCTTCTGGTTTAAGCTCCTTTTCGCTTAATCCATACAGGTCGTTCATAATTTTGAGTAGGCACCAATATGTTGAAGTGTTTTTAATAAGCTTCATCTTTTTCAGAATTTCACTCATGTCGGCTTTCTCCAAAATGTCTCTTGAAACCCCAGCCGTAGCAAGCTCCGTCACTATATAATGGTAGAGAACAATGTCTTCAGGCTTCTCTGCATGGGGTTTTCTAGGGTTTATATGCGTATGGATATCGACCACGGGTATTTCAGCCAACTTATCCCCAATCTCACGAAATAAACTGTGCATGAATATCCACTCTTAAAAATTTATAGCTCTTCATTAAAGAACTTAACTACTCTTCATCCAGATTATTTGAACGTCCTCTATCCTCCATTTAGGTTTAACTAAACTATCTTCTACGTTCAACTTTAATCCACTCCGATACATTAGAATACCAGTCCAAGCAATCATAACACCATTATCCGTAGCATACTCCGGTGGAACCACGTGAAGAGTGGCGTTGTGAAGTTTAACCATTTCGCTAAGCATTTCTCTAATACGCTGGTTCCTCGCAAATCCACCCGTTAAAAGAACCTCCCTCTTACCTGTTTGAGCCAAAGCCCTCTCAACGACTTCAACAACCATTGATAAAGCTGTCTCCTGAAGACTGAAACATAAATCTTCCAGCGGCGCAGTCTTCTCCTTAAATAGTTTAAGGGCTGCTGTGAGAAGCCCGGAGAACTGAAGGTCCATCCCTTTAACTGTGTACGGTAGAGGTATGTAATTCCTCCCTTTTTTAGCAACTCTATCGAAGGCTGGACCCGGCCAAGGATTTCCAGCGTCAACTATACCTGTTTCCCTGGCAAAAGTATCTATGCAATTCGCTAAAGTTATATCTAAAGTTTCACCGAAGACTCTATACCTACCGTCTTCATAACCTAATAGTTGAGTAGTTCCTCCGCTCAGAACTAGTATTAACGGGTCTCTAGCTCCACTCATGAGTTTTCCAATCTCTATATGAGCTACTAAATGGTTTACCCCTATGAGCGGTTTATTTAAGTAGACTGATAACGCCCTTGCTATTGTAGCAACAGTCCTCAAGCATGGTCCAAGCCCAGGCCCTTGAGAGAAAGCTATCAGATCTATTTCACTAGGTTTTACACCACTCTTATTAAACACGTCCCTCAACACTTCATCTGCAACTCTACTGTGATGTTGCGATGCCTCTCTGGGATGAATCCCCTTACCAGAAGGCGGTATATACGATGACTTTGACTCGGCAATTATTTCTCCATTAGAAGAGACTATGCCCACTCCAAATGTATGCGCAGTACCTTCTATACCAAGACATAGCAGACGTTCCATTTAACCTTAATAAAAATTAAGCTCTTTAAAATTTAAACGTTCATCGAATTTAACCCTCACTAAGCGCCCTTAATATCTCTTCTTCCGTAAATGAGCCCTTAGGATATGCTCTTTGAATAGCTGGCGGTTTTACCGTTAAGTCGACTATTGTTGAAGGTGGTTTTCTAGGTAATTCACCAAAATCTAAGATTAAGTCAACGTTTTTAACGACTTCGGTAATGTTATAAGGCTCCTTATCACCGTGAATATTTGCACTAGTGGCCGTTATGGGCTTTCCAAGCCTTTCAACTATAGCCTGAGCCAATGGATGGCTTGAAATTCTAGCGCCGATCCTTACCGGGTTTACAATATCAGGCACCGATGGTTTTTTCCAGAGGACTATTGTTAAAGGTCCGGGTAGGAAACGCTTTATAAGTTTCATCGCATCGTCTGTCAAATAGGCATACTCATGCCACATGTTAACACTGGCTACGAGTATCGTAAGGGATCTACTGAAAGGCCTACGTTTAACCAAGTATACCCTTCTAACGGCCTCAACGTCATCAATAACAGCCGCTAATCCATAGCATGTCTCCGTAGGATAAACTACAATTCCCCCATCTATGAGCGTTTTTACAGCTTCTTCAATAGCCTTTTCAAATCCCACTTCTGAAACTTTAACCACTTTCATAAGGCATGGCTCCAAAGCTCTGTACCAGGTGGAGCTAGAATCACTTTCACAGCACCTTCTAGAGACTTCTCAGAATACTCCATGGCTATCTTAAAGTTTTCGAGTTTGAAGACATGCGTAACTATGCTCTCCGCGTTAACTTTGCCCGTTCTAATATACTCTATGGCCAGTGGATAACAGTAGGGACCTAAGTGAGACCCATAAATTGTAAGCTCTTTCCCATCACCTATATCGCTCCAATCGACCGTAACTGGATCTTTAAATACGCCGAATTCAACAAACCTTCCTAACCTTCTAATCATACGTAAACCTTGAACCACTGAGCTTGGATGACCAGCCGCCTCTATGTATACGTCACATCCATATCCTCCGGTTTCGCGTTTAATATACTCAACTACATCGGTTTTAGCCGGGTTTAAAGCTTCGTCAGCTCCAAGTTTAAGCGCCTTCTCAATCCTACTATCTCTTACATCTAAAGCTACAAGTTTACCTGGACCTTTAAGTCTCGCTACTTGAAGCATACATAGTCCCAGCGGCCCCATTCCAGATATAACTACGTAATCTCCAAGCTTTATATCGGCTCTTTCAACGGCATGTATTGCACACGCAAGTGGCTCTATTAGAACAGCCCATTTATCCGGTATCTGCTCTGGAACTTTATGTATTATAGAACCTCTTGGATAAAGCATATATTCAGCCCAAGCGCCGTCATCTATACTGCCGTGGAAGCCAAAAACCATCTGCTGTTCACACATCCAATATTCTCCTCTAAGGCAGAACCTACACTTCCAGCACGGTATTATCTGCTCAGCAATAGTTTTATCCCCCACTTTAATTCCATACTTCTCCGCGGCCTCCGGATCGGCATCAACAACCCTACCTATAAATTCATGGCCGGGTATTACAGGTGCCTTAACGTAGGGCTTTGGAGGACCCCAATATCTAGGAGACCCCCTATAGCATTTAATATCGCTTGCACATATTCCAGCTGCTAGAACTTTAACTAAAACCTCCCCCTTTCCAGGTTTGGGCTTAGGCAATCTTTCGATCCTATAGTCTTCAGGGCCGTGGCAGACGACGGCTAACATGTAATCCTCCATAATAGACGCCCATAACATATAGGTTCTAGAAGTTTTAAAGAGTTTCCCTTCGACCTTCCACAAGATTTTTAACATATTTTCTCTAAAATGTCAAAGAAAGTACGTCTAATAGATTCACTGCATCGACACATATATGCCGTCAAGAAAAAATTGAACTTTTAATTTTAAACTCCTAAGGAAAACCGTTGTAATACCTTGACATGTCTATGAGCAACCTTATGACGTGTGGGTTTGTTTTCTAAGCTTCCACAACCCTCTTTCACAGATAAACCTCTTCTCCGGATCGTTTACTAAGAAATTGGCTAGGCTTTTAGGGCTCGGTATTTCAAAACCAGCTGCTAGCGTTTCACGGTATATTTCTCTAATATGCATGGGCTTACTTGCAATTATCGACTCTACAAAGTCTCTAATATCTTCTCCATACTTCACGTGGATTTTCGGTCTCCCAAGCCTTCTAGATCTTCTGAAAACGCTTATAAACTCATTATAATCGCTGTCATTCTTTTCTACGGTAACGTATTTACCTGTTGCTTCAGCTAAACCCTGCGCTATGAGGTGATAGCATAGAGGTATTTTCCCGTTCAAAACTCTAAAGTAGAAATCGTCGCAGCTACAGTATGGTGCTTCCGGTAAAACCTCGTAAACATCTTCCTTCCCCTCAACTATCCATATGGTTCTCCCACTCGGTTTGAACAAGTACTTCCTAACCTTATCCTGTTGAATTACCTTAAGAGCTTCATCGACTCTTAAGCCTAAAGTCTTCTTAAGAGTCTTAATTTTCTCATCTATATTAAGACCGGCTGTAGAAGCAAGCAGATCTTTGAATTCCTTAGTCAAATCAAAGAATAATATGGTATTAGACGGTTTAAAATGTTTTAGTTTTACCGTTATACGACCTTAGCTACATATCCTCCCCTATCGATTTTAAGGGTTTCAGCTATGGGGTTGCACTTCGCCCTTAGAAGAATGAAGTATCCTTTCCCCCTTATTCTCTGCAGATTTTCTAAATTCTCATAATTCGCCATACCCTTGAGCACGACAAGATCTGCTCTTTTAAGCAACACTAAAACATATTCCGGTAAAACCTCAGGAGCTAGATAAGTACAGTCTCCAGCGGCCAATACTTCATCAGCCTCATCTACCATCCCCGATTCTTCAGCCTCTTCCATAGTTGCATCATTCTGATACGGTTCACTTCTAACGACTACTATAACTTTAGCACCCATTTTTTTGAATTCTCTAATTAAAAGTCTATCTAAAACTATTTCCCCAGCATTATCGCATATATAGAGTATAGTCGATGCTTTTTTAGCAAGTTCATATGCTTCGGTAACGTTATCTATATCAAGTTTTATACTTTGGAAGGCGTTGTTTAATTTACTTAAGTCGAATGCGTACCCTGATACTCCTAAATCTATAGCATTTCCAACCAAGCTGAATTTCACGGCACTGTTAAACCTTTCAAAGAGGCTGTTAAATCCATCTATTATTTCTAAAGCTTTAGGCAATATCCCTAAAGCCCATCTGGTCGCTTCTCTCTTATCCATTCTATAGGGATCTACACCAAGTCTTCTACGTACAAGCCTATATAACTCTGTAGCTATTTTCGTCGTATGCCTAGTCTCCTTAAGAAGTTCAGAAAACCTTTGAATAATCTCTAGACATATTTCACAAGCTTCAGGGCTACTGTCCAACACTTTCATAACCTCACGACACCTAACGTCTACGAGGCATGGTATGCACTCAGCTTTAACCTCCAACTTCCCCTAAACACCTCCGATCGACGTCTCTACCTCGGGAGAGTTCTCCAACTTAAAACTCACAAATAAAGTTAAATGTTGAGTTTTTCATTTAACTTGCTGAGGATATCCGTGAAGATCTGTTTAGCTGGTAAAGGGGGCGTAGGCAAGACGCTCATAACAGGTACACTCGCCAGACTTTTCGCTAGAGATGGATTTGAAGTTTTAGCGGTTGATGCGGATCCGAATCCAAACTTGGCCGTATCCGTGGGAATACCGGCTTCAGACGCATTTAAAATAACCCCTTTAGTACGTAACTCAAAGTTAATAGAAGAACGAACTGGTGTAGCTCCAGGGTCTGGGTGGGGTGTAATATTTAATGTTGCTCCTGATGTTAGAGACATAGTTGATAGATTTTCGATAAAAGGACCAGATGGCGTTAACCTCCTAGTTGTCGGCTCTATAGACTATGGTGGTGCAGGATGTTTTTGCCCTGAAACGGCTTTCCTTAAAACACTTCTAGCCTACATAATGGCTAAAAGGCGGGAGGTTATTTTAGTCGATTTGCAAGCTGGTCCGGAACCATTTGGAAGAGGCGTTGCGAAGCATATGGATGCTGTCATAGTTGTTATAGATCAGTCTCTCAAATCCATAAATACTGCTGAGAGGATCTTCCGTCTTTCCAGAGACTTAGGTGTTAAAAGGCTAATGGCTGTTTTTAATAGAGTTACAAATTCCTCAGCTACTCCTGTACACATGTTGGAGGAAATTGGTTTTGAAGTATTAGGCATTATACCTTTCGATGAGTCTGTAATTGAAGCAGACGAAAAGGGTCTTGCTTTAATAGACTACAAGGCGGATTCCAAAGCTCTTAAGGCAATCAGAGAAGTCTATGGTAAGCTTTTAGATATTTTAACAAAACCCTAGAAGTAGAATGGCTTAGGTTTTAAGCTTATCCACAAGGGTCCCTAGAAACTGCTCCCACTCACTGAGATTCATGTTTCTAAGACTCCAAGATGCATTCGGCTGGTAAAACCTGTCAAGGTTTATGGTTTTAATGGGTTGAGCGAAGTTCTTAAGACCAGTTAAGATTAACCACGCCATATAGTACGGGAGACCTATGAGCACAATTGTCTTATAGGGCCCCTTCCCGTCTAAGCCCATCCATTCCGGATCGGTTGCTTTATGGGCAACATCTATCGGTGGGATCCAAGTGACAACTAATAGCCTCTTCTTTATCTCAGCATAGGCTGTAGACGACGTCGCTATGTGTACATTTAAAACTCTAGATATCTCTACCACGTAATCTAGTAGAGGGCGGTTTGGCAGATTCATAGATATGCCATCACCAACTATCATTAGAATCCTTCCAGCTTGCTTAAGAAGCTCTACAGCTAGTTCAGGTTTTTCAATTACCGTTGCCCTTCTAGTGCCTGGGACTTCCGCCTTTATCCAAGGCTCACTACGCCACAAGGCTATTCTCGCCTCCTTATAAGTCTTGGTAGTAAAGTTGGGTCTGGTATTGTCTTCTCCTTCCAACCCTTCTCCTTTAGGAAGGCTAATATTTCATCTTTCATCGTGATCGGGATATCTGCTACTGTTCTAACGAAGAGATGTATATCCTCTGGAAGTGCACCGTAAAACTTCCTGTACAAATCTATGTAATGTGAAAGTTTTATGGCTCTGCCTTTAGTAGTGTCGTTCGGCCTCATGCATAGTTTTGCTATCATAACGATGGCCTCCTCCTTCCTCTCAGCCATGTAAAATAGGTGCTCAGGAACCGGTCCACAGTAAACTTTCTCACCCGTTCTAGCATCGTAGACAAACCAATCCTCCTCCCTATCGCTACGACCAAGCAAGGCTCTCCTGTATTTTGAGCCATGTGGACCAACTATGACTGGAATTCCAAGCCTCCAGAAGCCTGAGGCTATTGACGCTGCTTTTTGGCTCATAGCCCCCCAGGCAACGCCGACTGCACCAACCCTGTTAAGCATGTAGTCTGCTATTTCCTCATAATTCGCCCTTAAAGGTCTTCTTGCAAATATGTTTGCTATTTTGATGGCGGCACCTGCTATATGCGAGTTCGATATACATGAGCCTACGTTTATAACCCCTCCAGCGTCAAAGCTTCCCGGAAACCTCTCGTAAATAGTTTTCCCCTCTTCATCCTTATACATGCCCAATGTCATAGCTGCACACCCAGATGCAAGTATTATGTACCGTCTTTTAGCAAACTCTTCGGCCATCTCGTAGACGTCTCTTCCACCGTATGCATAATTTGCACATCCGACGAAAGCTATAACACCGGGTATTTCGCCGAAAACTATCGGCCCACCTACGGCTCTTATCTCAGTATCTTTTATCGCCCCTCTTCCAGACCTTATTTTAAACGTCTCCCTCTCAAATACGTCATCAGCCCAAACAATCATACTATGTATTGGAAGTTTAGCTCTACATACACTCTCACACTTCAAACATCCAATACACTGGTCATATAGACTGCTCAATAGTGATAGATCTCCTTTAGCCGCGGCGTTTACAGCATCCATTATAGGTAAATTGTTTGGGCAAGTTCTCAAACACTCCATACATTTTACACACCGCTTAGCCTGCTCTACTATAGCATCCTTGGAAATAGTCCCCTCCTTATACTTCCTCCTCTTCGGCGCTAAAGTCATGGCTACTCTAACGGCTACTTCTCCAACCTTCTCAGGGTCGAAGATTAAGACACCATCCTCTTTCCCCTCGATCAGATCCTTTACTATCTCATCAGCAGGGTCTCTTGTACGGTCTCTTAAGCCTTGGCAGTTCTTTTCACTCGTAGCTATGAAGACGGCACCAATCTTCCTAGCCTCTTCTATCAAGTTTGTCCTTATACACTGCTCATCCACTACTACGACGTCTGGTAAACCAGATCTAATGTAACGTACTTGCCAGGAGATGGGCCCAATTATCTTAGCTTTAGGATTATACCTCGCAACGTCATGAGCGGTACAACATAAACCCGTTACTTCAACTTGACCCAGCAGACCGTTTTCAATAAGATAGTCCACTATGCTAGCTGCTGAAGGGACATTATGTCCTATAACCATTATGACTGGTTTAGACTTATCAACCGCGCCGAATCCCAGGTCAACTAGTGGAGCATCGGGATCAGACTTTGGAAAACCCATAGCCGATATTTGCGCTATATCGGCAACCTCCATGGCGACATGGTCCAACATACCAGTATGAAGGACTTTAGACTCAAAGTCTAAAGCATCTCCTTCTTGACCAGTGTGTGTAGATGCAAGTAAATGTATAAGCTGATTATCCACATAGCTGAGCACGTCTTCAAGATCCCTTAAAGTTCTAGGCTTCATACCAGTGACAAGCCTTATCATTGGAGCTTCAACACCGACCCCCTCGCCCATATCTATTGGGCAATCCCTTCCATATCTTTCGATTAAATATTCAACTAGATGTTTAGCATGGCTTGTATGAGTTGACGCACCTATGCAGCAAGCCAGTAGCACTATTCTAGATTGTTGAGACGCCATGTCTAAGCCGCACGCTCCACGTTTACCCATTGATAGATCGCATTTTCCAAACGTGCATAGACAGCATAATTCGCAGAAGGGCATGTAGAATGGTCTATAGCGTTTGAGAAGAATATGGTCCCAATTTCTAAGGTCTTTTATTGAAGGCATCGGAGTTGGACCCATGGGCTCTTCAAATTCTTCGTAGATTACACGGTCGATAGCGATTTCAACGTCTCGAAGCACTCCGAGCGTAGTAGTAGCCTCTTTCAATTTAACGTAGAGGTCTTTCTTACTCACTAAAATCACCTTTTGGTTGAAATCACTTTATTCTTTATCTTTAATAAAACTTTATCTTCTGCTAATAATCACTTATCTTCACGTATAGGAGGCTAAGGAAAATTGTCCATGTTCCAAGATATACCGGTTGATGTAGGTGTTGCTTATGAAGGAGAGAGGATCAGAAGGTCTGAGATGTACGTTGAATTCGGCGGACCGGATGTCAAATTTAAGTTTGAACTTGCAAGAGTTCGAAAACCAGAAGAAGTCAAAGATGGTGAGATAATTATCATAGGTCCAGATATCAAAGATATTCCAGAAGGAAGTAGCGTACCTTTAGGTATAATCGTTGAAGTTGCAGGTAGTCAGCTTGAGGAAGAACTTGAAGGTATAATAGAGCGTCGTATCCACGAGTTTACCAATTATGTGCATGGATTCATGCATTTAAATCAGCGTTATGATATGTGGTGTAGGCTTAGTAAGGAGGCTTTTAAGAAAGGGTTTAACAGCTTCACATACTTAGGGAAAGTCCTAATCAGATTGTATAAAGCGGACTTTCCAATAATTGAAAAAATCCAAGTGACTTTCATAACGGATCCGAAGGAAGTTGAACGCAAGTACTATGAAGCTCTTAAGATATATGAGGCTAGGGACGCAAAAGCTAGAGGGCTTAAAGATGAGGAGGTTGATGAATTTTACGGCTGTATTCTCTGTCAATCCTTCGCTCCAACACACGTATGTGTAATCACGCCGCAACGGTATTCAAACTGTGGAGCTATAAGCTGGTTTGACGGTAGAGCCGCCTCTAAGGTAGATCCTAAAGGTCCGATATTCAGAATACCTAAAGGCGAATGTCTAGATCCATTTAGAGGAGAGTATTCTGGAGTTAATAAGATTGTACAGGAGAAATCGCTCGGAGCTATTAAACGCGTTTGGCTATATACCGCGTTCAATTATCCGCATACCAGTTGTGGATGTTTTGAAGCGATAGCATTCTACATACCGGAAGTTGACGGATTTGGAATAGTACATAGAGATTTCAAAGGTGTAGCGGTAAACGGGTTGAAGTTTTCAACGATGGCCGATACTACTGGTGGGGGTAGACAGGTGGATGGCTTCCACGGAATATCCATAGAGTACATGCGCTCTCCCAAGTTTCTAGTGGCTGATGGTGGGTGGGAGAGGGTTGTCTGGGTTCCAAAAGCAGTATATGAAAGAGTTAAAGACTTCATACCTGAAAAAGTCAGGGATAAAATAGCCGATGAGAACGTTAAAACTATAGACGAACTTAAAGAGTTTCTAAAATCTAAGGGGCATCCTATAGTCGAGAGGTGGAAGCAAATAGAGGCTGAAGCTAAACCCGCGGAGGTTAAAGTAGAAGAGGCTGGGATAAGTGCTCCTCAGCCGGCTCAAGCTACGGTTATGGAGGGTATATCCGTATCCGGGATTCCTCTAACGTCTGGAGGTTTTAAGATAACTCTGAAAGGCGCTAGGATAAACATAGACAAGGTGATAATTAGACGTAGCACTCCAACCAGCTAGGAGGCATATACATGAGTTCAAGTAAAGCCTCTAAAAAAACGCTTGAAGCGATTGTGTTTGAAGCTCTCTCTCAGCTCTTTCAAAGCCTTAAAGATGCAGAGATAGAGTTGCAGAACGTTAGCATAGAGGCGGATGAAATAGATTTAGAGCCAATAGTTCGAGCCGTTATGGCTCAAATACCAGCTCCTAGAGCTGTTGAAAAACCAGCCGTTAAACGGCTTCCAGAGAAACTTCTAGAGGCCGAATTCACCCCTCCGACGAGCGAATACCCCGGTCGTGTAGTGGAAGTTAAAATAGGAGCTACTAAAAGTGAAGGCGGCACTAGAAGTAAGAGCATAATTCTCGGTGGTGAAGTCGCTCCGGCCTTATACGTATTTGACGGTTTAAATCCACACCCCCCGGTTGTATCAATCGATATATTTGACACTAGAATACCTCTGGCTAAAGCTGTTAAAACAGAGGTTGAGGACGTTTTAAACGACCCGGTCGAGTGGGCTAAGAAAGCAGTTCATAAGTTTGAAGCTGAGGTTGTTAACCTCCACCTTGTAAGCATAGACCCTCTTCTCAACGACACTCCTCCAGCTGAAGCCGCTAAAACCGTTGAAAACGTTCTTCAAGCAGTTGACGTTCCGATATGCGTCGGCGGTTGCGGAGATCCCCTAAAAGACCTGAAGGTCTTTGAAAAGGTGTGTGAAGTAGCAGAGGGGGAACGTATACTAATAAACTCTGTAACACTAGATATGGATTATAAGAGGCTTGCAGAAATTGTTAAAAAGTATAATCATGCCGTTATAGCTTTCACATCTATGGATATGGACATGGCTAGAGAGCTCAATAGAAAGCTTTACGAAATACTTCCCAAGGAGAGTATAGTAATCGATACTACAACGGCGGCTCTGGGTTATGGTTTAGATTACGCCTTCACGGTTATGGAGAGAACTAGATTGGCCGCTTTAATGGGGGATACTGAACTTCAACATCCTCTCTCTTCAGGCACGACAAACGCTTGGGCTGCTAGAGAAGCTTGGATGAAACTCGATGAATCTAAATGGGGGCCTAGAGAATTAAGAGGGCCTATCTGGGAGGTTGTAACAGCTCTTACACTTCTGCTGGCTGGTGTAGACTATTTCATGATGATGCATCCATTGGCTGTTAAAACGACTAAACGAGTTATTGAAAGGTTCGTGAGCGGAGGAGTGTTTGATTCATCTCGCTACTTAAACTGGGTATCTTTAAGCGTTTAACCAGGGAGGGTGTGTAAATTGGCTAGAAGCTTAAGCCCATTAGAGGTATACAACCTTCTACCTAAAACGAATTGCGGTAAGTGTGGTGAAGCTAACTGTCTAAGCTTTGCAACAAGGCTTGTAAACCTTGAAGTTGAGGTTGAAAAGTGTCCTCCTCTAGTTGAAGAAGCGAAGTATCGGGAGAATTATCTAAAACTCAAAGACCTTTTAAAGCCTCCCGTTAAAGAAGTATTGATAACTAGGGGGGAGAAAGTCGTTAGAATAGGTGGAGAGTATGTTCTCTACCGCCATGAGTTTACCTATAGACGCCCCACCGCCATAGCCATAGATGTACCTGACAATATGCCGCCCAATTCTATAATCGACCGCGTTAAACAAATAGAGGCATTATCCTACCCATATATTGGTAAAGAGCTTAAGCTAGATTTGATAGCAGTTAGATCTGTTACTGGCGACCCTGAAAGTTTCCGTAAAGCGGTTAGAGTCGTATTAGATAATTCAAGTCTACCAATCGTATTATGTTCGCTAAACCCTGATGTTTTAAAGGCAGGGCTTGCTGAAATGTCTGGAGATAAACCACTTATATACGCCGCTACTGTAGACAACTGGAGGCAGATGGCTGAATTAGCTCTAGCGTATGACTGCCCACTCGTCGTATCTGCTCCAAATAATCCTGCTACGCTTAAAAGCTTAGTTAAGACGATGCTTGAATGCGGTTTAGAGGATTTAGTTTTAGATCCCGGCTGTATGGGCGGTGAAGGCCTCTACGATACTATTGTCAACTTCACTATGCTTCGTAAAGCCGTCTTTAGAGCGAACGACTCTCTACTAGGCTTCCCGCTTCTAGGCGTTCCTATGACAGTTTGGCTTGAAGAAGGTAGACCATTAGATAGGAAGTGGGAGGAGTGCTATCTGGCTGGTATGCTCATAGTTAGGTATGCTGATATCCTCATAATGCACAGTCTGGACGGTTGGGTTCTTCTACCGATACTTATACTGAGAGACAACATATACACAGACCCCAGAAAACCAGTTTCAGTTAAGCCTGGACTCTACAAAATAGGTGAGCCCAATGAAAACAGCCCAGTCATGTTCACGTCAAACTTCGCCTTAACATATTATACTGTCTCTTCAGATATACAAGCTGCTAAAGTAGACGCATATCTTATAGTCGTTGACACAGAGGGGCTTTCAGTAACCTCAGCTGTAGCGGGGAGAAAGCTTACAGCCGATAAGGTTGCTGAAGCTATTAAAGAATCAGGTATTGAAAACTTGGTTAAGCATAGATACCTTATAATTCCGGGTAGAGCTTCCAAGCTTAGCGGCGAAATCGAGGAAGCTACTGGTTGGAAAGTCCTTGTAGGACCATTAGACTCGTCAGAAATTTCTAAGTTTCTGAGCGAAAACTGGTATGGAAAGAGGCTCTGGGAGGCTGGAGGCCCGAAGTGATTATATCAGTAGCTGGTAAAGGTGGAACCGGTAAAACTACAATAGCTGCTTTAATCTTAAAAGCTTTAATTGAGGAGACTGATAAGACCATTTTATTTGTAGACGCAGACCCATCGACAAACGCTCCAGTCGTTCTAAACATGCCTGTGAAGAAAACCGTTGGTGATGTTGTAGAGGAATTTAGAAAAACCGTTTTAGACAGTACGGAGTTGGGCGTTGACAAGAGCAGAGTCATTGAGAAGTTAGTCATGGAGGTTCTGCTGGAATCTCCCAGGTTTGATCTACTGGCTATGGGTCGAGGTGAAGGTGAAGGCTGCTACTGCTACGTTAACGCTGTTCTAACCTCTATACTTGATAAGTTAACTGGCAACTATGATGTCGTAATAATGGATATGGAGGCTGGTTTAGAGCATATAAGCCGTAGAACCGACCGAAATGTAGACGTTATGTTCGTCGTAACAGACCCATCCAGAATGAGCCTTGAAACAGCTAAGAGGATTAAAGAACTCATACCTGAAGTGCACGTTGAAATAAGGAGACTTTACGTAGTCGGCAATAAGATTCCTTATGAGGAATTTGAGAACTACGGTAAAAAAGTCGAAGAATTTGGTCTTCAACTTATCGGAGTAGTGCCTCCAGACCCTGAAATACTAAACTTCAGTATGAAAGGTCTATCGCTCTTAAAGATACCAAACTCTTCACCCTCATATGAAGCTGTTAAAAACATCTGCCGAAAGGCTGGTTTGATCTAGCAGGGGGTTTCACACTGTCTCTCCCATTACCAATAGAATCCTATAGAGGATCTATAGCAAGAGTGAAAATAGGTGCTACGAAGTCTGAGGGAGGTTCGAGAAGATACTCCATCACAGTAGGCGGAGCAAACACACTACCCTTCTATACATTTGAAGGTTTAAACCCCCCACCTGTACTGGCTCTTGAAGTATACGATTACTTAAACCAACACCCAACTCTTGCAAAATCCCTCAGCGACGTTGTAATGGATCCCGTAGAATGGGTTAGAATAGTAGATAAGTTTAACCCAGATATCATAAACCTCAACGTTAGATCAATCTCTCCCTTAACTCTAAATAGGGAGGTTAAAAACGCTCTACACTTAGTGGAAGACGTTCTACAGGCGACTGACCGCCCTATAATGGTTACTGGTATAATGGATCCAATTCACAGCGAAGACTTGTCTAGAAACACAGAGTTTTTAAAACTAGTCGCTGAAAGCTTTAAAGGTGAAAGACTTCTTATAGGTCCCGTAACACCTGAAGCGTACGAGACTGTTGCAGAGGCAGCTTTAATAAACAATCATATTCTACTGGCTAAGACAAACATGGATGTTAACCAAGCCATTAGATTTAACGAGCTCTTATCATCTAAAGGTATTCCAACAGACCGCATCGTCATGGACGTTACAACCGGAGCATTAGGTTACGGGGTCGAATACACCCTCTCCACCATGGAGAGGCTTAGGCTTAGAGCTCTACAGGGGGATAGAATGGCTGGAAGCCCCATGGTATTTTTCGCATCGGAAAATGTGTTTATAGTGGAATTTAAAGAAGACTCATCAAAACTTCCACTTTACGAAACGACGGCTGCTGTAGCGGGGTTAATGTCTGGAGCAGATATGGTGTCGCTATTCTATGTTGAAAGCTTGAACATGGTTAGGTCGTTTCTAAGGGAATTCCCCTGGGGAGGTGATGGAAATCTCTGAAAGAAAGCTTAGCCCCATGGATATTTACAAGCTTCTACCTAAAACCAATTGTGGAAAATGTGGTTTACCAACGTGTATGGCTTTTGCGTTTAAATTAGCTCAAGGCGCTATTGAAGTCGATAAGTGTCCATTTCTTACGGATGAAGTCAAGCGCACTCTAACCGGTTTGACGGCTCCTCCCATAGCTTTAGTTACCATAGGTCGTGGAAGTGAAGGGGTTAAAATAGGCGGGGAACGCGTATCCTTTAGACACGAAGATAAGTTCTACAATGAGCCAGCTATAGCGGTTGAAATAAGCGACCTTACAGATGTGGACTCTATTCAGAATATTTTGAAAGCCATTAGGTACTGTGAGATTAAGAGGATGGGTCAAACTTTAAAGATCAATATGCTGGCTCTTAGAAACCTATCGAATGACGATGACGCATTTATAAGGCTTGCGGAAACAGTTAAAGGTGTAGGTTATCCATTAATACTCTCTACTGAAAAACCCACACTGGCTAGTAGGGTTTTAGATATTCTTAAAGGTGAACGCCCCCTCTTACATGGTGTCTCTTCAAAAAACATAACGGCGATGGCTTTACTCGCTAAGAGGTTTAACTGTCCTATTTCTGTAAAAGCATCCGAGTGGAGTGAGCTTTTATCCAGTATTGATAGGCTTAGGGGATTAGGTATCTCCGAAATAGTCATACAGCCTTTCGGTGATACCCTTAAACAGCTTGTGGAGAACTTAACTCTCATACGTAGGCTCGCCATAGACAAAAAATTCGTGAAATTAGGCTACCCAACCATAGTCTTCTTAGGAGATATCAAATCTAACATTCCAGAACACTTGGTAATTTCAGCACTACTAGTTCGATATGCAAGCATAGTGGTCATTAAGCCTGAAACTTTAGACCTCATACGTCCACCGCTACTTCTCAGACAGTCTATAATGATGGATCCGAGGGCGCCAATATCCGTCAAACCGGGCTTGTATGTGATAGGTGAACCTAAAGATGACAGCCCAGTGCTGATGACAACCAATTATGCTTTAACCTTCCACATACTAACAAACGACTTAAGAAATCAAAATGTAAACTGCTATCTACTGGTTGTAGATACAGGAGGGCTTTCAGTAGCATGCTCTGTAGCCGGTAACAAACTTAAACCAGAGTCCATTAAACAAGTAATCGATGAGACAAATCTAGAAGCTAAAGTAGGCCATAAAACCCTTGTAATTCCAGGTAGAGCCGCAAAACTAGCCGGAGAGATCGAAGATTCAACTGGTTGGAGGGTTTTAATAGGTCCATTTAATTCGAAGGATATAGCAGACTTTCTTACAAAGCATCATTCTTCATAGTGGTTATTGATTTCCTCAACAATTTCTTTTATTTTAGCCTCTGCTGTTTTCAGGCCTTTTTGGACTTCTTCCATACTTATCTTACCGTTTGCAGTAGGCGTTTCAAGTATTCTACTTGGAATTTTAAGGTTTTGAAAGTCAAAACCCTCTCTGAACTTAAACTTATACTTTAAACCGTAAATTAGCCTTCCGATTTTCATAAGCTCCTCCTCGTCGTAATTAAAGCCTAACGTATTTAATGCCTCTAACACTATACGTTTATCGTACACTTCCCTAGCAAATAGACATACGCCACAACTCTCCAATACGCACCTCCACGCTTCTTCCTCTATGAGGGTTTCAACCGCCTTTATAGGGTCTATCATTGAGCTTAACAGTTTCTGATCCAAACTGTATCCGGCATTGCTTAGATGGCTATGTCTCGCCCCTATGGCTGTACCTATTATAAAAGCCAATCCAGTATGGTAACCCGCCAAACCGTTTCCTCCGATTGCGATCAAAAATTCTTCACCAAGATTCTTATACGCCCTCCCCTGAGCCATAGATACGTAGAATTCATTCGGCATTGCTACGATTTGTCTAATCATCTCTATGTAATTATCTGCAATACCCCACCTAGGTTCAACTATTGTCTCGTTTAAGCTTATCAGCCCTTTCTCGTACGCTTCAGTAGCCCATGCAAGCATAGTTCCGGTCATCATAGCATCCAACCCATACCTATCGCAAGCGGCTCTAAGCTTAAGTACATCTAAGGGGTCTCCAATACCTAGATTTGAGCCTAATGCATATATGGGCTCATAGTCGTACCCAACTTCTATGGACTCCACCTCATGCTCGTCTGCAAAGAAACCCCTCAGTATAGCTACATGTTTACAACCTATCGGACATAGAGGGCATGTATTCTTCCTAACTAGGAGATTATCTGCAAAGTATTCTCCTGAAATATTCTCAGCATATTCGAAATATCCGCGTTTAAAGTTCATCGTCGGAAGCGCTTTAATCTTATTTAACGTTAGAACATTCTGAGGGGTTCCGAGGTCGTGGTATTTACGCATCTTACCGCTTTTAACAACTTCCTCGTATATTCTCTCAAAAGTCCTCTTATACCCATCTAAGTCTTTGACGGATATTTCACCACTTCCAACAACACGTATGGCTTTAAGGTTTTTAGCACCCATTACCGCTCCTAAACCCGTCCTTCCGAAAAAGTTATACCCATCCACTGAAACATTAGCGTAGAAGACAAATTTCTCTCCAGCTGGACCTATGGCTGCAACCGACTGTACGCCATATTGGCTAGAAGCATTCAGTGCCATGATCGTATGTAAACTGTCCATTTTCTGAAGAGATGATGCACCATTAACTTTAACCTCTCCATCACTTTTAATGTCAAGCCATGCTAGTTTTGAAGAGGTCTCAATAATAACTATGGCGTCATAACCAGCAAGCCTTATGGCTACGCCTAATCTTCCACCAGCATGACTTTCACCGAGGTTTCCGGTCAACGGTGATTTAAACATGGCAATTGTCTTTGAACACACTGGATAGAGGCCTATGAATGGTCCAGGTGCCAGTATAATCGGGTTTTCAGGTGCAAATGGATCAACCTTTTCTGGGCATAATTCATTCAATAGATTTATGGCTAGTCCAGAACCCCCTATGTACTTTTCAACGAGCTCCCGTCTATTTTCAACCCAGCTTGAGCCATCGGCTAAGTTTATGAAAAGTATATCTCCAACCATTCTTAAACCTCCCCATAATAGAGGACATCGTGTGGGCAGAATTTTGCACATACTCCACACTCTATGCATATTATTGGTCTTCTACGCTCGTCATCCCAATGTAGGGCTTTTAACGAACACGCATCTAAGCATGGCCTATTTTCACACTTCTCACACTTCTCAGGGTTCACAAGCTCCACCCCACCACCACTTCTCGGCTTCAAAGCTTCATATGGGCATGCTGAAGCACAGTCTGGCTCTTCACATCCAGAACATACAGTAATTTTAAAACCCAACCCGCTTCTCGAAATCCTTATAGCTGAATGTTTAACCGATATGACACCGGTCAATTCTCTTGAGCATACGAATAAACATGTGGCACAATCTATACATCGGTCTGGATTCTTCACTACGAGTTTTATTGGCATGTCTTCTTCCCAGATAACTAATATACGGAGTAATATAAACTTCTCAGGCCAACTGCGCCTTTCTACAGGGCTTCAAACACTTATTCTTCCTAGATTATTTTGACGAACCTCTATTCCCCGACCACCCACTTCTTCGACTCGGAACGGTTTACTGGATTCCGCTCATAAAGCTCTTTCCTCCTGGCCTCAAGCATATTCAACTCCTTTCCGGCATACTCTGCTGAAGTTAAAATCTTTACCCTTCTATTCTCAGCCTCAACTAAGAGTTCAGATATTCTCTCCCTCCATGCCAGATCCCTCAGTAGGTGATGGTCTAGAATCATTTGCTCTACACCAGACTCTAAAATCCGCCGGAGATTTGCTATGGATGCTTTTAAACTGGCTATAGAATACCTATAACCCAACATATACGTCATAGGTCCATCTATCATAACTACTTTAGGCTTATTTTCAAGTATAAATGCTACTTGGTCGTTTAAACTCGGCCCTTCAACGTCGCTTGAATATAGGAAGCTCTCATCACCTTCACGTAAATAAACCTCAACTACATACCCGAGTTTAGAGTTTGTGCCGTGAAATACGGGTTTAGAGACTTTAAGCGTAGTTTCCCCAATGCTCATTTTAAACTCTTCAGCTATCTCTATTCTCTTTGGCAATTTCTCGATCTGCTTTAAGAAGAACTGTGCTCTCTCCCTTTGGCTATAGTTTATGTTATCTCTAGGATTTTTTAAGATTAAGAGTTTCCCCTCGTAGATTTCAAGATTTTCCCATGGATTATGATGGTCGTAGTGGTAATGTGTAACTATTATAACATCCGCCTTAATGGCGTGGTTAACGATAACCTTCCAATCCTCCTCAAGCTTTTTCCACTCAATGGGATGCGGCGGTAACCCATACCTATAAGGTCCAAGGGCAACACCCGGGTCTATTAAAACCTTCAAATCCTTGGTTTCTATGAAAGTAGCCATACTTCTAACGCCCATGGAATCGGAACTTAAAGGTAGAATTTTCATAGCATTAAATTAAGTCTTCAAAAGTCGATATAAATGTAAATTATTCTATGATTCTCAACTATACTATTTGAGATTTTTCACCTAGAACAGATGCCTCCCTACTATTGTCCACCCAATTCTTCTAGTATTTGAAAGACCTCCCTGTATATGCTTTTTACCTCGGGATATAGTTTAACGTACACGTTGTAAAACCTATCATAGACTTCTTTAACTTTTAAATTCGGCTGGTAAGTTTTGAATTCCCTGTAAAACTTGGATACGGCTTCATCGACACTTCCATACACTTTAGCTCCTAATCCGGCTAGCATGGCTGCTCCCGCTGATGAAGCCTCAGTTATCTCCGGTACTACAACGCGTTTCCCTGTTACATCTGCTTTAAGCTGAAGCCAAAAACTAGACCTTGCCCCACCTCCAACAGTTCTAATCTCTTCAATTTTAACGTTAAATTTCTCCAACGTCTCAATGTTGAGTCTAAGCTCGTATGTTATACCTTCAACGATAGCTCTTATAATCTCAGGCTTGCCGTGAGCTACCGTTAAACCTAAGATCAAACCTCTAGCATAGGTATCCCAGTTCGGCGTTCCAGCGCCCATAAAGTATGGGGCAATTAAAAGCCCCTGAGATCCTGCAGGAGCTTTAGATGCATCCTCCATCATAAGGTCGTAGACGCTAACCCCCCTCTTTGAAGACTCTTCGATGTATTTCTCTCCAAATCTGTCTCTAAACCATCTTAAAAGGATTCCAGCAGACGGATTAGCTCCGAGTATAAGATAACGGTTTGAAACTACGTGGCAGTAGCTTGCAAATCCCATCGGTATCATTTCTTGTCGAAGCATAGGTGCATGTAAAGGCGCTACTATGCTTTCAACTGTGCCAGTGGCCACGTATGTGATTCCGGGGTTTACGGCACCTACTCCTAACGTTCCACACGCTTGGTCGTGACCACCAGTAACGACAAGTGTACCTCTAGCAAGCCCCGTCTCTCTTGAAGCCTCTTGAGAAACCTCCCCCACTACTACGCCTGATGGATACGGTTCTGGAAGCTTATCCACGTCTAAACCCGAAAGTTCAAGTATTTCATGGCTCCAGTTGAGCCTCCTAATATCGAAAAGCATGGTTCTAGAAGCCAGCGAATAGTCTATGGCTGGGACTCCACAGAGAATCATGTTAATATAATCCTCCCATAGAAGAAACTTCCAAGTTTTCTCATAGATGTCTGGTTTACTCTGTTTAAACCAGATTAGTTTGAACAGCGTGTAGACGGGTGAAGATGGATGTCCCGTTATCTTAAACAATTCAGCTCTATCTATAAGTCTGAGAAAGTCCTCGTGTTGTTTAACCGCTCTATCGTCCCAAGTCGTTATGCAGCGATATAATGGATTCAGCCCCCTATCTAGAGGCATGAAAGCCTCTCCTTGAGCTGAAACACTTAAAGCCTTCACTTCTTCAGCTTGAACTCCAGTTTTAACCATAACCTCTTTTATCGTTTCAACTACTCCCCGCCAAACTTCCCCTGGCTCCTCCTCAGACCAGCTTGGTTTTGGATGATAGAGAGAATACTCTCTGTACGACTGGGCTATTAAACGTCCATCTTCACTAAATAGCGTGGCTTTGCATCCGGTTGTACCGACATCCAACCCTATTAAGTACATCAATATTACTTGAGTCTTTTTATAATTATTTTATTTTTTCATAAACCCCTCCATAATTTTAAACTATGTTGCTCCGCAGAATTGGCTGGCTATCTACGGGAGGAGATGTTCACAATATCTGTGTATTGTCTAGGAACGTTGAACGTGGGTTTGAATTTTTCAGATAAAGCTATTAGTAGTTTTACACTATGCATTATGTGAGAGCGTATGGTTAATGTCATTTTAGACACAGATATAGGCGACGATATTGATGATGCCTTAGCACTTCTACTTGCTTTAAAATCTCCGGAGCTTAAGGTTAGAGCGGTTTCAACCGTCTATGGAGATGTGAAGACGAGAGCTATGTTGGTCCTCCGAATAATGGAGGAGATGGGTGTAAGAGATATCCCTGTGAAAGCTGGCGCTTCTAAGCCTCTACTTGAAGACAGACCAATTGAAAAGCCTAATCAAGCTGTAGCACTTGAAGGTTGGGAGGGGGGGCTTTTAGATAGGTGGCAAAACGATAAGAGGAATATAGCAGACTTCATAGCTTCACTTATAGAAGAATCCGCTGAGGAAATAGTGATCATAAGCATAGGTCCATTGACTAACATAGCGTTAACTCTAGCCTCAAATCCGTGGATAGTTAATAAGGCTAAGCTCGTTATGATGGGGGGATGTTTCTCTAGGCAGATAGCTGAGTATAATATCAGTAGAGATCCTGAAGCGGCTAGGATAGTATTTGAATCTGATATTCCTTTAACAATGGTTGGATTGGATGTGACGCTTAAATGCATAATGAATAACGAATATGTCAAAATGTTCAAATCATCAGCGCTTCCTGAAGTGCGGTTTGTGGCAAAGATGATGGATGCCTGGATGAACTACACTAAATCCGCCAATCCGATTCTTCACGATCCCTTAGCTGTAGCTACTAGTTTTACGCAAAATTTCGTCACAGTTAAACCTATGCGTATAGGTGTGGAAGTTAGAGGCGAGTATACGCGTGGGTTTACAGTTCCAGTTGAAGGAAAGCCTAATGCGAATGTATGCGTTGACGTGAAAAACGAGGCTTTCGTAAAATTCTTCATAGATCGTGTGTTGAGGTAAGGCTGGGAGACTAAAATGTCTTTGAAAATATCCGATTTAGGTGAAAAAGCCCTCATCAAGCATATATGGAGAATCTTCAAAGTAGACCCTGAAGAGCTTCTAGGTGCAGGCTTAGATGATGCTGTTGCTAAAGAGGTGGGTGAGGGACTTGTTTTAGTTGCTCACACCGATATGTGGGTTGAAAAGTCTGATCTACTGCCCGGTATGAGTTGGTATTTAGCCGGTAGGAAGGCCGTTGTAGCTAATATCTCAGATATAGCGGCTAAAGGAGCTAGACCACTAGGAATCTTATTCAGCATAGGTTTACCGTCGAACTTCCCCCTCGAATCTTTTAATGAATTGGTTAAAGGTATTGGAGATGGCGCTGACGAATATGAAACTCATATACTTGGCGGAGATTTAAGCGTGAGTAGTGAAGTAGCTCTAGCCGGGTTTATAATCGGTATGACGCATCGGGGGAAACTCCTCTCTAGGAGTGGAGCTAAACCAGGTGATATAATCGCTACGACAGGAGTTTTAGGTCTTACTTCCGTGGGCTTTAAAATACTTCTAGAAGGGTTTGAAGCTCCAGAGAGCATAAGAAGTAAGGCTGTTGAATCGGTGTATAAACCGGTTGCAAGACTTAAAGAAGGTTTAGCCTTAGCTGGCTCCGGAGCTGTAACAGCCTCTATGGATATAAGCGACGGTTTAGCCATCAGCTTAAACCAACTCGCTGAAATTAATGGTGTAAAAATATTGGTAGAGTCTCTTCCAATAGCTCCTGAAGTCGAAGCGTTTGCGGAAATACATAGGTTAAATGTAGAACAACTTATCTTATATGAAGGTGGTGAAGAGTACGAGCTACTACTTGCGATCAAACCTGATATGTGGACTGAAGCCCTAAGAACCGTGAAAAGCATAGGCGGCTCACTTTACAGAATAGGTATCGTAGAAGAAGGTAATGGAGTATATACCGCCAAAGGCGTAAGAGTTGAAGCTAAAGGATGGGAGCATTTTAAGAGAACGTAAAGGTTTTTATCAGCCGTCTAGTTAACTGAATTTTGTGGGCCGGTAGTTCAGCCTGGTATGAATACCTGGCTCGCACCCGGGTGGTCGCGGGTTCAAATCCCGCCCGGTCCACTCATTTCCGCAAAAGAAGCCCAAATTAAGGTTATTTCCTCCTCCATTGGTACTAATACCGAGCTTTCGGCGTATAAGCTCAGGTACAGAACATCCTACTTTTGAAGCCTCTGATTTAAGCGTATTATAAGGCTGTACCGGTACAGTTATACAAGTGCAGCCAAGCTTAGGCATGTAGGTAATCTGCGTCTAGGATATTTAAGTCTTTAAGGTCCGCTTTGTTCTATCTTCAGCTTTAGGATACTCCTCTGCGGCTGAAAATGAGGGATAAAGTGTTAGTTCAGTTTTCTCTTCGAGGTTGCTCTTTGTTTAAGTGGATTCTTGGGATTACCGTTGGATGTGCACTAGTTTGAGGAATAAATCAGTAGATTACTCTCTAGCTTTAAGCCATAACCCTCACACTGCACGGTGAATGCTTAAGCAGGAAAAGAGATAAGTTAAAAAGGCATTATAGCGTTCTTTAAGTGGGCTAGAGATTTTCGTATGACCTATTAGGTGGTCGCTTGGGAGATCTATTGAAAAGCTCTCTGGACTACAAGAGGCTATCTATTGAAGAGACTTTAAAGGCTCTAGATACATCGTTAAATGGCTTATCAGAGGAGGAAGTGAGGAGGAGAATTGAGAAGTACGGCTATAACGAAGTAAAAGAGGAGAAAAAGAATCCCGTCTTGGAGTTTCTCTCTAGGTACTGGGGACCTATGCCTTGGTCATTGGAGCTTGCAATCGTTCTATCCGTACTCGTCAGCCACGTTATCGAGGCAATAATCATATTCACTTTACTGACGATAAACGTGACGATAGGTTTCATGCACTCTAGACATGCGCAAAGAGTGCTTGAATACTTGAAAAAGAGGCTAGCTGTTAAGGTCAAAGTGTTGAGAGATGGTAAATGGGTTCTAAAAGACGCAAGGGAGATCGTACCTGGCGATATCATACTCATAGGTCTCGGAGACCTAGTGCCCGCTGACGTCAAAATCGTGAGCGGAGAACTCAGCGTTGACCAGTCGGCGTTGACGGGGGAATCATTACCAGTGAACCTGAAACCCTTAGACATGGTTTACGCAAGCTCTATAGTAGTTAGGGGTGAAGCCAAGTGCATCGTTATAAACACGGGCGCTAATACGTACTTCGGTCGAACCGCTGAACTGGTCAAAATAGCTAGGCCTAAGTCTCACCAAGAGGAGCTAGTTCTAAACGTGATGAAGTATATGTTGTACTTTGGCGTAGGTGCTCTAACTGTAACGGCAATCTTTGCCTTCTTCACGGGCATAGACCTCTTAACGATGGTGACGTTCGCCGTTATCTTCCTAATGGGTGCAGTACCCGTAGCTCTCCCGGCAGTGCTTACAATTGTACAAGTTGCTGGAGCTATGGAATTGGCTCGGGAAGGGGCGCTCGTTACTAGGCTGAGTGCAGTCGAAGACGCGGCCTCCGTTGACGTCTTATGTTTAGATAAGACTGGTACTATAACGCAGAACAAGCTCGCCATAGTAAGCGTCACTTCCATTTCTATCTTCAAGGAAGAAGAGGTCGTGTTGACGGCTACTTTGGCCTCTAGCAAGGAGAGTAAGGACCCAATAGATTTAGCTATAATCGATTATGCAAATCGCATGGGAATTGGGCTCGAGAATTATAGGATAATATCGTTTATACCTTTCGATCCGAGTATAAAACGGGCTGAAGCGATCGTGGAGAATAATGGAGCACGCTTCAAGGCTGTAAAGGGAGCGCCGCAAGTAGTGATGGAGCTCTGTAAAGTCGAAGAAGCCGTGAAAGCAGAGGCCGAGAGGGTACTGGAAGAGATGTCGAGAAAAGGATACAGAGTGCTAGCGGTGGCTAGATCCACTAACAATTACATAGATGATCTCAAACTCATTGGATTTCTGGCCTTGGCGGATCCTATTAGGTCCGACTCCAAAGCTTTAATTGAAGAGATTAAAAACCTGGGAATCAAGCCGTTAATGATCACAGGTGATAATGTAGTCATCGCAAAAGAAGTTGCGAAACAGGTCGGATTAGGGGATAGAATCCTATCCGCAAATGAGTTTAAACAGATAAAACCGGAGGAGAGTACTGAAGCTATCGAAAATATCGACGGTTTAGCCGAAGTCTACCCTGAGGACAAATATCAAGTCGTGAAAAGCCTACAGATAAGGGGGCACCTGGTAGGTATGACGGGTGATGGCGTGAATGATGCACCTGCACTTAAGCAAGCAGAGCTAGGAATAGCAGTCAGCAATGCCACGGACGTGGCTAAGGCGGCTGCAAGCGTCGTACTCACTGAACCTGGTCTGAAGCAAATAGTGACGGCAATCAAGATTAGTAGAGTAACATATCAGCGCATACTTACATGGGTCATAAACAAGATAACCAAGACTGTTCAATTCATCACTCTACTAGCAATAGGGTTTTTCTGGTTACGACAGCCGGTACTCGGCCTTCTTGATATGACACTGTTGGTATTTGCCAACGATTTCGCGACAATGTCCATAGCTACAGATAACGCCATATATACCCCATACCCTAATAAGTGGGACATTAGGATTGTGACTCTGTCATCGCTTGCTACAGGGGCCTTCATGGTTATTGGAGGGCTTATCTCCATGTGGGTGGGGGTGGTATATTTCAACCTTTACGGGAGGAGGTTACAGACCTTCACAATGCTAACGCTCGTATTCTTCAGTCAATTTAGGATTCTCATCGTTAGAGAGAGGAGGCACTTCTGGTCTTCAAGACCTGGAAAGGCGTTGACGTTTTCAGTAGTAGGCGCTATGATAGCATTCATGCTCCTCGGAATATATGGCATCATAATACCAACGCTTAGCCTTCGTGAAGTCCTCTTCACGCTCGGCTTCTCCGGTATATTCACACTGGCATTGGTAGACCCTATCAAATATTTGACATTTGCAAAGTTGAGACTATAGCACTACATGATCGCTTTTCGGTTTTCTCTAAGTTTTCGGATATTTTTAAGAATAAGTACTCATGTTTGAGTTATTGAGCGGACTTTAACCGCATACATTGTAAATTTTGAAGTCACTGCCTCAAGTTTTCCATTGGAAATCCTCTCTAAGGGTATTTCACATTCATCCGCCCCTTTTTGTCCGAGAATAAGCTCAGGGAAAACATTTTGTATCTATTGAAGCATTTAATCAAATCCCCTTTCTACATTCTCTGTTGAAGCGCTATGGGCGTCAAATCAGATTTGATGTGTTTCTTCAATGATTCTAGTCGATTTCACCTAAAACGGTGAAACGTCCTAACGAATCCTTAAACTCTATCCTTCCTATGGCCTAAATTTCCACAACTTTCTCACTTATTTTTCTGGCTAAGGCTTCTGAAATTTCAGCTTTAATCATTTCAATCATAAGCACATATTATGGTTGATATGCATCCAATAGTCTTCCGGTGTATAATCTGTTCAACTTTGGCCGTCGCAAGTCTTTCTCTATATGCAAAAGTTTTCTTATCTAAATTTTAGACAAAAATTTTTGTCTAAAACTTTAAAAATCCAAGTTTCTCTGGATGAAGAGGGTTATGGAAATGGTTGAGCAGAAAAGTCAATTACATTCACAAATCCTCTATACACCCTCTCTTACATGGGCTAGAGTAATTGATAATGGAACTGTTAGAGTTGGGTTAGCTCATAAAGTCTGTGAATGTCTCAAAGCATTGAGTGAAGACGATGAGGGAATTGTTAACTGTCAGTTAAAACCTATCGGTGAAGATGTTAAGCAAATGGAGCCGTTTGGAATAGTGAAAACGAAGAAAATAACATTTGAACTTTCATCACCGATATCTGGTAAGATAAAGAAGGTTAATGAGGAGGTTTTAGCTAATCCAGCGATCTTAAACAAGAATTCAGAAGAAGTATGGATCGTGGAGATAGAGCCAGTAAATCTTGAAGAAGAGGTGCAAAATCTCCTAACTCCAAATCAATATGCAGAATGTTCTGAAAATATATGGTACTTCATAAGGATACAATTGTAATGTCGTAGTTAAACCCGTTGATCTTACTAACGCATCGGAGGAGTTGGTGTTGTCGGAGAAACCTGAGGAGAAGCAGATAGACTTAGTTGAAAAGATAATAGGGAATATAGCTGAAAGATATAATGAGCCTAGGAGAGCCTTAATCTTAACTCTTCAGAAGATTCAAAATAGCCTAGGCTATCTTCCAAAGTGGAGTTTAGAACTTGTTTCAAACCATTTAAAAATACCACTTAGCACAATTTACGGAGTTGCTACATTCTACCATCAATTTAATCTCAACCCCCCTGGTAGAAACGTTATACAAGTCTGTATGGGTACGGCATGTCATATTAGAGGCAATTCTGAAAACTATGCTTTCCTGCTCAATCTACTTAACATAGATCCTGGTGAAAATACCTCTAAGGATGGGCAGTTCACAGTTCTTAAAGTCAGATGCCTTGGATGTTGTAGTTTAGCACCTGTTATAAAAGTGAACGACGACATATATGGTAAAGTGGATTTCCCAACAATTCGTAGAATAATCTCTAAATACCGCCTAGCTACTAAAGAGCTTCACGTGGTCTCTAGAGAGACTAGGTGACCAGCTCTTGCAAGTAGAATCGGAATGGACTTTAATGGATAGATGTTGCGATCGTTGTACGCATTCGATTGAGAACCCGTGTAGAAACTACATAAAATGTCGAGTTAACGGTCCACTATGTCATGAAGATGAAGACTGTAGAAAGAAAAGACAACAGAGAATATCCGAGTTAGAGAATGGTAAAGGTGGAATTAGGATATCTATAGGTATGGGAAGTTGTGGCTTAGCTGTAGGCGCTAGGGAAGTTTACCATAGTGTTGAAAAAGAGGTTAAAATTAGAGGATTGGAAGCTACAATAGTCCCCGTGGGCTGCATGGGTCTATGTTATGCAGAGCCCCTTGTTGAAATCCGTAAGAAAGGATTGCCCAGCGCCATCTATAGTAAGGTAACCCCTGAAATAGTTGGGGAGATCTTAGATAGATATTTAAGCGGAGACGTCAGTAGCACCTTTGCCCTTAGGGATAGAAGGGGCGATGCTAAAGGTATGTTAAATGTCCCACTTCTAGAAGAAATAGACTTTTACAAGTATCAGGTAAAATGGGTTACTAGGAACTGTGGCATTATAAATCCTGAATCTATTGAGGAGTATGTTGCTCACGGAGGATATTTAGGCCTTAACCGAGCTTTAGAACTATCACCCGGCGACGTTATAGAGGAGATTAAGAAATCAGGTTTAAGAGGGAGAGGAGGAGCTGGCTTTCCGACTTGGTTGAAATGGGATATATGCCGGAAGGCTGAGGGTGAACCTAAATACGTTATATGTAATGCTGATGAGGGCGATCCCGGGGCTTTCATGAATAGAATGCTTGCAGAAGCGGATCCTCATAGAGTTCTAGAAGGGCTTATCATAGCGGCATATGCCATAGGTGCATCTCACGGGTATATTTTCGTAAGAGCTGAAAAACCTCTGATGGCTGATAGATTGGAGAAGGCCGTTATTGAAGCCAGACGATATGGCATTCTGGGGAAAAACATACTCGGCTCTCACATGAATTTTGATGTAGATGTTGTACGCAGCGCAGGAGCGTTCGTGTGTGGAGAGGAAACAGCAATGTTAGCAGCAATAGAAGGGAGAAGAGCTATGCCGAGACAGCGGCCACCGTATCCGGCTACACATGGTTTATTTGGTAAACCTACGATCATAAATAACGTTGAAACCTTAGCACACGTGGCCACAATCATGGCAGATGGATGGGAGAAGTTTGCTAAATATGGAACTGAGAGAAGTAAAGGAACAAAAGTTTTCTGTCTCACTGGATGTGTTTTGAGAACTGGAGCAGCTGAGGTTCCGATAGGTACGACGATAAGAGACCTAGTATTTAAAATAGGTGGTGGAGTTAGAGAGGGAAGAAAACTTAAAGCAGTTCAGATTGGTGGACCATCTGGTGGCTGTCTGCCAGAATCTATGATAGACCTTCCAATAGATTACGAAAGTTTAACGGCCGCAGGAGCTATAATGGGATCTGGTGGATTAGTCGTAATTGATGATGGAAGCTGTATAGTTGATATTGCTAGGTTCTTTACAACGTTTACAATGGCTGAATCTTGCGGTAAGTGTTTGCCATGTAGAGCTGGGTCTAAAATACTGTACGATACGCTTACCAGAATAATAGAGGGTAATGGTGTAGAGGAAGATTTGGATACTTTAGAAAATGTAGGCAGGTTCATGGCTAAAACAAGTTTATGCGCCTTAGGTCAAACGGCGCCAAATCCAGTCCTATCAACACTTAGATACTTCAGAGAAGAATATGAAGCACATATCAAGGAGAAGAAGTGCCCGGCTAAGGTATGTAGAAAGCTGGTAAACTACATGATAAATAAAAACATATGCATAGGCTGTGGTCTCTGTGCAAAGCAGTGTCCATCAGAGGCAATAGTGAAAGATGCGGATGGCAAATACTCCATAGATCCCAACAAGTGTATAAGATGTGGGCAATGCTTTATAGTCTGTCCTAGAAGTGCTGTTATGAAAGGGTGATTATTATGGTTAAAGTAGTGATAGATGGTAAAGAAGTGATAGTAGAACCCGGGACAACAATACTTAAAGCTGCTGAGAAAATTGGTATAAAGATACCGACTTTATGTTACCTACCTGGAATATTTGAAGATGCTACTTGTAGATTGTGTGTAGTAGAAGTCGTAAAAACTGGTGCTATGGTTCCTGCATGCGCGTTTCCGGTGTCTGAAGGATTGATTTTAGAGACGAATAATGAGAGGGTTAGAAAGAATCGTAGACTTGCTTTAGAAGCGATTCTAGCAATTCACAAGATCAAGTGTCAGTCGTGTATAAGGAAAGGAGGGAAATGCGAATTACTAAAATTGTGCAGCGAATATGGTGTTGAGGGGATACCGGTATGCGCAGAATGTCCGTTACATGAACATGACTGTTTATTAGCTAAAGGTGAAGTATGCCTCGGTCCGTTAACAATCGCTGGTTGCAATGGTGTTTGCATGTACAATGGTAGAGTTTGTGAAGGCTGTCGTGGACCGATAACGCGAAGCGATGTAATTGAATACGCTTTAAAGCTCTACGACAATTACAGCATAAGTATAGAGAAGGTTTTGGAGAAACTGGGGAAGTATTACTCTGGTCATAAGAGTTACGACACTATCGTTAAGCTGATAGATGAATTGCAAGTAAAAATGCAACTACAGAAAACTGGGGGTTGTTAGTTGAAAATCGCCATACACAAATTTGGTAGCTGTTCTGGTTGTGTACATGAAGTTTTAAACTTAAGTGATACTCTAATTAAAATGGTAAATGAGAAAAATTTCGAAATCGTTTATTCAACACTCCTAGGAATAGATAAAGAAACTGAGAACTTTGACATTTCCCTTATCGAAGGAGCCGTTGTATCAAATGAAGACATCGAGAGACTTAAAGACATTAGAAGAAGATCTAAAATTCTGATCGCAATGGGTTCATGCGCAGTTTTGGGTGGTGTACCAAGTCTTAGAAGATTTGCTTCTGAACAGGAATTGAAAAATGTATACAACGTAATCTATGTTCCCCATCTCAGCGACGCATCGCCCCTCAGCAAATTTGTAACAGTGGATTACTTCCTCAGAGGGTGTCCAATAAATAGGTATGAGCTTCTAAATCTTCTGGATAAGCTTTCCCGGAATGAGTGGTTTAAGCAAGATGAGAGAAGATTTCTATTCCTCCGCGAGAAGCCCCTTAATCTTGAGGGTGTAGCGCTTTCACTTGATGGGGAGAAATGCATTGTTTGTGGTAGATGCGTTAAGATATGTCAGGAGATAACGTCTGCGATAGATTACATAAATAGAAGCTTTGAAACGGCTGTTTCAACACCTTTTAAAGTTAAATTGGATGAGTCTACTTGCATAAGTTGTGGTCAGTGTATATTATATTGTCCCGTAGGTGCCATTGTGGAGAAAAGCTATGTAACAGAGGTCTGGAAGCTTCTTAATTCGGGGATGCATTTAACAGCCTATGTAGAACCAGAGGTTTTAATGGCTCTTAGTGAAGCTTTGAAATTAGATGTTAATAGACGGCTTGTTACTGCTCTTAAAAAGATTGGATTCGAAAAAGTCGTGCTTTGGAAGCCTCAGACGGAATTTAACACTTCTGATCAACTGACTATACTTCCAAGCAGTGAGGCTGAAGCTATATTTGTGCAACGTTTTTACCCAGATCTCGTAAATTACATGGCTCCGCCTCCTAGAATAAAGGATAATAGTATAGTTTGGTTTTCCCCTTGCGTAGCTAGGAAACTTAGTGGAAATCTCGTTTTAACGACTAGGGAACTTATCAGGCTGTTAGGTACTATGGACTTAAGCTTGTTAACCAAAACCCAGTTTGATGAAATAAAAATGAACGTGGCAAATAAACACGAGGTCGAAGTTGTAGGAATGAGGGAAATTAGAAAGACTTTGGAAAGTATAAGGGAGGGGAAGTTGAAGGCTGGGAGAATAGTTTTATACGTTTGTCCTGGAGGCTGTCTTCATGGAGGAGGACAACCGCTTCAAAGCTAGGAGTAAACTTATAAAAATCACCATAATGTCTTGGAAAATCACTAGAATCCAGGTTTAAATAAATCAGAGATTTTTGAAGAAAATTATTATCGTTTAAGTTATACTCGTTTTTAACTATTCAATCACTTCTACATGTGTAGCACAGGATATACAGGGGTCAAACACCCTTATAGCGGTTTTAAGATTTTCTATAGTATCTTGTAACGCTAAATCTTTTGCAAGGGATTTTTCAACAACATTTCTAGAGAACATTTTAATAAAAGGTAGATTTATTTCTGTGGGAGTTATTATTTTGATATTCTTCACAATGCTTTTTTCAACTTCACACTCGTAGATTAACGTTCCTCTAGGAGCTTCAACGAAACATCTTCCAGAGCCACTTTCCTCTTGCGGGTTTTCCCTGTAGTGTGCTTTCAAGTCTTTTAAATCCTTCAACAGGTTCATGGAATATGATAGAGCATTTATAATCTCCAGAATTCTCAGCGCGTAAAGGTTGAGCAGATTGGAATTCTGCCACTCAACTTTTAAACGTAAATTGGTAAAAGTAGCTCTAGCAAACGGCCCTGTAAGAACACTTCTAGATAGTAAGCCTTCAATATCTGCTAAATCGTCCAATTTTTTCCAATATCCCTCTTCATGTATCTTAAGCGTATTAGCTATAGGGTCGTAATTCTCGCCGACGCTTGTAACTAGGGTAGGCATTTCCTCTAAATTGAATACTTCACTATACTTTGATACCGTCAGATTCTTGGAAAGGTTTAAGGCCCAGTACATGTCCTCTAAAGTCCTTTGCGCCTCCTTCCTAAGTTGGTTTGTCAAAAGTTCTATGTTCGGCATCTTTAAGAGACCTCCTACTGTTGATATACCGGGCGATATGGGGCCTCCTGCAATCGACGACAAAACTTTATCGGCAAGTCTTATGATATTTAAGCCACTGCGGAATAACCTATAAACCAGCTCTTTTTCATTAAGTCCGAGAAGTCTAGCAGAATCTTGAAGTCCCATCAGGAAAGTATTGTACGCATGGCTTCTAACATGTTCCATGGTTAAAATTAGACGTCGTACATTAGAGGCTAATGGTGGGGCATCAATATTCAAAGCCTTCTCTAATACCATAGAAGCCGCTACTTGATGGGAGAATGGACAGACGCCACATATCTTAGCTACAAGTAGCGGTACAACGTCAATAATTTTTCCGCATAAGAGGTTTTCGAATTTTCTCAAGGTTGGAAGATTAAGTTCTAATTCTTGAAGTCTCCGTTTACGTATTTTAACGGCAACTTCCGCGTTCCCCTCAACCCTTGTAAGCGGATGTACCCGTTTAAGAGACATATTCAACTTCTCCGTATAGGTTTAAAAGATTAGTAACACTATGTTTTAACTCCTTAGGTATTACAAGTAGGGCTAAAAAGTCAACTAGAGAAGTTGGTTTAATCAAACCCATACACCCATAACAGCTCCAACCCCAAACTACACATTTAGCCTCGCATCCAGCTCTAGTTATGGGTCCGAGACATAGCACCCCCTCTTCCAATAAGCACTTTTCATGTCTTCCTTTTGGGAAGAGTTCTCGAATAACTATTGGGTATTTAGCTTTACATGGATGAAATGGGCATTCAGAGCATACGTTGACGGTCTTATACTTAAATTCCCTACCCGTAATCAAGGTGTAGAGTAATGATGATATTAGATTTTCAGGGGGAGGGCATCCAGGAAGTTCTAAATCGACCTTCACCACGCTATGTATTGGTTCAAGTCCAAGATCTCTAACATTACTTGAAACCCCTCCAAAACACGCACAGGATCCTACGGAGATGATCTTCTTAGCTTCTGCGCGAACTCTTTCAAGTAACGGTCTATCCTTCTTAGAAGCCGCCCCCTCTACGAATACCACATCACAACCGCTCATATTCCCATCATCCTTTAACATTGGGAAGAAACTCACGTAACCTTTGTTCCATAAATCCTTGAAAGCAGTCGAGTCTACTATAGATGTTAGGCAACCGCTGCATCCAATGAGTTGAAGAAAACCTACTTTAGTAGTATTCCCTCCCATAGCTAGAGGCCTCCCTTTAAATCGCATATAAAATCTTCTACGGTTTTTGCAAAAAGCCTTCCTTCAACTGCAGATAAGTGAGAAATTCTAACACGTCCTTTAAAATACTTTTCAAATAGTTGAAAGTTTTCAATCTTCTTCCCGGCAAGTTCAGCTCCCAGACCATAACGACATGAATCCTTCCTGCATCCAACCACCAATACGCCATCGAAGCCTTTATTCAACGCGTATACTATGAGCTCTGAATCTACTAGTCCGGCACATGGAATTTTTAACGTAAATACGTTGGCGGAGTACTCAATACCTTTAACACCAGCATCTACGAATGCCGGGTAACCACAGTTAGCGCAAGCCAATACTAAAATCTTTGGTTTAAAAAATGCCTTGGAGTATTCATCTATAAACGCAATCAATTCTTCCTTACTAGTAGAAGATAAACGTAAAGCGCCTGTTGGACACGTAGATACGCAGAGGCCGCAACTCTTACAGTTAAACTGATCGATGAGTACTCTACCTTCAGAAAGCTTTACAGCGTTAAATGGACAAACAGAATTACAGAGACCGCAAACTCCACACTTATCTTCATCCAGTAAAATCCCTTTTTCTTCAACTACAACCTCCTCCTTTATGAAGAGGGAGGCAATTTTTAACGCTGTAGATTGGGCATCATAGATGAGTTCTCTATACGTTTTTGGTCCTGTTATGGATCCACATGCGAAAATACCGAAAGGTAATGTGTCGGGGTTTAAGAATCCATCATTTGTTGTGGAAAAATTGATGAGACTCTTCAGTTCTGTTATACGTTTCCTAGGGTCTTCTCCCGCGTTCAAAACGACTAAATCGCAATCCCATTCAAAGCCATCTCCTAAAACCTTAGGACCGTTCTCGACGCGTAAATTTTTAACGATATAGACGGGAAGACCCCTTACGTCACCTAAAGGTGGGTTTGCAGGTATTCTATCCTCATCGAAAAATATCCTTACATCTACGTTTGGGTCTTCCCTCTTCAAAACCTCATAATACTTACGAGCTAAAGTACAGCAGTACTTTGAGCAAATCCCCTCATTCACACATTGAATTACCGCTATCTTTTTAGGGTGAGTTTTATCAGACGGCTTTAATACAACACCTTTAGTTGGCCCATCCGGAGACAGTAAACCTTCCAATTCATAATTCGTTATAACATCCATGATTGAACGATGTTTAAATCTTTTTAATAATTCGCCATGGTAGTTTTCACAACCAGTCGCGATGACTATTGCCCCTACTCTAAGTATGTCTTCTGTAGGTTTTAAGTCGAAATTTATAGCCTTTGCTGGACATACCTCTTCGCACCTGCGACATAAAAGGCAATGCTGAATATTCTGTACGTCTATAACAGCTACTTTAGGATAAGCTGTTAACGGTGGAAGGAAAATGGCTTTTCTAGCGGTGAGGCCCAGAAAGCGTTCATCTCGCTTCTCTACAGGACATATTTCAACGCAACGTCCACATAGTAAGCAACGTTCGGGATTCACATACTTAGGATTACTCTTAACTACTAGTTGAAAATTTCCAATAGCTCCAGAAATATGAGTAACTTCAGAATTTGTAAATATCCTCAAGTTTTTCAACTCTAAGACTTCTGAAAGCGTTTCAGCTATTACACAGCTAGCGCAATCACTTACACCGTAGATACTACTCCAATTCATTATTCTACCGCCTAGCGTATACTCTCTCTCTATCAGGTATGTTTCAAAACCCATTAAAGCCATGTATTTGGCAACGATTAGACCGCTTATACCCCCTCCTATAACCGCTACAGACTTAGGAATACGAACAGATTTCTTAGAAAATTTAGGTTTAAAGTTTACAGCTTGAATAGCTCCGTTAATCATGCATCTGACTTTCTCAAAAGCCTCTTTCGGAGAACTTTTATTAACTCTAATACAACCCTCAAGAACGTTTACGATTTCGTAAGAGATATCTATTGTCGAGAGGAAATCGCTTAACCCTTTATGTACTTCCGGGGAACAACCTACTATAATCAATCCATCTAAGAGATTTTTCTTTACCCACTTTTTCATCATTTGAATATTCTCAGGGCTACATATGTTTCCAAATATTTCAACAGCCGCGATATTCTCCAATTTAGAGAGCTCTAACGATAGATCTTCTAGATTTAAAAATTTAGAGGCTTCACCATGACATTGGCAGAACGCTATACCAATCCTAGAGAGGCGGGTGGGTTCGACTACACTGATGTATTTGACTCCCAGCTCCTCTTTAAGTCTTAAAAAATTGTAAAGCTTATACCCCTCCTCGTTTAAAGAATAAAGCTTCCCCTTTTTCTCTATGAAGGGAGATATTTTATTTAAATGATAGTTAAATTTGCCAGTTTCTTCAACGCCAACTTTCTCTCTAAGTTCAGAGTATGTTAGAGAACCAAATTCCCCTAAAACTCGAATAATCTTCTCCCTTATGGGATGGGCTAAAACATCGAACATGATCCAGCTGATAGTAGGGCGAGTATTTAATTAACTTTTTCATTATGACGTTACTGCCTTGTAGAATATTTAAGGAAGACGATATACCCGTATCGCCTTTTCGATAACCAGCTCTCCCATTACAGCCATCGCTTTTCTAAACTTCACCATTTTTAGAAGTTGTTTATGATGCGGCTACAGTTTCTACGCATACTGCCTCCACCTTATCTAATACTTTCCCCAACTATAGTTCTCTTTACATGTTTTCAAGCATTGAAAAGTATGTTGTTAGCAAGCTCCTTATCTTCTAAAACGTTCAATAGTTTATTTGTCAAATCTTTCGCACCTCCTTTTATAAGCATTAGAATTGTAAACCATTTTGACAACCTCGGCTCCGGAGAAGATGGTAAAGGAGAAAAAATCTACTATAAATCCGCTTATAAAACTTAATCCCATATCGATATAACACTGTTAATCAACATTATAAACCTCAGAATTTTCCATCATTCGTAAATACTATTTTTCAATTAACGGACGTAAGGGAGAATCGTAAAACTATATCTCCATTTAATAAGACCCTTATTAAATGGAAACGTTAGGTTCCATTTAATAGAGGCAGAAAAGAAAAAATTAGATTACTATCGGAGGCCCTCGATCGGTTATCTTGTATTTAAGCATTTCCAGCTTGACTGTTCTTTCTATGATCATGGGGATCACCTCCATTATCTCATTTTTTCATTTTTATAAAATGAGAATCAGGTATATAAACTTTTCGCTTTATAGAGAATTTTTAAAATGAGAAAATTTATAAGCATGCACGTTTAGCGTTATAGTAAAGTGCAGGTGATCGAAAATGAACAGAGGGTACTCGATTGAAGTTAAGTCTGAAAGCAAGATGGTTGAGGTTGAGTTCAGGCCCTCCATAAGCTTTGATATGGTAGAGGAAGTGCTAAATCGCTTAAGAAAATATATTGCTGAAGATTACCGCATTAAGTTGATAGGTTACATTGGCAGAGAATATAACTATATTAGAGCCTTTACGTTGGCTCTTTCACTCTTCGGCAAGGAAGATCGCATAATTTTTGAGGATAAAGCTAAATTCAAAAAAGCCGAAAGAAGGTTAAAGAAGAGACAGATACAGGAATTAAGGAGTAAAGGCTACAACGCTAAACAAATATCGGAGAATTTAGGTGTGCCTTTAAAAACAATCTACAGATGGTTAAAAGAAGGAGGATAGAGTCAATTCTAATTAAACGAGAACAGAGATAATTCCGTTTAAGAAGATGCTGTTGAAAGTTCTGGCGTCTTTAATACCTATCATTCCAGCTCTATCTCAGGAATTTTAAGCGAGTCAATATGCCTGCGCAATCAAGAAAAATCTCTAAAGAATTCACATCGAAAGTGAAAAATAGAGATTTAAACGCAACTTCTTACGAAATATTTAAAATTAACAATGACAAATTCTAAAAACGGCAAAAAAAGAAAAGTTTGAGGTTTCCCCTATGAGCGACCGCGTTGACGTTGGAATTCCCGGGATGAATGAGATACTTCACGGTGGGATACCGAGACGGAATATTGTGCTCTTGTCCGGTGGGCCTGGTACTGGCAAATCTATTTTTGGTCAGCAGTTTCTTTATGCTGGCTTTAGACTTGGCGAGCCAGGTGTTCTTGTGACTTTAGAAGAACATCCTGTTCAGGTGAGAATTAACATGGATAGGTTTGGCTGGGAACCTAGAAGGTATGAGCAGGAAGGCAAGTTTGCAATCGTGGATGCTTTTACATCTGGTGTAGGTGAGTCAGCAAAAAGGGAACGTTATGTAGTTAAAGACCCCGATGATGTTCCAAGCTTTCTAGATGTTATCCGGCAAGCTATAACAGATTTGAATGCTCAAAGGGTTGTTATAGACTCTGTTACAACCCTCTATATGACTAAGCCTACACTTGCACGGTCGACACTGATGCTTATAAAAAAGGTTTTAGCTGGCCTTGGCTGTACAAGCTTCCTTGTTTCACAGGTAAGTGTCACAGATCGGGGATTCGGCGGCCCTGGTGTTGAACACGCCGCCGACGGAATCATTAGACTTGATTTAGATGAGGTTCAAGGTGAACTCAAACGTTCAATAATTGTTTGGAAGATGCGTGGAACCGGGCATTCCATGAGGAGGCATCCTTTTGATATAACAAGCAAAGGTATAATCGTTTATCCGGACAAAATTGTAAAAGTTACACCTAGAGGATTTATTGAGGGAGGTGAAAGTTCATGAGTGAAGTAGAAGTTCCCTTAAAACCGCTGGGAAGAGAGGATATACAAAAGCTTGAAGCAGTCCTCCTCTTGGGAACTGTTTCAAGGAAAGATGTCATCGAAAAAATGAGAAGTGCAGACCCAAAAGACCGCATAACATGGATAGACTCCTTAGCTGTTGCAGCCGGAGCTTTAGCAAGGGAAAAAGCTGGAATGACTGTGCCAAGGATAGCAGACGAACTTGGCAGAGGCGAGCAAACAGTAAGAGCTCATTTAACAGGAAAGACTGAGGCTGGAAGACTTGTAAGAGAAACATATGAAATGCTTCTTAAAGGTGAAAAGGTTCTAACATTCATAGTTAAAGAGGCTGAAGCCCCTCCATCGAAAGAAGATTTTGAGAGGCTGAAGGCTGAAATTGAAAAGGAGAGACGGGAAAAAGCTGAACTTCAAGAGAAGCTCATCAGAATGCAAGCTAAAATCGAAAATATTACAAAAACGCTGGAAGAGTTGTTAACTCAACTAAAAACCTAACGTTGGAACGGCTATCATATTAGTAGCCCCTAGAAAGATTTTTTAAACTACTTTTTTCCCTCAACTGAGATAAGCTTAATCTCATATTTTTGATGACATAATGTAAGTTCATTTTTAAAAAGATCATGGTGAAACTTTGTTTCTCTGTACAGTAGAAGTACAACGTCTCCCATAAATGACGTTTTGAAAGTTTGCCAACCATCTTCTCATATTACATCCGTCAGTATAATGCTTCCATTAATGGGTCCATCCATTCCAACTTCAACCTACCTCCTGCACTTCGTAGGTTTACTTTAACTTCTCTACCTGAAGGTGTGTAGATGATGTAGGTTTTCACCGGGTTTTGCTAAACAATAGCGGGTTGAAGCTAAATTGGGTAAAGGCAACATTTCTGCTATGTTGAACCGTTTTGATATTTGAACAGTATTACCTGAGGTTTTCCATATCTCTTTAGCCTGTGGTATGTCTTCCGCGGGTGTTACTTCCGTCCATGTAACCATGCCCTTAATTCACAATTTCATGGTAACTCATGAAGGTAGAGAATATAATTGTCGTATTGATTACGCCGAAGTTTTCCAAAATCTAGGGAAAGCTACAACTATGGAGTCTATGGTATAAATCGTAAGTTAGGATATGGGTTAAATTTTAAAGTGTTAAAGTTAAAGCTACTTTTTCAGCTATCAAGTTTTTAATGGCTTCCCATCTACCTTTCGAGTACTCATTTTCAGCTTTGACTTCTTCTTCAGATATTCCATATATTTCCATGATCTGGCTAGACCTATCTTCTTCAAGTAGATGTTCATCTATATGACCGTCATATCTTCTTATAAGAGCATTTAAAGCATCTTCAACTTTCTCACACTTTTCACCGATCACTATAAAGGTGACGTCGCATATGTCTTTCTTAACTCCCAATATGTTAATGGCTTCAGTTATCTGTCTTTGGACAGAAGCTCTGACTAAAACCTCCATGGATAGGTTTTTAGCTATATTTAACTTATGGTTAATAGCTTCTAAAGCCGTTAAAACTGAGACGAGTATATGTTTAAAACCTGCTAAGTTTTTCACATTTAAGGCTTGAACATTTAAACCGCTAAATTCTTCTCTAAGTCTTCTAAGTAGAAGCTCAGGGTCTTCTAAATAGATTCCTCTAACCGTTAAAATTCCCAAGTATAATCCATACTCTTTAAGTTCAATCATCATTTGAGGAAATCCCTTATTATCCTATTGACTATTTTACTTTTAACACCTGCCTCTACCAGAATCTTCTTGACGTCCTTTAAGTTTCCTCCCTCAGCCTTAACCTTTAACCATATTTTTGCGGCAGACTCTCTAATTTCATGTGGAAATATTATCCAAGCTTCTGTCTCTCTAACATAGTAGTCAGGCTTCACTATAGACCAAGGCTTAAAGTATATACAAGCTATTCTGATTTCTGAAGCACCCATATTTTTAAGATGATTTTTAACGAGCATTAAACTCTTGCCTGTATCTGCTACGTCATCGACCAACAGAATCTTCTTCCCATTTACAGAGACCTGAATGTCCTGTGTTATCGTAGGTTCGTTTTTAGTCTTCCCAATATCTAAGTAAAATTCAACCTTTATGCTTGTGATATTCGGGTTATCTAAAAAATCTGATAGAAGTCTAGCTGGAACCCATCCACCTCTAGCTATGCCTACGATTAAATCTGGCTCAAAACCTGAAGCTTTAATCATAGACGCTAGATCTAGACACATCTCGTAGATCTCATCCCAACTTGGGGCTTCGTAAACGACCAATTCGACCACCAGTCAGATAGGGCTGTTAAAATTCCACATCCAGCCCATCTAGAGGCATTAAATTATTCTAAGCTTGCTCTAATTAAGTCTAACGCATCAGCAACAGTCTTGGTGACGTTAAAAACCTTTATGGAGTATCTCTCATAAACCTCCTTTTTGGATGAGATCTTGTAAAGCCTATCCATGAATATTCTCTTACCGTCTGAGTTTTTAGCATTAACCACTATGAAGGAGTAGTATCTGAAGAAATCGTCTTTAGGACTTTTTACAAAACCTGGTTTATCCATACGTTCAGCGACTTCTCTAAACTGTTGCTCAGCGACCTTATCACCTTCGAGGGCTCTTTTTCTAACGTATCTTAGAGTATAATCCCAGATTTCTTCGAAAATATTTCTCTCTTCACTTCCCTCAGGGAATTCTGCAAGTGTTTCAAAAAACTTAAGCTGGTATATTGCAGACATTTTAAGCTTCAATCTACCTTTACACGCTTTTGAAATCGTTCGATAGACTTCAACACGTTTATCGCTACCGGAGTGGAAATCTAGAATAGCATTAAAGTATTCAGCTATAGTTGCCAAAATCTTAACTCTTTTTTCAAGTGCGTCCAGTGAGCCTTTATAGTCTTCTCTCTTACTGAATCCCACATTTGGGGCCACTAAATCAACGGCCATACCCATTCTCCTACACTCGGCAAGGCAATAAAATAGCTCCTTAGGTTCCGTGAGCTCAGGCGTCTCATCTAATGAGAGTTCGTAGCTAAAATCTCCTCCAACCTTGCTCTTAAAATACTCATATAGTTCTCTAGACTTGAGTAGACATAATCTATATTTTAAGGCGATCCTCATGATATCTTCTTCATTAAACGATATTTCAACGCCATCTAACGTATAGCGGTGATGAGGTTGAATATTATGAAGCACTTCTTCAGCTTCATCGCCAAACTCCATTAAGAACCTTTCTTTAACATCTCCGGTAGACCATTTTAACGGATCTGTAAAATCGTATCTGATAAGATCAGAAGCATCTACCGTTATACCTCTTACAAAGCCCGTTTCGGCAGCTTCATCTATTATCCTCTTGTTATAATCCATAGATGCTTCCAATCCATCTGAAGCGTATTCACCCATCTGTTCTCCATGTGAAAGTATTCTAGTTAAAGCCCTATCAGGTTGTCTAACTATAATCAAATGGTCTATTTCGGTACCATAGTTATCAAAACCTCTTCTGAAGCACTCTAAAGCTATACTATTGTACAAGGTTTCGGCGTCTAGTCCAGTGTGACCAAGCCACTCTGGATAAACTCCTGGCGGTGCACTTACTACGTCTTTAAGGGAGAACTCCCTACCTGCGGATAGTTGGAAATCCGCCAGAACATGTATTTCCTTTAAAACGTTTATGAGATGTTGAAGTGTAAATAACATTCTAACGCCCAATCCCAACCTAGCTTTTTTACTCAGATTTTTTGGACCGAATTCAGGCTCATCCATTAGGAATCTTCTTAAATTATCGACGTTAAAATCCACCATGAATACTTTGTAACCGTCAAATTCATCTACTAAATTGTTCTTAAAAAGGGAGGGGGGTTTAACTTCACTTTTAGCTATGCAGAACATCTTTTCAACACCGCATACATCGGCTACGTAGTATAGTGCGCCGTCTTTAACCCTTATCGAATCGACTATCAGTTTAATTTTCTTAAATCCACGGTTTTTATACTCTAGAATCTTCTTAATCTCCACGGTCACCCCTACTCTAAAAACATCTAGCTCATCCAACACTTCACATAGTTTTTTTAATTCAATTCTAAGCTCATCTTCAGTCAACTAGCAAACCAATTTAAAGAAAGAGCTCCAATAGATTTAAGTTTAATCTATCTTCTCTGTGAAGGCAACTCTTTTATACCACGCCCCTAATTTCTAAATTAGGGGCCGTCGGCTAGTTTGGTCTAGGCTACGTGGCTCGGGCCCACGTGATCGCCGGTTCAAATCCGGCCGGCCCCACTGTCAGTTGAAGTCGTTATGATGACCTATGTAGGTAACATTTATATTATGTTGTAATTTCTAATACTTCTGGTAGAGCTCGTTGGATCGTGGCACTCCCAGCATATCTGATATGGTTCTCTCAACCATCCGAGAATTTAATGAAACTTTCAATATGTTAAGGGATATGCGTATTAAGCTTGAAAAGCTTAATCAGCTTATTTCAAGTGGTGAAGTTAGTTCTCAAACAGCCGAATCTATTAGAAAAGATTACATGTCTCAGCTTATAGGGCTCTTAGACAAGTTTTTCAAGCTTAGAGCGGAGTTGGAGGATTTAAGGGTTAGATGTATAGTTGAAATGGAGAGGGCTAAAGTTGACGCTGGAGCAACGGGTTCTTCAGATATAATATCGAGACTTGAAGAACTTACGATGCGGATAGACGATGCTTTAGAAAGCCTAGATATGGACTCTAGGCTCTTCATAGCCTCTCAGTATGCTCAATACCTTAAAAGTCCAAGTGTGAATCAGAATGCTCTAAGGGAGAAGAAGCTTATGTACCGTAGATTTGTCGATTCAATAATTGAAAGTTGGCTTGTAGATAAAGCGGATTTAGAATCAGAGCTTTCAGATCTCGAAAGAGATGCTAACAATATTAGAGAGCAACTTAAAGAACTCTGGGTTAGATTTATGGTCGGTGAATACGATAGAAGCGAATACGATGCCAAAAGATCTAGACTAGAGGAGGACCTGTCCTCTATAAATGCACGTATAACGGAGCTTAGAAGTAAGTTGGATACGATCGATGAGCGGATAATTGAATTAACTAGTGTGATAGGGGCTGAGGAAGTTGAGGAGGCTGGTTAGCACTTTAGTGGGAATTTTACTGTTATCGATTGTTTTATCTGCTATTTCCAATTCTAAATATGTTGAAGCTGAATCTGAAAGTAGTCCGATAAAAGTATACGTGGAGACGCCGCTAAAATTCAAGTATGTTTCTGAGCCTGTTGTTTTCTCTGCAAACTTCTCTTATGGTGAGGCTGCTCTGGGTTCTTTAAGGCTTTTAGATGAAAATGGTGTGGAGGTGCCGTATCAGATACTTGAAGCACAGTACTATCCAAACACACAGTACTACAGTTATGCTAAAATCCTAATACTAACAGACGTCACAAGCAGTATGAATAGAAGCTACACACTCAAATACTCCCCTGAAACAACCACCCCACCAAACTATGCGAAAACATCCGATTTGATTTTACATGAAATTAAGTTTAAGAATGGAACAAAAGACTTAATCGTTGAAAACAGCTATCTAAAGGCGGTATTCAGAATAAACCCAACTTTAGGCCTCTATGCTCTTTACGATCTCTCATCTGGTCTAAATGAATCCCTAATACCGTCCTCCTGGAGCTTCGCATCACCATGCATAATGATAAACAACACTTGGCTGAGCGTTAAAGATATGGAAAACTTAGCCTTATCGATTAAAGTAAATGGATCATTAATGGTTGAAATTTCCATGAGCGGGTCTTATCCCGGTGTTTTGGTTGAGAGGGTTTTCAGATTTTACGCAAACAGCCGCTTCTTCGACTTCGAAACAACATTCAAGCCTACGGAAGGCTTAAGCATCACAGCATTAAGCCCATTCAACACAATGTACAGAAAAGGGATTTTTAAGACACTTATCTTATCGAACGGCTCCTCCATAGATCTATCCTTGGTGAAGGATTTCTCATCCTTCAATCCTGGGAATTGGTCTGCACTAGCAGACTTTAACGGAGGTATATTTGTAACAATACTTCCGACAGACCTACTCGGTCGTTTAATTGTTGGAACGAGCATTCCAGATAACGACGTAGTGATGTATCTTATAGATCCATCGAAAATATCCTCAAGCATCAGTTTAACCTTTAAAACAAGAGTCTCCTTATTCAAGGGGCCTCCCGACGTGAAAACGCTGGATGGCGAATATATCAAATACGTTACTCCACTTATCGTTAAGGTTTCGTTGCCAAAGGTTCTCTTTAACGTAGATGGGCCTAGACAAGTTAACATATATGATGAATTCGTTATAACGGTTAGAGTCACCATTCAAAGTGAACTTTACTACGTGCTTTTAAATGCCTCATATGGTTCTGGTTTGGAGTGTCTTTCTAAAGCTGTTTATCGTAGTACTCTACCAGCTAAAAGCATTTGGACCACTCGCTGGATATTCCGAGGTAAAGCTGAAGGCTTATACAACATAGAATTCACACTAACAACATGGAATGAAACGTTCGTTGTAGTCTATCCCGTGAAGGTATCGTTACCTGTTATAGCCCCATCTGTCAATATAACGTTCCTTGTCTCGGATTACGACGGTGAATCCATCGTTAGAGGCGTCACGCTTAAACTTTTAAGTCCGGCTGGTATAGCTTTGAATCTACCTATAGGCCCCTCTGGTAATGTGTCTACTAAAATTCAAATGGGTCGATATGAATGGTATGTGTATGATGGAAATCAGACAATAGGAAGGGGTATAGTGGAGATCTTCCGTCCTGAAAACATCACTTTAAAAACTTGGCTGTACGATTTCAATATAATGGTCTTAAGTAGCGACGGCAGTCCACTGGCAGGGGTTTTAGCCATTCTTAAGTCTCTGAAAATGAATGTATCAAAAGAGTACGTCCGTTTATCCGGTTCAAACGGCTTAATAAGATTCGACAACGTCATCAATGGATCTTACAATCTTAAAATACTCGGTTGGCAAGGTGAGCTTATTGAAAACACAACTGTAACGATTCAGAAAGATGAGCTATATCATACGGTTATAGCCAAAGCTTGGGTTGTTAAAGCCAGAGTCTTAGATGTAGATGGGACTCCTGTTTCAAACGCATCCGTATACCTGCTTGACGAAAACATGACGCAGATAAAGGCTGTGGTGACAGATGAGAATGGTTTCGCCCTCTTAGGTGGTTTAGTTAAAGGAAACTACAGCATTAGAGTTGAATACCTCGGTGTAATGGTCGGTTATCAGTACTTTGAGGTACCTATTGTAGGTCAAGTCTTAGAGGTACCATGTCGCATATGCAAACTAGAAATCGTTCCAGTAGATCCGTGGAATAACCCATTAATAGGATCTGAGGTCACAGTATCCTTCAGACCGACACCTTACACATATCAAACGTTTACCGGGTCTTTTAAGAGCCCTGAAAAACCGATATCACTATTGTTGCCTGAAGGGTCTTCATGCACTATTAGAGCCTCAAGCGGCTTGTATGAAGGTTCTTCGGATATTGTTCTTAGAAGATCTACCAGAGTTGTTTTAAAAACGTCTATAAGGATTTCAGCTGTCTTCATGCCAGGGTTGACGGTCTTCTTCTGGATATTCGTTATATATAGTTGGAGGAGAAGGGTTAGAGTTTTCTCAGTTGAGGTTTTAAAATTGAAGAGCATGTTGTCTAAGCTTGATGAACTCTACCGTAGTGGTGAGGTGGAGGCACCGCTCTACGGAAAACTTAAAAGAGAGTATGAGGATAGATTACATAAGCTTCTTGAAGGAGGTTAAATGCTTGAAAATAGCTAAAATAGCCATATTTGTAATTTCTCTCATAATACTCACATCCGTCTATATGTTTAATACAGCTATAAAAGCCGAGCAGGCGTCCACGGCTTCAACTCCATATGTGAAGTATACTTTAATCAGCTACTTCATAGATTATTTAACGAATTCTCCAGTGCCACGTTTAAACGTCACATTGGTTTTAAACGGTTTTACTGTGAAGGGTTTAGCTGATGATTTCGGTTCTTTAAAATCTTCTTTCAATGCTTCTAAAGATTTAGCTAATAGCATTTTATTGAATAGCCTATCAGTTTATGGGAATTTCACCATTGTAAAAATCCAGGATTATATGATGGAAGATTTAAGATACGACGTCGCTTACTCAAAGAATGTTGTAACCTATACTGGTTTAGAAGTAAGACCGAAAATAATAAGTACCGAAAGGGAAACGCTTCTCTACTACTACATATATACGTTAAAAAGTAAATTTGTTAATGTAAGCGATCTAGACGTCTCAACTATGGAGATTCTTCCAAACGGTGAAATAGAATTCAGAAGAGATAAACTTGTTTTAGATGCTAGACCAGCTGTACCTGTAAATAGACAGTTAAATAGATATGAAAGCTTATATCTTTTCCCAATAGACTATACTGTTACAGTTAAAGTGAGAATTTTTAGGTTTAGATTTTTACCTGAAACGTATTCAGTTAAAGTACTAGTAACTGAAAATACATCTTATGTTAATATTATGGGTCCTGTTCTACAATTTAGAATAAATGAAACACTATCGCCCATTATAGAAAAAATAGATACTTTAAAAATACTTGGGCTTTCAATGATTGATGAAGAAAGGCTTCTTACAAAAATCGTAAACCAGAATACCAATATATTGCGCTTGGTGGAAAATAGAAGCTATGATGCTGCATTGACTCAACTAAGATTTTTAGCTAAAAAGATATCAAATCTCCAATCTAATCTATCCAATTTAAATCTATCGCTAACATTATCATGTATAATAGTTATAGCGTTCATATACGCATTCTCCTCACTCACTTCAACTTTAATAACAGATGATGCTAGAAAGAAATTCCTATTAAGGTTCATACTATATTTCTCCCTATTCTTTGTCTTTTTACTATCTCATAATGAATTTAAAATAGCATTGTCAATATTATCGTCAAACTTCCTTCTTACTGACATTAAATACCTAGATAATTTCACAATAGTAGTTATAGGTTCAACTCTTGGAAGTCTAGGCATTCTAATACCCACATTAATCTCTCTATATTCTCCACCAATTATAAGTTTAAGTTTAGATTTAAGTATAAGAGACGTCAAGAGACATTTAATGAGATCCCTTCTAACAATTTTAGCATTTTCACTTATAATAGCTTCAGTTCTAGCAGTATTCAAAATATCTTATAGTCATATTCTATCAGAGAAAATAACTCAATCGTCTTTTAAAACAGACGTCATATGTCTACAATCTACTTCAGAAAACATCATAGTTAAAAATGATCTAGTTTTCATAAAATCTATAGAATGGGTCAACTCATCCTATTATATTAAATCTCTTTACGACACTATTACAATAGGTCCACTTTCAGGTTTTACTGCTATAAGATTAGTTTCTCCAAGTTCAGGTCTCCTAGATCAGAGACTCGATATAATTGGTATAGATCCTGTTTTTCTAAACGACTATTTCAAGTTTTATCCAAATATTGTGAGAGGTGGTTTTATCTCTGGAAATGAAAGTGCAATATTGGTACCCTCTTCATTAAGCAATTATTTAAGACTTTCTGAAAGGGTTAGAGTTAGGTTTGTAATAGTAAGTAACATTGGTAACAACTTGGTAGATGTTGCTGAGTATGATTTAGGCGACTTCATAGTAAAGGGATTCTTCAATCCAGATTCTGTTGGAGAAATTAAACTTCCAGACGGTTCTCCACTGATAGAATATCCATATAAGACGATAATAGTTTCTGAAACCCTCCTCCCAGACTCCATCGACGCCCGTAAATTAAGGATAACCTTACCTAGACTCTCCCTAGGGATTTCACAGAGTGAACCTTACTATGTAGATATTTTCAAGGTTAAGTACGCTTTCATAATTCCAAATCAGAGGTCACACATAGATGTATATGAGAAGGCTAAAGAGCTTTTAGATATTACGGGCTGTAAAGTTTTCGCATATTCAAACGGTGTGTGTAAGACATACGAAGAACTTTACATTCTAAACGTAGTGGGCTTTTCATCAATTATCCCACCGATCCTCATAGTAACTTCAATAATAGTTTTAATGATGAATTCCATAATCTACGAAAGACGTAGGGAGATATGGACTTTAGCCGTTGTAGGCGGCAACCCCCGCTCTATAACAAACATGTTTCTAATAGAAGCCTTCATAATAGGACTCCTGTCTACTGCGATAGGGTACTTATTCTATACTGGCTTCTACCTGTCATCTAACATCATCGCACCTTTGATAGGTAGCTGGTATCCTGAACTATTTAGCGTATTTGCCGAGATGAGGATGGTTTCAGGCTTTGAGCTTTCATCAATCCTAGTGATTGTACTCATAGGTTTAGGTGTTCCATTAATCGGAAGCTACATCCCATGCGTTAAAGCCCAAGGTTTAACTTTACTAGGTAGGACTCCTAGGCGTAATATAGGCGCTGATGTACGTAAACGCGGCGATATAGCTGAGTATGTGCTTCCCATTAGAGCGACACCTTTAGACGGTGAAGCACTATACACGTATTTGAAGGACAACTTCTTCACAAGAGCTTTCCAAGTTAAAAAGCTCTCTGGAAACGCCTACCAAGATGGGACGTTCGACTTCAAATTCACGTTCCAGTTTAGAAACGTGCTCACAGAGTGCACGCTTAGAGGTATTAGGAGGGGCGATACGATATACCCGGTTTTAGAGTTTCCATCTGAGTACTCGGACGCTATGGACCTACACAGATTCATATATGAACTTGAGAAAACCTCGCTCAACTATCCATCTTGGAGAGAGAGGCGTATAAGGCTTGATATAACGAGGGTTCAACCAGTGACTAGAGTTAGAACCATAGACGATGTTTTAAGGGATGTTAAAGTCATCAGGGAGCAGTTATATGTAGTTACAAGTAAGCTTAAAACCATAGAGAAGCTTAGAGCTACAACTCCATCTGAGCTCTTGGCTGAGTATGAGGCTAAATATGCCGCTCAAGCTGATAGGTTGAATAAGGCTATAAAGAGGCTTGGATTAGAGCTTGAGCCACTATATGAGCAGCTCAATAGTGAAGCTCAAAAGCTCAATACTGAAATAGAGAAGCTCAACGTAGCCTACAAGCTCGGAGAGATGTCTGAGGAAGACTATAAAGCCTCAGCGGAGCCTTTAAAAGCTAAACTTAATGAGCTCACGAAGAAGCTTGAAGACATACGTTTCGTGCTGACACAGCTTAAAATGCCTAAAATCACAATGCCAAGCGTTAGAGCACCTGCAGCTAGGAGAGCTGCTAGACGTAAACCAGCTGAGGAGGCGCCAGGGCTTATGTACTGTCCATACTGTGGAAGTACAAACCTTATTAAAACACCCAGTGGATCAATAATATGCGGTAGATGTCGCAGAAAGCTTCGTTAAATCTTCAAGTCGTCTTAACTTTAACAACTACCCCCCTCTTTTCCAATATTTCAGCGTTTTCTTCAGGAATGTACGCCAGATCCTCAGGTTTAAATGATCCATAGGTTTTTAAATCTACTCCAACTATGGCTGAACTCTCCTTTAAAAATCTAACAAGCGTCATTTTATTTCCGAATCCTGAAGAAATTACTTTAGGCTCCCTACCGTTTAAAATACTTTCAACAACCATATCGCTCTCTTCTTTGAAGAGTTTTAAAAATCCTATGAGAGCATCTTCTTCATCCGTTAGATTCGATCTAGCTATCTCCTCATTCTTAACGATTTTAGAAATGATTTTATCAATCCTCAATCTGTAGAGTCTTGTAAAAAGTACAGTGGCATATTCTACTTCACTCTTAAGAAGCTCTGCAGATATGCTCTCCTTATCGACTATTCTAAGGTTTTCCACTAAACGTTTAAAGTACGTGCTCACCCTTTTGTAGAAATCCCTGGGAAGCGGTTGTAAATCTTCATTAGTTCTCTCAAGTTTCCAAGCATTGAGAATTTCATCGTACATTCCACTCAACCTCAAATTATGTGAGCCAAACCCTTACATATCAATAAGACGGCGGCTGAAATAGGTAATTCCACGTCCACGTCAATATACGGGCCGAAAACGGAATCTCCAACTCTAAACTCTGGGCTCTCATAAACGTGAACCCTCACCTCACCTTTCCTAAAGACCACGGCTTCTTTAAGGGGGTCGAAGTTTTCAAGAGCCTTTAGCACCCTAACCTTCCTAAAACCCGTTTTACTATGCAACGTTCCCTCTAGTCTTATAAGCCTGTGAACATCAGCCGTGACAACAGTATCTATTAAAACACCTCCCCTTTTCGTAGCTTCTAAAAATATACTCTCCCACGTTTTCCTATCGACTCCAACAATTTGGTTAAATTTTCCCCTCCACCATAAATCGATTATTCTTTCCCTGTTCTCAATTATATTTGAGGCAACCTTATCTTTAACCCCGATTTTCAAAAGATCTTCCAAACCATACTTAAGTACGATATCGTATCCGCTTTTCATAAGCCTCTCAGCCCAAGCTGAAAATTTTAAAATCTTAGACAAATCCTCCTCCCCCCTCACATCGTTTAAACCATGAAGTGATGGATCTAGCCCAAACCCCGTGATGTAATCCACTATCTCTCTTCTAGCATCCTGGTCAAGCGCTTTAAATTCTTCACTTTCAACGTGCACATGGTATCCTCTATGTCCAGAAAAGTATATGAAAATCTCTTGATCAGTTAAGCCGAAGTCTGACTCAAGAAATTCTAAGAGTTTAATTGTCTCAATTTTTGCCGCTTCAAGACACTCTGAGCAAAACCAAGCTTTTTCATCAATCTTACTAGAACCGCATTTGGGGCAGTTTTCCGGAGCAGAACCATATCCATTCTCTCCACAGTTCAAACACCTCCATCTATCATGCTTCTTCTTACATGAGGTCTGTATATGGTCTGCATCGATGTCAAATACTAAGTCTGCTCCAAGCCACCCCTTTTCCTTCATATTCGCAGCTGAGGGGTTTAAATAGTATGCAGTTGAACGATAACAATCGGCTGGCACTTTTTCACTTAAAAGTTTAACTAGGTCATTTTCATTTTCAAAGCTTAAATGTCTAACCATCATATGTGTTTCGAACGTTGAGAATCCGAATTCCCTATACTTAATCGCACTTATCTTCTCAAAAGGCGCCCCCTTCTCATAAAACTTCTTGAATAGACTTTTCAGAAACCTCAGGTTTTTCTCCCTCTCCAACCCCTCCAATCCTCCTTATGGCTCTTTTATAATAGGAAAGCGGGTGTTTAATTCTTCCGCAAAACCTCCCACCCTCAACGCATAAACCATGGGTTTTAAGGGTTTCACATTTAGGCGCCGTGTATTTTGTCTTAGATCCCCTTAAACCGGCTATGTGTTCAACTTGATAGCGCGTTATCCTCTCATTAGCATCTGGGAGTTTAATAAATAGCTTGATAATATCCTCTGGGTCTACACCTATATTCAGTAGAAAACTCGTCACAGCGAATCTAGCAGTATGCGGTAGGTGTTGCCCACTGAGCAATGCCTGGTAGATCGCTCTAATACACGGTGGGAAGGCTTCTAAAACGATCCTACCTTTAAAGTTCTCCAATTCCTCAGTTTTAGGTCTCCTTTCAGATATGAGGAGTCTAATTCTATCAACTACTTTACCAAGTTTACCTGGCAATTCTTTATCAAATCTATCTTCAAGCTCATCTTCAATCATGTTTTTAATCCCTTCAGCTATGAGTCTAGTGAATTCCCCCCTCGTCAGGTATACGTAGCCATCTCTGACCGGCTTATTTATGAGCTTCCAACTTCTATCGTGAAAGTTCGGGGCGATTTGAAGATAGTCTCTGACGTTTAACGCATAATCGTAAGGCGCTTTTTGCCAAACATGCTCAGCCCTCCACATGAGCACATCGTTGGCTATCTTGAGGAAAATAGTTTGAGTCTTCTCATTTTGAAGGAGTTTTACAAGCCTCTTAGCTTCAGCTGAGGCATATCTTTGGCTTAAAAATGGGTCTCCAACAGCCTTCACTATGGCAAGTGCCAATGGAAATGATAAAAGCTCAACGTACACATTGCCTTTATAGCTTACTTCTTCCCTATCAAGAGCTTCTCTAATCCTCTCCTCAGCTCTAATTACAACATCCTCAAACTCCGTTTTTTCAAAATCCGCTAAAAGGACGTCTCCAGCTCCAGTTTTAACTTTAAAGTATTCACTTGCCTCAGGTATGAAAGGATATTTTGCCAGGGTCTCTATAGATTCTCCCATGTGATCCCTTTCAAACACCCATACTATTCAACATACGGTGCTACGTAGTAGACTAGCTTGCCTTGAAGAATATCAAAGTTCAACTTAAGAGGTTTATCTGTACTAAATTCTAAGCTGACGGTTCCAGCTAGATTTGATGCTGATTTAACTATATCCTCTAAAAACGTTAGGCTGTAACTTGCACTACTCGGTTGTTTAACTTGCAGGTCTAGAAGAGCCTCGCTCGTCCTATCAAGTTCAACTGCTATCTCCCCTAGCTCTCCACTAGCCTCCATAATCAACTTATCGGTGGTTGCTTTAAATCTCAATATATCGCTAACGGTTGCAGCGTCTGCAACAGTCTTAGTAAGACAGCTGGAAGTTATCTTAGCCATTACATCGAACTCGATCTTTAACGGAGGTATCTCCTCACCCGTAAGCTGTAAAGTCGGTATGACGAATCGTCTCTTATACCTTCCAGTGAGTTTCATCTCAAGTTTACCTACAGATTCGTCAAAATTCAGCTCAAGGTTTTCATCACCAGCTCTTCTCAGAAGCTTCAAAGCTTCTTCGAGGTTTAATCCTATAGTTGTAGGTTTATCTAGTTCAAATTCTTCAAATGCACTTTTACTCCACTCAAAATCCACCATTGCTACGTGACTCGGATCCATAGCTTTAACTTTAAGCCCATCTTCATCGGCCATTATGCATACTTCATCTACCAGTGCTGAGAGTGATGTAAGTATGTTCTTTAGAGTTTTAGCTTCAGCCATTGTCAAACGTAGAACCATATAATCGCCACACCTCCACGTTTCATAAAGTAGAATGGATAAAGACTGTTATAAGGATTATTACAATCGCCCTTGTCAAAAACATGTTTACAAACTGTATGTTTACTCAATTTTCCAGCCACGGTTTAAATAGCACCTTTCTTTAAGATAGTCACGTAGTCATTAATTTTAAGGTCTTTTAATGAACTTTGTAGGTTGTTATATAGAAATTCATAAAAGTCTCCTCCTCCATTTTACAATTCATCGGCTATGAATGTTTCAGACTTAGAGTTGAAAGATATTAAAAAGCTTCTATTACCAAATGTTGAAAGGGTCTTCGAAAAATGCAACACCGTACTTTCAATTCAACCACATCCGGACGATACAGATATTGCCGCTGGTGGAACCATGGTCAAACTTGCGAGAAACAGTTGTCAAATAATATACGTGACCGTTACGGACGGAGGAGCAGGTACTGCCGAGAGAAGTCTTTCATGGGAATCCGTCGTAAGTATCAGACGTAAGGAGCAGGAATCAGCTGCTAAAATACTTGGGGTATCTAAACTTATATGGCTCAATTATAGGGATTCAGAGCTTGAACAAACAATGGAGCTTCGAAGTAAATTGATAATGCTCATAAGAAAATTTAAACCCGATCTCGTATTGACGGTAGATCCATGGCTCCGCTATGAGGCGCATCCTGATCATAGGGTTACTGGTATTGCCGTCTCTGAGGCTTCTCTCTTAAGTGGCTTTCCAAACATTAATCACGTAGACTTACTAAACGGGTTAGAGCCTCATACTCCTAACTTCATAGCTTACTATTGGAGTGAAAAGCCGAACGTTTACGTCGATATCACCGAATGGATTGACATAAAGTTTAAAGCAATTATGGAGCATTCCTCTCAATTATCCGATGGTATGATAAACCTATTAAAATCTGTCTTCAGACTTATGGGTGAAAAAGCTGGCTGTAAGTATGCTGAGGCTTTTAAAGTTTTAACACCCTCCACTTTGCATTGCAACATATACGCTTCAGAGCTATGAGTTAAGTGTATGGAAAAAATTTGCCGGATTAAAGAATCTAAACCCTGTCTCCACAATCAGAGTCATAGTAAACTCTGTATATTACTACGCCTGTAACTCTACCATTATACCCTCCTGAAGCTAGACTACTTGAATAGAAGACAGGCTTTATATGGTTAGATTCGTAGAATACTGGACCCAAGTATACCCCTCCGCTATCGATGGGGTAGAATTTAAAGGGTATTAGCTCTCCGATTAAAGATGCTGAGAATTTTGCAGTTGGATTTCCATTTTGAATATAATCGGTTTCATTTAAACCAGCTATCCTGATCATCCATATGAACTTGTTCTCCTCACCATACCCTTCAGGTTGATAGTAATAGTAGCCTCCATAACTCCTAACGACAAAGTCTACGAAAACTACCACGTAGCTCACATTATATTGCTTCATAGTCTGTAAAGCCTCTTCTTCCGGCGATAGGAAAGTACGTGCTATCACAGCTATCTGGGTAGAATTCAACGTTGCATTATCTGCTAACGTCGTTTTATTGGTTAATATTGTTATCCAATATCCGTAATCCCACCATGCCATCACCACGGAATCGTCCGGAACGTTCTCTTTAAGCCATTTTAAGGCTTCAATCCAATCTCCTCTAAACTCGTTAACTGGAACAGATGAGCATGCTATTGTAACAGGGCTATCAGCAGTCTGTATGCCAAAGTATACAAGTGGGACTATTGATAGTGAGACTAATATGATACTAAATACTGCCACCACCTCTTTTCCGAGAAGTGTTTCCCTCCTTTTTGAAGGCTTTGATTCACTCATTTTAATTAAAGACTTAATGATTCTGTTAATACTATACGCTCCTGCTAAACACGCTGGTGCCGCTAAGATTAACATAAGCCTGACGTACGATGCTGCAGAATATAGAGTTGTTAAAAGTTGTATGAGCAGGAAAATGTGTTTATTATCGAGCTCGTAAATGGCTATTAGCACATAAACTGGTATTAAGATTACTAGAAAACCTAGGCTTGTGAAAAAGCCTACCCAAGTTGCAGGTCTATGTTCTCCAACAGACTCTATAAGAGGTATAAGTGCTCTGTATAAAGGCTCTAAAACAGCGTAGTATTTGGTAGGTATTCCTGTTACATATCCCAACGACCAAGCCGCGTACAGTGCTGTAGCTGAAACAGCTACGAATACAGCCACAGCGACTAGACGCATTTTAACTGTCTCAATCTTATTTTTTACGATAAGACCATAGGCTAAGGCTATGAGAAGACCTAGTGCAGCCATGCCTGTTATTTCTCTAATTATGCCTAAACCAATCCTTGGAACGTTAACGGCTATGCATAAACCGCTACATATCATTACTCCATATGCAATCACGTATTTTGCTCTATAGTCTCTTAAAGTTATGAAGAACGTTGAAAGAGCTAAAAGTCCTAAAGCATATCTCGCCGTACCCCATGATGCGAACAAATATCCTAATGAAGCTCCAGTTAAAAGTGCATACGCTATAGAGTTTTTAAGCTCCCGCTCCGGATCCATAGCTCTCACGTAGAATAGAGACATTATGACCAAGGTGAATATTCCAACAGTTTCGTCGTCAAACCATCCTAAGTGCGTCCTAGATATGTAAGCTGGACAAATAGCCATGAATAGTGAAGATAGTAATGCCACAGATAAACCGCCATAGTCCTTGCCTAACAGGAAAATTGCTATGCAGGTTAAAACAGACATTATTATTGGAAAATAGCATAGAAACTCGTACAATGTCATTGAAGTACCGAACGCTCTTGCAATCATGTAGAAGAAGGCGGCAGTTAGAGGCAGTCCTGGGTATATTGTCTTAGTCATATCTCTACCATTGGGATACCATGACTTATAATCTGTCCAATTAAGCCAGGATAAAAATCCCCTCTCAACTATTCTTTCAGTTACTCTATATTGTAGATATGGGTCGAATTCATGAAGATAAACCCCCCATTTCGCTGGCAACATCCTTACAATAAATGCAGATACTAAGATTAAGCATAAAGCGGATATGGTAATTGAGATTTTAAGGATTTTACGCTCTATTTTGATTTTTTTAAAAACTTTAAAAATCTCACCAAGTTTATTCAATCTATCCCGAAACATCAAACCCCTCCATGCAATTTACGTAGAAATTTACCTTGAAGATCCATTAATCTGGGCCTTCTTAACCTCTACTCTCTCGGGGTTTAGCGTTAGAGGTTTGTTGCACTCTGGGCAGACGCGGTTATACTTATTTATTATCTCTTCAGGGTTTACCAGCTCATCCCCGCAATATAGTACCCGTTTACAACCGCTACAAATGATCTTCTGAGGCATCATGAAAAGACTTCCATTACCGCTATTAAACTTTTACTAATCCTCTACTCAACGTATGTTACTTTCCCGGTTTTAATGAATTTCAAGGGAGCTCCTCTCTCTAAGGCAATGTGGTAGGTTAAAGCGTATATTGGCGGTAGCTCTACTAAAGCATCAGTATAGCTGTCTGGAGGCTCATCGATCTTAATCAGCATACAGTTTTCAATACGGTCTTCCTTGCCGTAATCTATTAAAACTGTTGGCGAGCCGTATCCTATAGTATCTAAAGCCATTTTAACGTTTAATCTCCTCGTCTCCTTAGGGCCAGACATAACTATGACTCCTGTTGTCGGTCCAAGTATCTCCATTGGTCCATGTCTAAATTGCGCCGCAGAATATCCTTCACAGTGGATTTTAGCCATCTCTTTCATGACAAGTGCTCCTGTGTATGCTGATGAAACTGTCGGCCCTCTGCTTACAATTATTATCGAATTACACTTGGCCAGCTTTTCACCTATATATTTGCTCTCATCCAAAACTCTACGTTGATAATTCTCTATAATATCTGCCACTTTCAACAGCTTCTCCTTCTCAGAATCTATATCTCCTCTTGTGAAATCTGCAGACAGCATGTGTAGTGCTGTTAGTAATGCTAAATGACTTTTAGAAGCGGCTAAGTGCTCTTCTCCAGCTTTAGTAGGGACCACTAGATTGCTTTTAGAAGCTAAAGTGCTTTTTGAATTATCTGTTACAGCTACCATGAATGCACTTTTAGGTAGAGCTTCTGCCATTTTAACAGCTTCAACAGTTTCACCAGACCTTGAGACAACAATCGTTACAGAGTTTTTTAAGATATCAAGCATATAGTATAAGAGTTCGGATGTTTCAATCATTTGAACGTTGAATTCAGCTTTATTTAATCTAATCCATGAGGGTAGAAGCGCGTAGTATGAATTCCCCATCCCAGTCATAACAATTCTTCTAAACTCTCCCTTGATCAATCTTTCAACGAGGTCTTCAACTTCACTCCTAACATCTAAATAGGATGCCACAGTATCACGGACGGCTCTGGGTTGATCAAACATCTCATCTAAAAATAAACTCATGTCAAATCACCATCCGAAGTAAAAACAGTTAAGCTGTCTTCTATTTTATTTAACATTTAAGCTGTCTTCGACCGTTCGAGAATCTGAGGGTCATATAGTATACACTCATACCACTTATATATTCCATCTTCCCACACGTAGTAGCTTCCCATGAGCTTCAAATTCGGAAATTTCTTCACCACTCTCTCCTCGGCGATTCTCTGCTTGCTTATCTCTCTCTTAAGTTTTTTTACACCTAATGCTTTAGGTCTACGTCCAGAGTCTGGCCTAGGCTTCTCACCGGATCCTTTCCTAACTCTAACTCTTACGACGATTATGCCCGGTTTAGCTTTATAACCGAGTTTTCTAGCCGTATGAAGTTTAGTCGGTTTATCTATACGGACGATTGCAGGTTGCCTTCTCCACGCTATAGCTCTTTCTCGCATCAGCTCCGCTATATATGATTCTTCGGGCTTTCTCCAAGCCTTAGCAAGCACCCTATACATAATCTCTCCCCTGAATGAGTATTTTCACACTCATAAATTTTGCCTTCTCATTAATCAAGTCTTACAATTTTGCATTTTATCTTCTTTAAAACTTCCTCAGCCTTCTCAGCTGGAAGTTTAATCGTATACAGCATCCTCTTGGTTCTAAGTTTGAGTTTAACACCATCCTTGAATTTCTTAACGCGGCATTCAGCTGCTCTTGCTGAAATTTCCAAAAATTCTTCAATATTGAACACTTCCCTAGGCATAGAAGACATCCTAAAGCTTAAATGTCAAAAGTATAGTTTTAAACATTTCGTAGTATTGACCACTGCAAGTACTACTGAAAACCGCGGTTTAAAAACTTATAGTGATGAAGTGGAAATCTTCTTGAGAGTTTTAACGGTCAACGTGGTTGGCGGCGTTTTCTGGGCGCTTATTCAACCTTTAAAAGACTACGATCCTTCAAATCTTCTGCTAATCATCGCTTCGGGCGCCATTGTAGGCTGTATTTTCAGTATAAGTAGCCTCCTAATACCTAGGTTTGAACTTGAGAAGCGCGGTGAAATATACAGAGTTATTTGCTATCTCATATATAGTCTGACCTCCGTATACTTAACGGCCTCTATTATTTTTCTCCTAACGGCCTCTGTCATAATATTATCTGGCGGTAACCTCGGTATAAGAAGTGATGGAGGCTTTATCACGTACATATCTATGGATGATCTACTAAGCTCCTACAGTCTAGACTACATTCTAGAACTATCATTAATTCCAATTACGGGTAGTCCTGTAGTCGTAATGTTGAAATTTGTAAAAAATAAATTACTTAAGTATCTTCACGATGGTAAAAATTCGAATAAAAGATGAACCACAGTTTTACTGCAATTCTAGTAGTGCTCTAATTCTTTTAACGACGTTTGGATGGGTTGAGAATATTTCCATAAGTCTTTCAAACCATGTTATTTCACGTGAAGCTATGGATCTGACTAATTCAGAATCCCTTGTAATACCGTATCTACTTAAATCCATGGCGTCTTTTGCCGCCGTGTCAGGGTCGGATATGAATAGTGCTTTAAACGCTCCTACATCTGCTGTTAAACCCCTCCTAGCCGCATACCTCCCTGTAAATGTCACTATTTTAGCTAAAGCCTCTGCTAGCTTTCTCGCTCCATCCTCTACTATGGATGCACTATGCACATCCGCGTAATATTCCCTTAGACGGCTTAAATACAGTACTACAAGTGAAACTATATAGTAGACGACAAGGGATAGCATTCCTATCAATATTAGTGCGCCAGCATTATTTCTCCTATCTCTACTACCATATCCGCTGAAGTATGCACTCATCATAAGAGAATAGCCTACATAGTAGAATATTGCAGGTAAAACCGAAGCAAACATCATTATATGTACGTCTTTATGCTTTAAATGTCCCAGTTCATGCCCTATAACAGCTTCAACCTCCTCCTCATCAAGAACCTCTAAGAGGCCCTCCGTAACTGCAACCCTAGACCCGGTCAGGGGAGAGCCATAAGCAAAGGCATTAGGTATGCGTATTCGAGAGATCATCACCTTAGGTTTAGGTATATTTGATCTGCGGCTGAGTCTTTCAACAATCTCGTGCAACCTTGGATATTGGTATGGAGATGCTTCTCGAACACCGTATAATGCATCTATCATGTACGGTGCTATAAGCCATTGGATTAAGTTAAATATGACAACTATAGGTGCTAAGAGCAGTAGAGGCGCTCCAGCTAAGCTCAGTATTATTGTGAAGAATAGCGTAGATAATGCCACTAGAAACGCTATGGTTCCAATCATACAGAGTTTAAGTTTTAACGTTCTCATTTTTATCGAAAATCCTTGAAATATTCCCTTCTTAAAAAGTTTACTACAATAATTCAACTGCATTTTGAGTATTGACCAAAATCCTCATAAGATAGGGGTTCATTGACGTGTAACATCAAATCGGCTACTTAACTGTGGTAAATAAGCTTATTAGTAGGTGTAGTTCTTCTATTAGAGGCTGATATATGTTGAAAATCTCAGACCTTAGGAAAGGTATGCGTGGTGTTAACGTTAGAGGAGAAATCACGGAAGTTTCTGAGGCAAAGGAAGTTGTTACCAGGTACGGTACAACTGCTAAGGTAGCTACTGCCACTCTTAAGGATGACTCTGGATCCGTTAAACTAATTCTGTGGAATGAAGATATTGATAGGGTTTCTCCAGGATCGCTGGTCGAAATAAGTAACGGTTATACGGTCGCATTCAGAGGAGTTCTCCAGCTTAATATAGGTAGATTTGGAAAATTGATGGTTTTAAACGAAGGATGAAAATCTTCTACAAACTTTTTAAACAGCTTCTCTATGGAGTTATTGATGTCTAAAGATTGTCTAAGCGGTGGGAGACTTTGACCATTCCTACAGAGTGGAAGAGGACTCATTTTTCAAAGGAAATAACAGCCTCTCTAAGTGGTAGTAGGGTCGTAGTGCTTGGTATGGTTTTGAGCGTTAGGAGACAAGGCGGATTATGTTTTATGATGATTCAAGATGGATGTGGAATCCTACAAATTACTGCTCATAAAGATAAAACGCCCACCCAAGTATTTAATAAAATGATTGAACTTACACCTCATAGTTATATAGGCGTTAAAGGAGTTGTAAAAGCTATTGAAAAAGCCCCTAGAGGAGTTGAAGTTGAAGTGGAAGACCTATATGTGTTTTCTGAACCTAAAAAGCTTCCACCATTTGAAATGTTTGCTAAAACTCTTCCCAGTTTAGATAAAAGACTCGAAATACGTGCTGTAGACCTACGTAGGCCTAAGTCCAAAGCCATATTTAAGCTTAGACATCAAGTTTTGCAAAGCATTAGAGGCTTCCTAGTCGAGAGAAACTTCATAGAAGTCAATACGCCTAAAATCATAAGCTCCGCTACGGAAGGGGGAGCGGCGCTATTCCCTCTGCTATACTATGATAAGGAAGCCTTTCTAGCTCAAAGTCCCCAGCTTTATAAGGAACAACTTTCCTCAGTCTTCGAAAGAGTCTTCGAAATAGGGCCGGTTTTTAGAGCGGAGAAGTTTAAAACACCTAGACATCTTAGTGAAATAACTTCAATTGACGTTGAGATGGCCTTTGCAGACTACGAAGACGTAATGCGCCTTCTTGAGGAGATGATAACTCATGTCATTGGAGACCTATTGGATAAATGTACTGAAGAACTTCAGCTTTTAGAAGTGAAGTTAGAAAAACCAAAATTGCCCTTTAAACGTATAACCTATGACGAAGCCTACAATATTCTAAAGGATCTGGGGGTTGAAGTATCATGGGGTGAAGATTTCTCTACGCTGGCTCTTAAAAAACTTGGGCAGATCAACAGAGGCTTCTACTTTATAATAGATTGGCCTACGGTTTCTAAGCCTTTCTACATTAAGCCTAGAGATGATAATTCTGAGATTTCTGAAAGCTTCGACCTCATGTATGGGTCTTTAGAGTTATCCTCAGGTGGGTCTAGAATATCATCACGTGAACTCCTTGTTAAACGTTTAGAACAGCAAGGTTTAAACCCTAAACTTTTCGATTACCATCTTAGGATTTACGATTACGGTATGCCCCCTCACGCTGGTTTCGGTCTAGGGCTTGAAAGATTTGTGATGGTTATAACTGGGGTTTCAAATATAAGGGAGGTCACACTCTTCCCCAGGGATCAGAGTAGGCTTGCACCTTAACAAGTGATGAGTATGCCTCAGAAGAGAAAAATCACCGCTAAAGACATTAAGCATTTAGCTTGGTTAGCTAAGTTGGAGCTCTCCAAGAAAGAAGTGGAGGCCTTCAAAAGTCAGCTTTCGAAGATTTTAGAGTATTTCAGTAAGTTAGATGAGGCTAATGTCGAAAATCTTCCACCCACATTCCATGTAGTTAAACATTACAACGTCTTAAGGGAGGATGAACCGCGTCAATTTCCATCGGATCTAGTGCTCCAAAACCCTCCTAAAAAGAAGGGTAGATTTATAAAAGCGGCGAGGATTGTTTAGCGTTGAAGTTTCTACATCTTTCAGCTGAACAAGTAGCCTCTGCCGTTAGAAACGGGGAAATATCAGCCGTAGAGCTTTTAGATGAAGTTGTCGAGAGGATAAAGTTAGTAGAGCCCAAGATAAGTGCATTCATAACAATTACTGAAGATAGGGCTTATGAAAAGGCCAAAGACATAGATAGACGTGTAAAAAAGGGGTTGAAGGTAGGTAGGCTTGCGGGTGTTGTAGTAGCAGTCAAAGACGTAATATGTGTAAAGGGTGTTGAAACAACATGCGGTTCAAAAATCCTTAAGGGTTATATTCCAAGCTACGACGCTACAGTTATTGAGAAGTTGAACATGGAAGATGCAGTCATCATAGGTAAGACAAACATGGACGAATTTGCCATGGGTTCTACCACGGAATTCAGCGCCTACAAGGTTACTAGAAACCCATACGATTTAGAGAGAGTTCCAGGTGGTTCTTCCGGCGGTAGTGCTGCGGCTGTAGCTTCAGGTGAAGCATTTCTAGCACTCGGATCTGATACAGGTGGTTCTATAAGATGTCCAGCGGCCTTCTGCGGTGTAGTTGGCTTAAAGCCAACGTACGGTCTTGTTAGTAGATACGGGCTTATCGCCTATGCGAATAGTTTAGAGCAGATAGGGCCAATTGCCAGGAACGTTAGGGATTGCGCTCTCTCTTTAAGCGTTATAGCTGGCCACGATCCCAGAGACAGCACATCACTTATGATTCAACCTAAAGACTATCTCGAAGAATTAAATGCCCCATGCGACCTTAAAGGTGTCCGTATAGGTGTAATTAAAGAGTTTATGGGTGAAGGGGTTCAGAAAGGTGTTGCTAGTAAGGTTTTGGATGCGATATACAGCTTAGAGGAACTAGGTGCATCTGTAGGTGAAATCTCTCTCAAGAGCTTAGAGTATGCATTAGCGGCGTATTACGTGATAGCGATGTCTGAAGCCAGCTCAAACTTGGCTAGATATGATGGTTTAAGATATGGTTTTAGAGCTCCAGATCAGGGTTTGAACTGGAGTAGAGCTTACGCTAAAAACAGAAGTTTAGGCTTTGGTGAAGAGGTGAAGCGTAGAATAATTTTAGGTACATTTGCATTATCCGCCGGATATTATGAGGCGTATTATTTGAAGGCGTTGAAGGTTAGAACGCTTATACTGATGGATTTTCAGAGAGCCTTTAAAGAATTTGACGTACTAGCTGGCCCCTCAATGCCCATGGTTGCTTTTAAGATAGGTGAGAAGATAAAAGACCCACTTGAACTTTACATGTGCGATATAAACACGGTGCCTGCTAATTTAGCTGGTTTACCGGCCATATCAATACCATGCGGTCTATCTGAAGGTCTACCCGTTGGTCTGCAGCTCATCGCACCTCCCTTGGAGGAAAGCCGGCTATTCAGAGTTTCATACTCCTATGAAAGTTTAGGTAAATGGAGTTTTACATTAAAGCCGTAAAGTTTCATAATTCTTTAGATGTAAAGCATATTCGAAGCCTTGATTTATAAATGTCCAAACATAATTTTCTGAGCAGGACGGCCCTCTAATTCACCCTAGCTTCTACCGAAATTCTCTTTTAAACCTCGTCCATGAAGGTATAAATATTTGCTCTTAAATCTTATAGTATCTGATGGCTTCTAAAACCGTTAAAATAGGTCTTGAAGTTCACTGTCAACTTACAAACCTTAAAAGTAAGCTTTTCTGCCCATGCCCTACGGATTATAGGGGGAAGCCTCCAAATACGAATGTGTGTCCAGTTTGCATGGGTGAACCTGGGACTCTACCGGTTTTAAACAAGGAGGCTCTTAGAAGCGCTATCATGATAGCTCTAGCGTTACACTCAGAAGTTTCAAAGTTTACGTATTTTACACGTAAAAACTACTTCTACCCAGATATGGCTAAAAACTTCCAAATATCACAGTATGATGGCGTTGGCGGCGCACCCTTAGCCAGAGGAGGATACGTTGTTTTAAACAACGGTAAAATTGTTAGAATTAGACGGATACAGCTTGAGGAAGACCCTGCTAGGCTTGTTTACGAGGGGTCTATAGATACCGCTCCTTCAGCGCTCGTAGATTATAACAGGCATGGAATTGCACTGGTCGAAATAGTCACGGAACCAGATATGTCTTCACCTGAAGAAGCTAGACTTTTCCTCCAAAAATTGAGGTCAATACTTGAACATCTAGGCGTATTTGACGGTGAACTTGAAGGTGCTATGAGATGCGATGCAAACATTTCCCTCGAGAATGGTGTTAGAGTTGAAATTAAAAACATATCTTCTTACAAGGAAGTTGAACGTGCTTTGATGTTTGAAATAACGAGACAGAGTAGTCTACTATCAAGGGGGATTAAAATAGCCAGAGAGACGAGGTTTTGGGATGAGCGTAGGAGAATAACAGTCTCCCTTAGAACTAAGGAGACCGAAGAAGATTATAGGTATTTTCCGGAGCCCGACCTACCACCCATAGTGTTGACCGACGAGTTTTTAGATGAGATAAAACGTAGACTCCCCATGCTTCCAGATGAAAGGAGGCGCATATTCGTAGAGAAATATGGTGTTTCTGAACAGAACGCTGACGTTCTTGTGAGTGATAAGGCTCTAGCTGACCTATTTGAGAAGTGTCTTGAGTACTATAGTAATGCACAGGGGCTTAGCTCTCTCCTCGTTGGAGACCTTCTAGCCCAGTTGCATAGTTTAAACATGTCTGTTAAAGATATTAAAGCCAGTCCGAGTCAAATCGCTAGGCTTCTGAAGCTTCTCGACGATAAAGTGTTGACTGGACTCTCTGCTAAAACGGTTTTAAGGGAGATGATAATTACGGGCGAAGATCCCGATTCTATAATCCAGAAGAAAGGGCTTCATCGGATAAGTAGTGTAGACGCGATCAATGAACTAGTTGATAGAGCCTTTAATGCAAATCCAAAAGCCGTTGAAGATGCTCTTGTAAACGAAAAAGCTGTTCATTTTTTAATCGGTCAAGTTATGCGTATGACGCATGGTAAGGCCGACCCGAATCTTGTCCGCAAGGTAATTGAAGATAAGCTTGAGAAGATAAAATCTAGTAAGGTATGCTGAAAACTACGCGTCCTTTTAAGTTTCCTTTAACTTATGTTAAAGCCTAAGGTCTCTAACGCTTCTGAAGTTGAATTCGCCATGAGGAAAACACGTAGTATCCTCAAGGCTACTTTAAAGTTCTCCTTTCTACCACATGGTGTTTCAATTAAGACAGGCAGGTTAAGGTTGAGTTTAGCCTTTAGAAGAGGGGATATAGAACCTATTAAAATGCCGCCCTCAAGCTCTAAAAGGGGAGGTACACCCTTCACATGAACTCTACTTGGACTTGTCAAACTATCGTAACTTGATAGCTTGTAGCAGTGTACTTCAATGTACATGTCTGGTTTAAAGGTCTCCACTATTTTAACAAGTCTTTTATACGCTTTCGTATTTAAGTAGTCTGAGCTTAAAGTCGACACATACTTACCCATGTAAAGGCACGGTATGACTATTGCTGAGCCGCTTATAGGTCTTCCAGTTTTAACAAGCTTCTCAAGCAATAGCTTGGTTGTAAAGCACTCTCTACCATGTAATCCTCCGACAAATAACCTCAAAGGTCTAACGGGGTTACCTATACTCTTGTATACTTTCAAGCGGATCACCTATTATCGTTCGATGCATCTGCGTGCAGTTTGAATCATCTTTAGAATTTTTAAAACTGGAAAATATACTATTTGAAATGGGGTATCCTTGATAATAGTTGCGGTTGACGGTGGTAAAACTAAAACATCGTGCGTAGTCTTTAATGAAGAGGGTGAAGTCATATCCACATCTTCATCTGGTCCCAGTGGTCTACTGCTTCCGAGCGATACCGTTAAGAAGAATCTATGGACTGCAATATCAAACTCTCTATCTCAGGCTGGACTATGCATAGAGAACGTGAGTATTCTTTCCATAGGCTTAGCGGATATCGATACTAAACGCGACGTTGAAAGAGCATCTTCACTTGTCAGAGAACTTCCAATACCAAACTCTGTCATCACCGTGGTTGAGCATGATGCCGTTGTAGCCTACTATGCCGTAACATACGGGGCTCCGGGTGTAGCGGTTATAGCTGGAACGGGCAGTATAGCCTTCGGTATGAACAGGTTTGGTGAAAGAGCTAGATCTGGAGGGTGGAATTGGCTTTTTGGAGATGAAGGTAGTGGGTATTGGATAGCTAGAGAAGCTCTTCAAGCTGCGGCTAGAGCGTCGGATGGCCGTGGACCGAAAACTGCACTTCTCGATGTTTTTATGAGAAACTTCAAGATAAACGACCCCCTTGATATGCTTGAAGTCGTTTATAGAAATATGGGGAGCGATCCGTTAAGAATAGCTGACTTAGCCGTTCTCGTGGATAGGGTTGCTGAAGATGGAGATGAAGTCGCTATAAGCATTCTTGAAAAAGCTGGTATTGAACTGGCTCTCGCATGTTACTCTACTGCTCTAAAACTCGATATGGTTAATGAGCACATGGTAGTGGGAACTGTTGGAAGTGTATTTAAATCTAAAATAGTTAGCGACGTCTTCTACAGTTGGCTTAAACATAGACTTAGAAAGGCTGAATTTAAACCGCCGCTTATAGGTTTTCAGCCTATCATAGGTTCGGCTGTAATCGGGTTTAGAAAGCTTGGCTTTGAAAAAGTTGAAGAGAAAATTGAAAGGCTTAAAAAACACCTAGAATCTTAACCGTTAATCGCCAAATTTTTACTTTTAAATCTTCTAGATGTTAGAACCATCCAAGTGTTCCATCTTTTCTGACCCTATCTAAACTCCATTTAAAGATTTCATAGCCTATTGGAAGAAGAATTATGCCAAAAATACTCCCCTTTAGAAATTCTAGTTGAATTGTTGGATCTAATATCGATGCAGCTTTAAGCATAGATAGACGCCATAGATGATAAACCCATGTTTGAGGTAAAAACCAGGATATCATGGATATTCCCGGTATAAAGCTGTCTAGAAATTGAACTGGAAAAGATATGCCAGCGAGGAGTTGCTGTAAGACGTTTATAGTCCATGTTATCGGGTCTGTGGACTTTGTAACGAGTCTAAAACCTGTACTTATCATGGATAGTCCGAGTAGTATCATAGCAGATATTATAAATGCTAGGAATGTTGAAAACCAATCTATCTTAAGCTTTACCCCAAAAACCAGTATTCCAACTAGTATCTGAGGTATGAACGTTATAACCGAGAAAATATACGGCCACGCTATCCGCCCTATAACGAATACGGGTACTGGTATACCCGTCATTATTATGGCTTCTAGGCTCCAAGGATTGAGCTGTCTCTCCAGTGCTTGTGATATCGGCATGACCAAGTTCCCTATAACCAACCCTACTACTAGGAAAGATATGTAATCTGTATCATACTCGGGAACCGGTCTGTTTCTATAGATCGCGTTAATGGACCAGCTTAAAATTCCAATAGCTATTGTTATGAGCTGAGTTGTAACCTGCATCTTATACGTTTTCCATCCTCTGAAGTCTCTCTCCGCGAAAGCTAAAATCTGCCTTATGCTGGTAGTCAAATTTATTCTACGCATTTTCTCACCGTTTAACCAATTTTATAAAGACCTCCTCTAAACTAGGCTCGTAGGTCTCCATATCCTTCACGTTTAAACCATGCTTAGCTATAAGATTTACCATATCTAGGAATCTAAAGTTTTCATCAGTTTTCACTACTATCTTGCTCGGTAGACCGAATTCTAGACTTACGTCTTTAACACCGTTAAGTTCTTTAAACTCACTTATAATATCATTTAGTTTTTCATTAGATGCTTCATCTAAAATTAGGCTGTAATGCTTCTCAGGGCTTACGTACTTCTTTAAGTTTTCAGGTGTATCGCATGCTATGATTTCACCTTTATTTATTATGGCCACTCTATCGCATATGGACTGCGCCTCCCACATGTTATGCGTAGATATGAATATGGTCTTCCCCTCAGATTTAGCCAGCTTTTTCAGCAACTGTCTAAAATCCGTGGCTGCCGTGGGATCCAACCCCGCCGTGGGCTCATCGAAGAGTAGGATGGGTACGTCTAGTAGAAGGGCTCGACATAGTTGCAATTTACGAGCCATACCTGTAGATAAACGTTGATACATGTCACCAGCCCTATCTTTCAACTCCATAAACTCTAAGAGCTCTTCGATACGTTTCTTGGCGTAGCTTTTAGGTAGTCCGTAGAGGGTTGCGTAAAATTCTAAATTGTCTTTAAGGTTTAGCCTCCACTCAAAACCTCTGTGCTGCTCACCCAGAACGGCTTGAAGATTTCTTAAGACTTCGCTGGATTGCGTTACGACGTTATAGCCGTTTACGTAAGCTTCCCCTTCATCAGGTAAGACCAGCGTACACAAAATTTTTATAAGTGTAGTTTTTCCAGCTCCATTAGGTCCTAGAAGGCCAAAAATCTCGCCATGGTAAACTTTGAGATTGACTTTGTTCAAGGCTTGGATGAATCCCTTCTTACGCGCGAATAGCTCTTTAAAACCTCCAACTCTACCCCAATACTCCCAATGTCTTCCTCCGGCAATACTTTTGAGGCTTACGGGGTATCGTTTAACAAGATCTATAGTCTCTATAGCTACTTTAGTCATTTCACCTATCTATATAAGATAGCTTACTCCGGTTTAAATCTATCCCCCTCATTTAATTGGTGAGGTCAAAACTAGTACTACTTCATATACGTCACGGTTCATCCAAATCTGGTTGCATAGTTCTTCAGAATTCACTTACTCTCTTAAAATTTCATTGATTATCACGTTCGATATTTTGAAGAGCGCTAAGAATCTTTAACTATTTGAGTTTAAAGTAAGGTTTTTATATCTGAATGGGGCATAAAAAATATTTACGTCCTACTAAAGGTTACTGTTCACATTAGTGTCGATTTTAAAATTCTCAACTCTTATACTATATAATCTTCCTAAAGTTTCTTATGATTGCTTTAAAGAAAAATTTTATATAAAACATTTCATTTCTAATTGAAATGATAAAAATGACAACCAAATCTACTAAAGCAAGTTTAATGCCAGGTGTTAAAGTATACTATCAAGGCAAATGGGTCGATGTTTCTGAAGTTGTAAGTGCAAAGCATGCTAAAATTAAACTAAAACAGGCCAGAGTTGAACTAGCAAGGCGCATAATTAAAGAGCTTCTCAAATCCCCAAGAAACTGCGTTAGAAGGTCTGTATTGATTAAGCTTAGCCGAGAAGTTGCTGGGGAAATGGGTCTTAAAAGACTTGGCTATAGATTCTTAATAACTCAAGGCATAATTGGACGACCGGTTGGGTCTAAACTATACTATCTTACAGAAAAAGCTAAAGAACTTTATCCAGATCTCTTCCCGAGTTAAATTTAGACTGTTCTTCCATCGCCTTCTTTTTCTTTCCTTAAAATATCCTACCTGAATCTCCAACTTCGCAATACGTTTTTCATAAAAACTATGACTTTTATGGAATCAAAAATAGAATGTTTTAGTTTAAAATTACCAAGCTTTAAGCTGTTTTTGAGACGTTTAGCAGATTATTGGAGACTAGCGCGTATTTTTTCATAAAGTTCCTCTTTTGTAGGGACGCTTGTTACAAAGGCTATTTTACCGTTTATAGCTATTATAGGTATGAGGCTTCGCATTACTTGAGGTCCAAGGCCCATTTCAACAACCCTCTTCTTCCCACTTGCTTCAAGTATTTCAGCCAACCTCCTCTGAGCCTCTAGAAGGTTCGTCCCATAATCGGCTATACGTATATCTACGCGGTCGCCAAAGTCCTTCTTAACCTCTCTTAAAAGTGCGAAGAGCTTCTCATTTTCCTCTTTTCTCCTTCCACAACCGCAAAGCCCAGTTGGAAAAACATCTAAAACAACTTGACCCATATTTTTCACCCTCTACGTGAACCATATATTAGATATGCAAGTCTTTTAACGTTTTCTAAGCCGACGACTTCTGTATCTAGAAGAGGTACTTCGACTACAGGTATATCGGTGAACTCCTTTCTAACTAAATCTATATACTTCTTCTGTAAAAGTCTACGTTTAAGGAAGAAATCGTCTTTACAATGTTCCTCAGGAAGTACAGAGTTTATGAAAATACCTTTAATTTTAATACCATATGGGATAAGCCCTTCTTGAATCCTTCTAACTTCGTAGACTGGTAGCATCTCAGGGTGTGTAACTACAAAGTAGACTGTCTGATCTGAAGCCAGTTTCTTTATGGCTGAGTAGCTTTCATCTCTAAGTTTCTCAAGAAGTTTAAGCTCAGCTACTTTACCAGTTAAATCTACCACTTCTCTTTTTGCTGCTATAGCCATTTCAAGGTTGTAAACGTAACGCCACGGATAATTCACCATTTCGAGGTTATGTTGACCAGGTGCTGTATCAAATACGACGGCATCATATCTATCAGTATTCATATAGTGTATGAAAACGTTGTATGATGCTGTTTCACATGGAAGAATGGGGTTTTTCTCCCAATACTCCTTTAGAAATCTTATTTCAGACTCACTGATTTTCTCAGCCGTTAAATTCCCCAACTCCTCTATGCGCTTTAAAACCTCAAGTTGATGTCTTCTTATACTCTCCTTAGGGTCAACATTAACCACCCAGAGTTTTCCAACATCAGGAATCTGCGTCTCCTCACTACCTATATCCTGCTGAAAAATATCGTTCTGGCTCTTTTGAATATCTGTGGATGCCAGTAGAGTCTTAAACCCCCTCTCAGCCAACCAGAATGCAGTGGCAGCCGCTAGGCTACTCTTACCAACACCACCCTTTCCACCGAAGAATATGAACTTTCTAGCCTCTCTTGGGAGAATATACTCCTCTAGAGTGTTCAATTTTTCACAGAACTATTTACTAATGCTCCTATATTAAAGTTTAACTTTTAAAAGTTTCAATTGAATTCAAAAAAGGTTTTTCTTAAAGCCTTCGGTATTAAATCGTGGAGATGGCTGAGGCTTCAAGGCTCATAATAGAACGGCTTTTAGCAATGAGAAACCCCTCTAGAGAAGATGTTGAAAGGATTAAGTTTGAAGTCTGCAAGATTTTAAACCTAAGTAGAATTCCAAGCAACTCTGAACTTATAAAGAGTTTAAAGCCTGGTGAAGAGAAACTCCTAGAAGTACTCAAGCGTAAGAAGACGAGGACTGTAAGCGGTGTTACGGTTATAGCCGTCATGACTGCGCCATTTCCGTGTCCAAAGGAGGAACCATGCATATATTGTCCAGGTGGTCCAAGTAAGGGCTCCCCCCAAAGCTATACTGGGCGTGAGCCAGCTGCTCTTAGAGGTATACAGTACAATTACGATCCTTACGAGCAAGTGATTAGTCGTGTAAACCAACTTAAAGCCATTGGTCATCCTATAGATAAAGTTGAGCTGATAGTGTTAGGTGGGACTCATACGGCACTACCGTTAGATTATAGAATTTGGTTCATAAAGCGATGCCTCGACGCGTTAAATGGTGTAGAGTCTCAAAATCTTGAGGAGGCTAAGAAACTAGCTGAAAAGGCGCCTATAAAGGTTTCAGGTATAACCGTGGAAACCCGCCCAGACTGGTGTATGGAAGGCTGTGTAGATGAAATGCTTCAGCTTGGCGTTACAAGGGTTGAACTTGGCGTTCAAACGATATACGAAGATATTTACAAGATAATAAATCGTGGACATGGTATAAAAGAAGTCGTTGAAGCGACAAGAATATCTAAGGATGCTGGTTTAAAAGTTACATATCACCTAATGCCAAATCTACCCGGGTCCAATCCTGATAGAGATTTAGAAATGTTTAGAGAAATCTTCAGAAACCCGTCTTTCAGGCCAGACGCTCTTAAAATATACCCGTGTCTTGTCATAGAAGGTACGAAGCTCTACGACATGTGGGTTAAGGGGCTGTACAAGCCATACGACGAAGAAGTCGTTGTAGAGGTCTTAGCAGAAGCTCTTAAAGAAATTCCAAGCTACGTTAGAGTTCAAAGGATTCAAAGAGACATCCCAGCTCCTCTAATAGTTGACGGTGTTAAACATAGTAATCTAAGAGAACTTGTTGAGAAAAGGCTTGAATCAAAAGGATTAAGATGCAGATGCATAAGATGTCGTGAGGTTGGACACGTATACATGAAGTATGGGACTAAACCAGACGTAGCGCACATAAAGCTTCTTAGAACAGATTATGAAGCGAGTGAAGGCCATGAAATATTTCTTTCATTTGAAGATGTGAAGAACGATATCTTAATCGCTTTGCTAAGGTTGAGAATACCTTCTGAAAAAGCCCACAGACCAGAAGTGAAAAATGCCGCGGTGGTAAGGGAACTTCACGTATACGGCCCTATGGTTCCAGTCGGATTAAAACGTGAAGATGGATGGCAGCATAAAAACTATGGGAGAATCCTTTTAAGCGAAGCTGAGCGGATAGCTGTTGAAGAATTTGATAAGCGTAAGCTTCTAGTTATTAGTGGTTTAGGCGTTAAGCGATACTATAAACGGCTTGGTTATGTTGATGATGGCCCCTATGTGAGTAAAACATTAACCTAGTAGCCTTAAGCCTTATTGAATACGAATGCTTCAAGTAGGATCGGAGGCTCTAGAGCTTCCAGCCATTAGGTAGTTGACCTCAACCAGTTACGCCTTGTTCACTAGAAAAATTTTCATTCTTTAAGCTTTTTTCTTAACTGGGTGAGCTTATGATAAGGGTTTTAATTGTTAAAGATTATGAAGAAGTTAGCCGCGAAGCGGCGTTGAGAATAGCTGAAATTATTAGATCTAAACCCGATGCCGTTTTAGGGCTTGCCACGGGTAGTACTCCCATTGGCTGCTATAGAGAGCTTATCAGAATGCATAAAATGGAGGGTTTGAGCTTTTCAAAAGTTTCAACGTTCAACTTAGATGAATATGTCGGTTTAGCTCCCGATCATCCTCAAAGCTACCACTACTATATGTTCCAAAATCTATTCAACCATGTAGATATTAAAGTAGAAAACATTCACATACCAAATGGTGTAGCTGAAGACTTGGATGAAGAGTGCCTTAATTATGAAGAGTCGATTAAACGGGCTGGTGGTATAGATCTCCAGCTTCTTGGAATAGGTAGAAATGGTCACATAGGCTTTAATGAACCCGGTTCGTCGTTCGAATCTAGGACGCGTGTGGTTAAGCTTTCAGAGCAGACTAGAATGGATAATGCGAGGTTCTTCAAATCCTTAGATGAGGTTCCAACACATGCAATAACCATGGGTATTGCAACGATAATGGAAGCGAAACGTATAATTCTACTGGCCTCTGGAGAGGCTAAGGCTGAGGCTATATCTAAAGCTATTAAGGGACCTAAAACAGTTATGGTTCCGGCGTCAGCGCTCCAAGACCATGAAGATTGCCTTTTTATAGTGGATAGAAAGGCTGCCTCACTCCTTTAACTAATGTTTAACTGCAAGTTTAATAATAGCTTCTCAAGCAATATGCTAAGTGCCTAATATTGCGGGTGTCCATGTATGAAGGTATCTACTAAGAGTATACCTAAACCAATAGTTAAAATCCCTAAGGCTGGCTATGGTTTTAGAGAAGGTAGAGGCTTCAGTATAGGAGAACTTAAAGAAGCTGGTTTATCGGTTGGAAAAGCTAGAGCACTAGGCCTATACGTTGACGTTAGACGACGGAGTGTCCGAAAGGAAAATGTTGAAGCTTTAAAAAAATTTCTAAAGGAGGTTGAGGGAAAGGCTAAAGCTGAGACTCAGCAAAATCAAACTGAGGTTAAAGGCTAAAAGACTGTTGGGTTATAACTTCTTCTGTGGTGGTCTTTTTGAATGTTGAACTTTTTAAGGGACTTATACCCGCAACGGTCCTACCTATGGATGAAAACTTCAAGTTAGATGAGGATGAACTTAGGAGGTATATAGATTGGATTTCCCAATTTAAGGTGAGTGGTTTAGCGGTAAATGTTGATACTGGCGAAGGCCCACATCTGTACTTTGAGGAGCAACTTAAAGTCGTTGAAATATACAAAGAAGAGCTTAAAGGGCGTATACCCATAGTTGCAGGTTTATCTGCGAGATTTACTGATGAGGCTGTCAAAAATGCTAAGATGCTTGAAAAAGCCGGTGCAGACGCTTTACTCGTTTTCCCAATACCCGCCTATGCTGGTGATCCTCTAGACCCTGAAATTCCATATAGTTACCATAAAGCCATTTCCGAAGCCGTTAAAATACCTCTAATAGCTTTTCAGCTTCAAAGAGCTCTTGGAGGTGTTGAATATTCTCAACAGGCTTTAAGAAGGCTGTTTGAAGTTGAAGGTATTGCCGCTATTAAAGAAGCGAGCTTCGACGCTAGGAAGTTTGTGGAAACGCTTAGAATCGTATCTTCTCTGAAGAGAAAGGTCTACATGCTTACGGGTAATGACAATTTTATTCTTGAATCATTCATATTGGGTGCTGATGGAGGATTGCTCGGCTTTGGGACGATAGCTACAGATTTACAAATAGAGATGATAGATAGTGTTAAGCGTAGAGATTATGATGAAGCTTTTGAAATATATAGAAGGATAACCCCTCTGGCGGATGCAATATTTATGCCTCCCGTTAGAAACTACAGGGCTAGGCTTAAAGAAGCGCTTGTAATGCTTGGGGTTTTAAAGAAGGCCTATGTTAGACCGCCTTTAACTCCGATCTCAGAAGCAGAGCGTAAAGTTGTGAAGAATGCTCTTAAAGAATCTGGTTTAATTTGATATGCCCAACGTTTCAACCACGTCTTTGACGTATTCAACAACCGATTCCACTATTGTTTTAAAAGCCTCCTTACCTTTACCAATATTCGCCTTAGACGGTGTACCCCATACGCCCGTCGGGGATATTTTAAGCATAGGTAAGTAATCTAACATTTCCCTACCTACGCTCGGCTCGTAGTCTCCTGAAATTCCTCTGACAGCATCCGGTTTAAGGTATAAAAGGAGGGAGGTCTCCTGTTCACCTGCATGTAAATCGTTGACTGTTTCAAAAATCCCCCTTAAAGCTTTTCCATACACTTGTTCTGAGACTAGTATTACCTTAAAATCTGGGTAGTCTAGGTTTAAGTACCTCACAGCTGGTTTTAGTATGAAGTTTCCGCCGTGCCAACTGAAGACTACTAAATACTTGAAGCCTTCTTCTCTAAGAGAATTGACGATATCTCTCAAAATCGAAGTTAAAGTTTCAGGTTTAAGATAGACTGTCCCCTTCACTCCCCTATGCTCTGCAGAGCAACTCACCGGGATGGTAGGTAAGAGGAATAGGTTAAGTCTTGAAGCAACTTCTTTAGCTATCTGAGATGCTATTATCGTATCCGTATCCAAAGGTAGATTTATACCGTGCTGTTCAAGACTGCCGATAGGTAATATTGCTCCTTTAACATTGCTTTCCTCAACATCCTTATATGTTGAATTAAAACCTACATGGCTCAAATGCATCCATTCTTAAACTCTCATTAAAACTTTAAAAACCTACTGCCCTATATTGAACGGGATTCTAATGCGTTTTGGAGTAGCACCGATTCAATGGAATTGGTATTGGGATTGGACAGTTAAAGAGACTTTAACTGCCGAGAAGCTTGGCTTTAGCTCCGTCTGGATTCTAGAACACCATGGAAGAGAGGAGATGTATTATCCCTCCCCACTTGTAGCCCTTGCTGGTTTAGCTTCAGTGACTAAAACTGTGGAGCTTGGATCATGCGTCCTCATACTGCCCCTCTACCACCCAGTTCACGTTGCTGAAGATTCCGCGATGGTGGACGTAATATCCGGTGGGAGGTTAATATTAGGCGTAGGCTTAGGCTACGTGAAAGAGGAGTATAACCTTTTCCAAACACCTATGAAGGATAGGGGGAAACGTATGACTGAATCGCTGATTTTGATTAGAAAGCTCTGGACTGAGCCTGTTGTAAATTTTAAAGGTAAATTCTTCGACGTTAGAAATTTCTCCCTTCAACCTAAACCTTTGAGAAAACCCCACCCACCCATATGGGTGGGCGGCTGGAGTGATCAAGCCTTAAAGAGAGCCGCAGAACTTGGAGATGCGTGGTTTATAGGACCGGTTGGAGCTTTTTCAGACGTTAAAAATAGTTATCTAAAGTATGTAAATGCTTTGAAAAAGCTCGATAAAAAACTTGAAAGGCTTCCACTTGTTAGAGAGATCTATGTGGCTGAGAAGTCCGATGAGGCGTATGAGAAGGCTGCAAAGCATATAGGTGGTATGTATTTCAAGGACTATGTTTCGTGGGGGCATCCACTAGTTGAGGGCGCTAAAAGCTTTGAAGATATAGCTAAAGACAGGTTTATCATAGGAAGCCCAGACGACTGTATTTCCCAAATAGAAAGATTCAGTAGGGAGCTTAAAGTAACAGATATGATTTTTAGAGTACATTACCCAGGTATGAGTCTTGATGAGGGTTTGAATGTCATACGGCTTATAGCTGAGAAGATTAAACCATACTTTGAAGAGTTGAAGAGTTAAAAACTACGTGAGTTACTATAATATTTCATGGGCTATGTATCTAGTCGGGCCGTGGTTGGAAGGGTTCTATTAGAAGGGTTCAATATAATACTTGGGCCTTCATCCATCGGAGATTGGTCTGTGATAGGTTATGGAGTTGTCTTAGGCTATCCATCTAGGGCTGTTTTGAAAAGTCTAATAGGTAGAGCCATAGGCCTGGAACACTATGACGATGAAAGCGGTGGCTGTACGATAGGTGAACACTGCATAATACGGCCCTATACAGTGGTATATGAAAAATCTAAACTTGGAAATCGGGTTGAAACGGGGCACTTTGTCATGATAAGGGAAAACGTTACAATAGGTGATGAAACAATCATTGGCTCCCACACGGTAGTCGATGGAGAGGCGTCAATAGGTTCTAAGTGTAGAATACAGACAAGTTGCTACATTCCTCCTAAAACGATTATAGGTGATGGGGTCTTCCTAGGGCCTATGGTGAATATTCTTAACGATAGGTATCCTCCAAGTGGTCTACTCTTAGGTGCACGTATAGATGACGGTGCCATTATTGGAGCCGGAGCCGTGATAATGCCAGGTGTAACGGTGGGACGTGAAGCCGTGGTCGCAGCTGGCTCTCTTGTTACGAAAGATGTCAGTCCTAAAACTGTCGTTAAAGGTGTTCCAGCCAAGCCTATCTATACTAGGGAGGAATATGAGGCTAAGAAAGAGAAGTATCTTAGTGAATTTAAGCGGATGTGAAATTTGTACGCTCTTCCATAGATGTTTATAATAATCATACGACTGTATGATTACATATTAATGCATCAACGCGTGTTAAACGGTTATGCATAACCCCCAACATGTACAGTCTTCATATACTGTGGTTTTCCGTTGAAGACACTCAAGTAATACCAAAAATACATTTAACTCAGAATGTATGAGGAAGCTTAGGCTTTAAACATGGGTGACGGATCGTGTTTTTAAATGGTTTAGATATGAACTACGCTCCCTTAATGAAAGAACTTGGTTTAAAGTGGAGACGTCCTGATGGAAGCGAGATAGATGATCTACTTCTATTCTTTAAAAGTAAGGGTGCAAACTGTCTCAGGATTCGAATATGGTTCGGCGAATCAGGCCCTTCAACACTATCCTACGCCTTAAAATTGGCCGAAGAAGCTTATGCGTTGGATTTTAAAATCCAACCCACGATATTTCTATCAGATAGTTGGGCTGATTTGTATAAACAGCCGGAGCCTGAAAATTGGGCTTCTCTCGATTTTCAAACTAAGTTAAGACGAGTTAAATCGTATGTTTCGAAAATTGTCGAATCGTTGACACCTTTAATAGATAGTTGTGTATACTTCCAAGTTGGGAATGAGGTCGACTATGGAATATGCGGTATATTCGCACGCGATAAGAAGAAGCGAAGAAACTTTAAATGGCTTAGAGAACGCATATGGGCTTATGAATCTACGATTCTAAACGAGTCTTTCAAGACAATTAAACTGTACTCTGAAAAGCCTGTTGCTCTACATCTAGGTAAATGGTGGGATTTAGAATTGATATCATCTTTCCTTTCCGCGATGGATGAATTCAACGTCGAATACGATATCATATGCTTCTCATTCTATCCATCAATGTTTGGAGCCGGTTTGAATAAACTAGAGGAGCTTAAGAAAGTAGCTGAAGATAGGAATAAGCGTATTGCAATTGCAGAATATGCGTATCCGAGTCGCCCAGTGAAAGGACAGTTTTGGTTTATGAGCAAGCCCTCACTAGGCTACCCATTAACTCCAGAGGGACAAGCTTCATGGTTGAGGGACTTTCTAAAGTACTGCAAAATGTTAAACATATATGCTGCATTCTATTGGAGTCCGGAGCTTTACTTGTTAAAGAATCAACTTAGAGGAGTATGCTCACCGGGGAAGATGCCTTTAGATTTTGGCTGGGGGCCGATGTCTTTCTTTGATGAAAACGGATATGTTAAACCTTGTGTAGAATCGCTGCGCTACGGCAAACAAAGTATACCGGTGGAGTAGAACTGTAAGAGGGAAAAACATATAGGTCTCCCTCTACTGGTTAGATTTCTGAAGAATTATGCCTAGAACACCTAGGGATTTGGTTGAAATAGAAGCCTATGCTCATGCCACAGAGGATCCATCTAAAGTTGAAGAAGCAATCAAAAATATTCTATTCGAAGCTATCCGAGATAAGATTAAACTAGAGAAGACTACGCTTAGAGGACATTATGGTAATCCGATAATCGTTTACCGCGGTGCTATGGAAAACGTTTCTGAAGAGCTTCTTTTAAACTTAATTAAACGAATGTCTCCTGAAGACAGAGTCTCTCTTAAGGCGTCTCTTGACATTCACCTTGGTAAACACAACGTTCTATATTTAAGATTTAATAAACAGGAGGCTTATCTTGGACGTTTGAAACTGGATCAGATAGATGCTATATGCTTGAGGCTGAAGCTTAAACCGCATGTTTTCAATAAGCTTCCTGAGCTTATAGAGTCTAAGGAGGGATAGGCTTTCACTAGGGCCTTCTATGATCTACATGTAGTTTTCAATGGTCTTGAAGTCGATAAAATGCTTTCTATGGCTAGAAAATTGGGCTTCTCAGTTGTAGGGTTAACTTTGGAAGATATTGATATGAAACCGTTAGAAGTTAAACCTCCGGAAAACCTTAAGGTTGTTTGGAGGATCGATCTTACACACGATAAAACTCAACCAAAAACCATAGATAAACTTAGAAAGCTCTTTTCAATAATAGCTGTTTCATGTAGTTCTAGAGATGAGTTTAGAGCCGTTTTGAAAACACGCACGGATCTAATATTCCAGAAAAAGCTTTTCGCATTTAATCTTTCAGACGTTAGGGTTCTAGCGTCTTCAGGTAAATTCTTTGAATTGAATTTTAAGCCTCTAATTTATGCCAGAGGGTTTGAAATGGTCAATACCATTAAAGTCCTCCGTAGAAACGTTGAACTTCTCAGAAAGATGAAGATACCTATTATAATTTCAAGTTGGGCCTCCAATACGTATGAAGTCACTCCCCCCCTTGAATTGCCTCAGTTTCTAATATTGGCTGATGTAAATGTCCAAGAATTTTACCGGTGTGTTTCAGAAGAACCTGCTAGACTTCTTGAACTCTCCACCTCTAAGAGAATGGGTCTTCCAAATGGTGTTAGGATTTTTAGGCGTGAATGTGTATGAAGATGTTTAAAACAAGATACTTGGCTTTAAAGGTTGAATGTGATGGGGAATTCGATAGAAACAGTTTCCAGAAGAACTTAATTGAAACATATCTACGCTTATATGGCGAATATGGGTTAAGTAAAGCGAACCTTAAGTTTTTAAGGCTTGGAGATGATGGGCTTGCTATTCTATCTGTAAACCATAGATCTCTCCCCCACCTTAGAACAGCTCTGATGCTCATCAGGGAACTAGACGGGGTAAGAACATTAGTCCACGTTTTAGGTGTTTCAGGTACTATTAAACGGCTTAAGGCTAAATTCCTCTCTACAGATGTTGGAAAATCATAAAACTTTTTAGGAGCTGATTTCATATTAATATAGAATTCCTCGGAGTGATCTGAGGCATTTATATCATTAATCGATAGATGGCTATAGGAGGTGTTGGACGTGTTTGCAGCGCAGGGAGCTTATGATAGAGTCATTACAATATTCTCTCCAGAAGGTAGACTTTATCAGGTTGAATATGCAGTTGAAGCCGTTAAGAGGGGTGCAGCGATAGTTGGATTGTCGTGTAAATCGTGCTGTGTTTTAGCCGTTGAAGAAAGACCTCCATCTAAACTCTTAGATGAAAATTTCACATGGAAAATTTTTAAGATAGATGACCATGTAGGTGTTGCTATAGCCGGTTTTGGACCAGACGCTAGGCTCCTAGTTGACCAGGCGAGGATTTATGCGCAAAGTAATAGACTCATGTACGATGAGCCTATAGATATTGAGGTTTTGGTTAGACGTATAGCCGATATCAAACAAATGTATACTCAACACGCCGGAGTTAGACCGTTTGGAGTAGCTCTACTATTTGGGGGAGTTGATAAGTACGGAGCTAGACTTTTCATAACATTACCTGGAGGAGATTACTGGAGTTATAAGGCCACATCCGTAGGTATGGGTAGTGAAGCTGCCATAGAGTTTCTCGAAGCAAACTACAAGGCGGATTTAACAATTGATGAGGCGATACGGATGGCGATTAAAGCCTTGGCTAAAGCCAGTGGTGGTAAAAGTGAAGATAGAAGGTTTAGAGTAGCTGTAATACCAGTTGAAACCAAACAATTCAGAATGCTGACCAATGGGGAGGTTTCTAAGTACCTCGAAGGCATTTAGTGTAGGAGTAGGAAAAAATGTCTGAACGTCATGTTTTAGCTAGATTGCAAATATCAGGTGAAAAGTTTGAGATAATCGTTAATCCTGATTTTGCGTTAAACTATAAACTCGGTAAGATAAGCGATATAGATAAGGTTTTAGTGGCTTATGACGTTTACTCAGATGTAAGGAAGGGTTTGAAGGCGCCCTCCGATAAACTTATGAAATACTTTAAAACAACCGACGTGAGGAAAATAGCCGATATTATAATTAAACAGGGGGAGCTTCAGATAACAGCTGAGCAGAGAAGGAAACTAATAGAGGATAAGAGAAGGCAGATAATTGCATTCATAACTAAAAACTGTGTAGATCCTAGAACAAACCTTCCAATTCCGGCTTTAAGGGTTGAACAGGCTATGGATCAAGTAAAGGTATCAATAGATCCTTTTAAAGAAGCTGAAGGACAGGCCTTAAAAGTTATCGATGCATTGAAATCCGTTTTACCACTTAAAATTGAAAGGGTGAAATTGGAGGTTAAGGTTGGACCGGAGTATGTCCCTAAAATGTACAATTTCATAAAAAGCTATGGTTACTTGGAAAAGGAAGAGTGGCTTAACGACGGCTCATGGAGGGCAAATGTCGATATGCCAGCCGGCCTCCAAGCTGAGTTTTTAGATAAGCTTAATAAGCTTACAAAAGGTACGGCTCAAGTCAGAATTCTGAAGTAGGTGAATTTTCCATATGAGTGAACGTAAAATAGTCTTGCCCGGTGAGCTTTTAGTTGAAGGGGGTGAATATCAACCGGGTTCAAATGTGTTTAAGTATGGCGAAAGGCTGTACGCGTCTAAGATAGGTATATTATCCATAGTCAAGCAGACAGTTTCCGTAATAGCTTTACACGGCGTTTACGAACCTAAGGTGGGAGACACAGTTATAGGTAAGATTGTAGATGTTGGTGCTTTTAGTTGGACTGTTGATATAAGATCACCTTATACAGCCGTTTTAAATGCCTCTGATTATTTTAAGGGCAGGTTTAACCCAGCTAAAGACTCTCTGATCAAAGCATTAAAACCTGGAGACATGATAGTAGCGCAAATAGTCGACTTCGATAGAACTAAAAACCCTGTTTTAACAGTTCAAGGCCCTGGTTTAGGAGGAGTAACTAAAGGCATTATAGTTGAACTGTCTCCCTCAAAAATACCTAGACTTATAGGTAAAAAGGGTTCTATGATAAACCTGCTCAAGAAGGAGGGTAAATGTCAAATAACTATAGGTAAAAATGGTCTAATTCATATAGTTGGTGAGAAACCTGAGTATGAGGAGTTAGTTGCTCAGGCGATAAAGAAGATAGAAAGGGAGGCCCATACCACGGGTTTAACGGATAGAATTATGAAGTTTATGAAGAAGGGGAGGGAGTTAAGTGTCAACTGAGTTCGTGAGGGTTGATGGAAGACTTCCAGATCAACTTAGACCCATAAAAATGGTCGTAGGAGTACTCGACAGAGCTGATGGATCAGCTTACGTTGAACAGGGAAATACAAAAGTCTTAGTGGCGGTTTACGGTCCTAGAGAGCTTCATCCGAAGCATCAGGCATCGCCTGACTCCGCTATCGTTAGATGTCGATATCATATGGCGCCATTTTCTACCAAGGAGAGGAAAACACCAGCCCCATCACGTAGAGAGATAGAGCTTTCTAAGGTTATAAAGGATGCAATGTCTCAAGCCATTTTCTTAGAAAACTTCCCCAGAACATCTATAGATGTTTTCATAGAGGTTTTAGAGGCGGACGGTGGGACGAGATGTGCCAGTATAAATGCGTGTTCTCTAGCTTTAGCTAATGCTGGTATACCGCTTAGAGACCTCGTTTCATCTGTAGCTGTGGGCAAGTATAAGGGTCATATAATATTGGATTTAAACGATGAAGAGGATGAAGCGGCTGAAGCGGATATGCCCGTAGCGATAATGCCAAGCCTTAATAAGGTAACGCTTCTACAGGTTAACGGTGTTTTAACGGAGGAGGAGTTTAAACAGGCTTTTAATTTAGCGATTAAAGGCTGTATGGAGATTAATAGAATTCAAAGAGAAACTCTTAGAAGTGTCTATTCGTCTATTAAGGGTGAGGAAGATTGAAAACATTTAAAGTAGTGTCTCAGCTTGTTAGGGCGAGAATGATGGATTTGCTTAGTAAGAACTCCCGAATAGACGGTAGGGGTTTATTGGACTATAGGGAGATCAAGGTTGAAAAAGGTCTTATAGGTAGAGCTGCTGGCTCAGCTCAAGTTTCAATAGGGTCTACGAAGGTTCTTGCTGGAGTTAAAGTCGAATTGGGCGAACCTTTTCCAGATGTACCTGATAAAGGTGTTTTAACGGTCAATGCAGAGCTAGTCCCACTTGCATCGCCAGCTTTTGAACCGGGTTCACCGGATGAAAATGCAGTAGAACTTGCCAGAATAGTTGATAGGGCTTTAAGAGAAACAGAGGCTATTGATTTAAAAATGCTGTGCGTAGAGCCTGGTAAGAAGGCCTTCGTGGTATTCGTAGACATATATGTCCTAGATTACGATGGCAATTTCATAGACGCTTCTTCACTTGCCTCCATTATTGCGTTGCTTAATACGAAGATCAGAAGCTTTAGAGTTGAGGAGGGGAAACTTAAATATGAAGATGGTTATATGCCCCTCCCCATAAGGCATACACCAGTTACTGTAACTTTAGCTAAACCCGATAATGGTCCGTTTATAGTTGATCCGAATCTCGAAGAAGAGCTTAGTTTAGGTAACAGGGTATCTATATCCATAGACGAGCTTGGAAGAATCTGCGGTATTCAGAAGCTTGAGGGAAGTCTATCTATAGATGAAGTATTTAAGGCTGTATCTATAGCTAAAAATGTTGCTCCAAAACTCATAGAGATTGTGAAACGGGAGGTGGTTTAGATGTCTGACAGACCTAAAAATGCAGGTACAGGTGCTCTAAAGGCTAAATATGGTGCTCCACTTAGGAGTAGATACGCCAGGATTATTCAAATGGCTAAGAGAGTTTATGAGTGCCCTAAGTGTGGTATGCGTAAAGTAAAACGTGTAAGCGTAGGTATATGGCTCTGTTCAAAGTGCGGCTATAAGTTTGCAGGTGGAGCTTATCAACCTACTACTGAGATGGGTAGAGTAGCATTGCGGGTAAAGGAATAGATTAGGTGCGTATTTTGGAACTGGAGTGTCTCGTTAAGCTTAAGGTGGATTCAAATATTTTAGACCCCATTTTCAAAGCGCTAAAACCGGAAACTACACGTCTAGTATCGAGAAGGGTGTCCGTAACACTTGAGAAGACAGATGGGTTGGTAATTTTCAAGTTCAACGCTAAAGACCCTACGGCTTTGAGGGCGGCTTTAAACTCTTACTTGAGATGGTTTTCAGCCGTTGAAAGGAGTTTAAAATCCATAGAGGCGCTTCAATCTCCTTGATAAAAATAGAGGCTTCAAAAAGCCCTTACGTGAACTTAAAACGTTTTAAGCTTAGTAATTCTTCGACGCTTAACTTCATAAGTTGATTGTTGTTCCCTGGCAACAGCCCTCTAAGGTAAAACTTTAGAATATGTTTATCTCTAATCATTGAGGTATCATGGATAAAGGTTTACATATAATCGTCTTGATAAAACAAGTGCCTGATATTGAGAAGGTCAAGTTTAATGTTGAAGAGGGTAGAATAGATAGAAGTTCAGCGCCACTGGAGACAAATCCATTCGATTTAAATGCTCTTGAAGCGGCAATTCAACTGAAAGAGCGTATTGGAGGGTATGTAACGGTCATAAGTATGGGTCCCCCTCAAGCCGAATCTAGTTTGAGGGATGCTTTAGCTAGAGGAGCCGATAGAGCTATCCTTCTCACTGATAAACTCTTCGCTGGAGCCGATACGCTCGCTACATCATACACATTAGCTACAGCTATAAGGAAGGTCGGCCATTTCGATTTGATAATCTGCGGTGAGAAAACGGTGGATGGAGACACTGGTCAAGTTGGGCCTGAAGTCGCCGAGCATCTTAACATTCCCCACGTCGCTTATGTATGTGAGATCAAGTCGGCTACGTTAGACAAACTTCTACTGGTTTCCGATATGGGTGATAAGTATTTGATTGAAGTTAAGCTTCCAGCTCTAATAACAGTGACTAAAGACATAAACACGCCTAGGCTTCCAACTTTAAGGAATGTTCTTAAAGCTAAGAAGGCTACTATTGAGGTTTGGAATGCCAATGACCTAGCAGGCTATGGTGAAGTGTGTAGATTTGGGCTTCAAGGCTCCATGACCACGGTATTCAAGATAGTCTTTCCCTCTGAGGGTACAAGGAAGGGGTTAATATTCCACGGGGACGATGCTGTTGAAAAACTCGTAGAAGTCTTACGTGAAAGGGGGGTTTTACGTCTTGAATCAACCGATTGAAAACGGCGTGATGGTGTATGCTGAGCAGAAGAAAGGGATTGTACATCCGGTTTCACTGGAGCTTTTAGGTAAAGGTAGGGAGTTGGCTGATAAACTCAACGTTGAGCTTTGGGGCATCTTACTGGGTCACAATATTAAAGGTAAAGCTGAAACGCTCATACATTACGGTGCTGACCGCGTCTTCCTATACGATGATCCAACACTTGAAGAGTTTGACGTAGTCAGGTATAAGCATGTGCTTGTTGAACTCGTTAGGGAAGTTAAACCTCAGCTGATTCTGATGGGTGCAACACCACTGGGTAGAAGTTTAGCTCCAAGAGTTGCAGCAGCGTTGAATACCGGTTTAACTGCAGACTGCATAGACATTCAGATCGATGATAAAGGTGAGATTGTTCAGATAAGACCAGCCTTCACTGGAAACATACTCGCCTACATAAAAACCAGAAGTAAACCTGTTATGGCAACCGTCAGGTATCGGGTTATGAAGCCTCTAACAAAGGATCCCTCTAGAAAAGGTGAGGTAATTGAGAAACCTACTCCAAAGATTCCGGATACAGGCTTAAAGGTTTTAGGTGAGATCTCAACGAGACGTGTAAATCTCGCAGAGGCAGATATTATAGTGTCAGGTGGTAGAGGTCTTAAGAGGAAGGAGGATTTAAACATGCTTAAAGAATTAGCCTCCATCTTAGGGGGAGTTTTAGGCGTTAGTAGGCCCCTCGTTGATGAGGGGTGGGTATCCAAAGAGCATCAAGTCGGCTTCAGTGGAAATACTGTTAAACCTAAACTCTACATTGCATGTGGTATCTCAGGCTCCCCTCAGCACATAGCTGGCATGCGCGACTCTGAGATTATAGTGGCTATAAATATTGATCAATCGGCTCCCATTTTCCGAATAGCCGACTACGGGATAGTAGGCGATTTATACGAGGTTATACCTAAATTAATTGAGACTTTAAAGAGGTTGAAGAAGCATGAGTAGTTTAAGTTTAAACCTTATTGAGAAGCTTAAGGCGATTTTAGGGGAAGAATGGGTTATCCAAGGTGAAAACCTCGTAGCTAGCTACGTGTTAGATGAAACTCCCCCTCCAATAAGGCCTCAACCTCACTTGGATGTAGTAGTTGTTAAACCAAAATCTTCGGAAGAAATCTCCGAGATTCTTAAGTTGGCAAATGAATACAACACCCCAGTTTTTCCTAGAGGTGGAGGTACAGGTCTAGTTGGAGGGTGCATACCAACGACCTCTGGAATAGTACTCTCTCTTGAAAGGATGAATAAGATAATTATTGATAAGGATAATTTAATGGCTGAAGCTGAGGCAGGTGCAACTTTAAAAGACCTTTTAAATGCTTCAGATGAAGCTGGCTTATTCTTCCCACCTCATCCAGGCGATGAGGGGGCTCAAATTGGCGGTTTAATAGCTTGTAATGCTGGCGGAGCTAGAGCTATTAAAACCGGGGTTATGCGAAACTATATACGCGGCTTAGAAGTTGTCCTACCTACTGGAGAAATTTTAAGGCTCGGCGGTAAACTCTTAAAGAATAACTTCGGTTTCGACATCATGCAACTTATAATCGGAAGCGAAGGTACCTTAGCAGTCATCACTAAGGCCTGGATACGTCTATACCCAAAGCTTCCGGCAACCGCAACGTTGATAATTCCATTTGAATCGAGGGGTTCAGCTGTTAAAGCCGTTCCTAAAATTCTCCACGCTGGTATTCTACCCTTAGCCTTAGAGTATGTTGAAAGAATTCCCATCGAAAGGTCGGCTGAACGTTTAGGTTTAGTATGGCCCTGTAAGGTCGGTGAAAGCTTCCTCATAGTGATTTTGGCTGAACAATCTGATGAGACTTTATACAGTCAATGTGAAAAACTTCTATCACTTTGCGGGGAATTCGGCTCTCTTGAACCGCTTCTAGCTGAGAGTAAAGAAGAGCAGGAGAAAATTTTGAAGATACGTAGCGAAATATACTCATCTCTTAAACCGGACATGGTGGACATATTGGATGCTACCGTCCCACCAGCGTCCATAGGTGCCTTCATGGATGAGGTCGAGAGGATAGCTAAACGTTATAACACGTATCTGCCATCTTATGGACATGCAGCAGATGGGAACATACACGTTCACATAATGAAAGAGCAAGGTTGGCGTGCTGAAGACTACGATAAAGTTAGGGATGAAATATACACAACGGCTGTAAAGCTTGGTGGTACGATAACGGGTGAGCACGGTATTGGAGCTGTTAGAAGGAAAAGCGCTGAGAAATTTCTAAATCCAATACATGTGAAACTCATGAGGGAGATTAAACGTATATTCGACCCAAAAGGTATACTAAACCCGGGCAAAGTACTGCCATAGACTTGTCTTGAAAAATTAAAATAAAAGATCCCCTATAGTTACATTGGGGAGTGGGTAAGCCAGTGGGCGGGTTTCCGGACGCTGTAGAGCGTCTGGAGGAAACTCCTCCACGCAGGTGGAGCCACACCACGGCAACGTGGGGGGCGAGAGCCCCGGCTCCGGCGCAGAAAAGATACTCCCACCCGGTGTATGTGGATGATAGGCGGCTCAACCGTTGACGATACCGGGATGTGGAGATGAAACTGCCGTCCTGTGGGCGTTAAGGCGAAGGAAGCCTATGAGCCTCCACCCGAGGCTTCGGTAAGCCGCATTAGTCGAATCCCGCCTAAAACAGAAGGAGGGTTACGGCTGGCATACCCACTCCCCGAGGTGGGTACATTTCAAATAGTTTTCCTCGAATACGCTTCGAATTGTTTTTAAATTTATCATAGAAATTTTCCTACTTCTCCGTAATTGGAATTATTAGGAGATGAATTAAAACTCGTATGAATATTTGGCCCCCTTCCCCTAGTTTTCTCCATTATATTTTCATGGTGTTTTTCCATGCTTTGCCCCGTTTCTAAAGTCAATTTTTGGAGTGCTATGATTATGCAAGGTTAACGGTGGGAAGTTTAAAGTATCCGTTATAATCGTGCTAGCCTCCATGAGGATCGGTAGCGTTTTCAGGATAATATAGAATAATGCGTGTACCGTTACAACCTAAACTGCACGTAGGAAAAAGAAGAGGGTTTAAAGTGCTACATGATGTTTTTCTGTTTCAGGTATGCTATTTCAACCTTGTAGTACTCCATAAGCTTGTCTAGCGTATGTACGTGCGGCTCGAGTGTGCAGAACCCCTTATATCCGTCATCCTTTAAGCGGGTGATTAGTCCTTCTATGTTCACGGCACCATACGGTAGTGGTGGGTAGAATATGTAGTTTGATGTATTCGGCGGGGCGAAGGGTGCACCTTTAGCGTAGTCCGGGTGTACTCCAGGTATGAACCTGCATCCGTTCTTGAGATGGATATAGGCTATATGATCCTTAAGTAGCTCGTATGCATATGGGAATGGCTCGACGTTTGCATGGTAGTAGTTGGTTGCGTCGAAGTTTGTTTTAAAATTGTTGGAGTTTAAAGCTTTAATGATTTTAAGCATGCCTTCAGGTGTTCCAGAGGCGTCGTGAGCCTCATTCTCTAAGACAATCGTAACTCCCATTTCTTCCGCGTATTCTACTATGGGCTTCATAACCTTGACGAAAGGCTTAATATCCGCATCATGTCCAAGTGCGAAGTAGTATACGTAGCAGTTCACGAAAGGTGCATTGAGCTCCTTAGCAACCCTTATTGTCTCCTTCATCGATTCAACGTACCTATCCGGCTGTTCAACCACTTCTTTCACAAAGGCATCTCCGTTGGTGACGCAGGCTACGCCTATATTGTACTCGCTGAGAATCTCCCTCGTTCTCTTTAAATCCTCCTCACTACATTTCCCTCCCCGAAACCCCCCTATTAAATTGAATGGCCAGAGTTCAATCCATGAAACTGAGAAGCTCTTGAGTAGTGAAAGTATCTCCCTGAGTGATTTACCAAAACCTCCGAGTTGTTGACCCGATACTGCTAGTTTTATTCCACCCATAACCCGCCACCCATACCTTAGGCTATATCTATCACCACCTTAATATAGTCTTGAGGCTTCTCCCAGTTGAGTTTGAGGGCTTCAGCTACCCTATCCAGTGGGAAATGGTGGGTGATCATACTCTTAACGTCTAGTCTACCTTCGGATACCCACTTCACAGCAAGCCTCATCAACTTTCTCACTCTAGCGCGGTCGGGCCAGTTTGATGGAGAACCGAAGTGGCCGAGTTTTGTAGCTACTCTAAGATATGGAATCTTCACATGCTCAGATACGTGGGCGAATATGTAGAATGGGCCTCCCGGCTTTAAAGCCTCTGTACCGGTGAAGACGGCGCTGCTTACTCCAGCCGTATCGAAGACAAGGTCCATCTCACCAAACTCTTTCTTTATCAACCTACCCAGCTCGTCAGGGTCATATTTAGATGCGTTGTACGCGGCGTCGGCTCCAACCTTCCTAGCCAATTCGACTCTATTCTCATATACATCTGTGCCAACCACTACATCGGCTCCAAAATTCTTAGCATGTTGTATAATGCTTAGACCTGCTAGTCCGCAACCTAGCACAAGCACCTTATCGAGAGGTTTCACACCAGCCCATGCGAAGCATATAGTCGATCCTCCTGCCAGTTCGAGGACAGCCCCCTCTTCATCTGAAACGTTGTCGGGAAGCGGTGCTACGGTGGCTATTCGCCTCACGTCTATTTTAACGAACTCTGCAAACCCGTCACACCAACTCCACTCGCAAATCCTATCTCCAACCTTTAACTCAGGATAGATTTCTCTAACCTTTGAACCCATCTCAACAATCTCCCCGCTGAATTCGTGGCCTAGTATGAAAGGGTAGTTTGAAGACTCCCAACCCCCCTTCACAGGAGGCCGAAGCCCCTGGCTTAACTCGTAATCCGGATGTCTGCAGATAGATGCCTTACGTACTCTAACAATGATATCATAATCGCTTTCAAGCTTCGGCTTAGGCACATCCCTCACAACCAAAACCCCAGGTTTCTCAACCACAGCCGCCTTCATAATACAATCACCTAACGTGAACTTTCATCGTATTTCATATAATTTTAACTCTTGCTCTGCTCTATTGAGATACTAGGATTTTTCTAATCAGAAGTGCATTTTAGTCTCCTTCATGTAAGGCCATATTTCTCACGAATGTGTATACATAGTTGATTCGATATCATCGGGATCGAGTGGTGCCGAGCCTGTCAAAACCTCAATTCCGTTATTTGTAACTACTATTGTATCTTCAACGCGAATATAGAGTCTCTCTTCAGGTATCCACATCTGTGGATCGACAGAAAAAACTATTCCAGGCTTAAGTGGTGCCGAACTATAGTCACCAACATCATGAACAGACATACCTACGGAATGAGAAAGATGTCCGCGAAACTCTAAAGCCCTTTCAGCAGCTTTTCTATAGATTTCTTTTGAAAAACTATACTTCTTAATGAAGTCGGCCATTATAGTAGATGCGTCGTTTAATATCTGATCTGCTGTTAACCCTGGACGGATGCAATGCAATAGTGTCTTGTGGTATTCTACAATAAAGCCGTAAAGTTCCCTCTGCCATGAAGAATACTTTCCATTTACAGGCCACATTCTCGCGATATCGCTAGTATAATAGTGGTAATCGGGCGCCGTATCCATGAGCACTAAGTCGCCATCTTTCATCACACAGTCATCGCGGAAATAATGCGGATCCCAAATATTCCTTCCTGAGGCTACAATTGAATGGTAGCCTTCACCGAATGCACCATGAGATATAAAGATGTAGTTGGCGACTGCTCTCAAGTAATATTCCATCATCCCGGGTTTTGTTATACGCATGGCTTCAGTTACAGCTAATGCTGAAAGCTTGCCGGCTTCGCGGAGAAGAGATATCTCCCTCTCGCTTTTAACAAGCCTTAGAGAATCAAGTATAGGTGACAAATCTCTAATTTCAACGTGTGGAAAACGGGTGCATAATAGGCTGATAAAACGTTGTTCCCGCGGTAAGGCCCCATCCCATGGGTCTAAAGCCACAAGCCTATTATAGTGGAGTATTGTTTCACGGGATTCGCCTCTGCTCTCAGCGGGAGAATACGGAGCATAAAGAATTCGTACATCCTTAAGATATCCTATAAGGTTCTCTAAAGGAAGAATTTCATCTATTCCGGTAAATTCCCTTATTAAATCGGCATCTTCAAGAGTCAACATATTCTCTCTATTGTTATTCGCGCTTAGGAAGCGTGGGATAAAAAGCCTAGCGGAGCGATCTCTACCATCGATTATGAGATAGGAATGTGGAATCTCTAATCCGCAACAATAATAAAAATCGTTCGATTGTCTGAAGGGAAAATGGCCTCTAACCTGCTGACTGCCTTGAATGATAGCGCAAGCATCTTGGCCTATTGCATTAAGTATTTTATCCCGGCGCTCCTTAAACTCCTCTGGAGGGAAATCTCTTTGAAACAACCTTGATTTTTCACTCTTAATATCAAAGAAGTTCGACCTGATCATGACATTTTCTCTTAATTATAAGTGGTATTTTAATTTTAGAAATTAGAAAACAAAATCTGAAAGTAGCATCTAGACTTTTCGTAGTCCCTTTGAGGGGAAAAGTCTATGCGCCAGTACTTAGTTTTGAAGGTTGCGATAAATATTAGTTACAGTGGATTTTCCAAGTTTAATGTCATACTTCATATAATGGCGTTTGGCTTTTAAACTCTAGAATCTTGAACTTGAAGCTACTAACCTTTTTTTCAAGTTAAATTACCGCTAGAACCGTAAACAGTATGCTTAAGACCACGATTATTACCAGGAATATTATCGACGATATTATCGCTATGGATAATGCCCCAATCCATCCCACGTCGAAAATGGCCTTATAGGATGCTAGCCATGCGAGAAAAGCTAGTGCTACAGCTAAAATCGATGCCAATCCACCTAAAAATAAGTGTAGAGTTATAGATGATAGAACCATAACTATTGTAAATACAATAGGTCCTATAAGTGTAGCCATCATGGCCTTCCCCACAGAAGCTTTTTTCCCCGCTATGATTTTAGCAGCTATATACACTGGTATGGATGCGAATATCCATGCGATAAACAGCATTAATATTAATACCGTTAAAGGTGGAATTGTCCAAACAATAAATGGCGGGGGCATGTAGACGCGACCTCATCCCTTATTACGTATAATGTACTTCTATTGGCTTGTTGAGGTTTCGGTTTTCTCCTGTTTCTCTTCTTTCTTCAATTCCTGCTCGATCTCCTTTTCAATATCCTCTATGGGCTTTGGCGGTGGAGTTGTCGCCAACGTATACCCTATCCAAGCTAAAATCGCCAGTACCCCTCCAACTGCTACAAAGCCTGTAAGCTTAAGTACGAGCAGTGCATACTCTGTTAGAAAGACGAGGTAAGCGTAGACTACTATGCCCAAGACTCCCACTATAAGCAATAACGCACCCACAGCTTGATCTTTGCTCATGTAAACCACCTGATATTGAAATAATTTCATCCCTAGTTAGATTTAAATTTTCCTTCATGTGTACTCAACTGGAAAGGTTATTTAACTAGTGTCTTAGCTATAGCGTATACGATTAAGCCTACGATGAAAGCTATAACCAATAATGTGGGGATTGGCTGTTGAGGATTAACGGCCATCTCTCCTTCAGAGGTTTGACCTGTGCTCTTATTGCTTGCTTCCATGGTCTCAGAGGTCTCCTGAGAGGTAGGTTTTACACTTCTACCTTCGTTACCTTCGCTAATATGGGTTTTAGGTGGAGCTTGAAGCGTAATTGAAAGCGCCACTGCCAGTATGACTCCTGCTAATATGCTAATAACTGCTTTCTTGATTTGCCTAATCATTCAATAGAAGTATTGCGCTATTAGAAGATAATTCTACTATTTAGAACGGTCTTCTTCTCCATATTCTAAAGGTTTCATACCAGAATATTAAAGCCGCTATTGCAGCGACGATTAAAGTCATCAGATTTGTTGTATACGGTATTAGAATCTGATAGGCTACTATTGTTGTGAAGAAGCTGGCGTAGAACAAATACCTTGGAAGAGCAAATCCCATAACGTTTACAAATAGACTTAAAACGCCTACATCGACCTTTCTCCTAACAATATACCTTCCATATGCGTCTTTACCGACTAAACCAAGCGATTCCAATTTATCGAGATGGTGGAATGCCAAGCTTGGGCTTGAAAGCCTTAAAGCTCTTTGAACTTCTCTAACACCAACACCTCTTCTATTCTTTAAAAGGTACATGTAGACCTGCAACGTTTTACCTTTAAGGGCGTATTCGATCTTCTCAATATCGAGTTCTCTAGGCTTTTCAGACAATTTACCTCATTTAAAGAATCTATTGGATCAAGAATAAATGTTTCTCTATTAGGGTCTTTTTTAAGCAGTTGACCCTATTTAACACGGTTTAATAGGGTTGTTATGTTTGAAGGTTTTAGTATAGAATCTCCTCAAGTCTATCAGTTTCAAGGGCTTTCCTCAGCTCTAGAGCTATTCGTTTACCAGTAGACATAGGTTCGTTGAATATGTACGCCGTGTATGGTGAACCCTGAGGATACAGGTTTGTCCCGGCGACTATTCTGGCAGATATTTCGAAAACTGTAAACCCTCTACTGGGATGGTATATCGTCTCAAGGCAGAATGGTCCAATAATCCCAGGTGGGAAAAGCTTTTGAGAAGCCAATACCACTCTAGCGCCCATTTCAAGGCAATCTTTTAAGAGACTTTCCCTCAAAACTAAAGGTTGATTGCCTGTAACGGTATAATCGAAGAACTCCTTTGGAACGTTAGGTAATCCTCTATACGCTTCATCTATGGGCTCTATACGTTTATCCATGCTTAGAAGTTCAAGTCTACCTTTTGCTACTCTAAACCCCCCATCCAACATTAGACTGTAGAAGAAGTGGAAGTAGTAGCGCACTCCAGGTATAAACTCCTGTATGGAGGCTTCTTCAACGCTTTTTATAAGTCCACTCCGTATAGCCCACTCCATCTTATTCTCAAGCTCTTCAGCGGAATCCGCCGTAAAATATCCAGCTCCTCCCTTTGCACCCGGATACTTAACAAACACTTTACAGTCAACTTCAGAGGGGTCTTTAAATTCCCTTGGTGTTTTTAAACGGGCTTCTCTAAACCATTCTTTCTGCTTGGATCTATCGCTCTCCCACTGTAAAACCACCCTATTGCCGAACATGGGTATGTAAAATTTATCGAGAATGTTAGTTGCTCCAACATACTCGACGAAGGAGCCGTGCGGTACTATCACGCAGTTTTCTTTTACAAGCCTCTCTTGAACCTCTTTGAAAAGTATTTCTTTAAATTCTCGAACCTCTATGAAGGCATCTGGTTTAGCAAGGGGGAAAGCCTCATATACAAATCTACGGTCTGCAGTAGTTACTCCGAGCGTTCTAAATCCCAGTTCTTTAGCTCCATGAAAAATCTGAAGCGCTGAGTGAGAGCATATTGTTGAAACGGTAAGTTTACCCTTATCGTATTTTGAAAGCACTCTTCTAATGTCTTCCCTCGTTATCATGTTATAACCTCTTTAAGTCTGCCCTGTTTGTAAGCGTATGAAATTTCCATAATTGTTAAATCTAAAACGCTTTCAATCCTGTCAAGCCCAAGTTCTCTTAAAACTTTAGAGTAACGTATTGAAAGTCTCCTCATCTCGGGTGAAGTTGGTCCCACGCACGGGCTTCCTGGGACTCTAGGACTTACGTCAAATACGTAGAATTCAAGCCTTTTACCTTCGGGGTCCTCAGGGTCGTATGCTATGGCTCCTTGAAGTGCGAAAGAGCCTATGAGCCCAGGAGGATACTCAGACTTACATACTTTGATGAACTTCTCAGCGGCCTTGTAGACAAGCGGTTTCTGGGATTCTCTCATAGTCACTCCAAAGTGGCCGATTTCCTCATTTTTAATAGGGATGTTTAACTCAAGCTGATCTCTTGCGGGTAGGTTTAATATTCCATGTAGGTTTACCTGTCTCCTATCGTCGAATCCTAGAAAGTCAAATTCTGGAAAAACGTCTGTTAAAGCCCATGCGTGAAAGTTTGCGTTGAACCTTGGACCTAGGACAAATTCTTCTATGATTGATTGTTTAAGGTCTTCTTCCGATATAACGTCCTCTCTTATGAGTTTCTCAGCCTTAGTCCAATACTCCTCCGGGGTGTTTGCTGTGAAAAATGCTCTTTCAAGAGGCTTCTTCTTCTGTCTAACCTTTACAATAACAAGCCTATCTATCTCATCTGGGCTTGAAAATAGTTTAGGCTTCTTGATTCCAGCCTTCTCTAGAAGCCAGTACTGGTTTTTGGGTAGAAGCCTCTCCTCTGTTTTAAGAAGATATCTATTTCCATATATTGGAATGTAGAACTTATCCTCTATGTTTCTCCATCCGACATAGACGGTGAAAGATCTATTCGGTATGAAAATCGTATTTAATTCTCGAAGTCTATCCTGAACTTCATCATCGATTATGTCTTCAAACCTATCTAGGAGAATTACTTCATCAAATAGAAACCTGTTATATTTAGCGTAGAGCTCCTCCCTGCCCTTTTGACATACAACCACTGTTTTTAAGCCAGCACATTTAGCCGATACTGCGACTTCTTCGGCTGAGTGGCTTCCAAGTACGCCTATACTTGGCTTACCGTATTTTGAAGTCAATTCCTGTATTTCACTCCTTTCAATAGTCATACGGTATCACTTTAAAATCGATCACTCTGGTTTAAAAACGCTAAGAATCGCTTAAACTTTTTAATGCGCTCCTCATATGTAACTTGAAGCCTATGCGGGTTAGAATGTCTGGTTTTAGCAATCTCTTGACGGTAGATGAGGCATTAGAAAGACTCTTAGAGGTTGTTAAAGACCGTAAGCTTGAAGTTGATGAAGTGCATTTAGAAGACTCCGTTGATAGGGTATGCGCGGAGGATATATTAGCCCCAGTGGATATTCCTCCGTTTAACAGGTCGGCTGTAGATGGATATGCCGTCAGATATACGGACGTTTTGAGTGCGTCACCATCTAATCCCGTGGAACTCAAAATTGTAGGCGTCTCTGAGGCGGGTTGCAACTTAGAAACACTTCCGAAAGTCAATTCTGGAGAAGCTGTAGAAATCTACACAGGTGCTCCTCTACCTTTTGGAGCAGACTCCGTAGTCATGGCCGAGTTTTGTAAGAGAGATGGAGATAGGCTATGGGTTTCAAAACCTGTAGCGTATATGCAGAATGTTTCGTTAAAGGGGGAGGATTTTAAAGCGGGGGAAATCGTCATAGCTAGAGGCGTTAAATTGAAGCCTTGGCATGTAGGAGCTTTAGCTTCCCTAGGTATAATGACCGTGCCAGTTTACCGTAGACCGGTGGCGTTGGTTGCATCAACCGGTTTAGAGCTTAAACAGCTGGGGTCTGAAAATCAGAATCATCCAGGTAGGATATACGATTCAACCAGACCTATGCTTAAGGCACTTCTTAAAAGCGTCAACTGCGCGATTCTAGACCTTGGAATACTTCCCGATGAACCAACGCATATTATGAAAGCTGTTTCTAGACATTTAGAATCAGTAGATTTAGCGATAATTACTGGTGGGACAAGCTTAGGCTTAAGGGATGAAACACCCGAAGCTTTAAATATGCTGGAGGGTTCAAAACTGATCTTCCATGGGGTTCGTATGAGACCGGGTAAGCCTACTGGTGCTTATGCTGTGAAAGGTAGGCCGGTTTTCATGCTTTCAGGTTTCCCAGTCGCCGCCTTCATAGGATTTAAAGTCTTTGTAGAACCAACTATACACGCTTTGACTAATTCTAAGCCAGATCCACAGCCCACTGTTAAAGCGTACCTTACTAGAAGGCTGGCTAAGCCTGTAGGCGTTAAAGCATACGTTAGGGTTAGAGTTTACCGTGCTCAAGGTAGATTTTATGCTGAACCCCTCAGATTAACAGGATCCGGAATACTTTCAACCCTAACTAGAGGTAACGGTATTCTCGTTTTAGAAGAGGAAGTAGAGGGTGTTGAAGAAGGAGAAGAGGTTGAGGTTTTACTTACACAGGCTTTTGAAGAGGTGGTATAGGATGGCTAAGGTCTTCCATAGACTTATGAAGGTTGATGAAGCCTTAGAGCTCGTTAAGAAACATCTAAAACCTCTATCCCTCGAATCGGAGTATGTACCTCTGACTGAGGCTTTAGGTAGAGTTCTCGCCGAGTCTATAGTTTCATCCTTAGACTACCCTCCATTTGACCGGGCGACTGTAGACGGCTATGCTGTCGATAGCGCCAGTCTAATGTATGCAGATGAGGAAAACCCCGTTAAACTCAGAGTTCTTGGGGAAGTTAAGGTTGGAGTTTTACCGGAGTTAGAAGTTAGACTAGGTGAAGCAGCGGAAATACATACTGGAGCCCCAATCCCCAAGGGGGCAGACTCCGTTGTAATGTCCGAGTACACTAAACGTGTTGGAGACTATGTACTTGTCTATAGACCTACGTATCCTGGTGAAAATATCGCTCAGACTGGTGCAGACTTAATGGCTGGTGAGACTATACTTAGAAGGGGTGTAGTTTTAACATCTAGGGAAATCGGAGCGCTTGCCGCTATCGGGTTTAATAAGGTTCCAGTCTATAGAAAGGTTAAAGTCGCTATAGTGTCAACGGGAAGTGAGGTTCAGCCGCCAGGCTCTGCGCTAAAACCTGGTAAGATATATGATGTAAATAGCTTCACCATATTCTGCATGCTTAAGGAATTGGGCTGTCAACCTGATATATTGGGGATATACCCTGACGACTTTGAAGTATTGAGTGAGGTCATTGGAAGGGCTCTTGAAAGCTATGATGTTGTAATATCGTCTGGAAGCACTTCAGCCGGTTTTGGTGATGTAATCTACCGAGTCTTCAACAGCCTAGGTAAACCCGGTGTCTTAGTTCATGGACTTTTAATAAGACCTGGTAAGCCCACAGTTGCAGCAGTAATAAATGGTAAACTTGCACTCGGGTTGCCAGGCTTCCCTGTTTCAGCGATGATAGCCTTCCACGTGTTTGCAAGACCACTTATTGCGTATCTAACTGGTTTACCTGTTGAAAGTCCAGTTAAAGTTAAAGCGGTTCTACCGTTCAGAATTAAGACGGGTGGCGGTGTAAGGACAATAATACCTGTAAGTTTGACTTTAAACTCTAACGGATTTTTCTCAGCATATCCGGTTGTTGAAGAGTCTGGAGCTATATGGAGATTGGCTTTATCCGACGGCTTCATAGAATGTCCTGAGGAGAGGGATTTCCTCGATGAAGACGAGGAGGTATACGTGACGCTTTTCTCCAAAGCCATTAAACCAGCTGACTTGGTCTTCATTGGAAGTCACTGTCTAGGCTTAGACGTATTATTCGATTATCTTAGAGAACAGTTAACCATGAAAGTGGTCAACGTAGGTTCACTTGGAGGGCTTTTAGCCGTTAAAAGGGGTGAAGCCGACGTTGCAGGTATCCACCTTTTAGACCCCGAAACTTTACAGTATAATATTCCTTTTATTGAAAGATATGGGCTAAAGGATAGAGCGGTACTGGTTAGAGGTTATGCTAGGATGCAGGGTTTCATAGTTAGACCGGGTAATCCTAAGAAAATAAAGGATTTTAAAGACTTCTTTAGAGAAGATGTTACAATCATAAATAGGAATAAGGGTTCTGGAACAAGGGTTGTGATAGATGAAGGCTTGCAGAAGGTCTCTGAAAGTCTAGGTTTGAAGTTTGAGGAGGCTGTTAAAAGGATTAAAGGCTATACGTTTGAAGCTAAGACGCATTCTGCAGTAGCGTCGGCCGTAGCACATGGTAAATGCGACGTAGGCATAGGTATTGAAGCAGTTGCCCACATCTACGGGTTAGACTTCATACCGATAGCTGAAGAATTCTACGACTTCGTAATTTTAAAAGATAGACTTCAGAAGAACTCCGTCAAAATTTTCCTTGAAACCCTCAGCTCAGACGTTTTTAAGAAAGCACTTACAGAAAAGCTTAGAGGATATAGACTTCTCAGAGAGACTGGTAGTATAATATACGGTTAATTTTCCGAGTATACGTTTACTTCTCCTCTGCGGTAGTATTTCCATGATTGTTACATATTCTAAGCTGACCCCTAAATTCTCTTAAAAGCCTTTTTATGCCATCCGCAGTTTTACAATGGTTTTCGTCATTTTACCTAAGCATATTTCTCTCGAGGTTTAAGACATCCTTAAGTAATTCATCCCGGTTTTGGTTTCTCGAGGAAAATGAAGCATACTTCAAATAGTCTCCGTCTCTAAACTTTTCAGTCTCGCTGTTTCAACTTTCTATGACTGTTTGTATGGGCGTTTAGGTCTCTCCCCTCTAGTTTTTACCATGATTTCCCCTTCAATCTCTAAAAGCTCAAGTCCCATTCGTTCTAAACATTCCTGGAAGACCTACTAGGATACCTGCTCGATAGTTTATAATGCTTTATACGGTTGAAAGTAGATTATGTTTAAAAATCAGAAGCTAGTTATAGATATTCTATGTGTCTTCTCAAAGTGTACTTGGACGACTATGGTGGAAGGAGGCTTATAGCCACAGATGTAGCTTTAATTATACGTGAAGATGACGGCTTCAGAGTTAAACTTTTAGAGCCTAATAGAGATATTCTGCTTAGAAAAGTTACGCTTCAAATTTTAGACGCACTAAACTCTCTTATCGTATTTAAGTCTTCAGAGTAGCCGATGTTAAACCGTTCAATTTTTAAAGAAGCAATTAACCATTCCTATATGTGGAAATGCCGAAGAGGCGGGAAGAGGAACCGGATCCAAAGCTATCCTATTTAACAACTTTTCTAAAGGTTGTTGAAGAAGGTGGGTTTAGAAAAGCCGCTAGAAAGCTCGGGCTATCTCCTGTAGCGGTTATGAACCAAGTTAAGACTTTAGAGAGGTACTTTGGTGTAAAACTGTTTAGATCAAGGGAAGGTCTAACCCCTGAGGGTGAAAACATTTACGCGGTTATAAAGGAAACTGTAAGTAGGCTATCTCTTATCAGAGGAATGGTTCCCGAGGTGGAGAAGACTGGTAAGATTAAGTTGACCATTTACACGACTGAGACTCCTATGGAGTATCTCCTACCGTGTTTTCTATTAAGGTTTAAAGAGTTTAACCCCGCTGTTAACCTGCAAATAGAGGCGGGTCTTCTAAGCGATGTAATATCAAATCTTAAAGATGGATTAGCTGATGTAGGGCTTATAATGGTCCCAGAACACTTAAGAGTTTCACTCTCCAATGAATTCGAATTTTTAGAGATTTTGAAAGATCACCTCGTAGCGGTATTCTCTCCTATTCATAGAATGTCAAGAGCGAAGTCTATGGACATTCAAACCATGAGTAGACAACCGCTCATACTCGATAAACCAGGCTCAGATAATAGACTGTTTATGGATGAAGTATTCCTCCTCAACCAAATAGACCCATCTGCTTTAAACGTCAAACTTACTCTAAGAGGCTCTTCAGCTATAATAACCGCTGTAAGTCAAGGGCTAGGAGTAAGCATACTACCTGAAATGCTTACTAGAAAATGGGTTAAAGCTGGCCTAGTATCTACCAGCCCTCTGAAGTGCAAAGGAGTTGATCTAACACTTCTTATAATCAAATTGAAGAGCACTTGGACCGATGTGGTGAAATCTTTGTGGAGATTTACAGAAGGATTCATCGAAATTTATGGAAATAACCCCCCATGCTTACAGAGATTTACACCATTATGAAACCCTTTATAAGGCTAATAGTGGAGACGTCTCAGGTAGATGTGTTTCACAGCGCCCCTTAAGAACAAGATAGATGTAACGGCGAGGCTGAAGATCAACGTAGTCAGAGACGTCGCATATGGTATTACATCAGGCTCATATGTTATCGTCACTATACCATTCATGCTCGGTAGTAGTATCTCCATAAATGGAACTCTTACTCCGATAGTCTTTGAAAGATTTGGAGGATAGTACGGGATTACTGTAACAGGCCTCCCATTAATCTTCACACTAAGCTCGGGATAGTAGACCATTCTAATCCTAAGTCTATCATTGACTTTAGCTCCTCTAAATTCTAAAACCACACTATCCACTGTATAGTTTAGAACCCTTACGGTTGCTGTTGAATTTTCAATAGAAGCTATTGGGTTGAAAGTCTTCATTCTAAATACTTCAAACAAGTCGTTGGAGAAGACTTTTAAATATCCATTTCGATTTAGAGCATTTTTAAGCGAAGAGTCTATGACGGCTATATATGTTATACCCAGTTCCCTAGCCAACACTTCCAGTTTTTCCAAGTCATTAGCTAGCGTATTAGCCCCTATCGATAGGATGCGATTGCCTTCAGTGTTCGCTATAGGGTCTGTTATATACCTAGTTCCATATATTCCACCTATCGTCGGAACATTTGATATTAAAGATGCTAGGTAGACGTAGTGGCTTGGAGGATTAACCACTCCTAAAGTATCCTGGATTAAAATATACGTGTTTGATTTAGTTGAATACTGAATCCAATCTATTAGCTCATCAACCTTAGCCGACAGAGAATAGTCTATATTCAGTTGGAATACTATACGGCCGTTTATCGGGTAAGCTATATCCGTAGTCTCCAGTTGAGAACTTAAAGATACTCCTATAAGCATTAAGGCTAAAATTGAGCATAGTATAATGCCCACGGTTCTACTAGACTTTTTCATACATGCCTTCTTCAAGATGTGCATTATTCTGGAAAAGCCTATGCTTGCCAACGATATCAGCATATACCTTGCGAGAGCTACAAATTTACCAAAGGCAAGCTCTTCATGGAAGGGTATTACCCTTGTTAGATCCATCCACCCTATCCTGAAGCTCTCGTATCCCGCGCCTATCCATAAAAGTATTATCGATGAAATCAATGGATGATAACATTCGTCTTTGTAAACACTGTAACCCGCCAACAAAAACGGTGTAGCTAGAAGAATCGTTGGTGGATTAACTGTAACCAATGATGTTGCGAAGATGGAAAAACCTACTATGAGAGAAATGATCCCAAGCTTCTCTTTTAGATGCGTCTTCATAGTTCTAGTATAAACTAATACTCTAATAGGTATGGGTAAAAACGCTAGAGATATTATGAGCCAATTATATGGTTTAAAAGTCTCCAAGATATCTATGATAGCCCACTTCCCCACATCCCATTTAATATTCCAAACGAGGTTGTGATACATCCTATTGTATTTCAACATTGGGATTAGCCAGAATGCCGAGAAAGCTAAAGTAAGACAAATAATTAGCGTGTAATCTAAAACTGTTCTCCAGAGTATTCTAGCGTTTAAGCTTAAAACTCTCATAGCGATCAAAACAGCTATAGAAATGGTTAGGGAATAGAAGACCATTGGATGCGTCACCATGGTGGCTGATGAAAAGAATGCCGCCCATATACATGTGACAAGCCACTTCAACCCTAAATCTAAATCCACTATACGGATCATCAGAGCTAAAGCTACGAATGAGAGGACTATCCCCATGCTCTGCCCCCACATACCGACCTCGTAAATCTGTCTAAGCCCGGCGTCAAGCCAAGCGCTTTCCCCTGGAAAAACGGTTACTGCAAGTAGTGCTGCTACTACAGCCCCAACTCTATCAGACGTTAAAGCTCTAACGTAAACGTAAATAGATAGCGCATACGACACGTATACTATATTTAACGCGAGCTTGTAAATTGTGTAAAAGTCGGTAAGATGTAGAAGACCATAGGCTAAAAGTGCTACGTAACTGTGAGGGCCACAGTAGTAAAATTGATTGAGGGGCCAACCATATTGGTTTAAGGGGTCCCAGCCTAGAAGCCTACCTTTAGGTAATAGATATCTCAAAGTAAGCCATGCTTGATTTATGTAGTTTGGGTGATCCCAACCCATCGGTATACCTGGTCTATAGAAGGTTTTAATGGATAATGTTGCGTACGCAATTATGGCGGCTAAAGACAGATAATCCCAGTTCTTCTTTAGAAGGCTGCTGAGAATACCCATTCAAGATTTCTTAGCGTGAAGAACCTTATTAAGGCTACAACAGGTATAGGAGAACCAGTACTAGGATAATCCATATCGCGAATACTAGGGTGAACTTCCAATACTTGAATAGTATACTGGGATTGTTGGCTACAGCCGTATTTCTCCAAATGATATTCGTATACGATAATACGAGATATGTAGCAAATGGTATAGTTAAAATGAACTTGACCCCGTGGACTTGTAAACTGTAAATTGTGTAAACCGCGATCACCAAGATTGATGTCGTCGAAAGTCCATATTTGGCATATATCCTTCTATAGTATTTAAGAGACGCCCTGTAATCTTCTGCGTCACCTCCAAGTTCAAGCAGTTCTCCTACACGTTTTCCAAAAGATAGTAGTAGTGCTAGTGAGAATATGCCTACTACAAGCCAAGGTGATGCTGGGACGGAGATAGCGTAGGCTCCTGCAACTGCTCTTATAACGTAGTTTAAAGATACAGAGACTATATCTATGAGAGCGTAATCCTTCAGAAGGAAACTGTAGAGTTGCGTATTTAAAAACAGTAAAATCATCATCAGTAGCACGTTTAGGTTGATATAATATGCTATGAAGAAGCCAGTAAGTGCAATTAAAATGCTTAGTACTGCCGCCTCTCTCACCGTGATGAGATTTGAAGGTAAAGGGCGGAGACGTTTACTAGGATGCCGTCTATCCTTCTCCAAATCTCGGATATCGTTTATAATGTAGTTGGCTCCCGATACCAAGCAGGCGGATGCAAAGCTTGCCAATAGAGTAGGCCATATTTCTAGTTTGAATAGCGATAGGGAGAAGATTGTGGGTACGATTACGAGGAGGTTCTTATACCATTGATGCGGTCGGATTAACTTGATGAATGCTCCGACCTTTACTAGAAGCCTATTCTCAGTCATATTAGCCATCTCTAATATGGATCCCACTCCCTTAGTTGAACATCTCTAGGATATTCCCCATAGGGATATTTAAGCCACAGCTTACCCCACCCTGTTTTGAGAAACCTGCCTACGCGTATGCGGCCTATAGTTGGATACCATACGTAATCGTGGTATATGTGAGATGCGAGAATAGCCAGTTTAAACATGGGTGTATGGAATAGTAATTTGTCCAGTACTGGTTTTCCTCTTAGAAGCTGGTCGAAAAACACTACGGGGCTTCGCTTGACTTTAAACTTGAAATCGAGCTTCTTTAAGTCTAATTCTCCTATTAAATCTATTTGGCTAATGTCGGCGCATCCTAGCCCTCTTTCATAAGCAATACGCAGATATTTTATATTCATCGGGTCAAACCCCATAATCTTAGCTGCAACAGAATCTACAGCCACTTGATCTGCTCCAGCTATCAGCAAATTCCCCTCCCTGGGAATCATGGTTCTGGGCCCAGCTCCATCACCCATAACGGTCCCATCAACTACTGCAAATATCCCTGAATGTACCTCCTTCTGTATTTGAAGGAGGTCTACTAAAACCTCGTGAATATTTTTATGTGCGTGATGCCGATACTTCGGAATGAGGCCTCCAAAGGAATTTTTAATCGCACACGTGATCGTGGCATGGCCGTGGGTTTTCAAAGTAGCTAGATGTACAATCCCCCTACCTATAAATAGGCTTGGTATTAGGATTTTCGACCCAAATAGCTTATCTAAGGCTAACAGTTCAGACTTAGGTTTATATTCCACCCACTCGACATTAGGTAATGGTGTGAATTCAACACGGTATTTTTCAAATACTGGTAGCCATTTGTTTGCATATGCCCCCCTCCAAGGATGGGTTACCACCGTTTGATTCTCAACCGGAAGGACTTTAAACCCGTCCTCGATTAAAACCTTTAAAACGCCTTCAAGTTGCCACACTGGTGTTGAACAGGCTGGGAAGAATAGAGACCATGAGAGATTAAGCTTCAAAATAACCTCCTTTACATTTGGAAAGTATTTTTCATAATCTGCCAGCCGCATTAATCGCTCATAATCCTCAATGACTTTTTCCGGAGAAGTATGGAGAACTACGACTTTAGAAGTTTTCAATTCAAGGTTATATTTAGAATTCCTATAAATAATCATTTTCCAATTTCCGCATATATACGCCGGTTCAGCAACTCATAAGTAGTCCCTCGCATATTCTACTCTATTGGTGTCCCTTTGAAAGAGGTCTTCTATGATAGAGATGCGGAGTTATCTGTTTTAAACGGCTTAACAGTCGGCGTTCTGGGGTATGGTAATCAAGGTCGAGCTTGGGCTTTAAATCTACGGGATAGCGGAGTCAAAGTTCTCATTGGTAATATTCGAGACGAATACTGGTCTAAGGCTGAAGAAGATGGATTTGAGGTTCTACCGCTTGATCAAGCTTCCGCGCGCTCAGATATCATATGTCTATTATTGCCAGATGAACTACAGCCCATAGTATATAAAGACTACGTTGAAACTAATCTGGCTGAGGGTAAGATGCTTGTTTTTGCACACGGCTTTTCGATAAGATACGGGCTTATAAAACCTCCCATTTTCGTAGACGTAGCGTTAGCAGCGCCTAGAATGATAGGTTCAGGTGTTAGAAGACTGTACACGCTGAACTCTGGAGCTCCGGCTCTACTCGCCGTTAAACAAGACTACAGTGGTATGGCTTGGAGAAGGTTGCTAGCTTTAGCTAAAGCCTTAGGTTTTACCCGTGTTGGAGCACTTAAATCCAGTTTTGAAGAAGAGACGGAGCTCGACCTCTTCACAGAGCAAGCCGTAATGCCTATAATACTCTCAGCGTTCATGAAAGCGTATGAAATACTCTCCAAGGCTGGCTACAGTCCGGAAGCAATAATACTAGAACTTCTAGCATCCGGTGAGCTCATAGAGGTTTTCAGACAAGTATGCAAGCTCGGGCTTATAGGTCAACTTCCACTACACTCAAGGACAAGCCAGTACGGTCAACTATCCAGGATACAGAGGTTCATAGACCTTATAGAGAAACCCATGATGTTAAGCCTTGAGGAGATAAAGTCTGGGCGTTTCTCAACAGAGTTGATATTGGAGCAGAAAAGCGGATACGTTAAATTCCGTAAACTCATGGAGGAGGCCGCTAACCACCCATTATGCCAAGCTGAAACCGCCGTTAAAAACAAGGTTAAAATTCCATATGAAATGCTATAGATGGAAAAATAAAATAATCTATCATTTTTATCTACGATATAATAAGCTTCTCCATTGGACGGCATGCCTTGCAGCTTCTAGCGAACAGAATCATATTTAGGGCAGATTCACACTCTTATCTCAACTCTTATCTCAAAATCTTCCTCTATAGGTAAGACTAGGCTCTTCAGATAACCTTCTCCTATTGTTTTTCAGCGTAATTTAACGAGTATTATTATTATACTGATTATGATCAGGGTGACGGATGCTCCAACCGCCAGTATTTGACTCAACCTTAGAAGTCTAATTAGATACGTTGAAGTTACGCCTATTAGATTGCCTGCGACAACGGCTGCGGTTATGGTTAGAGTAAGCCCCATAAATCCGGCAACCAATGCTATTATGCCGAGTATCGCCGCTAAGTTTTTAGAACTGTTAGTGGAGGTGGGGGGTGGGGTGGCCGTTGTAGGCTCTTCAGGTATTACTAATGCGGCGATTATGTACAATATGACTCCAAAACCCCACACTAGGGAAATAGCCACCCATATCAGCCTCACTACAACTGGGTCTATATTTAGGTACTCACCCAATCCCCCACATACACCAGCTAAAACGCGATTCTTCCTAGATCTGTACAGTCTTTTAAATGAAGTGGGTTGCTCCATACCTCTATTTAATATTTCAACGTAAATTTAAAATTATTTGTGTACGATAGTTTTTCAACGACGCTATTCAAATGGGTGGTTGAATTTGAAAACTGTACATAAATGGGGTGTTTTCGAAACTGAATTTAAAAGTAGCGTCGATTATGCAGACCCGTTTAGAAGTGTAACCCTTAACTGCGTCTTTAAATCTCCAAGCGGTAGGGAGGTTGTAGTTGACGGATTTTGGGATGGCGGCTCTAATTGGCGGGTTCGATTCATGCCTGATGAATTAGGCAGTTGGACTTATAGAACCCTATGCTCCAATAGGGAAGATGAGGGGCTTCATGATCAGATAGGCTCCTTTGAATGCATACCCTATGAGGGTGAAAACCCCCTCTACATCCATGGTGCCTTAAAACTCTCAGACAATCGTAGGTATTTGGTTCACGCCGATGGTACTCCCTTCTTCTGGCTCGCTGACACAGCATGGAATGGTATAATCAGGTCTACGGTCACCGAGTGGTCTGAATACCTTAAAATTAGAAGAGAGCAGGGTTTTACAGCTGTTCAGTTTGTGATGACGCATTGGCGTGGAGGGCCATATGATATTGAACGTGAAACCGCTTATGAAGGTAGAGAGAAAATTATCAAGTTAAACGTTAAATTTTTCAAACGTATCGACGTTAAATTCTCCATGGTTAATGAGTACAATTTGGTAGCCGCTCCCGTACTACTTTGGGCTATCGAAGATGGTATAAGCCCGGGGGCTAACCTCACGGATGAAGACGCTACTTTACTAGCACGTTACTTGGTGGCTAGGTATGGAGCACATATTTTGCTCTGGATATTGGCTGGAGACGGCGATTATAGAGGTGAAAAAGCTGAACGTTGGAAGCGTATTGGAAGAGCCGTCTTTCAGGGTAAACCTAGGCAACCGGTAACTATGCATCCCGCTGGGAAACATTGGCTTTTACCGGAATTTCTACATGAAGAATGGATGGACGTAGTAGGCTACCAGAGCGGGCATGGAGTTTGCGGAGACGACTTAAAATGGCTATGCTTCGGCCCACCGAGTAAAGACTGGTGTTTGGAGCCGACGAGACCATTCATAAATCTAGAGCCAAATTATGAAGACCATCTGGCGTACAGGATATTTAAGCCTATAAATGCTCATATGGTCCGTAGAGCCGTTTACTGGAGCCTTCTACTAACTCCACCGGCAGGGGTATCATATGGAACAAACGGAGTCTGGTATTGGGCTAGAAAACCTGAGATGCCAGTTAATCACCCTCATATAGGTGTGGCAAAACCTTGGAGAGAAGCGGTTAGGCTTCCAGGTGCTTGGCATATGGGTCGGCTTAAAAGAATATTTTCGAAAATACCCTGGTGGATCCTTCACCCAGACCATGAAATACTCCTAGAACAACCCGGTTTCAAAAACGTGGAAATGTTCGTAGTAGCTTGTCGGAGTAGATATGGAAAAACAGCCGTGGTATACACACCTGAAATGCAGCCTCTAAACTTAAACCTCAGTAGCATTAAGAAACCATTTGAAGCAATATGGGTAAATCCACGTAGGGAAGAAGAATTGAAAATAGGAGTATTCACAGATAACAATCTAAAACTAACACCTCCAGAGCCTGGCGACTGGTTGCTAATAATTAAATCCATAAGCTAAAAACTATGTAACTACTTTCAACCGTCAACCGTAAAAAGATAAAGTAAACTTTATTAAACCAGACAGTTTAAGCTAAACTTGGCTATAGGCATAGCGGGGTGGGGTAGCCAGGTTAACCCGCCGGGCTCATAACCCGGAGATCGGTCGTTCAAATCGACCCCCCGCTACTACCATCAAAATTTTAAACAATCCACTGCTTAATCTCTTTTCAACCAATTCATTGAGAATTCTTTGAAGAATACCACTCTCCATATCTGAAGATTAGAAGGCCGCCGCCGGGATTTGAACCCGGCCTCCAGGCTCCACAGGCCTGTACGCTACCAGGCTACGTTACGGCGGCCACAATTACTTCTGCATCATTTGTATGCGGTCTTCCTAGTAAATTTTACTCTTCATTTAGAGTAGATGGGATTGATTATGAGGATTTTGTCGATTTGCATTTCATTTTTATGGGGCATAGGTTGCATCTGGGCTTGTTTTTACAGTATTTTAAGCCGAACTCTACGAGTAGCGCATGGAATGTTTTATAGATTTCCAAATCCCTCGGCATGTTTTCCTGGATATGTTTCTGCCAATCTGTGTAATTTTTAAGTTGAATATTGCAGAACCTTTCTAGAATTCTTCTAGCAAACTTTGAAACTGGGATTACAAGTCTATTGAAGGCATATAATAAGATGGTGTCTGATGTTTCAGGTCCAATGCCGTTAATATCAAGTAGTCTCCTCCTTAACGAATAGGTGTCTAATGAATCTAGACTCACGTTCATCATCAGCTTTGAAACCTCATATAGGGCTTTAAGCTTCCTACTTGCAAAACCGGCTGGCCTTATGGCATCTTTCAACACGTTAGGTGGTGTTTCAATGATTTTAGATGGCTCTAAAACCCCCATCTTCCTTAAATTTTCCACAGCTTTACTAGCGTTATTACGCCAGTTTGCATTTTGAACCAATATTGCACCAACAATCTTCTCAAAAGTGGCGTTCTCAGACGCTGGCCAATCTAAACCACTCTTAGTACGCCTCCACTCATCCGATGGTATTTCATCCAATAATCTATCTAAGAGAAGCCTATAAAGCGTGAAGATGCATGAATCCTCCATTGTAACCGCCCCTCTAATCTATTAAACCTCCTGCCTCTCGTTGAAGGTGAAGTCTACGGCAATTTCACGGTAACTTCATCTCCATCCTTCAAGTTAAATTTAAATCTCAAGTTTTCAGCAGCCACCAGTTCAATTAAATCCTCTGGATAGTTTGCAACTTTAGGTATTATCACAACGGCTTTTACGTCGTCCCCTATGAACACTTCAGTAGCCAATCCTTTACAGAATCCTTCAGCCGGCTCTATCTCTACTCTAGCCTTTTCCTCAACAAGACTTCTAACGCCTTTTTCAACTTTAAGATTTAACGTTCCAGGATATGGTGTAAATCCAAACTTCCCCCTTATCTGCGCGACAACCCATGGGAGTGTAACATAGAACTTTCCAAAGCCTTGACCACTTACAACTCTTCCTCGGAAGATCATATTCAGCTAAATTTATCTCTACTATGAGAGGGTTTTTAAACGAAATGGTGAAGCCTGTAATCAACATCACGGCTGACAGCGGTATACCTCTAATAGGTTCAGTAGGGTTTGGGCTCATCGATAGAGGTACCAATGTGATACAGGTTAGGCCTACAAGCATATGCCCATTATCCTGCATATTCTGCTCAACGGATGCGGGTCCCAAATCGCATAGGAGAGCTGTTGAATACATGGTTGAGTTGGACTACCTGATCGGAGAATTTAGAAGGCTTGTGAAGTTTAAAGGCTGTAGGCATATTGAAGCACATATAGATACAGTAGGCGACCCCTTAACATATCCAAAGCTTCCGGAGCTTTGTCAAGCTTTAAAGGAAACACCCAATGTTGAAGTGGTCTCCCTCCAAACGCATGGGTTCCTCCTAACTGAGAAACTGGTGGACGACCTTGAAGCGGCCGGATTGACTAGAATAAATCTTTCAATAGATAGTTTAAACCCGGATAAGGCTAAGATGCTATCTGGAACTGAAAGCTACGACGTAGATAAGGTAGTAGAAATGGCTAAGTACATAGCAGGGTCAAGAGTAGACCTGCTGTTGGCACCAGTATGGGTTCCAGGGATCAACGACGAAGATATTGAGAAGATAATTCGGCTGGCGCTTGAAATTAAAGCTGGAAAACACGCTCCACCGTTGGGTATTCAGAAAATGCTTACGCATAAGCACGGTAGAAAGCCTAAAGGGGTTAAACCTATGAGTTGGAAAGCCTTCTATGAAAGACTCAGAAGCCTTGAAAACATATATAAAGTCAAGCTTGTGCTGAGCCCAGAAGACTTTGGCATATACAAGTGTAGGGGGCTGCCTCTAGCATTCCATAAGCTTGAGAAAGTGTGGGTTGACGTCGTCTCCCTGGGTCTATTCAGAGGAGAAAAGCTCGGAGTAGCTAGAGGCAGAGTATTGACAGTTGTAGATGCCGATGAAGCCCCCATAGGCTCCAAGATCAAAGTTAGAGTTTTACGTGTTAAAGATAACATTTACATGGCTAGATTTGAACCTTAATAGGCTGAATACGGGGCTACTTGCCGGAAAGCTGAACCCGTTCAAGTTTCACATGTGGACTGTAGGAGTTTCCACTGCCGTGTAGGTCTTTTGAAAATCCTAAAACCTTACTCTTCATAAGCTGGTAGAAGTCTCCACCTATAACGGCACCCTTAACTTTCCCTTCAATAGAACCGTTCACTATCAAATATCCATGGGTTACCGTTGCATTTAAATAGCCGCTAACGGGGTTTGAAAGCCACTCACCTATGGTTTTTAAAACGTAAACCCCTTTCGAGGTTTCTTCAATCATTTCATCAAGGTCGTATTCTCCTGGTTTAAGTATGAGGTTGTTTGGGAATGGCCTCGACGATGTAGCTGAAGCTTTATGCGAATTACCAGTACTTTCGCGGTTTTCCCTATTAGCGGTATAGGTATCATAGAGGTAACTCTTTAAAACGCCATTCTCAATTACAACATTTCTCTTTACTGGTATACCTTCATCGTCACACGTTCTACTTCCCATAAACCCTGGAACAGTCCCATCATCGATAAACGTGACGTTTAAAGACATGACTTCACTTCCAATTTTACCAACTAGAGGAGACCTATTCATCTGAACAGAGTCTGCTGAAATGGCTGGGGATAGTAGGGTGCTGAAGATGGATGCCGCTACACGGCCATCGAGGATCAAATCGTATACACCCGTGTCTACGACTTTAGCCCCTATAAACTCGTAGGCTTTAAACCCAACATCCTGCCCAAATGTGTAAGGTTTAACCTCATCTAGAAGACGCGACTGTTGGAAGTCTGAAAACGTGGCAGATTCATCTCCTTCCCCGGCTTTAGCGGTCGCGTAATATACTATAAACGTGTCCCTCCTAGATACTTCTTCACCGGATAGATTCGCTATCGTTCTCTCTAAAACCTCAACGTTTAAAACCCCATGGACTGGTTTAACGCCCGGCTTAGATGAATTAATCCCATCTATGATAGAATTAGCTATTCCCACGGCTTCTTCAGGCGTTAATTGTGCCAAGCGCTTATCGTATACCTTATCTACATCTGACGCTCCTAAGCCCTTTGGAGCTGAAACCCAGTAGGGATCTTCAGGGCTAACCCTAGCAATCTTGACAACTGTATTGACCGCTTCTTCCAACCCTCGTGGGGTTACATCATTGGATAGATATAAACCTAAACGTTTACCTAGAGCAACTCTAAAACCTAAAACGCATCCACTTGTATGCTTGCAGACTTCTACCCTATCGGTGAAATCTATGGTTAAACGCTCTCTTCTAATGGCAGTTAAATCTCCATCTCTAACCCCCATCTTAACAAGCTTATCCAACACCTGCCTTAATTCAAACACTTCAACCACCTCCAACAGTCATACGTCTAACTCTAATATGTGGCCCTCCATCCCCAACTTTAACCGTCTGCGCGCTCTTACCGCATCCACCAAATACTGAAGTGCTTACATGTAAATCCGATGCTACGCAATCGACTTCTCTCAAAACGTCTAATATAAAGCCTGAAATGACAACTCCTTTAACCATTTCAGCCAATTCGCCTTTTCTAATCATGTAAGACGGACCCACGCTGAAGGTGAAAGTTCCCATACCAGGGTCAACCTGCCCACCAGTTGCTCCCTTACCTTTAATGTATATGCCAAATTCAACATCTTCTAAAAGTTCCTCAAACTTCACATCTCCCGGAAGCATGTAGAAATTCGTCTGCCTAACTATCGGTACGTTTTCAAAGTCTTGACATCTACCGTTACCAGTAGGTTCCATGGATAATTCAACGGCGGCTTTACGCGATGTTAGAAATCGCTTTAAAACACCGTTCTCTACAACTACAGTCCTCCCCTTTGGGACACCCTCATCATCATATGGAATAAAGTATCCCTCCTCTACAACCCCCTCATCTACTATTGTCACATAATCCGATGCAACTTTCATGCCCAGTTTATTCTTAAGAATAGACCCTCCCGATGATACTAAATCTCCCTCTGAAGCATGTCCAAGTGCTTCATGTAGTAGAAGCCCAACAACCTCAGGGTCTACAACGACCGTATAACTTCCAGGCGGAGGTGTCTTACAGTGTAACGCTTTACAGACTAGGTTTGAAAGGTCGGATGAAAAACCGTCCCAATCGTTTCTCTCGATAAACTCCCAACCTGCAACCATCGACTTTTGATGCGATACTCTCTCCATAACACCAGCCTCATAAGCTACACTTACATGTGAGACACCCGTCGTGAAACATTTAACTTCAACGTCTACACCGCTAATAGACCTTATAATCCTCCTATCGTATAATATCGCCAACCTCGTAGAGGCGGACTTCACCCTTGAATCGTTAAATGCAGCCTTATTAGCATCCAGTACCACTTTCACTTTCTTTTCAAAATCAGCTTCTAGAGGATTTTCCTCAAACTTTGAATAAGCTCTACCTTTAACAGTCTTCACCTCTGCCAGTTTAATCTTAGATTGGGGTTGAACGGCTTTAGCTATAGATAGAGCCTTCTCCAAACATTTATGAACGTTATCTCTATCCATCATGTTCGTAGCCGCAAATCCAAACCCACCATTATACACCAACCTAATACCCAACCCTTTTACTCCACTTCTAAAAGCCTCCCGTAGATTACGGTTATCGGCCGTAAACACCTCATAAACGTTCTCATGGTATATTAGACTTAAATCCTCCACACCCAGCTTCTCTCCTTCACTAAGAATCCAATCCAACTCCATACATTTACAGATAATTGTTAAAGGTTGAAGTTAAGTTTTCCTGCAGTCTTAAATATACTTAAATTTCCCCTGCAGTCACTATCTTAACATGGAGGCTGTTTAAAACGTCGACTATCATGTTCAATGAAGGCATAGAGGTATCGTATGGAGAGTCTAGGATCATACTAGACCCATGTAGATTCAACTCAAGGTGCAAACTAGCTCTACTTACACATGCACATAGGGACCATTCCAAAGGCTTTATGGAATATAGTAGCGGATTTGCTACAAATCAAACTCTAGATCTACTATCGCTTTACACTGGTAAGCGTAAAACGATTAAAAGTGGGAAGATTAGAATTGGAGAAAAATTGAAGGTTGACGATTTAGAAATATCTGTACATGACGCAGGTCACATACTCGGCTCTGTCATGTTCCATATATCTACGCCTGAGAACACAATTCTATACACGGGCGATTTAAATTGTGTAGAGACTTTGATTTCTAAACCTGCTGAAGAAGTCCCATGTGAGATTCTAATAATAGATTCGACGTTCGGATACCCCTACTTCAGATTTCCAAGTAGAGATAAAGTCTACGGCGATATTATCAACTGGGTTGTTGATGCTGTTAAATGCGGCTACGTTCCGGTTTTACACGCAGATTCAATAGGAAACTCTCAAGAACTCATAATGTTATTGAACAAGTTTACTAAAATTCCCGTTATCGTGCATCCTAGAATTTCCGAGGTTAACGAGGTCTATAAACGGTATGGTTTTAAACTCGAATATTTAAACCATAAATCTGAAGAAGGGTTTGAAGTTATAAAGTCAAGCTTCTGCGTTTACATAGCGCCGAAAAACGTAAACGTTTCACTCGGCAAACCTATAGTCGAAGCTTTAGTCTCAGGATGGGCTTTATCTCTCGGTGGCTTCCCATTAAGCGACCACGCAGATTACCCCGGCTTAATAAACTACATAGCCGCTGTGAAACCGAAGATCGTATACACGTATCCGGGAGGCTATTCAAGCCGAGTTTTAGCAAGTAGAGTAGAGAAGATTTTAAACATACCTGCCCGTTCGATCAGCGACGTCAGCTCAGCTCTATAATCTTCTCAGCTATGGCTTCAGCCATCTCAGTCGTTGTGGAACTTCCGCCGAAATCGTAAGTTCTAACCCTCCCCTCCTTTAAGACCTCGAAAACTCCAGCTTCAATTTTCTTAGCCGCTTCTAGGCATACAGTATCGTTATGTTTTGAGCCGAGCCACTCAAGCATCATTTTAGATGCCATTATCATAGCAATTGGATTGGCTTTATTCATACCCTTATACTTAGGTGCGGAGCCGTGGACCGGTTCAAACATTCCATAGTTGTCACCTATATTTGCTCCAGCTACAAAACCCAGCCCTCCAACTAGTTGCGCGGCTTCATCGCTCAATATATCACCAAACATATTTGTAGTAACTAAAACATCGAAGTCTTCCGGCTTCTTTATAAGTTGCATAGCAGCTGCATCTACTCTCAACTCCCAAAGTTCAACCTCTGGAAACTCTTGAGCAACTTTAGAAACGGCGTTTTTAAATATCCCATCAGTGATCTTCATGATATTGCCCTTATGGACATATGCTAGCTTATTCCTACGATTCATAGCTAGTTTAAACGCAAACCTCGCTATACGCTCACACGCCCTCCATGTGATAACCCTCATCGCCACCGCTATTCCGGGTGCGAGTTCAAACTCTATGCCTGAGTATAAGTCTTCGGTATTCTCCCTGACTATGACAAGGTCTATATTTGGTTTAAGACTTGGAACATTCGGTAGAGATTTGCAAGGTCTAACGTTGGCGTAAAGGTCGAACATAACCCTAATTGTTACCGCTACGCTTCTAGGGGATCCCGGCTCTTCCGGTGTTGTAACAGGTCCTTTAAGGCAAGCATCGCTCTCCTTTAAAAGCTCAATACTATGTTCTGGCAAGTTTGTCCCATACTTAGGTATACACTCTAAACCGGCTTCCACTTCCAAAGTTCTTAACTCTAAACCTTTAGAAACATCTTGAACGGCTTCTAAGACTCGCATAGTTGAATCTACAACCTCGGGACCAATACCGTCACCCTTAATTACAGCAATCTTATACAGGCCCATTTATCAACGCCTCTAAAAGCTTCAAATTAGGTAATTACGACGATCGCTATTATATTTATGTTTAACTCTTTTTGTTAAGTTGAATATGGACACGTATAGACTCCGTACTTAACCCTTCGATAACTCATTAAGAGCTCTTTGGGAACCGATCCTCATATATTTGGAGGTATAACATCCTATCCGTAATAAGACCGTAACTGTAGTGCTTCAGAGTTTATTCCCATAGGCTACCATGTAGTCAGAGCGAGGGGATTAAGCTCTAGTTTGCTATTTTGTTTTCAGAATGCTATTCTAGATACTAGATAAATGCTTCTGTTACAAAGACATCTTCGCAAGATGTTTCACTGGTGTTTTCGAGCAAGCAATTAAAAGTGCGTTTCTTAATTTTTAATATATAGGTGATGGAAATATGAATAAAATTGAGATCATTGGTGTTAAACTTCCATTAGTTAAGCCTGGCGACGATGTTGCGGAGCTAATTGTTAAATGTGTGGAGGAGGCTGGTGTTAGTATATGTGATGGCGACGTGATAGTTATAACAGAAAAGGTTCTATCGAAGGCCATGGGTCGAATGGTTGACATAAGCTCCATTAAGCCGTCTAAAAATGCCTTGAAACTCGCACAGAAGACTGGTCTTGACCCTAAGTTCGTCGAGTTGGTCATAAGGGAATGCAATAGAATACTACTCACAGTTCCAATAAGAGACCTCGTAAAAAGTGGCGCAGTTGACCTAATGTCTCTGGCTGGTGATAAGGAGGCTGTGGAGAGACTCCTCGAAGAATATCCATGCTTCTTCATAGTTGAGAGGAATGGTATGCTTTGGAGCGACTCTGGCGTCGATTCCTCAAATGCGCCACCAGGGATGTATACGCTTCCACTTATAGACCACGATGAAATTGCTAGGAGGATACATGAAAGGATTATGGAGTTAACTGGAAGATACGTGGCAATTGTAATATGTGACACCGAACTTTTCCTAGGAGGTTCAATAGATTTCGCTAGAGGTTGCTACGGGCTTGATCCCGTAGATAGGTCTTTCGGCCTTCCAGACCTTTATGGGAAGCCAAAGTATGGAGGCGTGGATCTAGTAGCCCATGAGCTATGCTCAGCTGCAGCACTTCTATTCAAGCAATCTCGAGAAGGCATACCAGTGGCAGTAATAAGAGGTGCAAGATATAGGAAGTGTAAGCGCCACCTTAAGGATTCGTTGCCACACATTGATTATGAGAGAGTGCTCGCCTCAACAATGAAAGCCACTATAAAGACTTTAGGGATCGGGAGATTTATTAAGTTCTTCATAAAAACCCTGTGAAGTATACCTCAGCATAACGCCTCTTCTCTCATCTCATATGATCGTCAACTCATTCACCACACTGCTAAATGGTCTTAACGGTAACGTTGAATGTCTTCACAGCATCAGTTTTCACGTATTTCCAAGTGACATTAATCGTTATTTGTAACTTGTAGAATGGGTTATCCATTTATTGAACAATTGACAGTCTGGAACTTAAAGGAGGTGAGCTGGTTTAAACGTTGATCGAGGACGCGTATTCGTAGTGGCATATGTAACCTATGCGCTTTTATACTTTGCTAGGCTTAACTTTTCAGCATCTCTCCCCCTATTAAGTGAAGAGCTTGGTTACTCGAAGTTTACATTAGGTTTAATCGCTGGGGCCTTCTCAATCTCTTATGCTTTAGGACAGTTTATACATGGACGGCTTGTCGACAAATATGGACCTAAGAGGATAATCCTCATAGGTCTGCTTCTATCGGCGCTCATGAACGTGTTGTTTGGATATGTTAACACGTTAACCCCGCTCATCATCATATGGGCTGTTAACGGCTATGCACAGTCTGCCGGATGGCCGGCTGTAATCAAGCTGGTAAGTAGTAGGTTTAAATCTGAGCTTGGGAAGATAGGTGGATTATTTGGGTCGTGTTTCCTCGTAGGTAATATGATAGCTTGGCCCACTCTAGGCTATATAGCGTCAAATTATGGATGGCGTATGGCTTTCATAATACCGTCGATGGTATTGGTAGTACTTGCAATTCTACTCTACTTGACGGTTGAAGAGAGTGCTCAGAAATCTGGTGGAAAAGGTTCAAAACAGACTTTAAATTTTAAAAAGCTCCTCTCATCGAAGGGGCTCATTATCATATCTTCAGCGTACATACTGCTTCAATTTATAAGAAGCGTTTTCACGTTATGGGCTCCATCATATTTATTCGAAAGATTCAGATGGCCCTTAGAAGTGGCAGGTTATGTTGCTGCATTTATGCCTTTCGGTGGAATAGTCGGCTCGATATTCTCCGGATGGCTTTCAGACCGTATGAAGAGTTGCGGTAGGAAGTCAGCAATATGCATTTTAACGTTGTCTTTAAGCTTTACAATTCTCACATTCCACTACATAGCTGGTCTAAGTTTTGAAGCTGGAGCTGTCTCATTTTTCCTAGTAGGATTTACCCTATATGGTCCACACGTCATAATATCAACGGTCATACCTATGGAGTTTGGTGGAAATTACGGTGAAGCTAGTGTAGCTGGTTTTATAGATGGAATGGGATATTTAGGTTCGATGTTTGCGGAATCATTTACTGGCTGGCTTATTGACGTACATGGTTGGAATGGAGCTATGACATTCTGTCTTATCAGCTCAATATCCGCAATGCTATTGACGGCCTTCTTGTATGAAAGAAAAAAGATTGGTTGAAACGTAATTTCCAGTCTTAAGTGCTCTTTCATAATCCGAAATACTCATTGATGGGCTTCTGGTAAGCTTCAATTCTATCCTCTAAAACATCTCTATAATTTACTGGTTGACCTAGGTAAGCAGATTCATATATTGCTTCACATATGGCTTTAGCTTTAAGCCCCTCCTCACCGTCAACTTCAGGTTTTCTCCTATTTTCAACGGCATCTAGGAAATCATAGCATTCTACGAAAACACCGTTCATAATACCATGCGGAAATAGTTTCCTCTTCTTCTCATTATCTAACGATTCTAGAAACTCCCTTTCAAGCGTTCGCATGGAGTATGTAACCTTCTTAAGCCCATCTTGAATTATGACTTCAGCATTGTCGAAGGGTCCATGGAAGACATCGCCGTGATCAAGTAGGCACCCTTTACTACCGTAGTGTACGACGTTCGTATAGCTGTATCCCGGAGCAGCTATACTCCAACTCCAGGTGCATATTAAACCGTTTTTAAAAGTTATTAAAGCTATCCACGTGTCTTCACGCTCATCGTAAACTATTTTATCTCCCTTCTTATGAGGCCACTTTTCAAACTGTGTAACCTTAGCGTATACAGTTTCAGGGTCTCCATAAAGATACCTCAGCATATCGGCGAAGTGTGCTCCACTATCCATAACCATTCCCCCTCCACCGAGCATTTTCTCAATCCTCCAATGCCAAATCCTCTCTTCAGCTGGATTTTCCCAGCTAGCGTGTTGAGCGAAGAAGAGTCTAGGCTCACCCAGCATTTTCCGCTCGTTTATAATCCAGTAGGCTGTTCTTTGGCTTAAACCCCGCCTAATGTTTTCAGCTACAGCGACAATTCTGTTGTTTTTCCTAGCCGCTTCTATTATCGCTTTACTGGCTTTAACAGTTATCCCAAACGGCTTCTCAACCATCACATTAGCTCCGGCGTTTAAGCAAGCTATCGCAACTTTATGGTGTTCCGAATGGGGTGTACAAATATCTACAGCGTCAAGCGTCTCCTTAGAAAGCATATTTTCAACACTCCTATAGACCCTAGGCTTGAAATTTTGACTTTGAGCCGCAATATTAGCAAACTTCTCAGCCGAAGCCAACACAGGATCGCACATCGCCGCAAACTCAAACTTCCCAGGTTCCCTCTGCTTGATGGTAGTATAAGCCCTCAAATGTGCCTCAGCCATACCTCCACATCCGACAATAGCAAGCCTCAAAACCATAACGACCCAACAAAACTCTTCACAGAATTGGCCTAATATAGCTTTCTATAAGACTCTACTTCAAATCATGAAAATAGCCGGTCTTTTTTTCCGTGGAAAATATACATTATAAAACAACATTCAAAACAATTAAAGTAAATCTTAGTTGAAAGCTTTCACATATTTGGTCATAAAAATAAGGATGGTTATTTTGGCATCTAAGATTGCCAAGGATTGATAGATTGGCTTTTATAAAAAATGTGGGGAAATAGATGCGGGTTTTAGAATGGTATGAAGAATCTTATGGCGCTTATTATTCCACCGGCTAGTATGGCTAGTGCGTATCCGAGTAGGAAGCCTGTGGCTACGGGTACTCCATGCTCCTCATACGCCTTACTACCACCTATCTTAAGCGTTAAGAGTTTAAGAACCCACGCCGCAACAACCATATCCCATATACCCTCACTTATACACCTTGAACCAAATGTTAGGAGGAAGCCGTATGGATCTAATGGGAAGGCTATGAATCTAGCGTGAAGCCAACTTAAAACCCAAACGACAATCATACCGGCTACGAATTGAGGTATCCAAGGCCCCCCACTCATAACCTCTGGTGCTATTCCACTCCAAGGATTATTTGGGTTAGCGGCGTAGGATATGTCTCCTACGAATGTAGTCGATTGGTAGAATGGTAGGTGGGCTAATCCTATCAAATGGCCTACGGAGAGCAATGTAAACCACCAAACTGGCGGTATTAGAAACACTATGATAAGCATAATGTAGTAGAGGCTTCTTGTATCAGTTTTTGTGAGGCTTGCGAATTTATATCCTGCAAATGAAGCGGCTAATGCTCCTCCCCAGCCTAAGCTTAAACCATCTGAGCCAGATTGCCGCATTAATATGCATGTGAGAGCATAGTTTGTATCAGCTCTCTCAGGTAGCTCAGGCCATATTGCTCTAAGCCAGTAGAGCCCATATGCACCAAGCCCTATGGCATTATATCCTGTTCTGCCATAAACGAACATTGCTGCGAAGAAGAGAACCCATACCATTATCGGCATCAGTATAGCGTTTACAATACTTATACCTGCTAAAGACAACAGTCCTACTAGAACTAAGTATGACAGTATTAGCGTAGCTCCGACGACTTTATACCCCTTCTCCCTAGGCTTTAATATCGATTTGAAAGTCTCAGCCAAATACCTCCTCCTCATAAATATGTACATCAATACAAGCCCCAATCCTCCACCCATATTTGCTACAACTGTCCATTTAAATGGTGCACCCCACTCTAGTGAACTTGAACCACATTCAGCACGACCACATCCAGGCATGGTCATTAACCCAGTGTAGTATCCAGCATAGTAGGCAACTTGCGTCCCTATGAACAGAAGCAGGTTAAATATTACAGATGTGAATAGAGTGCTTAAAGGAGCCATGTAGAATAGAGCCGCTAGAGATGGATTCTTACTATACATGGCCAATGCTACGATACTGTACAATGGATGATTAGTCGGTATACAACCTGCACCATAGCATTCAGTAGCGCACCTCCAGCCGAATATATCTGGAAACCATGGAAACGTTATCGTGAGAAAGACTATAAACTGGAACGCGAACCCTAGAACCACGCCGATTATGTATGGCTTTGCTACCTTCTTCTCCGACTGCTTTACAATTTCATAGACTGCTAAGGTCTGGGGGAAAGGCACCTGCTCCACTTCAACCCATTCTTTCTGCCATATGGTTGCTATAGAGAGCATGTAGGCTCCAAAGAAACTGTAGAGGAGCCACCAGTATAATACCACTGGCATCCAATAATTCCACTGTATTGAGGCACCACCATATATGATCTGCTCGGCGACATTACGTGGAGGAGCCATAAACTCAGGTATAAGTGGCGATATCGTCTCCGGGTTGAGCCACCTTTGCGCTATTATGCCCGGTGGCACTCTAAAGGCTCCATAGCCAACAGCCATGTAAGAACAAAATATGGAAGCTACGTAAAGTCCTGTTAAAGTTCTAGAATCTACTTTACCCTTGAGAAATTTTAGAGATATGATACCTAACAGGATTACCAGATATGGCAGTGGCGTGAACTCCTCAGAGCAGTTTACTGAACCCGGGTTGTAGAATATCCATATACGTGAGCTCAATAGAGTGTTCCATAGAACTCCAAGGAAGACCATCAATATGGTAGCAATTATCACTATGAGCGTACTACGTCTTCCCACTTTGTACTCTTCACCCATTTTCCTCAGAACTGAGAAAAACGTTCTTTATTTAAAAGTCTTATTATCTTTCCGGTCTTCTGAAGTTGTATGTCCAACGGTTATTCATTATATGAATAACTTAAAAACGCTGAATAATGCTTAAGTTTCAATTCGCACATATGCTTCTTCGATGTCTGACGAAATATATCTTGTAGCGAATTCCCATATAGACTTATCATGGCTTTGGACGAGAGATGAAACAATAAGCAAGATATGTCCAGAAACCTTTGTAAATGTTTTGAATCTTATGGATAAGTATCCACTTCTATGCTACGCTCAAAGTTCCGCTCAGATATATGAGTGGCTGGAGGTCCACCATCCGGAAATTTTCAGAAGAATCCGTGAGAAGGTCAGAGAGGGCAGGTGGGAGATAGTCGGCGGTTCATGGGTGGAGCATAATGCAAACCTCTTATGCGGCGAATCACTTGTAAGGCAGTATCTTTTCGGGAAGAGGTACTTCATGGAGAAGTTCAACGTAGACGTTAAAGTAGCTTGGCTACCGGATAGCTTCGGCTTCTGCTGGGCTCTTCCTCAAGTGCTTAGGAAATCTGGATTAGAATATTTCCTAACTCATAAGTTAAAGTGGCAAGTGGAACGTATGAAACCTCCAATACCATTTCCATATTACGTTTTCTGGTGGGAGTCTCCAGATGGGTCACGGGTCTTGGCCTACCACACCGTGGGAAGCTACTCTGAAGATGTAAACCCTATGAGAATGCTTGAACAGCTCGCTTTGTTGAAAAAGCGTCACGGTTTAAACAAGCTTCTAGTCCTCTTCGGTAGAGGAGATCATGGAGGCGGTCCGACTGAGGGAATGGTTAAAGAAGCTTTGAGACTTATGGGGATAGTGGATCCAGCAGTATATCCAAAGGTAATTCTGTCGACGTCTGAACGCTGGTTTAAAGAAGTTAAAGGTGTTTCGGAGATTCTATCCTTTCCAGTTGTTAGAGATGAATTATATGTTAAGACGCATAGGGGAACCTATACAACAGAAGCTAAGGTTAAACTTCACAATAGGAGGTGTGAATGCCTCCTGTTAACTGCTGAGAGGTTTGCATCCATAGCTATGCTCCTAGGTATGGCTTATCCATCTGAAGATCTAAAGAATGCTTGGAAGCTTTTACTTCTCAATCAGGTTCATGATAACCTAGATGGGACGTCTATAGAAGAAGTCTACATTCAAGCTGAGAAAGACTACGGGGAAGTCTATAGGATTGGCCGTAAGGTGCTTGAAGAGGCTTTAAACGTAATAGCATCTAAAATTGATACCCGATGTAAAGGTTTTCCGGTATTGGTCTTCAATCCGCTTTCATGGCTTAGAAGCGATGTAGTAGAACTTCCTCTTGAAGGAGAACTGAAGACTGTGAAGGCATTTAAGGTCTTCGACTGTTTCGGAAGGGAAACCCCAGTACAGATTGTAGAAGATGGACGGAAGGCCATTTTTATAGCTGAAGACGTTCCGGCGTTCGGCTACAAACTATACTACTTAACCACTTCATCGGATGAATCTACAAATCCAAATCTTAAAGTGGGTGAATTCTTCCTTGAAAACGAATTCCTACGCGTAGAGATGGATGATAGAACTGGCTATGTGACCAGGATTTACGATAAAGTTAATGGGAGGGACGTTTTATCCGACTCTGGAAAGGGTAACGTGCTTCAGATGTATGAGGATAAACCTCCTAATGCTCCAGGGGGGGAACCGGCTTGGAACATGTACTTAGGCTCTTTAACAGAGCTGGAGAAAATTGAGGAAATACGTTTAGTCGAGAAAGGCCCTGTTAGAGCGTCGATTAAAATCGTAAGGAAATATGGCGGCTCGACTTTTGAACAGTATATATCGCTATACAGCAAGATTCCGATGGTGGAATTCACATTAAAGGCCGACTGGCATGAAAAGTATAAAACCTTGAAAGTAGCTTTTCCACTAAGGTTTAAAAATCACTGGGCTACATACGACATACCCTTCGGAGCTATACAACGCTACCAGTATATCTACGATAAAGCTCCTGATAGGCAAATGGATATGCCTAAAAGACCATGGGAGCTGGCGGATAAAGCAAAATTTGAAGTACCAGCTCTATATTGGATAGACATGGATACTGAAAATGGAGATTATGGTGTGGCGTTACTCAATGATTGCAAGTACGGTTTCGACGTAATCGAGAACACTATTAGAATGACCCTTCTAAGAGGCCCTAGACGCGGCTACCCTTCTACACCAGAACAGTGGGCGGATCAATCGGAAAACCCACGTGTGGGGGTGCACGTCATCAGATACGCGCTATATCCACATGAGGGAGACTGGGTGAAGTCTATGGTTTTTAGAAAAGGTTACGAGTTTAACTTTCCACTAATAGCGTGGAGAACCTCGGAGAAGGCTGGGCCTCTACCGAAGACTCTATCTCTAATAGAGACTAAGCCAGATAACGTTGTTCTCTCAGCCTTAAAGAAAGCCGAGGATTCCGGTGAACTTGTATTAAGAGTTTATGAAGCCTGTGGTTTTAACTCAGACGCGTCATTGAAAATGGCTTTTAAACCTTTGAAAGCGTTTGAAACAGACCTAGTGGAGTGGGATATGTACGTGTCTAAGAGAGAATTTAAAATATCAGAGAATACGGTAAGCTTTCACTTAAATGGCAATGAAATAGTCACCGTTAAGTTGCTTCTTCAACAGCTGCCATAGCGAGTGGATAAACTGCGAATCATAAAGATTTATTCATACATATGAAAATGATAATGTGAGGAGATAATAGTGAACTATGAAATTAAGTACAGTCCAAGCTATTCACTATTAGAGGTTAATCTAGAACCCAATGAAGTTATTGTAGCAGAAGCGGGTGCCATGATTTACATGTTTCCTCAAATAACTGTTAAAACGAGGAAAAGGGAGAGTGAAAGTCTATGGAGAACCATTAAAACGACAGTCTTAGGCGGTGAATCCTTCCTCGTAAACGAATACATCGCAGAAAAGGGCTCGGCAAAGTCGGCCTCGCTCCAGCACCAGTAGGCGATATAAAACCTCTAAAGTAGAAGCTGGAAGAGGTCTCATTCTTCAAAAATCTGCTTACCTAGCTTCTACGGAAGCTATACACCTAGATACAGAATAGCAGAGATTTAAAAAGGGCTTTTTGGTCAAAGTCTATTTATGCTTAAGGTTTCTGGTGAAGGACAATTATTTGTAAACGCTTTCGGCCCATAGATCACTATAGCCTCGGGAACGGTGAATCCTTAATCGTAGATAATTATCACTTAGTGGCTTTTGACGACACTTGCAAATACACTGTTAGGAAGTTCAAGGACCTGGAGAAGTGTATGTTCAAACTAAGAGTGTGCGTGAATTCGTTGATTGGCTCTGGGAGCTAATATACCCGAGGGTGGAAAGTAGTGCTAGAATGGTTGCTGAAGAAAAGATGGGTGAAAGGAGCTCCAGTTTCAGTTTTAATAGACCAAAATTATAGTTTACTTAATCTTAAGCTATTTTTCAAACTGTGTCAAGTACTGCTTATGGACTTCAAGGTAGTCGTTGAAAAGCTTCTTAGCTATTTCAAGCGTTGGAACCATGGGGTCTAAGGCTAGTGCTTGAACTGCGAGCTGCTTATCTCCCGTTAATGCGGCCTCAACCGTCAACTCTTGTTGAGCTATTCTCTGCTGAATTATCGCTTCTACGCCTTTGGGTAGTCGGCCGACGTTTACACCTTTAAATCCAAGTGGGCTTACTACTACAGGTATTTCTACAATAGCGTCATCAGGCAGTCCCTCTATGCATCCGTTGTTGGGTATGTTCGCTCCATCGAATACTCTGACGTCGCCTTTAACTATGATCTCCATAAGCTCATACGCAAACGAGTGTTCAGTTATGCCTTTACGTTGTTCAATAAGTTCTTTAATAGGTCTTCTTCCATCAGCCCAGCCTGTAACCATCTCCCAGACTTGATTCCTCCACTCTTCACGGTATATCGTGTCGCCTGGGAAGAGTTTAAGTCCATACTTAGCGCCATAGTTGGCTTCTCTACATAGGAAGTATGGGAAGAATTCTGCTACATGCGAGTCTCCTTGAACAGGGTAGAGTCCAAATATTTCCATAAGCTCTACTGAAACATGTGCGTGGAAGGGTTTACCCGTTTTAACAGCATCATCTCTCACAGCTAAGATTTTACGTTTAAACTCGGAGTATACTTCTCTACCGTTTGCGTAGGCTTCCAGAATCCACGTTAAATGGTTAACCCCAGCCGCTGTAAACACTACGTCTTCGGGTTTACAGCCCACGACTCTAGAGATGAAGTATCTAGGTGCTTTAACACCCGTGCATAAGCCTATGACATTTGCCTTAGTAATCTTCCTAGCGGCTCTACACATGGTGGTTAATGGATTTGCCTCGTTAAATACTATCGCATTTGGACAAAGCTTCTCTATATCGCGGCATATCTCCACCATTGGAATTATATGTCTTAAAGCTCTTGAAAAGCCAGCGGGGCCAACCGTGTCGGCGACTGTGTGGTATATACCGTACTTCTCTGCAACTTTAACATCTGTCTCTATACCCTTTATACCGCCTACCGCTATCGTTATTATTACAAAATCCGCGTTCTTAAGAAGATCCCTCCTATCCGTACTCGTTTCAATTTTAAGCTCGGCTTTAGTTTCCTCTACAACCCTTGATGCAACCCTCTCCATTATTTTAAGCTTCTCTTCATCTACATCAACGAGCCCTATTTCTATACTTCTGAATATATCGGACGTCGCCATTTCAGCTAGAAGACCAGGGGTAAATGCTAAACTGCCCGCTCCTATTACAACAAGCTTCAAATCTGTCACAGTTTCTTCTATGCTCCAAATCTTATTTAAGCCTAGCGTAGCATGAGATTATAAGTTAACGCAGGGGCTCTTCTCTATACTAAGATTCTAGACGAATTATAATCTTAGAAGCTTTCGGTTAAAATTTTAGGCAACGCTTCTCCCAGCTTTTTCCAATCTTTCTCTAAAACCTCCCTCGCGGATGGATTGTATAAGGCTGAGGCTGGGTGGTACATGGCGACTATGAACCTACTATACACTAATGATTCGACCTTAAAGATTCTACCGTGTAGTTTATCCATAGAGGTATACTGTAACCCATACTTCTCAAACAAGTATTTCGTAGCTACAGAACCTAAAGCTACTACCACCCTAGGCTTCAAAAGGTCTATCTGTCTATCCAAATACTGACCACATGTCTTCACCTGTTCATCGGTGGCCTTATTATCTGGAAGATAGCATTTAATAACGTTCGTTATGTACAATTTCCCCCTTTCAAGTCCAGCTAAAGTCAAGAGATTGTTAAGAAGCTTTCCAGCGGCGCCTACGAAAGGCCCCCCCTCAATATTCTCATGGTAGCCAGGGCCTAGTCCAACCAGCATTATCTTACTATTCAACGGCCCTTCACCTAAGATGTGATGTTTACTCCCCCTCCATAGATCACATTTTCTACAGTTTTCAACTTCAAGTTTAAGTTGCCTGTAACTCTCCTCCATTATAACTCCAAACTAAACTGTTCTCTCAACAATTAAAAACGTTGCATGTAGACACGGCTCTTCAAAAATAGAACAACTTAACCTTCACTTATCTTATGGACGGTTTGTACGAAGATTTAATAATCCTACACTCTCTAAGTGAGTGATGCTATGTACGCTCTAAATGTCGGTAAACTTGGCGGCCTAGTCAAGGGATTTAGAGCAAACTACCACATTCACACATTTATGAGCGACGGCTCTTCAAAACCAGCCGATTACGTTGAAAAAGCCGCAGAAGCGGGTCTTACAGAGATAGGTTTCACAGACCACCTAGTCATACTTGACGATGCTAATGTAGGATTAGGCTCCCTAGACCCAAGTAGAATAGACGCCTATATCGAAGCAGTAGAAAGCGTTAAAAGATCCTCTAAAAACGTGATAGTGAAGTGTGGCTTGGAAGTAGACTATACGCCTGGAGGATTTAAACGTGTTGAAGAAATTCTAAAGTCTTACGGGGATGATTTAGATTACACGTTGATGGGTGTTCACATAATTGATGACTTTCAATTCGACGCTCCGGAATCGATATCCACATGGAGAAGTTTAAGTCAAAATGAGATCGATAAGCTTTACAAGAGATACTACATGCTAGTTTTAGAAGGTGTTGAAACAGGAGTGTTCACAGTGGTCGCTCATCTAGACATCGTAAAGAAGTTCGGCTTTAAACCCTCTGAAGAGCCACTGAAGCTTGTAGAATCCATTCTAGAATCTGTCAAAGTCTTAGGTATGGCTATTGAAGTCAGTTCAGCTGGACTACGCCATCCAGTTAAAGAACTGTATCCTTCAGATAGAATAGTAGATATGCTAGCTGTTTTACAAGTACCGGTTGTGATGGCTACCGATGCGCATAAACCCGAAGACGTTTCAAACGGGTTGGAGGTAGTTGTTGAACTTATAAAGCGAAAAAAGCTTCCACTAGCTATACCAAATGCTAGGCTTAAAATACTCGATCCTCTTAAGGTCTTATAATACTCTAATAACTTATCTTGTCTTATCATCTTAAAAAAACCTGAGATATGTCTGAGGGGTTTTTCGAGTTAATTATGAGAACAAACGGTCTACCGTGATATACGCTCGTTGAACTTATGGTGATAACCTTTCCACTATGTTCTGAACAATACCCATTTACGGCCTTCATCGGCTCATGGCTTCTAATAATCCTCTTAACATTCAGTCTTCGGCATACCTCTTCCGTCACATCTACTCCAAATTCAACGCCAACACCCCTTCTATTCGGATATTCTCCATACCCCTCGAAGGGGTCAGACCATAGGATATCTGCTTCAACAATCTTCGACGGTCTTTTAAGGTCTTGCGAACTTACAATCTTGGTTGATACTCCTCCATGAACTAGAAGCACTTCACCTGGTATAATTGCAGCTAGGTATAGCCGTTCAATAAATGGTTTAAACTCATCATGGAAATATTTAATCCAACTCCCCTTCTTTTTATCGGCTTCTCTTACAAGATCGCATGGGTAAAATCTAGGAGCCCCATTATCGGTGTAGTCTTCATGATTACCTTTTAATGCTACAACCCTATCAGGATATTTGCTTAAAAGCGCGGTTACGGTCTCTATAACCTCCATACCGTGTCTCCCTCTGTCGGCATAATCTCCGAGGAATACGAGGAAGTTTCCCTTATCTTCAGCGATATTCATAATAGGGTTTATTACGCTGTAATCGCCGTGTATGTCACCTACTACGATGATTCTATTGACCCCTTTAAGCTCCTCCTCTGTAAATTCAAATAACCGTGTCTTCTCTGAAGACAACGATTGCAATATCTGTAATACCCTCCTTAAATCTTATCTCATCTTAGATAAGCTCCATAGCTTTAAGAATATTCCTAACATCTTCCAATGCTATTGTAGATTTTAGCTTCTCCCCTAATAAGATGGATTCGTATACGTCATCGTCAAACCTTACAATTCCATCTATCTTTAATTTTAGCTTTTCAGACTCACGCTTAATAATAGCCCAAACTCTAGGAGTAACCTTGTTGGCTATAATCCAATAGCGTTTACCAAGTTTGGATGCTACGTCTCTAAGTAGGATGGCTGAATAGAGGGATTCAGCAGTGGGGTCTACAACTATTGCTAGGCAATCGGTGGCCTCCTCCACTCTCCTACCCACGTGCTCTATACCTGCATCAGTATCCACTAGAACTATTTCATCTTCTTCTAAAACCAGATTTTTTAAAACTATTCTCGTTAAAATGTTGAATGGGCATGCACATCCTTCACCATATTCTCTCACCTTACCTATCGTAACCAGTCCGATATTTTCCACGGAGTACGATATGTACTCACTGGGTAGTGAACTCAATCTCACCCCTGAACCAGCTTTGGCGAGGATCTTAGCTATGTCCATCTGCCTCCTCTCAAGCTCCCCCTCATCCATCTTACCGCCGATGTACTCAATTAAAGGCGTAGGCGGATTTACACCTAGAAGTTTAGGTAAGAGGATGTTGGATTCATCTGAATCCACTATGTAAACCCTACGCCTTCCGGTTAAAACATTCGCCATGAGGACTGTCAACGCCGTTTTACCGGATCCGCCTTTACCGCAAACCATTATTTTCATAAATTCTCAAGCAGTTGACTAGGAAGAGGAACATTTAAATTTTGTGAGGAGGGATGGAGTATGTTGGTAAAGCCTAACGTCTACGATAGCAGTATTGCTTTTAAGAAACCTTACATTATCTTTTCCTAAGGGTTTTCTATGAAGGCTAAACGTGTTGTTTTTAAAAGTAAAGGCGTTGTTGACGTTGAGGACTTTGAAGTCGCTGGTCCTAAGCCTGGTCATATACTCATTAAAACAGTCTGTAGTCTGATAAGTCCAGGTACTGAGACAGCCTTTCTCATGGCTTTACCGAATACGCCTAATGTTTTCCCACAGTATCCCGGCTACTCTAATATAGGCGTAGTGGAGGAAGTTGGTGAAAACGTTGAAGATTTCAAACGAGGCGACCTCGTAGCATCAGCCGCAGGTCATAGCAGTTACGTATTGGTTTCTAAAGATGATGTTTTAAAGGTTCCGGAAGGTTTACAGGCTGAGGAGGCGGCATTCTTCAACCTCGCATCTATAGCCTTGCAGGGTACTAGAAAGGGATTCATAGAGCTCGGTAGCTCTGTTGTAGTTGTAGGGCAGGGTCTTGTAGGACTATTGGCTATACAGTTTGCAGCATTAAGCGGTGCTTTTCCACTTATAGCGGTTGATATGATCAGTAGCCGCCTTAAGTTATCTACTAAGCTTGGGGCAGACTACGTAGTTAATCCAGCTGAGGTAGATGCTGTTGAAGAAGTCATGCGTTTAACTGGTGGTCAAGGTGCGGACGTTGTAATAGAGGCTACTGGAAATCCAAATGCCATACCCATTGCTTTAAACATGGCCGGTTGGCTTGGTAGAGTTGTAATCCTAGGAAGCCCCAGAGGGCTATCAACAGTCAACTTCTACATGCCAATTCATAGAAAGGGTCTCATCGTAATAGGGGCACATAATAATGTTAGGCCGAGGTACGAATCTCTACCGCATTTCTGGACTGCTAAAGACGATATGAAGCTTGCTTTAAAACTTATGGCTAAAGGTAAGCTTAAGGTTAGAGAACTCATAAGCTTGAAAATGCCCGTTGAAAAAGCCCCTGAGGCATACCGGCTTATAATGGAGCGGAAGGAGGAAATTCTTGGAGTACTGCTATACTATTAACCCATCTGTTCCCAACATTAATTTAAAAATGTTCGATTCGTTATGAAGAATATAGGTGAAAATAATCCTCCCAAATATTCTCCCCAATATTTTAAGCTTCCAGAGACTTCTTTAAGAGTTCTATATCGATTTTCCCTGCACTGTATACTTTTCCATCTCTAATATTGTTGACCGTTAAATGGGCTGGGCTGAATATGGCTGGGTCTATCTTGTAGAAGTCGTAGCCAGCTTCCTTAAATATTTCAAAGAAAGGTTTACCGTAGATTTTTGAAGTTGATGAAGGGGTCTTCTTAACGTAGTCTTCTAAGTCGGCGCCTTCATAGTCTACCGTTAAGAAGACCTGACCGGAAGCTATTATCACGTCGTTCGTCCTACCCATGGCTCTTGCAAACTTAGGATGTATAGGCGCTATTGGTGCTATCCCAACACCGTAGATTATCTTCTTAGGGTCGAATCCAAGCTCAGTAAGCTTATGGATACCCGTTTCAACTATACGCCCCGATATTTGCGTAGATCCAGCTATGCTTGATGTTGGCGTTATGACTGAGTAGACCCGGCTAGGCTCTACGTGGCATTTATCAGCTACATATTTGAAAACGTCTGCTGAAGGGTACCTATCTGTTTCAAACACTATGACCGCTACATCTGATTCATCTTTATACTGAATTTTACGGTAGAGCTCTTTAGGCTCTTGAGATATGGCTCTAGCTGGGCCTGAACCTAGTGCGAAAAACTCTCCGACTTTAATCCTCCACCCTGCAAATTGCGAGCCTAACGTAGCTATGCACGGCTCATCCGTATAAACCGTTACGGCCGGTAGTACGAGGTCACCGTACTGTTGAGCTGTTAAATGCGCTCTACCAAGCCCTCCCATACAAATCTCAATTACCTTTAACCCAGCCTCATACCCCCCTCTTGCTTTAACACCAGCATCTACAATTACCCCACCATTTTCAACCTTTTCCACCCTAACACCATAATACTCTGGGTTTGAAATCATTTCTTCAAGTATTTTTAAAGCCCCTCTATTCACACTGACCATACTCAACAACCCAAGGATTATTTTTCCACAGTAGAGCTATAAGAGTTTTCACCTTAAACTTCTCCAATAGTTTTATTTATTATCCCCTGAACGCATTAATCTATTGGGGTTGTGGTTTGAATTCTAGAGAGCGTTGTATTAGAAGTATACGTCATGAAGAGCTTGATAGAATACCTCTAGTATTCAGATGTAGACCTGAACCCTTTGAAGCGCTCATGAAGAGGTTCGATCTTTCAAATGCAGAAGACCTCTACAGGATTCTACACATAGATATTAGGAGTACTGGTATAGGTATTAAAGGCGGCTACCTTCCCAGAAACGTCGAAGTTAAAGAGGGACCGTATGGACCCGCCTACACAGTTGGCGAATATATGGGGTTTGAAGTCAGGAGGGATATCTGGGGTGTTGAAAGTATTTGGGCTCCCAATAGAACTTATACGTATACGTACTTGGGGCATCCGCTTCAACGGATACCGCTTGAAGAGTACGAGTGGCCTGAAGTATCAGTAGAGGATTTTGACGCAGTTGTTAGAATTCGTAGGGTATATGAAGACTATTGTCTTTGCGGCGGCGTTGAGCATATGTGGGAGATCGCTTGGCAGCTCGTAGGTTTTAAGGAAATTATGAGGCTTATGTTCACTAAACCAAACTACGTTGATGCTGTGTTGGATGGGCTTCACAGGATTCGTATGCAGCAGGCTAAGCTTCTATGTGAGGCTGGTGTAGACATAATCTATGATGGCGACGACGTTGGTATGCAGAAGGGTATGATGATGTCTCCAGCCATGTGGAGGCGCTTTTTAAAGCCTAAGTATAAGGAGCTTGCAGAGCTATGCCATAGGTACGGAGTCTTCTTCCACTTCCACAGTGACGGCTGGATAGAGCCTATAATTCCAGATTTGATTGAAATAGGCGTAGACATACTCAACCCTGTTCAACCAGAATGCATGGACCCGGTTAAGCTCAAAAAACTATACGGAGATAAACTATGCTTCGACGGGACAATAGGCGTCCAGAGCACACTACCATTCGGAACACCGGAAGTCGTAGCCAGAGAAGTCAAACAAAGAATAGCTGAACTAGGACCAACAGGGCTCATACTAGGACCAACGCACGCAATACAACCCGACACACCTATAGATAATATACTGGCACTGTATGAGGCGGCTTTAAAATACGGTACCTTTAAACAGTGATTTCTTTGATTAGGGGGATAAGCTCACCCTTATCTACGTCAAACAGCCCTCTATCTGTAACTCTAACATGAGGTATTACGGGTAGCGTCAGTAGACTTATTAATGGTATGGGTGTCTCCTCCTCCAAGCCCAATTCTCTTTCAGCACTCCTAAATTTTTTAAACTGCTCAGCGACTTCCTCAATGGGTTCTTCGCTCATCAACCCAGCGACTGGCAATTTCAAGATCGATAGTATTCTTCCATTTAAAACAGCGACGTAACCTCCCTGAGCTTCTACCAGCGCTCTCCATGCGGTCAACATGTCGAATGGAGACCTGCCTAAGATAACCATATTGTGTGAATCATGTGCAACAGTTGACGCTATAGCTCCCCTTTCAATATTCAACCCGCTTACCAAAGCCTTAGCCATGCCGCCAGTCTTCCCATGTCTTTCAACGACAACGGCTAGCGCGTAGTTTAGAGGTTGAATGAAGCCGTTCTCGATTGGAAGCTTATCTTCCCTAAGGTACGTTTCAAACCCTTTAACCTCTATCATATTTACATAAGCTAAACCGTACTGCACCGATGCTCTAATCATAAAATCTTCAACTTTTAAATCGGCCGTCTTAACTGTTTTCTTAGCCCATTCTGGAAACGGTTTTAAAGGTATTTGAACTGTGAGTTTTCCATTTCTAGCGGTCAATTCACCATTTGAATAGACATCTACTATTTCAAATTTTTCAAGGTTTTTCACTAAGATTAGGTCTGCAAGTTTACCTGGAGCTATCCCTCCTCTATCGTATAACCTTAAATGTTGCGCAGGTCTAATTGTTGCTGCTTGAACTGCTTCGACAGGGTCCAACCCGTTTTCAATAACGCTCCTTAAAATTCCATCTAGATGTCCCCTTTCAACCAGTAAATCCGGCGATGTATCGTCTGTAGCCAGTATAAGTCTAGACGCTACCCCCATACTTTTAACAGTTGCTATAAAGTTCTTAGATTCTGCAAGATGCCTGCGAACCTTAACCCATAATCCAAGCCTAGCCTTCTCAATAACCTCCTCTATTGTGAAATTCTCATGGTCCGCTTCGACCCCAGATGCTAAATAGGCGTTTAAAGCGGTACCCTTAAGCATAGGCGCATGGCCATCTATAGGGACTTTAAAGGTTAAACCAACGTTTAAAATACTCATCATCCTCTCCGACGTGTTCACAACACCATTATAATCCATAACCTCACCAAGCCCGAGAACACCGTCGAGTTTAAGCATTTCAATAACATCCTCAGCATTTATCTCAGCACCTGAATTTTCAAAACCCGGTAGTGAAGGGACACAAGTTGGAGCCCAGAAGTAGAGTTTAAGATTCAACCCCCTAGAGTTTTCAATCATAGCCTTAACTCCTTCAATACCCAATACATTGGCTATTTCATGTGGATCTGCAACGGCTGTTGTAACCCCATGGGGTAATACAGCCTCGGCAAACCTGCGAGGAGTCACCATACTACTCTCAACGTGCAGATGCGAATCTATCAACCCAGGTACTAGAAAAAGATCATTTCCATCCACCAACTCGGAAGCATCAAAGCAACTACCCTCCCCCACATAGCATATCCTATCGCCTAAAACGCCTATGTTAGACTTGTAAACCTCACCAGTGTACACATTCACTAAGTTCACGTTTTTAAAGAATATGCTGAATCGTCTTCTGCCCAATGCTGCTTCAATTAACTCCTTAAGTCCAACCATACACTTCAATATTTTATAAAGTAAATTTAAAATCTTTTAAAAAGACAACCTTTTTCTAAAAACTTAAAGTCACCTCGTAGTTAAACCTCATCCTTCACAGTCACATGGAGCATTTTCTACATTTACATCGCTACAATATCAGAGGTCGTATGATTAAGACCATAATGATGAAATTTTTACTAAAGTAAATTGGTAAGATTGAAGCTCATCGTACTTTTACTTTAAATTCCCTTTATACGTTTCACTGGTGAGGTGAGAGACTATCCTTTAGGAGTAGGTAGTTCACTCTAGCTACACCAGTAGGGTAGTTAAATGGGCGTCAGGATATCTAAAACCTCGCTTAGGCTTTTTATGATATAATCCGGTTTAACACTTAAATTCTCCACCTTCTCTCCATTTTTAAACTTCCATATCGCATACATGCCAACAGCTTTAGCTCCTTCTACATCCCTCTTCAGAGAATCTCCTATATGCACGGCTTCATGAGGTTTAACTTCTAGCTGGTTTAAAGCGTATTGGAAGATTTCCCTTCTAGGCTTACGCCACGTCGTTAATGCTGATGCAGCTATTGAGTCGAATAAGTCGAATAGTTGAAACTTCTTCAAAATCTCTTTAAGACCTTCATAATCAGTAGTGTTCGATATTAAGCCTAGTGAGAAGCCACGTTGTTTAAGCGTCTTCAAAACGTACGTAACGTCTTCGTAGATAAACGTATCCGCTAGAGAGGCTTGCTTATATGCTTCGTAAAGGGGCTCTATTAGATCATGATGCCTCCTTCTAATGCCGAGATTTAAAAGGGTTAAGCTTATCCAATACTTGCGGCAGAATTCAACGTCTACTTCTAAATTTTCAAAGTATTCTGCTACTCTTCTAAGAGCGTTTAAAACATCCGCCTCATTTAAAGGGTATCCCAGTTCTTCAAGTTTAACCTTAAGGGCTTTAGCCCTAGCTGGGAAGCCTACCTTAGAGTAGAAAAGCGTATCTCCGGCGTCGAAGAATACAGCTTTAACTCTCAACAACCCCCCTCCAAATTGGAATTACATGTACCTTATAGCTAGCTTAACCGTTTCTTCAGGCTTTTCATCAATGAGCTTGTATGCTTCAATAGCTTCATCGAATGGAACGATAGGCCTTAGCATACCTTCAACTGTAAGCATTTTACGCTTGAAAAGCTCAATCACAGTCTTGTAAACTCGGCTTCTAGTCCATCTAGGATAATCGCGGTACGGCTCACTCTCTACTCTAGCACCTGAAACCATAATCTGCCTATTGAAATGCCACTCTTCACCTAAGTCTAATCCTACAGCGTCGCCATGATACCATGAAACTGGAACAACACTCCCACCATAGGCTGTTGACCTTATGGCTTGATGCAGCGCCTTATAAGAGCCGCTCGTTTCTATGGATACATCAACACCCATCCCCTCCGTAAGCCTTTTAATCTCTAACCCGACATCGCAATTACTTGGATTTAAAACGTGATCTGCACCGTATTTCTCAGCAAGCCTCCTCCTCAACTCTATAGGCTCAACGGCTATGATCTTTGAAGCCCCAGCTATCCTCGATATTTGAACAGCCATAAGCCCTATCGCTCCAAGCCCGAACACGGCAACAGTATCTCCAACGCGGATACACCCCTCTCTCACGGCCATAAGCGCTACGGTCGCAGGGTCTATACATACGAGCTCCTCATCTTTAAGTTCGGGTGGCGCCTTCCAGATAAACGTGAAATCTTCATCAACTGTGTGCGTTTCCCTAACGGGCAGATAGCCAAAGACTCTATCACAAACTTTAAACTTCGAAACGCCTTCACCAACTTCTACGACAACACCTACTGTCATATTCCCTACATGACATGGATAAATCGCGGCTTTCTCCTCCAACGGTAAGAAGAGTTTTAAACGGTCATCGTAGCGTTTCACGTGGAATGGAGAAATACCCCTGTAAATCGCTAAACTTGTGCCATGTTTTTCAGCCGTAAGGGTGCTCCTAATTCTAACTTGCTTTGTCTTAAGCTTCGGCTCCTCATACTCTCTAAATTCGAGGATTCTAGGAGCAGTTAATACCAACTCTCTAGGCATAGCTATCAGAAGAAATACTACGCAACTCGATTATATAAGTCTGGAAGCCAACTCTTAAGAAGCTTTAAAAGGAAAAAAGAAGGTGATTTTTCTAAAATGGTATGAAGAACCTTATAACGCCTATCAGCCCACCTATAAATATCGCTAAAACCGTTCCAGCTATAACGCCGCTCACAAGCGGGACTCCATACTCTTCATAAGCTTTGCTTCCACCTATTCTCAAAGTTAAGGTTTTAGCTACCCAAGCTACCAGTCCCATAGTCCATACTCCCTCTAACAGCGTATGGCCTGTCGTAGCCATTAAGAAGCCTATCGGTCCCATTGGGAACCAAAGGAACTTTGTATGTAGGTAACTTAATATGCCTACGATCACTACGCCCGCTATTGCGTGTGCTACCCAAGGTTGAGCAGCAGGCCAGTTTTCATGGGCACCGGGGTTTATAAACCTCGCTACTATGTCTGTATTTACATCTGTGATAAAGGTTGCAAACTTCATTCCTCCAAAAGTATAGCATAGCCATATCATTGTTATAACGGCGGTTAGCGGAGCTATGATCGATGATATTATCAGAGTTTTGAAGACAAGTTTGTTATTTGTCCCAGTTAAGCTACTCATTTTAAACCCTGAAAAAGCCGCCGTCATAACGCCCGGCCATCCATATCCAAATCCATCTGTGAGAAATGTTCTATTCATAAGCATGGCCCAAAACCATTCTTGAGTCGGTGGCTCAGGTCTAACAGGCCATATAAGCCAGACGAAGCCAGTACCGTAGCCTCCATATGTGATAGCATTAAAACCTATCAAGCCAAAGATCCTAAGGCTTGCGATCCAAGCTATGAAAGCTATTATTGGCATTAGAAGTGCTACTGTTATGCTCATACCTAGTGCAGTATACAACGCTGTTATAGCGATGAAGGACGTTATGAAAATTAGGTATGCCATTCTATAACTTATAGGCTCCTTAGACTCATCGATCTCTTTAACCTTGGTGAAAGCCGTTTTGATTGTAGAAAATATGTACCTTCTGTTCAAAATTATGTAGAAAAGCGTTAACCCTATAAGACCCCCTATGTTGGATAATGCCGCCCATTTGAATGGATCACCGGCTGTTGGGATATTTGTTCCACACCAGTTCCTTCCACATCCAGGTAAATCAAGAATACCCGTGTAGTAGCCCATATAGTAGGCTACTTGGGAAGCTATCAGATATACTAGAAACCATAGCATAAAACTAGTTAACACCGATAGAGGTGCTAGGTAGAACACGGCTGCAAACGGAGGCCATTTATTAAAAAGCTGAAATCCCACTACTGTAGCAAGTGGCGAATCTGGAGTCACCCAGGTCGCTCCGAATCCACAAGTATTGGTACGCCAAGCATATATGTCTGGAAACCATGGAAATGTTAAAGCCATGAATATCGGAACTTGAATCGTTAGACCCAGAATAAGACCTATAATGAACGGTCTACTAAGCCTTTTATATTTCTCTCTTTCAACTGTCATACGCACTATCTCATAGGCCATAGCAGTCTGTGGAAACGGCATCTTCTCAACATCTATCCAAAACTGTCTAAATATAGACACTGTTGATATCATAAAGAGGCTGAATACTACTTGATAAATCCACCAGAACATCACTGGGATAAACCAATCACTCCACGGAATATATGGATTTCCATAGAGAAGGTTTTCAGCCACTTCTCTAGGAGGTGCTACAAAGCTCGGAATATACTTGATACTGTTCTCTGGATTTATATATCGGCTTGTAAATTCCGCCCCAGGCTGATACCAGGGAAAGTATAGATTCATGAAAAATCCAGTGGTTAAACCAACCGTGTAAAGAACAGTGGCGGTTCTAGAGCTGAGCTTAATCCTTAGAGGGAGCATTATTAGGAAGGGTAGAAATCCAAGTGGAGAGAGGCTTAAAGCGCAACCCACATAGCCTAGGTTATAGTTGACCACAAGGTTGAAGTGCGGCAGTAAAGCCAGCCAAATGTTGCCTAAAACCGTAAATATGATAGTTGTTGTTACTACGAGTATCCATGGAAATTTTCCCTCAGCAATCTCTCTCGACATCTTCACACCTAAAGCTTAACTTTGAAGTCGAAAAATATTTAAATTTAATCAAAAAACGGTTTGATTAAAACCGCGAATAAGTCATCCTTCATCAGTTCTACCATCCCAATTGTCGTCTAGTCTAAAGGGCTCATAATAGCAAAACCAAGTATAGAAACCTTTTAAACTAAAAAGTCTCCATATTTAAACGCAATCTATCATATTTGGATATTGAAACATTCAGCTTATTTTCATGATAGTACTATATGCTTTATCTATGAGCCTATCCATCTGAAGTTCATTCTCAAGTTTTAAAACCTCTTCTAAATCTGCTTTCGTTACTGGCTTAGATGGTTTAGCCCAGCATACAGTTGATGGTGAACACAATGAATCCGGCCTTATGCTGATTTCATAAGTCCCTATCTTCCTGGCTAAGTTCATAGTCTCCTCTTTATCGAATCCTATTAGAGGTCTAAACACTAGAATATTCACCGCATGGTCTATGACGTTTAAGTTGTCAAGGGTTTGAGAGGCAACTTGTCCAAGGCTTTCTCCGGTGACTATGGCTTTAGCTCCTATTTCACGGGAAAGTTTTTCGGCTACTTTAAGCATAAGCCTCTTGCATAATATGCACGTATATTCTTGAGCATGTCTACTTATCTCGGCTAACGCCTCACCATGTCTATAGACGTAGACTGGCATATCTACACCTACGTGCCAGCTTCTCAACACTTCAACTATGTCTAAAAGCTTACGGATGCAGGCATCTGGCTTGTCAAGGTTTACTTGAGCGTGGAGTACAGCCATTGAACAACCCCTCTTCATCATAAGCCACGACGCCACTGGGCTATCTATACCAGTTGACATCAACGCTACAACTCTCCCAGAACTTCCTAGTGGTAGACCTCTACAACCGTCGATCTTAAGAATGTAGATGTAACATTCATTATTATGGACTTCTACGTAGACTGTTCTACTTGGATTTTCCAATGAAACTCTAACCCCAGTCTTCTCCTTGAGGATAGCGCCGAGCCTCTTCTCAAGATCTAAACTCGTAAAACTATGTTCGCCAGTCCTCCTCACCCTTACGGCGAAGCTTTCGGCGTTTTTAAGTAGTTCTTCAGCTTCTCTAGCTATGTAACTTTCAAGGTTGTTAAGGCTTACGTATACAAATGGCGCTATATATGTGAGTCCAAAGACTCTGCTTAATACTTTAATACTCCGTTCAAACTCCAACGTTTTAACAACTATCCTAGACCACTTATGGCTGACTTGAGCTTCAACTCCGGCTTTAGCCAATCCATTTAAAATGTTTGAAATAAGCATTCTAACCCACCGTCTTCTAACGGGTTTAGATTTAAGAGCGAGCTCACCGTAAGCGGCTAGTACGCCATCCCACTGTAAATTCATACTCCTCGGTTAAAGCTTTAAAATACTCTAGATTAAGGGTTTCCGCTCTTTCCAATGGAAACCTAGAGACTTAATGAAAGTATGAATCCAGCTAAATAGCTGTTTGCCACGTTTTCGGCGAAACGTTATTAAGATTATATCCAACTTCTTTTACCGAGTAGCGGGGAATTATATTGCTCGTAGATAACTATGGGCGTGTCATCGATAGCATTAGAATATCGTTGACTCAGAAGTGTAATTTTAACTGTTTTTTCTGCCATAGAGAGGGCGAAGTTAACCCATATAGGAGAGAGATGAACGTGGATGAAATATCTAGAATCGCTAGAATAGCTTACAGTTTAGGCATGCGGAAGATCAAGTTGACGGGAGGGGAGCCTCTACTTAGAGACGACATTATTGAAGTAGTCTCCTCTATAAACAGCATCGGTAGTTTAGAGGATCTGGCAATTACGACAAACGGCTTCTTTCTAAGCGAGCTTGCAAGCCAGCTTAAAAAAGCCGGCTTGATGAGGGTTAACGTAAGCCTGCCATCACTTAAACCTGAGGTTTTTAACTATATAACTGGCTTCAACTGGCTGGAAAAAGTAATCGATGGCGTAAAGATGGCTGTGGAAGTCGGTTTAACCCCGGTTAAACTAAACATGGTTCTTCTGAAGAATATTAATGAGGATGAAGTCTGGAATATGGTGGAATTTTCAGGTAGGGTTGGAGCAGTATTGCAGATTATCGAGCTTGAACCCATAAATATGAGTAAACACCTGTATGAAAGCTTACACGTAGACCCATCTCCCGTAGAGGAGATGTTGAAACGTAAAGCTATACGAACCTACGTTAGAAGCCTCCATAACCGTCGGAGGTACGTAATGCCAAGCGGTGTTGAAGTCGAAGTGGTTAAACCTATGCATAATTCCCTATTCTGTACAAACTGCACACGTATAAGAATAACGTCCGACGGGTTCATTAAGCCCTGTCTCATGAGAAGCGATAACCACGTAGACATATTGACGCCTATACGTAGTAAAGCTTCAGATGAAGAGCTTGTAAAGCTTTTCGTAAAAGCAGTAAGCCTCCGTGAACCGTTTTTCAAGTAATCGGTGTTAGGATGTCTCCGACAGGCTTCATCGAGCCCCCTGAACTTGATAAAAAGCTCGGTATGCTCGTATACGTGACTAAAAGCCCGCCTATAGTGGGTAGAATTAAAGAGAGTTTTGAAGACTTCTACGTTGAAGAGCTCATCGATTTGAAAATCGTTAACTGTAAGCTCGATAGAGGATATGCCGTATACCTCATGGAGAAGAAATGCATGGATACATTCTCAGCTGTAGCTAAAGCCGCAAAAATGCTGGAGGTGTCTGTAGCCGATATAGGTTATGCTGGCTTAAAGGATACGGTGGCGATCACCCGTCAATACATCACGGTTCCCGTTGAGAAGATGAAGACTCTAATCGAAAACGCCGAAGATAGAAAGTTAAGCCTAAAGTTCATAGGTTTTTCAAATAGGCCGCTTAAACCTGGCAGTCTCGTAGGTAACAAGTTTAAAATAGCAATCTCGCTCGAGGGTAGAGATGAACTAGCTAAGCTTGTAAACGCCTTAAAAGAACTATCTGAACTCTCCGGCATAGCTGGTTTTTACGGCTATCAGAGATTTGGGGTTAGAAGACCGAATACTCATATCGTCGGTAAACTTATAGTTAAACGCATGTGGAATGAAGCGGTAAGGGAGATCGTGGGGCATCCATACCCTTGGGAGCCTCCACAGTCTTACGAAGCTAGAGTTTTATTTGAAGAAGGTAGGCTTCAAGAGTCTCTTGAAAAATTTCCGAAAACCATGTTTTACGAGAAGTTTATCGTTAGAAGACTTTTAGAGGGATGGCCTCCTCTAAAAATACTTAAAGCGCTTCCATTAAATCTAAGGCATTTGTACGTTTCAGGATACCAGTCGTATCTCTTCAATTTAGCATTAAGCCAACGTTTACTTGAGAACGATTTAAACCTCACAAAAATACTTGAAGGCGATATCGTAAAGGGTGTGAGAGATGAAGAAATGGTCAGGAAAGGTCTCTCAACAATCTATATGGTGGCTCCAGGAGTTGGCATATCCTTCGATAAATTGAAGGGTGACTCCGGGCGTATTGTTAAAAGTATCATAGATGAGGAGGGGGTTAAACCTGAAGATTTTAAAGTAGACGAGCTTAACATAGTTTGCAAAGCCTCCCTTAGAGAAGTTTTTATGAAGTTTAGAGACCTCACTTTAACAGTTCAACAATACTCTAAGCCTCTACTCTCCTTCATGCTTCCTCAAGGCGGCTATGCTACCGTTCTACTTAGAGAACTTCTCAAACAAGACCCGTTAAAAGCCAACTTCAGATAGATTGTACACTTCTAAAATCATTAAATCGTCCTGATACATTTTACATCGTGTACTACGTACATTTATGAAAGTTAAATAGTAGAGTAATTTTTGCAAATTATAATGGGCAGTAGATGTTACAACACCTATTTTTTAAATTCCACATGTGTGGAGTGTTTTCCATAGTTTTCTAGACGCCGATAAAGTTTTAATACCACGTATAATGATGGTATACTTGAGGGGTTTGAAGGTAAAGCCCGTTGCTGTGCTCTCCGTTCTAGCGGTTATTGTCATCTGTCTAGCAATGTTTTTGCCGATTTACCTAATCGTCTCCTCAAGACAGCAGACAGCGCCTGCGCAGCGCAGTTCAGAGGAGCGTGGTCAAGTCCTCAGCCTACCTCCTCCACCTGACGCGCACGCCGTGATAGTTGAGACTGTTGAAGAGGCTTCTAGGCTTCTCAACGCCGGGATCCCTGTGAGGCTTCCAACACGCATACCTGAGGGGCTTAAATACGTTAAACTGATGGTTCTAGAGAGGGAAATCTTCTACGCCTTCTACTCAGACAAGCCTATGGCTGAAACGGACAACCCGTTCATCCTCATGTTTATGCAGATTGGATGGGTGTTTGACGACGTGACTGGAGAACCGCCTAAGCTCACACTTATAGTTATGAAGCTTGACCCTGAAACGGCTCCTAAGATAACCGCAGATTCTGTAAGGGAGTGGAATGAGGAGCTCAACTTGAACTGGACGTTTATAATGATAGGGGATGTGCCGGCCTACGGCTGTGAACGGGTGAAACCCTTCACGCTCTCCCCACCTATAACTGAGGTAGATTTCTACATAAACGGGGTAGCCTACGTGGTCAGAACCACCCTCGGACTATCCTTCGAGGAGGCGGTTGAAATTGCTAGGTCTATCGTCGAACAGTATTAGAGCGCTTTTGATGATAGCGTTCATCCTACTAGTAGCTGATATCCCATTAGTTTGGGCTGATGGAGAATTAGGGCCAGATGGAAAATACCATTTCTATGCCCGTGGATACTGGTGCTCGTCCATAAATATCAGGTTTTACTGGGAGACGTATGACAGTAGCGGTCAGCACCTAGTCTATGTCATAGCTCCAACCATACCAGGACGTACATACACATTCACTATAGTTCACGCCATGAAGACGGACATGAGGTTATGGAAGCTAATGATACAAGAGGGGGTTAATACGATATGGTCGGGGGAAGTAAGCGTATATCCATATGATCCTAGGGACCATCAAGCCTTCGTAGAAACTACAACAGCTACTGTCTGCATAAGTGGGAGCCACTTCAGCGAGATATCTTACTTCGACGGCAGGAGTCGGCCTTACTGGTATACGCATGTGAAGCTGGTGACGCCACCATACTACGTGACGGAGTTTTCCCACTATGAATTCTACGCTGGTGGGGGGTGGCTAGGCTTTGGAGCACCTCTTACCTTTAACCGTGAGGATTTTGGTTTTCGCGGCGGCTTTTTCAACTATAACTGTTTTTGCGTTGCTCTCGTTTTATCCCTGTGGGTTAGAGTATTACGTAGCGCCATTCCACAGCGAGCCCGTGGACTTCTACGCTGCCGGCGGTAGGGGGGTCTCACTAGACGAACTGATCAAATTCGTCGGTGAAGCTGGTGAGACCATTTATCTACCGTCTAAGCTACCCCGTGGGTTGAAGCTGACCGCCGTGTACTTCAAGGACGGCCCATTCATAGCGATCGTAGTCTACAGCGCTGAGGGCAATAAAGACTATAAGACGGCTGAATTGACGATAGAGATATCTCCATCAAGTCTTCCACCGTCTTCGCTGGAGGAGCTCAAGTCCATAAGCACTCACGACTACGTTTTAGAGGTAAACGGTTGGCCCGTGGGAATTAAAAAAGACGCTCACGTTTTCGAGGAGGAGTTCATAAAGAAGTATAAGACGAACCGCGCACTATGGGCTGAAGTCTGGATAAAGGGCTCCAGCTACACGTTCAATTACTCAATACTTTCACCAACACTGACTGTAGAAGAGTTGATACAGCTCATACACGACATGAAACCCGCAACACAGCCTTAGAAGAACCACTTAGGATAAACGTAAAATTGGTTAATGTAAAGGTTTAAGATACCTGTCGACGTCGTCTGGGTTGAATTCATCCTCTTCTAAAACGTTTAATATGAAGTTTACAAGCATACGTCTCTGCTCTTTCCTCATCTCTGGGTAGTAGACTGGATGTATCACAACCATTCCCCTGAACGCGTAAAAAGGCTGTACGACGCGTAGAATCTCTTCGTCTCCAGTTCTACTAATGTATTCTTCGTAGAATAGCTTGAAGAGTCTTCTAAAGCCGTCTTCTAGCGAGCCGTGTTGCCATATGCTTATAAACAGGTAGTTTATCGTTAGGGCTGTTACATCATCCGCGGGTTCACCGTACATTTCCCTCGATAAATCCACCGCTATGATCGACCCATCTGGTTTAAACCTTATATTTCCAAATGGATGGAAGTCTCCATGAATTCTAGAGAGTCTATGGGTCTTCTTCTTTAAACGGTTTCTCCACTTAACGGCCTCCACTTCTATACGGCATATTTCCTCGTCTGATATGAAGTCTAGACTATCTTGATATGTGTCTATAACTCCCATGAGCATTTCCCCATGGCCTATGAGATCTCTGATGTGTCTAACATATAGGTTCCTATTGCTGGACTTCTCTGAATGTAAAGTGGATAGGTACTCTACGCATTTGACACACATATCCACATCTTTATGCGTTAGGCTTCCCCTTCTACTGAGCTCAAGCAGGTGCTCTACGTAAGGTCTACCATGCTCCTCCGTTAAAGGCTCTACAAACTGGATGAACTCTACGGCGTCCCCTATGGACACCAATGAGCCATTTTTCAGAACAGCCACTACATCGATTGACGGTATGCAAGTGTTCCTCGGGGCGGCATTATAAAGCATATGTTGGAGGAGTAGAACTGAAGCTCTATCGCTTACGTAATCGTGCCCCCAGCCCGTATCCCCCCTAACGATTCTCATAACGAGAGCCTTCAACTTAGAATCCTGTTTAAACTTCAAAAGGAAGCCCGCGTTGTGAAAACCCTCACCAAGCTTTACAATATCTAATACTTCAACCCCATAGCCAAACTTAGACTCCAAGTAGTTTCTCAGAGACTCCTCATCTACCATCACCATATATGAGCCTACTTTAAGGTTCACGTAGACCCCGAACATATATTGAAATTCTAGAATTTACCGTTTACGCTTTAAACCGTCAACGTATCCGTGTAAAGTATTCTAAAGGGCTCTAAACCCTTATATTTATTTTAGCCTCTTCATATCTGGAATGAGCCTAAAACGTTTTCTCAGACCACATAGAGGTATGCGCGATTACCTACCCAAAGACCTCTACGAGCGTAGAATAGTCGAGGGTGCTATTCGAGAGCTCTTCAAGCTTTACGGTTATGAAGAAGTTGAAACGCCTACCGTTGAATACTACGAGCTTTTAGCCGCGAAAGTTGGTGAAGAGACTAGGAGGACCATGTATGTTTTCAAGGACCTAGCTGGTAGAACTTTAGCCTTAAGACCTGAAGGTACTGTACCTATTGTTAGACTAGTCGCGTCAAAACTTAGAACGGCTCCAAAACCAATTAGACTGGGATATATCTGGGACTTCTACAGATATGATGAGCCTCAGAGGGGGCGCTTTAGACGTTTCTATCAAGGTGGGTTTGAGCTTCTAGGTTCGCCTAAACTTGAAGCCGATATGGAAATACTGTCTATTTCAATAGAGCTCATGAAGAAGCTTAAGCTTGGAAAATTTCAACTAAAGCTTAGTGATGTGGGTGTACTCCGCGGTCTTATGAGTAGTTGGGGCGTTGACGAGAATTTGCAAAATAGAGTATTAAGCCTAGCGGATAAAAAAGACTATGAAGGGGCTATTAGAGAGCTTAAAGCTGCAAATCTAGACGAATCTTCCATTTCAAAAATTGCTGAAATATTCAAACTCAAGGGTTTAAACTATAAAAGCATTATAGCTGAGGCTAAGGGTATAGTAGGCTCTTGCGAAGACTCAGTAAAATCTTTGGAGAATCTGGAGGTAATCCTTGATAATATGAAAGAGGTATACCCTGAGCCAGAGTACTTCTTAGACCTTGGATTTGCAAGAGGATTGGAATACTACACGGGTATGATATTTGAGGTCTTCATAGAGGGGCTTGACATAGCCCTTATAGGAGGAGGTAGATACGATAAGCTCGTTGAACTCTATGGTGGTGAACCTACACCCGCCGTCGGTTGTGCAGCAGGCGTTGATAGACTGGTTTTAGCAATGGAAATCAATAATGTAATACCACCTCCGCCACCAGTTAAGAGAGTATACCTCTACATACTGGATGGTGTTGCTCTATCCTATGGATTTAAGATTTCAGCTGAACTCAGAGCCAACGGTATTCCAGTAGAAGTCGAAGTTATGGACAGAAGCCTTTCTAAAGGTCTTTCCGCTGCGGGTAAGAAGAATTACCCGTATGCTTTGATTCTCGGTTCGAAGGAGGCTGAAGCTGGTTTAGTGTCTTTAAAAGATATGTCTACTGGTATTCAGGAAACCTTGACATTTAAAGAAGCCTTGAACAGGATTAAGTCGAGCTTTAATGTAACTTAACCTTCAGCTTCAATAACGATTAACTCCGAAAACTTCGTAGTAGATGCTTCAAGCTCTCCGGAAAGTCCACGTCTAACGTATAAATGGGTGAGTCTAACAACGGCTCCAGCTTCAAGCTTTTCACACTCATCTGCAAGCTCCCTCCAGACACTGGCTCTTATAGAACCCGTATCATCTCCAAGCATAAAAGACGCCACCTTAATCTCCCCTTTAGTAGTGTTCACACTTCTAGCTTCAGGAGTCGTTAACACTATCCCTTCAAGGGTTATATACCTATCACCCTCTTTCAAATCCTTGACTTTACGCTTAAGGTCTAAAACCTTAAACCCTGGAAGGGGGCCCATCTTTTCCAAAATTCCATCCGAACCAACATGAACCTCCACCCCCCTTAAACCCATACGGGTATACGCGTTCTTAACTGTGAAAATCTCCCCCTCCTTTACCTCTTCAGCGTAATACGATGCTTTACCCCAAAAATTCACCAAAACTAGACCAGTATCGTCTCCGGCGAGTAAAGAGGTAACCCTCCCCTCAACTCCAATGGGTGTTTTAAACACCCTCGTAAACGGTTTAGAATAGACCCTTAGCAGTAGGTTAAGTCCTTTAACATTTGGTTTTAGATCTGCAACCTTAGAAACCAGCTCCTCTAAGCCGATCTTAGAAGGTAGGACGCTGATCATGTTTGGGTTATTTACATGTATTTCTAAACCACCCGTAGCTCTAAGCCTGACTTTACCTCCTAAAATCCTCAGTTTACTCCCCTCTTCAACTTTAACCATTTTATCCGCCGCCTCATTCCATAAAACTAGGGTTAGAATACCACTATCATCCTTAACGTTAACTCTAAGCACCCTCCCCTCACGACCATTAACCTTGAAGGTTTTCAGCTCACCCTTAGAGATTATGAAAACTTCAAGGATAAAGACTCTATCATCCACGGTTAAGCTAGATATCTTCTTGACCGATGTTCCAACATTAAAACCCCGCTCGAGTTTAATCGCCCCTCTAGATCCAACGTGTAATTCAACACCTTCAACCCCGCTCTTAGTATATCCGTGAAGAATTTTAATCCTCCAACCTACTGAAGGGTTCATGGATAGAAACTCGTCAACCCTATCGTCCCAGAGAACACAACTTATCTGTTTCGACCCATCATCTAATATAAGCCTTAAAAGCTTCCCCTCACCCTGTCCACGTTTAAACCTCTTAACTTCTCCTACATGCACTATGGATGCTTCTAACGATACGTCTTTAAGTCCAGATACTAGGTCTTCAAGTCTAACTTTCATACTACTGCCACCACCACTGTAATCGATTGCAACACCTAAATCCTGAGCAACTAAGTAAGCAGCCCCCTCATCCGTCAATAGGCCATGGTAGTTTTTCTTCTTCTCCTCTATCATGGCTTTAATCTCTTCAACGGTTAAGCTTGGCTTAGAAGCCAGTATACGATTTATTATATTCTCTAACCCACCCAAGATTTCAAACCAAGTTTTAGAAACCGTACCTATTAACCTTTTATAACTGAATTTATGCGACAGCTACGTTGAATAGTTCGCTATAATACATGCCGGGTAATCGAAGTTTTCAAACCCAATCTCCCCATTTAGTTTCAATGCTTAAAGGCTTATATCTTGCAAGACAATAGCTGTGGAAGCTTCGTTCAGGGAAATTTTATAAATGCTATTCACCTCATCTTGTTGCAAAGGAGCATACTATGGGATTTGACGTCACAAGGTATTACAAGCGTCTCTTTAAAATTCCAAGTCTTAGCGTAATCTTAGCTGAACATATTATCTTAGGCTTGATATTCGGCTTATATATTGGCGGTTTAAATTTCGAATACTGTTTAAAGGGGCTCATAACGTTTACGGCAACTTCGCTACTGGCGGACTCGGTTACACGGCTTCTATGTAGGTCTGAGCCTCTTCTAAACTTTAGGAGAATATCTGGTTTAACCCTCTTCTCAAATTTAGCGGTTTTAGTGTCAAGTTTAATTTTTACCCCGTTAAGATACCTAGGATTCTCCACGGATAGAATTTTGCTGATGGGCTTTCCTCCATCAATGGCTTTAAGGTTTATGGTCTTTAAAACTCTGGCTTTTAAAGAATCTTATAGCCTCCTGTCCGTAGTTCAACCTTTAACGTGTCTATTGACGTTGATTTACATTTATGATTTAACTGTGCACTCAACACTTCCAATAGCGTTGTTGGTAACACTTCTAACGGCTCACGTATACTTGAGCTTAGTAGGTAGGGAGGCTAAGTCTATAACTGGCTTCAACGGTCTAGCCCTCTTTAGGGCTTTTTTGGCTGATTGGATGGAAAACTTAGATGAACCGATTGAAAACGTCTTGGAAGAACTTGGAGTTGAGAGCGAACATTCAGTAGATATTCTCATATTCAAAACTTCAAACAGTAAGACTGCCATTGTAGTACCCTATATCCATCCAGGTCCGTTTAAGAATGTCGGCAGTAGTTCCCTACCATGGAGTATTCAGTCTTTTACTGAAAAGTTGTTTGAATGTGAAGCAGTAGCCGTCCCTCATGGTATATCGACGCACGTCTACAATCTTACTTCGAAAAAGTACGTTCCCAGAGTTTTAGAGGCGTTAAGCTCTCTAAAGCCTGAGTTTAACATATCAAAGTCATCTAAACCAGTTAGAGTTTCCAGCGGTTCCGCTCAGGCAATCTGCCAATCTTTCAATGGTGTAGCCTTCCTCGCGTTGACATTAGCTCCAAACCCTATGGAAGATATTCCTCTGAAGGTAAAAACCATACTTGAAGCCTATGGTAGGTCTCTAGGCTTTAAATCGGTTATTGTAGTAGACGCCCACAACAGCTTCTCATGGGATGTACACTCCATGGATGATGACGTTACGGAGGCTTTAATTGAAGCTGGTAAAATGGCTCTACACATGGTCTCTAAGGCTGAGCTTAGTAGGTTTAAACTAGGCTTTTCTAAAAGACACATATATGGATACGGTGTTAAAGACGGTATTGGACCTGGTGGTGTAGTCTTACATCTATTCGTGGTAGAGGATTCTCTATACGCATATGTGACCATTGATGGCAACAATATGGTTTCAGGACTTAGGGAGAAAATAGTTCAAAAATTGAAGGAGATTGGTGTTTCAGATGCCGAGGTTTTTACAACGGACACCCACATGGTTAACGCGATAATCCTTGATAGAGGATACAATCCAATTGGTGAAGCAGTAGATGAAAAATCCATTATACAGTCCGTCTTAGAAGCGTTTAAAGAAGCCTATAGTAGACTTGAGTGGGCCTCTGCATACCATGGAGAAGCAACTGTAAGCGGTTTAAAAGTTCTTGGGGATGGATTATCTAAACTTCTTGAATCGCTTGAGTCATCCGTTAAAAAGGCAAAAAGCCTTGCTTTTAACCTTATGATACCTCTCCTTATAGCATCTATGCTTATGATCGTTCTATGAGGCAAACACTGCGAGGTAATAGCCTTCTCATATCGCTCTAAAACCTATGTGTGCAATTATGACAGACACTATTAAAGCCGTAGCAATTATAACTACTATCTCAGGTCTGAGTTTTAATCCTTCCCCCTCTTCATCGAAAAATCTCAATAATCCCGCGGTCGTAGCGGGCATGGGCGATTCTTTCTTACGTTTTTTACTCATACATTCTCTTATTCGCTGAATAGTTCGTAATAAGCTTTTCCATAGAATGGGACCGTGACGAAACTTTAATAGGGAAAAATATATAAGGGTGTTAACTTTTTACTCTTAAAGTCCTAAATGCATAAGGTTAGTAAACCCCACGCGTTCATAACGACACTTGAGGGTTTACAGAGACTGTTAGATCTTTTCGCAAAACGCGGCTTTACCGTTTACGGACCTGTTTTAAAGGGTAAAAGCTGGGTTTTCTCAGAAATCCACTCGATCTCAGAGGTTGACTTAAACTATACCCGTTCAATTCTACCGCCTAAAAAACTCCTCCTCCCACCTAAAAGCTCCATCTTCAGCTTTAAGCTTAACGGTGGCTTCGAAATACTTGAATCTTGCGATTTTAAGAACGTTGTCCTCTTTGGAGCGCATCCTTGCGATTTAAAGGCTATTGAAAAGCTGGATGGCTTCTTAAGCCTCTACCCGGAAGACGTATGCTATAAGGCTAGAAGACAAGGTTTATTCATAGTAGGTTTAACCTGTAATGTTGTCGATGAGCATTGTTTCTGCAGTTCACTAGGCATAGGTCCTGAAGCATCAACGGGATTCGACATACTGATAACTCAAATCGGTGAGAATTTTCTAGTTGAAAGCGGTAGCTTAAAAGGTTTAAACATTCTAAGAGAATTGAACTTCCCAGAGGCGAAATCTGAGCATTTAGAAGCTAAAATGAGACATATCGAGGATCTTAAAAGCCGCTTCACTAAGAAAGCTGACTTTAAAGGGCTGGATAAGATTGCAAAGAGTAAGCTGGATCATAAAGTTTGGCTTGAGACGGCTGAGAAATGCCTATCCTGTGGGAACTGCAGCATGGTCTGTCCAGTATGCTACTGTTTTGATGTATATGACTCGCTTGATCTAACGCTTAAGGAGGGGGTTAGAATCATGGAATTAGACTCATGCCAGCTCTTAGAATATGCGGAGGTAGCTCTCGGAGGCAACTTCAGGAGGGATAGGTATCAAAGATTACGTCACTGGATGCTCTGTAAGTTTGGAGCGGCTGGAGGTTCAACTTACACAAGCTGTGTTGGATGTGGTAGATGTCTAGTCTACTGCCCAGCTGGTATAGATTTAACGGAAGTTGCTAGAGTATTGAAAGGAGGCTGATTTACGTTGAATCCGTACATACCTAGGAAGGCGGTTATAAGGTCTATTCGAGATGAAACGCCGGATATAAAAACGTTTAGAATTGAATTCAAAGATGGGGGCTTCAGCTTTAAACCTGGGCAATTCGTTATGGTATCTGTTCTAGGGGTTGGGGAGTCAGCTATAAGCATATCCTCCCATCCTGAGGATGCGGATAAATTCATAGAACTATCCGTTAGAAAAGTGGGAAATGTTACTGGAAGCCTCTTCAAGCTTAAACCCGGCTCTACTGTTGGAATTAGAGGGCCGTTCGGCAACGGATGGCCCATAGATAAAGCCTTAGGTAAAGACCTCTTAATAGTAGGCGGTGGCTGCGGTCAAGGTGCTTTAAGACCGATAATTTTGGATGTTTTAAGACATAGAGATCGTTATGGTAGGGTTGAGCTTCTCTATGGAGCTAGGACGCCTCAAGATTTAATGTTTAAATACGAACATGAGTTATGGGCTAGTGTACCAGAAGGCTGTCTCATGCTAACTGTTGACGCCGTTCCACCGGGTGTAGAATGGAAGCATAACGTCGGAGTGGTAACCAAGCTTTTCGAGAAAACCGCAATCAAGCCTGAAAACGGCTTGGTTTTCATATGTGGACCTGAAATTATGATGCACTTTGCCGTTAAGGGCTTAATGTCCATGGGCTTTAAAGGCGACCAGATATACCTCTCTATGGAGAGGAGGATGAAGTGCGGTATAGGGAAGTGTGGGCATTGTCAGATAGGTGGTAAGTATGTCTGTAAAGATGGCCCAGTTTTCACGTATGGTGATTTGGCATTTGAACCGGATAAGATACTTTAGGAGGTGGAAGTTTGAAGCTTAAAATCGGTGTTTTTAAATTCACAAGCTGCTCAGGCTGTCAGATAGAGCTTCTAAGACTTAATGAAAGACTTCCTGAACTACTCAACCTCGTAACTGTTCAAAATTGGGCTATGGCTAGCTCTAACCTGCAACAGGGTCCATACGACATAGCTCTCGTAGAGGGCGGAATATCTACACCTGAAGCTATAGAGGAAGTTAAAATGATAAGGAAGAATTCTAAAATCCTCGTAGCACTTGGTGACTGTGCCGTTACTGGCGGTATTCCATCTATAAGAAACTGGATGAAGCAGCGTGAAGCTGAGAGCTTGGTTTACCCTAACCCTGAGTATGTACCATCTACGAGGATTTACGCCGTAGACGAGTATGTTAAGGTAGACGTATATCTCAAAGGTTGCCCACCCAGCCTTGACAACATGCTTGAAGTATTCAAAGCGGCAATTTTAGACGTTAGACCTAGGTTGAGGCAACATCCGGTCTGTATCGAGTGTAAGTTTTACGAGAACGAATGCCTCTTAACGACTTACAAGCAACCATGCATGGGTCCTGTCACGGCGGCTGGTTGCGGGGCCATCTGTCCACTTGTGGGAAGAGCATGTGAAGGTTGTTATGGACCCATGAGTAATCCAAATGTTAAAGCTATGGTTGAGAAGCTTAAGGAAATCGGGTTAAGCGATGACGATATTGTGAGGAAGTTCAGGAAGTATGCTGGTATGTCTGAGTATTATAGGGAGGTGGCTAAGCTTTGAAAAATATTAAAATCGACTACTTGACTAGGGTTGAGGGGAAGGGTGGGCTAGACTTAACGATTGAAGGTGGCGAGGTCAAAGACTTAAAGTTGAGAATATATGAAGAGCCTAGATTTTTCGAAGCGCTTCTCGTGGGTAGAAGGTTTGATGAGGCTGTTGAGTTAACCTCTAGGATATGCGGTATATGTTATGTAGCACATCAGATAACATCCGTCAGAGCTATTGAGAAGGTGCTCGGCGTGGAGGTAAATGAACGTATACGACTTTTAAGAAGGCTTATAGCTATTGGGGGGATCATAAGCAGCCATGCGTTACACGTATACCTACTGGCTCTCCCAGACTTTTTAAAACTACCTGATGCCTTCTCAATAAACCCAGAGCTTCTACTGAAAGCCTTAAAGCTTAAAGGGGTTGGAGATAGAATCGTGGAGATAATCGGCGGAAGAGCTGTACACCCCGTGACTATTGTGGTTGGAGGATTTACTTATGCTCCTCCAAAGGGGAAGCTTGAACCGTTAAAGGATGAGCTTAAAGAGGTGAAGAAGACAGCCGCTGAAACGGTTCAGCTTATCTCAACCGCTGACTTTCCAACTCTTAAAGTCGATTCTGAGAAGATCGCTTTATCCAATTCTGAAGAATACGCGATAAACGAGGGTAGGGTTAAGTCAAATAAGGGATTGGATATAACCGAGGATGAGTTTAGAAAGTTTATAAAAGAAGAGCAAGTGCCACACTCTACGGCTAAACACTCTAAAGTCGTAGGTAGAAGCTCATACATGGTCGGCCCTCTCTCTAGGCTATGTTTAAACTTCAACCAGTTAAGCGATGATGCTAAAAGCCTCGCTGAAATGGTAGACTTTAGACAACAGTCCGACAATCCGTTTGAAGCCAACATAGCGAGGCTTCTTGAAATAGTGAGTTTAGCTGATGAAGCAATCGAGCTGATAGATTCCTATGAAGAGGGTGAGGTTAGAGTGCCATTTAAGGTGAGGGGTGGAGAATCTGCTGCGATAACGGAAGCCCCAAGGGGGATGAACTACCACTGGTATAGGCTGGACAACAACGGGATCATTAGAGCTGCTGATATTTCACCTCCGACATGTCAAAACGCTAAGAGAATCGAAGACGATTTGAGAGTATATGTTCCAACAATAGCTGATATGTCTGAGGAAGAGATAGCCCATAGATGTTCAATGCTAATCAGAGCCTACGACCCATGCATAAGTTGCTCGGTCCACAGTTTGACCGTGAAGGTTAGAAAAATGTAGGCTTGAATGCGTAAAAGTATCCCTTTCTATTGCTCAAGTTTTAACTGTGATAAATGCGCTTCTTGAGTTCATGTAAGCTGTATAAGGATCATCCTCAATGCTATCAAGATGAATACTGCTGCCAGTATCTTTCTCAAAGCCTCCTCCTTCAGCCTCTTCGAAAGTCTAGGTCCAAGTTGGGAGCCGCATAAACCGCCAATAACAATAGGTATGGCGTAATTTGGTGTTACTATGTTACCGGCTTGGAAATGTAGAATCACAGCGGCAGTATTTGTTAACGCCATTCCAAAGACTGATGTGGCTGCGGCTTCTTTAACTGGCATACCCATTCCAAGGATCATTATTGTTTCATCCACAGTCCCTCCTCCAGCCCCAAGCATTCCAGCTACAACGCCGCTGGCGAAGCTTGCAAATAGGGCTAAACAAACCATTTTAACGGTTAATTTATCCATACTGGTTTTCTCCGTCATCGAACTCTCTTCTAAGTTTCTGGTTTTTCTAAATAGTTGTGTTGAAATTGCTAAGAGGAAAACGCCAAATAGGAAGGCTAACATCCTCGAACTTACAATGTTCGCTAGATAAACCCCGATCATGGCACCTGGTACGTCAAGCAAATCCAACAATACGCCTACCTTATAATTTATCCTCCCTTGTTTAGCATAGGCTAAAGTTGCGGAGGCTGTTGTAAAGCTCATCGCTAATAGGCTTGTAGAAACAGCTTTCTGAGTTTCAACACCAAAACCGAGGACAAGTAGAGGCACGAAAAATACTCCACCGCCTAAACCGACGATTGATGCTACTGTTGAAATGACAAGGCTTAAAAGAAGTAGAATCAATTCCAGCATGTTATCTCCCTATTGTATCAAAACCACCTTTTAATGTCAAAGGTCTTTCAAAGTTTATGATCTCCGAAGCTATAAGCTTTAACTCTCCACCAATATGCTTATCTCTAATTTCTAAGGCTTCATCTAAGCTCTTACATTATACAAACCACCTTTACCACTATACTGGCGTCAGCAGCTACGACTTGCATATTACTCACTCCAAACATCCGTATAATCTACTCGGCTTTCAGTCCTCCACATTTCTTCCTTATTTTTTCATTTAATGGACAGCCCTTGCCAAGTTCTTCCCCCAATCTTCTTGGAGAAGAAAGATTGCAAAAGGTTCTGCGGAAAGGGTTATATTTTAGCTGGTGGTGTTCTTTTACCCGATTCGCGTGGATTCTAAGGACAGAGTCTTAGCCGCTTTAAGAGGAGAACCGGTGGATAAAATACCCTTCACGATCTACGACATCCTCATGCCTAAGGGTGAGCTTTGGGAGACCCTTCGAAAGATGGGTTTAACCCCTATAACCAGTATCTCAGTATTCTATGAAAAGTTGTTGAATGTAAAAGTTAAACGGGTTATCGAGGGAGACTATGTGTACACGTTTTACGAGACACCCGTTGGTTCCGTCTACGCGAAGCATAAGATTAACCTTAAGCCTGGATCTGGGGATTCTTGGATTGTTGAGTATCCGATTAAAAAGCCTGACGACTATAAGGTGGTAAACTATATTTTTAGGAACACGGATATTACGCCACTTCGGGAAGAAGACGTTCTTAGACAGGTTGAACGGTTTAAAGATGACCGTGTTTTTTGGACTTGGGTGGATAGGACACCGATGCAGAAGATACTTATAGAGCTTGCAGGATATAGGAGGCTTGCAATAGACTTACATAGAAACCGGGAGCTTTTAGATGAGCTTTACGATACTCTCATCGGTAGGACTAAGGTTATTTGCGAAATTGCTTCAGAATCTCCCATAGAACTCATATGGTGTGGAGATAACGTAAGCGGTATAGTTTTAGGGCCTAGAATTTTCGAGAAGTATCATCTGCCAGTCTATAGATATATGTCTAAGTTGTTTGAAAAGAATGGTAAAACTCTCATAGTTCATATGGATGGAAAACTGAACTGTCTGAAACACCTCATACCCAACTCCGGTATCAAAGTTATGGAAGCCTTTACACCGCCACCCATGGGAGATCTCCCGCCGGGTGAGGCTAGAAAATTATGGGGTGAAGGTGTGAAGATATGGATAAACTTTCCGGAATCAATCCTCCTTAACGAGGAGAGCTACATTAAACAGTATACTTTAAACCTACTAAAGGAGATATCGTTTGAAAGAGGTTTTCTAATAGGCATAACTGAAGACATAGCGCCCGGCTATGAGGGTAGACTTAAAATAGTAGCTGAAATTTTAAACGTAGAGAGAATGTAGACTATTTTGAGAATCTGCTATTTTTTGAAGAGTTTTAATGCCTCCAACGTTCTATTAGTATACTCCTCCATTTTCACTTCCACGTTTCTGCTAAAACGGCTTTAATAGTTCTACAACTACATGTCGTTTCCAATATTCATCTTTCATATAGCTCTTCTCAAGTGGTAAAGAGATCTTTAGATGTGTTCCATGAACTTACCTTTAACTATCCATCGGGATTCAAAAGACAACTATTTTAAAAGCGCAGGAAATAATGGAGAAGTATGGGCTTAAGCCGAGGGATACTATACACTCAGCTACAGCCATCGAAAACAGGATAACTATTATTAAGCTATGATAAAGACTTCGACAGTGTTAGTGAACTGAGAAGAATTGAGCCATGAATTTAACAATGGTGAATAATTGAGAACTCTTCTATGTGCTAAAAATTAAGCTTCCCATTTAGGATATACTAGAAGCATTCATCTAAAGGTTAAACTTAGATAGACTAAGATTTTCCTTCAAACCATGCACGTTCGTGTTTATTTCTCACAAATAGTGGCTTACGTATGTTTTAACGCCGGGGGAGGGATTTGAACCCTCGTTCCCCGTATGGGGAACCGGATTTCACGTAGTTTTCAAGCCCTTTTTTACGATTACTAGTCATCTCGAGTCCGGCGCCTTTCCTGGCTAGGCTACCCCGGCATCTCCAAACTTCTAAGTAGAATTTTACATGTACTTTCTAAAAAACATTGACGTAGTTTTCTGATGAAATATCTTACCGACTTTTATGGTCCCCAGTAGTTTCTACTTTCTGTTTCGTCTCCACGTCTCCCTATTACCTCAACGTGGTAGTTGCAGTTGCTGTAGTGCGTATTACTGCTATATGTTATCGTATATCCTAGGTTGGATAGATCGTTTTTAAAGGTTGTCTCCTTAGCTAGAGCCGTTTGGGGTTTGGGAGAGCTTGGCCTAAGTATCTGAAACTCTACGATTTCAATAGTGCTTCTATCCACTTATACCAGATCGTTAGGAAGCCGTATTCATCTGAATCCTTCTTGTAGTCTTTTCCACTCACTCTGTATGTGATCCGCCATTCTTCAGGGCTCCATATGGATTTCCTCTCTATAACCTCCTCCTTAACACATCTACATACAAGTATCCTGTTCTGCCAAGAAACTCTGAGCGACAACTCAGGGCTTATAAGCCATAAATCCCGAGGTTTGATGCTGTTAATCGTCTCCTGTTCCAACCTGTCCTGTGCTTCAAAGGCATCCAGCACTAGTCTCTTATCCTCAGATCTTAGAGATTCTAAGAATTCTTCATAAAACATTATAGCGTCTTCTCTATTTTTAATTAAATTTATCTTCCTCTGGAAGCTCTTAAATTCTACTATATTATAGACTTTACACAATATTTCAGAAAGTCTTCTATCATAGTACTCTAAGTCGAGGATTTTACGCATATCCATCTTCGTTATGATGAGTCTGCCAAAGTATGGAGAAACTATAGATCTACGTGCATCATCAAGGGAAAATTGGAGGAAGAATTCACCCATTTCATCTCGCTTAAATTTAAACTATCTTTCCTTTGTATTTAAATTTAATAGAATTCTAATTTACGAAAACTTTCTAATTTTAAGATCTAAATTCTTTGCTCGACTTTCAGCGTCCAATGTTTAAAGCGTATCTGCCCGCCTCCCTCAGATTGAGCTTCTCAGCCAGTATGGAAGACTCTGGGTTGAATATCACGATTAACCCGTTCCAATTTTCCGTAAGGCTTCTAGTCTTACAGACTGGGCATACATCTAGCCTCTTACTAGGCACTATGAATACTCTCCCACAGTTTCTACAAGCCATTTCGCTCACTTTTCACCACCCTTCTGAAGTTTAGATATATCTTCTCTTATCCATTCAATTTTACCCAAGAATGGCTGTTTAGCCGTGACGCCTATCTTCCCCATACCCCCCTCCCTCGGAAGACTTATAGCCACTATCCTAACTCTGACAATATCTCCTTTTCTAAGAGACCTACCCGTTTGTTTACCTACTAGGCTCTCCCCCCGCTTATCATATGTTATGTAGTCGTCCATTAGCTGAGACTTATGAAGCAGTGCATCTACGGGCCCTATTCTAACAAAGGCGCCGAAGTCTTGAACATCCACAACATCACCCTCAACGATCTCCTGTAGGCTAGGTGAGAAGGTTAGAAGTGTGAAAGTAGCCTTATGGTATGTTGCGCCATCACCTGAAACTATCCTCCCAACAGGGTCGACGTTTACGTTTAAAACGTCTATGACATAGCCCAGCTCTTCACTTACTAAAGCTATGTATTTAGATTTAAGCTCCTCCTCAGCAACCTCTTTAAGAGGTTTACCAAACTTCTCAGGAGGTATCCGCACGACATCTTCAACCTCGATTAGCTTAAACATGGGAGAACATCATTTATATGATGACAAGTGTGATATAAAGATTGATTGAGTGGCAAATGGAAGTATTTTATGAGAATGAAAATTAGGATAAAGCATATATAGGTTCTCTATCGAAATTTAATTTCTGATGTCGAAGGAAGAAGTTCGTGTGGAAAAATTAAACTGGCCTTTACTGATAGTCTTGGCGATAATAGTAAACGTTCTCGCAAACTTAGCTCAAGGTGTTCTGGGGATGCAGGGCGGATATTTCGGATGCATATACAGTATGGGCATAGCTTCAATACCATTCACAATGCCTACGCTGGCATTAATCCTGCCCATGCTTGCATATTTAACTAAATTCGCTGGAAAGAGATTAACTCCGACGACGTTGGCTGCACTATACGTCATGGGCCTCGTCTCATCGCTATCTATAGGGAACTTCAACGATGCATACTACAGCTGGCCCGTAGGCTCCGTGAGTAGGGTCTGGAGGGCTATTCCAGCGGTTAGAGACGTTATGAAAACACTATGGTGGGTTCCACCGGAGGCCGCCGTTGTGCCCACGTGGGGTAGAGGGGGACCCGTAGACTGGGCTGCATGGTTCCCAGCAATGCTATACGTATGCCTGTTCCACTGGCTGATATTTCTGATGACGTCACCTATGATGATCATCCTCAGGCGTAGGTGGATTGAGGTCGAAAGGGTTCCATACCCATTCGCCATGGCAATCTGGGAGGGTATAAGAAACATACACGGCTTTCCAGAGGTTAAACATAGGAGGATGCCGTTCCTCATAGGGTTGATCGTAAGCTTCCTAATATACCTTCAAATAATGTTTACAAACCTGCTTCCATGGTGGCCTGACGTTATAGGATGGCGCTTGTTCGGGCCAAGCCCTAACGGTTGCGTGGACACTGTTTGCGCCGCCCCACTTAGACCTTTAGGTACGGCTTTGATAGGCTTCGCTAGAGTGAATGCGCAACCGATAAACTACGCGATAGCCTACCTCGTACCCCTCGACATACTGTTCACGATGTGGTTCTGCTGGGTATTCTTGATAATCCCATTGAGTCAAGTAGCCCTCTACTTCGGCTACTATACTGGCTGGGAGGGACTTTCCGGGGGCTGTAGGGAGGAGGGGTGGGTTGGGGCATCTGTTTCCCCAACCTGGGGTCCGCCGCTCTACTGGAACTGGATGTGCGTCACGGGAGGTATGCTTGCCATGGTTATAATGATGCTTTGGCATGCCAGAGACTACCTTAGGGAGGTTTTCGGAGCCGCCCTTGGAAGAGTGAAGCTTAAAGATGTCGAGGCTAAGGAGCCTATGAGCTACAGGTCGGCATTCATAATGCTCGTAGTGGGGTGTATAGCTTGGATAGCGTTTCTGGCTTCGCTTCAAATAGGGCCAGTCCTAGGAGCCATAGTGTTTATAATGGGCGGGATCATCTACCCGCTGGCTGAAGCATACGGCAGGGGTCTCACGGGAGCCGCCGTTGCTCAGGAGCGTAACCTTTGGCCGAGCTGGGTATACCACTTGGTACAACCAGGAGGTCGGCATCCAGGATACACCGCTGGACACTGCATGGGGATGATAATATTACATAGGGGTGTGAACACCGCCGGAGGAGGACTAAATACGTGGAGTACTGTAACTATGGACAGCTTCAGGTTGGCGGATCTATCAGGTGTACACCCGAGGACCGTTTACAGGCTGGTAGCTCTAACACTCCTAATAGCGTACCCAATAACCGTAGTCTTCAGGGTCTGGTGGCCCCACTACCTTGGAGCTAGGTTCCCGAACTGTCTATCTGGGTGGGAGTGTGAACACCTAGGTGAAGGCCCATGGAATCGCTATCCTCCAATAGCAGAGCTTGTGAGACCGATCACATTAGGGTTCATCATAGTTGTGCTACTGTCTCTACTGAGGGCTAGATTTATATGGTGGCCTCTACACCCAATGGGCTTCCTACTAAGCGGGTGTGCACGTGAAACGTGGACAGGCGCTTGGACAAACTTCCTAGGCGCCTGGATAGTTAAATTCTTAACGCTGAGAATCGGCGGTAGTAGGGCTTACGAAGAGTACGGCGTCCCAGCAGCCGCAGGAATAATAACAGGCTTCGTACTAGCAGCACTAATAGGAGTAATCGTAGGACTAATCAGATGGTTCATACCCTTCTAAACATCCCATTTTATTTTTCCTAGCATTTATTGGGGGTGTTATCTATTTCGATTGTTGTTCAGCCTAATACGGGTATGTGTGAAGGCTTCACGGATAGCAACGGTAATCGCAAGCGTAGGTCTATAGTTTTAGCCCCTATAAAGGTTAGGGTTGAGGGTGGAAGCTTCACGCTGACTTGGACATGCAACCTAGCTGAGAGCTGCCACAACAAGGAGTGCTTCTACGCTAAGAGTAAAAGCGAAAAGCCTAGCGTATAAGGGTTCTGAGAAA
>Ga0080004_1200881_pt1 | contig 188341 bp, 201 predicted proteins | sample WasSprMetagenome_FD_69207 | JGI IMG/M metagenome (GOLD analysis project Ga0080004, IMG submission 69207) | Sulfidic aquatic microbial communities from Washburn Spring, Yellowstone National Park, USA - WS (SPADES assembly) (version 2) | ecosystem: Environmental > Aquatic > Thermal springs > Hot...
CTTTCAGCTTTTTCCTTTACTATTAACCCTATATCCTTCGGCAATTTAACTGTAAATTCTCCAGCATCTAAAGCATATTCACCATTAAATTCTTTAAGGCTGCAGTTTATAAAGTTCATTGGTGGGCTTCCTATAAATCCTGCTACAAAAATGTTTTCTGGTTTATGATAAATATCGCTTGGTGAAGCTAATTGTTGAAGTATACCATTATTCATTAAGGCTATTCTATCAGCCATAGTCATTGCTTCAACTTGATCATGAGTAACATAAATTGTTGTTGTAGCTAATTCTTTTTGAAGCCTTTTCAATTCAGCCCTCATATAAACTCTAAGCTTCGCATCTAAATTGCTTAAAGGCTCATCAAAAAGAAAAACTTTAGGCTGCCTAACTATGGCTCTTCCAAGCGCAACCCTTTGAGCTTGACCACCGCTTAATTGCCTAGGTTTTCTATCAAGCAACTCTTCAATTTTTAATAAGGAAGCAACTTCCTTAACTCTTTTTTTAATTTCATCCTTAGGCATTTTCCTCATTTTAAGGGGAAAAGCAATATTATCAAAAACACTCATATGCGGATATAAAGCATAACTTTGGAAAACCATAGCTACATCTCTATCTTTAGGAGGTAAATCATTAACTAAAGTATCACCAATATAAATATTACCTGAATCAGGAGTTTCAAGACCAGCAATACATCTAAGCGTAGTAGTTTTACCGCATCCAGAAGGACCAAGAAAAACAATAAACTCCTTATCCTTAACCTCTAAAGTAAGATTATTAACAGCAACAACATTACCAAAACGCTTCACCAAATTCTCAACAAAAACCCTAGCCAAAAACTCTTCCCCACCCTAAAAATTCAATAAACATCTTACATATATTTTATTGATAATATAAAAACTTTATGCTTATGATAAGCTTGAAAAATATTTTTTAGCTAACTTTTAGGTTTGCATATTTTTTAATCTTGAAAATCTATAGAGGCTTGTAAAGAAAAGAAATATTTCATATCAGAATTAATTATAGTTAAGGAAATTGTGAAGGAAATATTAAAAACAATAGAGTTATTAAAAACAATTGTTATAATGGGTCAATGCCATAGCGGTTGTCATTTCGCATTTCAAGCTATAGGAGGAATAGATAAAATATTGATAGATTTTAATAAGGTGATAGTATGCCTGAGTTGTTTAAAGCTAAAGTAAGAAAAGTTGATTCTTCATTAGGAATTCTGATTCCAAAAGAAGTAATTGAGAAACAAAAAATAAAAGAAGGCGAAGAGGTGGAAGTTGAACTATTAAAACAAAGGAAGCTAGAAGAAGTTTTGAGATTGATTGGCACCGCTAAAGATACGAAACCATTTGAAAGGGATAGAATCGATAGAGTGGACAGATGGTAATGTTACTTGATACATCAGTTTGGATTGAATTCTTTCAAGGTACAGAGAAAAGTAAAAAGGTTGAAGATATACTAAAAACTGAAGAAAATTTTACTAGCATAGTTACTCTTGCTGAAGTTGTAAACTGATGTTTTAAAAACAACATTCAAAACAAAATAAAGGATTATATTGAAGGGATTAAAAATGGTTCAACAATTTTTTGGGGCTTAATGAACCAATAGTTATTTTAGCCGGAAAAATAAATTATGAAAGAAAAAGAATAGAAAAGAACTGGGGTATGATGGATTCCATAATTCTAGCTACTGCACAAATTTATAATCTAAAAGTTTTAACTAAAGATTCTTTAGTTTAAGGATTTGCCTAACGTTGAGATTTTATAATAAAATCTAACTTTTGTTGAACTATCCGAAAATTATCTAAAATCCTATTTAGGTAAAGTTTTTCATATTTGACTTGCCATAATCAACAGTTTCAAAATAGATGCTGTTGGTAAAAGTATAAAGAGGGAGTATTTTCTATCAGAATTAATTATGGCTAGGGAAAGGAGATATTAAAACAATAGAGCCTTATTGCAAGGGGATTGAACAAAAAACAATCGCAACAATTGTGTTTGCTACTGTTAAAACAAGGATCAAGGCTCTACTATTATGACCACAAATTAACATTAGAAATTTATGTGAAGATTGTTTCTCTTCACATGACGTTTATACATGAGCCTCAAGAAATTGGGTAGACCCATATTTCCCACACATCAATCCCTTTTGATGCAGCTTGAACGCTAAAGGCTTGAGAAACTTGATAGGTTTGACGGATTAACGATTCTGACAGATAGTTTCACTAGAAAGGAAGTTGAAAATGAAAATTTTGAACAAAAAATGTTAACAAACTCTTTTATAGTGAAGAGAAATTAATTCAAACTAATTAAGAAGATGATGAGAAATATCCCTTATAACATAGTTATACTCTTTCTCTCTTCTAATAGAAAAGAAACCGCTTTAAATGAAAGAGAAAGTTTTACTTTCTTTTGCGCATGCAGAAAAAAGGTGCAACAATTCAAGATATTGTTAGAAAATACAGGAGTTAAATTCAGTGCAGCTTGTAGGTTCAGGCGTAAATCAAGCATAGATAGATTAAAAGCTTAAATTGCTATAAGCAGCTAACTGCGGTTCCATATTAAATTCTATGACACATTTGTTTTTGGAAGGGGGAGGGGGTCCCCCTCCACATTAAAACCTTATTAATTTTTGATTTTCTTTGATTTTTTAAGGCTTTCTACGCATAAATTTTTGATTTTTTTGATTTCTCCAGAAAAATCAAACATGGAGTTAAGCAAGATATAGCTAAAAGTGGAAAAAGACTGGGCATAAATAGGCTTAAAATCAAAAGCTTATTGAAATTGTTAAGAATAGCTCATAAGCCTTAAAGGCGCTTCGCATATTTTCAATCATAGTAGGCGGTTAAAACACCTTTATGTCCCATTAAAAATTGTAGATATGGATGGCTAATTTTACCTTAAATTTATTTTTAACAATTAAAAAGTGGGGTACTTCGCGAATAGTAAGTAGGGGTCTTTTAAATCATAGTCTTTGCAAGGTTTTATGCTTCGATTATTTGTATCCCTTCTTCTTCAGCCGCTTGATAAGCATCCTCATAAATCCTAAAGGCTATTATAAGCTTAATGCCTTTTCCCCACATCTTCTCTGCTTCAGCTGCTATTCTGGCGAAGTCCTTTACTTCTCTAGCCTTAATCGCTGACTTTGCCTCTGCATACACGTTTATTTGCATTCCCTCCTTATTCATGGCTTTTCCATAGAAATTCACCTCAACCTCCCGATCATTTATCTTTACCTTTATCGGCGCTATTCTATCGACTGCTAGACCTTTTTCCTTCAACCATTTCCTCAAAGCCTCCCTAGCCATAGACTCTGACATAGCTCCTACTGAGCTTGAAAGGCCGCCTAGCTCACTTCTAGTGCTAGTCAGCTCCCTTCTTATCTCAGCAATGTCCCGTCTTGTTTCTGCCATAGCCTCCATAAACCTCGCCTGTCCTTCAACAAGCTTAGCTACAGTATTCTCTAATCTTGCATATCCTTCAATAAGCCTGCTCACCGTCTTTTCTAAGCTTAAGATAGCTGTTTTAATGTCTTCTAAGCCTAGCATGCCGATTATGGCATAGCGAAATTCCTCATCCTCCTTAAGAAGCTTGAAAATCCTTGATTTAAGGTTTGTCTCCATCCTTCACTCGCCATTTTCAACTTGCTCCTATATTTTATAAGTTAAAAAGGGCTTTATATACTTCCTTAACTAGGTTTTCTTTAAAAATTCATCTTTAAACCAGCGCAAAGCTATTCCTGCATTATAGAACTCCAAAGCAATTAAAGTAAACTTAATACAGTATAGTTTTAAATTACTCTTTTTCATTAATTTTAATTAACTGTAGGAGATATTGAAGTTAAAATGGTTTCTAGAGTTAATGATTGGTTGAAGCAAGCTTTAAAGGATTTAGAGCATGCTAAAAAATCTTTAGAATTTAATGATTATGAATGGGCTTGCTTTGCTGCTCAGCAAGCTGCTGAAAAAGCTGTTGAGGCTTTATATCAAAAGTTAACTATTGAAGTTTGGGGGGTATTCAATATCTCATATGCTTGCTTCTCTTCCCAATAAGTATAAACCTTCTGAAGAATTAATAGATAAAGCTAAAGAGCTTGATAGACATTATATTCCAACAAGATATCCAAATTTTCATCCTGAAGGTGCACCCCTAGATTATTATACTAAAGAAGATGCAAAAAGAGCTGTTAAATATGCAGAGGAAATCATGGAATACTGCAAAAGTAAAATTCTTTAAGCTAAACTATAAAGAAGTTATGAAAAAGCTTAAGGAATATAGTGAAAAAGCTGTAGCTAAAGGTGTTAAAGCTGTGATTTTAGTAGGATCCCTCGCTAAAGGAGATTACACAGCTTTTTCAGATGCAGATATACTTATAATATTTGATGAAGCATCTAAAAACCCCATAGATAGAATAAAAGAATTTATAGATCCAAGCTTGCCAATAGAAATTGAACCTAGAGTATACACTACAAACGAGCTTTTAAAAATGGCTAAAGAAAAAAGAAAAATAATTAAAGAAATAATAGAATATGGTAAATTGCTTGCAGGAGATAAAAAAATTATAAAAACCATTAAAAAAGCTTCAGAAAATAAAATACCATAAATTTAAAACTTGTTTTTCTCTTTTCTATAAGGAAACCTTTAAAAAATTTTTAAGCCTCTTTAAGGAAAGATTTAATCTTTCTTCAAAGCTTTTATATTTAAAAAATATTAATTCAAGAAAGCTACCATTAAAATCTTTTTAATAAAATGAGGCGTTAAATTATGAGTAAGGATATTGGAATTACAGTTAAAAAATTTGAGAATTTTTCAGAATGGTATACGCAGGTTGTTATTAAAACTGAGCTTGCAGATTATGCGCCATTAAAAGGTTTTATGGTTCTTAGACCTTATGGATATGCAATTTGGGAGAAAATAAGTTCTTTTGTTGATCGTGAATTAAAAAAGCTAGGTCATAAAAATGCTTATTTTCCAGCTTTAATTCCTGAAAGCTTTCTTAAAAAGGAAGCTGAGCATTTTAAAGGTTTTTCTCCAGAAGTTTTTTGGGTTACTCATGCTGGAGATGATGCTTTAACTGAGCGTTTAGCAATTAGACCCACATCTGAAACTATTGCTTATGCATTATATGCTAAATGGATTAAAAGTTGGAGAGACCTTCCTTTATTGTTAAACTTTTGGAATTCAGTTTTAAGAGCTGAAATTAAATCTACAAAGCCTTTTTTGCGAACTAGTGAATTTTTATGGCAGGAAGGGCATACTGTTCATGCAACTAAAGAGGAAGCTGATAAAGAAGTTATGGTTATTTTAAATCTTTATAAAAGATTGATTGAGGATTATTTGGCCATTCCAACTTTAGCAGGTTATAAATCTAATAAGGAAAAGTTTGTTGGAGCGCTTTATACAGCTACTTTAGAAAGTCTTATGCCTGATGGAAAAGCTCTTCAAATGGCTACATCGCATAATTTAGGTCAAAACTTTTCTAAAGCTTTTGAAATTAAATATGTTGGTAAGGATGAACAGGAGCATTATGCTTGGAATGCTTGCTGGGGAATATCATGGCGTTTAATAGGTGCCTTAATAATGGTTCATGGAGATGATAAGGGTTTAGTTTTACCGCCTAAAATAGCGCCTATTCAAATAGTTATTGTTCCAATATTTTATTCTGAAGAAGATAAAGTGAAAGTTTTAGCTAAAGCTAAAAATGTTTTTTCTAAGCTTAAAAAAGCTAAGTTAAGCGTTGAATTAGATGATAGACCGCAATATACGCCTGGATGGAAATTTAATGAATGGGAAATGCGTGGTATTCCATTAAGAATAGAAATAGGTCCAAGAGATGTTCAAAACAATCAAGTTGTAGCTGCTAGAAGAGATTCAGGTGAAAAAATTGTTATTAAGGATGAAGAATTAACAGTTGCTGTAAAAAACCTTCTTAAGGAAATTCAAAAAAACCTTTTTGAAAAAGCTAGGAAATTTCTTGAAGAGCATATAACAACCGTTAGAAGCTATGATGAATTCAAAAAGGTTTTAGAGGAAAAAGGAGGTTTTATTAAGGCTTGCTGGTGCTCAAGCGATTTTTGCGAAGAAAAAATAAAAGAAGAAACTGGTGCAACAATTAGGCTTATTCCTTTTGAAAAAGAGGAAGTTTTTTCTTCATGTATTTATTGCGGAAAAGAAGCTAATAAAGTAGCTTATTTCGCTAAATCTTATTAAAGCTTTTTTATTATTAAAAAAGAGCCTTTTATACAATAACTTTTTAAATGCGCATAAATAACTTTAAAGGTGAAGAGAGTGAGTTTTTATGCCTAAAAAAAGACGCTCAAGAGGTAGAAGTAAAGGCGGTAAAGGCAGATCAGATCTTGTTCAATGCAGTAACTGCGGTATGCTTGTTCCTAGAGATAAAGCTAAAAAATTAACTACTCAAGTATCTTTAGTGGATCCAGTTTTAGCTAAAGAATTAAAGGCTAAAGGAGCTTATATTGCAACTCAAAAAGTTGTTAAATACTATTGTGTTTCATGCGCAGTTCACTTTGGAGTTGTAAAGGTAAGAGCTAAAGAAGAACGAAAACAATTTTAAACCTTAAAAATGCTATCTAAAATAAAAGGTTTAATTGAATCCGCTTTAAGTTTCATAGCGGAGCTTCTTCATAAAGCTGGTTTTTCCCCTTCCTTTTTAAGCTTAATAGGTTTAATATTCGCTTTTTTTTCAGGCTTTATATATTATAAATCAAATTTTATTTTTGAAAGAATTTGCTTAGCTGCTTTATTATTGCTTATTTCAGGTTTTTTTGATGCAATAGATGGAGTTGTAGCTAGAAAATATGGTGAAGCATCAAGTTTTGGAGGATTGCTTGATTCAACTTTTGATAGATTAAGCGAAATAATAATTTATTTTGGGTTAATTTTAGGGGGTTTAACAAGCGTTGAAATTGGTTTAGCTGCTTTATCCTCTTCGCTAATGGTAAGTTATATTAGGGCTAGAGCTGAGGTTGAAGGGCTTAATCTTTCAGGCGTAGGTTTAGCTGAAAGACCTGAAAGATTAATAATTTTAGCTTTATTCTCATTTTTAAATAAGATTCAAATAGGTTTAATTATAATATTTTTTGCTTCATCATTAACAATAATTCAAAGATTTATTTATGCCTTTAAAAAATTGAAGGGTTGATAAATGGGGAAAATTAAAAAAGGTATTCAATGCAGCATTTTAAATTGTAATAAACCTGCTGTTAAATATGTTTCTAGAGAAAAATTAAGTGAAGCTAAGCTTGCTTCAACTTCAGAAGCTGGAAAAGCTTACCTTTGCGAAGAACATTACAAAATATTTAAAAAGAAAATTAAAAGCATAAAAAAACTTGAAAAATGGCGTTTCATGGGTTAAAAGCTGAAAAGAGGTTAATTAAATGCGAATGCTTTTAATTCATGCTGATGAATTTAGTTATGAAGTTAAAAGCAAAGCTATACCTGAACCTGAAGAACCGAAAAATTTAAAGGCTTCTGTTAAAAATGCGCTTGTAGCATTTTGTACAATTGAGAAAGATGATGAAAAAAACCCTGAAGTTATAGCTTTTAAAGCTGCTGAAAACATTATTGATGTTTTTAATAAGGTTAAAGCTGAAAACATAGTGGTTTATCCTTATGCTCATTTATCAAGCGATTTAGCTTCAAAAGAAGTAGCAATTCCAATTCTTGAAAAAATTGAAGAAAAAATTAAAGAGGAAGGTTTTAAAGTTTATAGAAGCCCATTTGGATGGTATAAAAGTTTTAATTTAAATTGTAAGGGGCACCCTCTTTCAGAGCTTTCCAGATCAATTACAATTGAAAAGGAAGAAGTAGCAACTGAAATTAAAACTGAATATGCAATAATGGATTTAGAAGGTAACCTTCATAATCCATTAGAATACAATTATAAACCTGAAGAAATTGATTTTAAAGCTTTAGTTGAAAAAGAAGCTTTAAAAAAAGAGTTGGCTGGTGGCAAGCCTAAATTTTTAGATTATTGCAGTAAATTTGGTATAGAATGGGAGCCTTACTCTGATATAGGTCATATGCGTTATGGACCTGAAGGAACCTTAATTTTCGATTTAATAAGCGAATATGCATGGCAAATTGCTAACTCTCTTGAAATTCCAATTTTTAATGTTAAAGGAACAAATATGTTTAATGTAGCTGAACCACCTGTAAAAGAGCATGCTAAACTTTTTGGAGAAAAACTTTATGAAATTAAAGCTGATGGAAAAACTTTAATTTTAAGATATGCCGCTTGCCATCAGCAATTTGCTATGGTTAAAGATTGGATTATAAGCCATAAACAAATGCCTTTTGGAACATTTGAAGTAGCTGATAGTTATAGATTAGAGAAAAGTGGTGAATTATTGCTTTGCTTTAGAGTTAGAAAACTTCACATGCCTGATTTACATATTTACTGTAAAGATTTAGAAAATGCTAAAGAAATTTCATTAAAAATTCATAAAAAAATTTATGAAGAAATAAGAAAAATTGGAAGAGAATATGTTTCAATATATAATATTACAAAAAAATTTTTTGAAGAAAACAAAAGTTTTCTTTTAAAGCTTTTAAGCATAGAAAAAAAACCTGTATTAATAAATTTTGTTCCTGAAGGAAGATTTTACTGGGTTATAAATGTTGAATATACAATTATTGATGAATTAAATAGACCTAGAGAAATCGCAACCTTTCAAATAGATATTGGAAATGCAAAAAGATTTGGTATTTATTATATAGATGAAAAGGGCGAAAAAATTTACCCGCCTATAATTCATACAGCTTTAATTGGAACAGTGGAAAGATATCTTTTTGCTTTATTAGATTCAGCTTCAAAAAAAGAAGCTAAAGGTTTAAAACCTTCTTTACCTTTATGGCTTAGTCCAATTCAAGTTCGAATAATTCCAATTAATCAATCATATTTATCTAATGCTTTAGCTTTAGCTGAAAAATTAAAGTCAGCTTTAATTAGAGTAGATATAGATGATAGAGAAGATACCGTTTCTAAAAAAGTGCTTTTAGCAGAAAAAGAATGGATCCCCTATATTTTAGTGATTGGTGAAAAAGAAGTTAAAACTGGAAAATTAACTGTTAGAATTAGAGAAGAAGAAAAACAAAAAACCATGCTTATTGAAGATTTAATTAATGAAATTAAAAGCAAAACTGAAGGTTACCCATTTAAACCATCAACTTTACCTATGCTTTTAAGCAAAAAACCAATCTATAAAATGTTTAAATAAAAATAAATTTAAATGGAAACCTTTAAATTCTTATAATGCAACGAAAATAGTAAGGTTTTTTGGAGGCTGTAACATTTATGAGTAAAGATCAAATTTATGGAGGTTTAATATTTGCTGCTGCTTTAATAGTTGCTATAGGCTATATAGCTGCTTTTTTTGCGCCTTACCTTCATTTACCTCCTTGGTGGAGAGAATGGGCTATTGCTTTACCAATCTTTATAATTGTTTTAGCTGTTTTAGGGATACTCATGTGGATTGGCTGGGTTATGTTTACTACACCTCCCCCTCAACCTATAGAGGTTGAAGAAGAAAAAGAAGAGAAAAGTGAAGAAAGCAAGGAGGAAACATAAAATGAGCAATGAAAAAGTTCCAACTGGAATTCGCGGTTTAGATGAAATGCTTGGTGGAGGCCTTCCTAAAGGAAGAGTAATACTTGTAATGGGTGGTCCAGGAACAGGAAAAACAATTTTTTCAACTCAATTTTTAGTTAATGGAATTGAAAAGTATAATGAAAATGGAGTTTTCGTAAGTTTAGATGAAAGCAAAATCCATTACTATTCTGAAATGAGTAAATTTGGTTGGAATCTAGCTAAATATGAAGCTGAAAAAAAATTTGCTTTTGTAGATGCTTCTCCAATAAGGCATCTTCCAGGAGAAATTAAAGTTGGTAAATTAACTATTGGACGCAGAGAATTCTCTATGTTAAGTTTGCTTGAAGCTATAAAAGCTGGAGCTCAAAGCGTTAAAGCGCAAAGAATAGTTGTTGATCCTATAGCCTCCTTAATTTTTCAATTTCCAGATCCGGTAGAACGAAGAACAGCTATATTAGATTTAATTGAAGCTTTAGTATCTCTTGAAGCTACAACAATTCTTACAACTGAGCTTAGAGCTTATGGATTGGAAAGAGCTGTTCAATTAGAGGAATATTTAGCTCATGGTGTAATCATTATGCAAATTTTAAGGGTTGGAAGAGCTTATGTTAGAGCTTTACAAATAGAAAAAATGAGAGAAGCTGAAATTGATGTTCAACCCCATCCATATAAAATAACTTCATCAGGTATAGAAGTTTTCCCTGAAGAAACAGTTTTTTAAGTTTTAACTATTTTTTCATATTCTTTAACATCTATTGCACCTAATTCTAAAAGTTTTTTAGCAATATCAGAAATCTTCATAAAACATTTTAAATTAACATTTTCCTCAATAAGTTTTTCTTTAGCTCCCTCTTCTCTATCAATTAAAACTATAGCATCTGTAACAATTCCGCCTTCAGCTCTAACCGCATTTATAGCATTAAGCATGCTTTTACCTGTTGTAACTAAATCATCAACAATTAAAATTTTTTCTCCTGGATAAAGAATACCTTCAATTCTTCTTTCTCTTCCATGCGGTTTAACTTCCTTTCTTACATAAATAAGCGGTTTATTCAATTTAAAAGCTAATATTGAAGCAAATGGAAGACCAGCTGTTGGTATACCTGCAATTTTTTGAAAATTATTTATACCTATTGAATCAACAAGTTTTCTATAAAATTCTATGGTTTTTTTTAATGCTTCGGGAAAGCTTAAAATTAATCTTAAATCTATATAATAAGAGCTTATTTTTCCGCTTGTAAGCTTAAAAACACCAAATTTAATCGCGCCTGTTTTAAGCAAAATTTTACAAAAATCCAATTCATCCTGCATTATTTTTCAACTCTAAAATAGCATAGGAAGCATAGGGTACTATTAAAATATTTTCTTCCTTTTTAAGGTTTAATTTAGCGCTTTTTAAAGCTGAATTTAATGTTTCATAAGGTTTAACACCTAAAATTTCTCGAGCATAATAATTTGGTAAAGATGAAATTAAATATATTTTAGTTTTCTCCAAAATTTCAAACATAACTTTTTGAATTAAACGATTAAAAGCAGCTTCTATATTTTCTTCATTTTCTTCTTTTCTTAACTTTTTAAATTTAGGGTTAAATCCTAATCCATTTTTGCATTCAGCTAAATAAATTATAATGCCTTCTTCTTTACTAATATGGCTTAAATTTTTTAATCCAGATAATGCTCTTAAAAAATTTAAATCAAGAAAGCTTCCTCCAGCGCTTCCAATAATTAATCCTGCTTTATTTTCAACTTTAACCCTTAAATTTTCAATAAACTCTTTTTCTTTGTTTAAAACTTCATTTAAGCTTCCTAAAATAAACTCAGTGGTTTCACCTTTTGCATTAGGAATCAATGTTAAATCTAAATCTATTAAAAAAAAGTTTTTAATTTCTTCAATTAACTTTTCATAAGAAAATTTGTTTAATTCTATAAGCTTTAATATTTCAATTATTGTTTCTTCTTTGGTTAAACCAAAAATTGCTTGAAGAAAAGGATTAAGAAAATTAAATAAAAAGTTTGGATAAGTTTCTCCAATGAGTATTTTTGCATCAGCTTCTGCAACAATTCTGTTTAAAAAAAATTTTATTCCTAAATTTGTTTCTTCAATAAAAGAAAAGTTTTGATTCTCCTCTTTTTTTATTTTAAGGAAAATTTCTTCAAAATTTGGAAGTTGAATAATATTTAAATTCTCTTTTTTTAAACCTTTTTTTAAAAGCTCCTCTTTAATAAGTAAAGTTAATTCATTTATAAAATTTGTTTGTATGCTTTCTTTAGGAGTAATTAAAGCAATTTTTTCAATTTTCTTTTCTGAAAACAATTTTTCAATATGGTTTCTTAATAAAATGTTAGCTTGAGCAGCAGCTTCCTTATTTTCTTTTAAATTTTTAGATAATAAAACTTTGCATAATTCTTCATTTTCAATTGCTATAGGTAATTCTGTATCGCCATATGGTAACCAAAATTCTCTCATAACTTATCACTTTTCTAAAGCAAAATTTTTGCTTAAAGTTAATTTTGTTTATGCAAAGCCCATTTTGGAGCTTTAACTTTTAAAATGCATTCTTCTGGAAGATAAGGTTTAATATCAATTATAGGTGAACCCTCAAAAGCATCTAATCCTTTAACAATTAAAATGCAATCTTCAATTTTTATAAGTTCAACTATGCATAATCCAATGGGGTTTGGTCTACTTGGGCTTCTAGAAGCAAAAACTCCAACTTGAGGTGCATTTCTATGCCTTTTAGGTATAACTTTTAAAATGCTTCTTTCATATTCATTATCTTTTAAATGAAACCAATAAAGAATGATAAGATGGGAAAATTCATTAATATTTTGAAGTCCATCGCAAAACTCTTGAAAAATTCTAATTTTAGAGAATTCATTAACGCTTTCTACAATTCCAATAAACTTTAATTCAGCTTTTTTATTTTCCATAAAAATATACCCTCAAATAATCACTATTATTTTTCTTTTAAAAATTTCTAGGTTTAAATATTAAAGAAAATCGTTTAATTTTATTTTAAAAAATTAAAAATAAGAAAAAATATTTAATTCTTCTGTTATTAAATTTTTAATATATCATTAAGCATGAATTGATGATTCTATAGTTAATGGATTGGAAAAAATTTTTTCCATAGAGTTTTTTATTAAATCTATTCCCAATATTTTTTCTGTAAGTTTTTGAGCTTCATCTTTATTCATTAAATTTGATTGAGCAATTAAAGCATCTATATTTTCAGGGATTACAATGGATTCTTGAGGAGTAACAATTGTAAATGATATTTTATTTTCATTTTTATGAAAAGTATTCATTAAAAGATAAACCATATATGTATCATATCTTTTTAATTCTAAATCTCTTGAAGCTTCAATTAATTGAGCTGTTGATTGAGCATTCTCTATTACGGCTACTCTTCTTTCTTTTTTAAATATCTCATATATTTCTTCTTTAGTTGGTGAATCATTGTTGAAATTAAAAGTTAAATAAGTTAAATGAGTTAATGTATGAGGAATTACAAATGCAGAAGTTGAAATTTGAATGTTCTCTATTACTGTTTTAACATCTTCAGCATGATGGCTTGGAGATGAACTCCATTTCACAGCATTTATTGGACCTGTTTTATCATCGCATGGATCTGCAGCTCGCCTTAATAAAACTGCTTCAACATTTTTTATTTGATAATTTTCCATTAATGGTTTTATTATTCTGCATAAAGCGGTTGTATTGCAGCTAACAACTCTAATATATTTTTTTTCTCGTGCTGCATCAAAATTGCATCGAGAATTAAAGCTTAATTCAGCAATTTCTTTTGGTTCTCCACCTTGAAAAATAGCTTTTTTATTGTTTAAAGCATAAATTTTCTTGTTTTCAATGCCTTTTCCAGCTGGTGAACAATCTATTATTACATCGCTAAGTTTAATCATTTCTTCTATTGAACCTTCAATTTTTATTCCCTTTTCTAAAAATTTTGTTATGGAATTTTTTGGTGCAAAAACTGGAAAGCCTTTTTCAATTGCTAATAATGCTTCATGATCCGGTGTATATTTTCCTATACCTATTAAATTTAAAAATGGATGTTTCGCTACAGCTTCAACAACTCTTTTTCCTATTGTGCCATAACCATTTATTGAAACATTAAGCTTCATAAGCTTCCCCTTTTTTCTTCTAAATATTTGAAAGATTATTCTCGCATTTACTGCATAAATAAATGTGAATATAATATTCATCTAAAGTTAATTTGCAATAGCAATGGGGGCAACAAATATTTTCATTCATTTTCTTTTGCTCCAATCCATATTTTAATTCAGTAAATGGTTAGTAATTATTTGAAGTAATATATTTAAAGCTTTCTATGTAATACTTTTTTTAACTTTAAAATCAAATAATATATTTCATAGCTTTAAGATAATATCAAGCAAAATAAAACTCTATTTAACCATAAGATTAATTTAATGCTTTTAAATTAAAATTAATAAAGAAAGCTTATGGAGGAAAAAATTTGGTTTATAAACTGGCAATTAATGGATTTGGACGTATAGGAAGATGCTTTTTTAGAGCTTCCTTAAATAATAAAGCATTTAAAGAAAAATTTTCTATAGTGGCTATTAATGATTTAACAGATGCGAAAACTCTTGCGCATTTATTAAAATATGATTCAATATTTAGAACTTTAAATTTTCCTGTTACAGTTAAGGAAAACATTATTAAAGTTGGAAATATTGAATTTTTAGTTTTAAAAGAATCTAACCCTGAAAATTTACCTTGGAAATCCCTTGGAATAGATTATGTAATTGAATCAACAGGTTTATTTACAAGTCGTGAAGGAGCTGAAAAACATTTAAAAGCTGGAGCTAAAAAAGTTATAATTTCAGCTCCAGCAAAAAATCCTGATGCAACAATAGTATTAGGGGTAAATGAAGAAATTTATAATCCTAAAAAACATAAGATTATTTCAATGGCTTCTTGCACAACTGGAAGTTTAGCTCCAGTAGTTAAAGTTCTTAATGAAAAATTTGGTGTTGAAGCAGGCTTTATAACTACTTGTCATGCTTATACAAATGATCAAAGGCTTTTAGATTTACCTCATAAAGATTTAAGAAGAGCTAGAGCTGCAGCTCTTTCAATAATTCCAACCACAACTGGTGCAGCTAAAGCTATAGGTGAAGTTATTCCAGAGTTAAATGGAAAACTTGATGGATTAGCTTTAAGGGTTCCAGTTCCAAACGGTTCAATAACTGATATGGTTATTTTATTAAAAAAAGAGGTAACTAAAGAGGAAGTTAATAATGCTTTAAAGGAAGCTGCTCAAAACAAGCTTAAAGGCATAATAGAATATACTGAAGAACCAATAGTCTCAGTAGATATAATTGGAAATCCTCATTCAGCTATAATTGATGGATTAAGCACTAATGTTATAGGAGGTAAGGGAAGAATGGTGAAAATTTTAAGTTGGTATGATAATGAATGGGGTTTTTCAAACAGGCTTGTAGATTTATTAATATATATTGCTTCTAGAGATGAGGAAAACCTTGAATAAATTTTTAACTTTAGATGATTTAAATCTTAATGGAAAAACAGTATTTTTAAGAGTGGATATAAACTGTCCTTTAAATCCTGAAACTAAAAAAATAATTGATGATTTTAGAATTAAAGCTAGCGCTTTAACATTAAAAGAATTGATTGATAAAGGAGCTAAAACAATTGTTTTAGCTCATCAAGGAAGACCGGGAGATTGGGATTTCATTTCATTAAGAGAGCATGCTGAAAAATTTAAGGAGCTTGGATTTAAAATTGAATTTATAGATGAAGTTTATGGAAGCAAAGTTTTAAATGCTATTAAAAACCTTAAGCGTAGCGAAGCTATTTTATTAGAAAATGTACGTTTTAACCCTGAAGAAATGCTTGAAAAAAATGCTGAAGAACATTCTAAAAGCAATTTTATTCAATTTTTAGCTCCTTTAGGGGATTTTTTTGTTAATGATGCTTTTTCAGCTGCGCATAGATCACAATGCTCTTTAATAGGTTTCACACCAATAATGCCTTCAGCTGCAGGTAGATTAATGGAAGCTGAAATAAAAAATTTAAGCAAACTATTTTATGCTGAAAAACCTTCAATAGCTGTTTTAGGTGGAGCAAAATTTTCAAGCTCTATAAAAATTGTTAAAGCATTATTAAACAAGGGCTTTAATAAAATTCTTTTAGCAGGTTTATCTGGTCAAGCATTTTTAAAAGCTTTAGGGTTTAAACTTGGAGTTGTTAATGAAGCTAAACTTGAAAAGGAAGCTTCAATAAAATTTTATGATGAAGCTAAAAAGCTTCTTGAAGTTTATTCAGATAAAATTTTGCTTCCTGAAGATTTTGCTATAGAAAAAAATGGTGAAAGAATAGAAATTTCAAAAAATGAATTGCCAAGTAACTATCCAATTTATGATATTGGAGATGAAACAATAAGCAAATTTAAAAATGTTTTAATTGAAGCTAAAACTGTTTTTTTAAGTGGACCCGCAGGAGCCTTTGAAAAACCTAAATTTCGTAAAGGAACTGAAGAATTGCTTACTACTATAGCTAATTCTAAAGCCTTTAGCGTTATTGGAGGCGGTCACACTATAGCAGCTCTTCAAAAATTAAATTTGCTTACTAAAGTTTCTCATGCAAGCGTTGGTGGAGGAGCTCTTGAAGCTTTTATAGCTGGAGAACCAATGCCTGTTATTGAAGCTTTAAAAAACTCAGCTAAAAAATTTCATGAGAAAAATAGGGGAAGCTTATGAAAAAACGTTTCTGCATGACTTTAGATGAAGAATTAATGAATAAGCTTTGGCGCTATATAGATGGGGTTAAATTAAAAAATAGATCTCAAGCTGTAGAATTTTTTATTAAGCTTGGAATTCAAAATTATCGAATTGAAAGAAATGCTTTAATTTTATGCGGTGGCTTAGGAGTAAAGCTTAGACCTTTAACTTTTATAACGCCTAAACCAATGCTTCCAATAGGTTATCAACCGCTTCTTCAATATCAAATTCAATATCTTAAAAAATATGAATTTGATAGAATAGTTTTAGCTGTAGGTTATCTTCAAGAGCAAATCATTAAGTATTTTTCTAATGGACAAAGATTTGATGTAAAAATTTTATATAGTTTTGAAAAAGATCCTTTAGATACTGGTGGAGCCGTTAAAAATGCTGAAGAATTAATTAATGGACATTTCATAACTTTAAATGGAGATGTAATTTTTGATAAACTTGATTTAGATAAGCTTTTAGCTTATCATAAAGAAAAGGGAGGCGTAGCTACATTAACCTTAATTAAGCATAAAGAAGCTTCAAGATATGGGCTTGTTGAAATTAATGAAAATGGGCAAATAACAAAATTTATTGAGAAACCTTCTGAAGCTAAAGCTGGTTTAATAAACGCTGGAATATATGCTTTTTCTCAAGAAATATTCAATTACATAAGTAAAGGAAAAAAAGTTTCTTTGGAAAAAGATGTTTTCCCAAAGTTAGCTGAAGAAGGAAAGCTTTACGGCTTTATTTATGATGGATATTGGCGGGATGTTGGAGTTCCAGAAGATTATATAGAAGTTCTTAAAGATATTTTATCAGGGAAACTAAAGCTTTTCTAAAGTTTTATTGTTAACTCTTCCTTTAAGCTTCTTAAAACAACTGCTGTTTCTGTAGCTGTAACCCCTTCTATGGAACCTATCTTATCTATTAATGAAGCAAGCTCTTCAGTATCTTTAACTCTAACCTTTAATATAGCATAGTAGCTTCCAGTAACATCATGCACTTCATATACATTTTCTATTCTTTTAATTTTATTTATAGCTTTTGTAAATGCTCTTTGATCAGCTTTAATTAATACAAAGGCTGTTGTGCTTTTCCCAACTTGCTTAGGATCAATAATTGCTTTAAATCCTTTTATAACACCCTTATTTAATAATCTTTTAACTCTAACATGAATTGTTGCTTCGCTTACATTGGCTTTTTCAGCTATTTCCTTAAATGAAATTCTAGCGTTTTCCTGAAGCATATTTAAAATAATTTTATCAATTTCATCAAGATTAATCAATTTAACTCATCCATAATTGCTTTTAAAAATTTAATTTAAATTAAGCAAAATTTTATAAGATTCTCTTTTAAATTTATTTTGTTGCAAAATCTAAAAATTTACTAAATAAAAGTGGTTTAAAGTGATTGAAAAAATAGTTTTAGGATACTCCGGTGGATTAGACACTTCAGTAGCCTTAAAATGGCTTCAAGAAAAATATAATGCTAAAGTAATAACTGTTACAGTTGATGTTGGTCAAGGAAAAGACTTCTCAATTATAGAGGAAAAAGCTAAAAAAGTTGGAGCTTATAAGCATTATCATATAGATGCAAAAGAAGAGTTTATTAAAAATTATGTTTTTCCAGCTATAAAAGCTAATGCGCTTTATGAAGGTAAATATCCTCTATCTACTGCTTTATCCAGACCATTAATAGCTTCTAAACTTGTTGAGGTTGCTGAAAAAGAGGGTGCTGAAGCTATTGCACATGGATGCACTGGAAAAGGAAATGATCAAGTAAGATTTGAAGTTACAATAAAAGCTTTAGCTCCAAATCTTAAAATTATCGCTCCTATAAGAGATTGGGGAATCTCCAGAATTGAAGAAATAGAATATGCTAAGAAAAAGGATATTCCTATACCTGTTGATGTTGATAAACCCTATAGCATTGATGAAAATCTTTGGGGAAGATCAATTGAATGCGGTGTTTTAGAAGATCCTTATGTTGAACCTCCTGAAAACGCTTTTGAATGGACTAAACCTCTTGAAGAAACACCAAACACACCTGAAATTATTTCAATAGAATTTGAAAAAGGTATTCCAATAAAAATTAATGAAGAAAAACTTAATCCAGTTGAATTAATTGAAAAATTAAATTTTATATGTGGTAAACATGGTATTGGAAGAATAGATCATATTGAAGATCGAGTTGTTGGAATAAAAAGTAGAGAGCTTTATGAATGTCCAGCAGCTACAGCTTTAATTGAAGCTCATAAAGATTTAGAAAAATTAACTTTAACAAGGCATGAATTATCCTTTAAAATGCTTGTGGATTCTCAATGGAGTTTTTTAGTTTATGCTGGGCTTTGGGTTGATCCATTAAGAGAAGCCTTAGATGCTTTTATAAATGAAACTCAAAAAAAAGTTTCTGGAATAGTTAAGTTAAAACTTTATAAAGGTTCTTTACAGGTTATAGGTCGAAAATCGCCTTTTTCACTTTACAATATGAATTTAGCAACATATAGTGTTGAAAGCACTTTTAACCAAAAATGGTCTGAAGGATTTATTGAAATTTGGAGTTTACCATCAAAACTTGCAGCTTTAAAAAAACCACTTCATAATGAATAGTGAATATCAATGATTTTAATACCTATTCGAACAAAATTAATTAAGGAAGGAGATGATTTACCAAATATAATTCTTTCATCCTTAAGAAAAAATAAATTGAAATTAAAAAATAGGGATATTCTTCTTATAGCTAGCAAAGTAGTTTCAGTTGTTGAAGGAAGAATAGTTAAATTAAAAGATGTTACTCCCAGCTTAAAAGCTAAAGAAATAGCTAAAGAAATTGATTTAGATGAAAGGCAAGTTGAATTAATTTTAAAGCATTCAGAAAAAATTTATAGTAAAGTTCATAAAGCTCTTTTAACCTTAAAAAATGGTTTTTTAATTGCGAATGCTGGAGTAGATAAATCTAATTGTAAACTTGATGAAGTTATTTTATGGCCTAAAAACCCTCAAGAATCAGCTGAAAAACTTCGTAAAGAAATATTTAAGCGAACAAAAAAACGTGTTGGAATAGTAATTGTTGATAGCCGAACTGCTCCTTTAAGATGGGGTACAATAGGATTAGCTTTAGGTTTTGCAGGTTTCCATCCAATTAAAGATTATAGATTTAAAAAAGATATTTTTGGAAATACACTTCAAATAACACTTCAAAATTTAGTTGATGATTTAGCTTGCGCAGCTCATCTTCTTATGGGTGAAGCTAGAGAAAAAACTCCTATAGTTTTAGCTAGGGATGTACCCGTAAAATTTAGTTCCAAAATAAATGTTAATTCAGTTTTTATTCCACCTGATAAATGTTTATACATGAAAGTTCTTGAGGAAAAGCAAATTTAATTTTTAATATAATCATTTATTAATTGCTGCAATTTTTCTAAAGCTTCATTAATTTTATTAATTCGAGTTGAAAGTTGAACTTTATATTCTTCAATTTTCTTTTTTATTTTTAAAATTTCTTTTTCAACTTCTTTAGGTGAAGGTGCACCTAAAGAACGTTTTTCTAAAAGCGCTTTTTTAAAATCAAAAATATTTTCTAATTCTTCTTGAGATACATTAATAGTTTTTCCCAAAATTTGATTTGATAGTTGCTCAATTAAATTAGGTGAAAGCTCATTCATTTTTTTATTTTCATAAAGCATTTTTTTAATTAATTCTCCAACAAGTTTATGGGCTTCCCTAAATGATAAACCCTTTTTTAAACTTAATTCTTCAGCTAATTCTGTGGCCATTAAATATCCTTCATCAATCATTTTCTCTATTCTAGTTTTATTTAAAGTTAAAGTTTTTATTATGCTTATGAAAATTTTAAGTGAAGCATTTACGGTTTTAAAGCATCTCCATAAAAGCTTTTTTGTTTCTTGTAAATCCCTATTGTATCCTGAAGGTAAACCTTTAAAAATTGTTAATAAACCTATTAAGGAACCGAAAACTTCTCCAGTTTTTCCCCTAATCAACTCTAGAATGCATGGATTCTTTTTTTGAGGCATAATGCTTGAGGATGAAGCATATTCATCAGCTAACTCAATAAAATTGAATTCTCTTGAAGACCATAAAATTAAATCTTCAACTATTCTAGTTAAATTTAACATTAATATTGATAAAGCTGCAATAGTTTCAACTTCAAAATCTCTAAAGCTTGAAGCATCTATAGAATTTTCTACTATTCCATCAAAACCTAAAAGTTCTGTTGTTCTAACTCTATTTATTGGAAATTTTGTTCCAGCAATAGCGCATGCTCCTAAAGGATTTAAATTTACCCTTTTATAGCATTCATTTAATCTTTCAAAATCTCTAGAGAAAACTTCAGCATAAGCCATTAAATAATGAGAAAAAAGACCAAGTTGAGCTTGTTGAAGATGCGTATAAAGAATTATAGGTGAATTCATTTCTTTTAAAGCTAAATTTATTAAAGCTTCAATAAGATTTAATAAATTATCTGAAACTTCATTTATTAAGGATCTAAGCTTCATTCTAATATCTAAAGCTACTTGATCATTTCTTGATCTGGCTGTATGAAGTTTTCCTCCAGCTTCAACTCCAATCCTTTCTATAACTTTGCTTTCTAAAAATTCATGAATATCTTCATAACCTTCCTGAAGTTTAATTTTTCCATCAATAAAATCTTTTTTAATTTCTTCTAAAGCTTCAAGAATTTTTTTTAATTCTTCTTTTTTTATTATTCCCTGTTCATAAAGCATTATATTATGCGCTTCTGTTCCAACTATATCTTCAATTAATATTTCTTCATCTTCTTTAAGAGATGAAATAAATTTTTCAGCTTCTTTATTTAATGGTTTATTTAATCTTGATCTATAAATTCCTTTCTTCAATTTTTTCATTCTCTCGTTAGCTAATTATAAGCTTCCAGCAATAAACGCTATTAAACCTATAAACATAAATAAAAGAATTTTATTTTTTATAGCTTTAGCTTTTTCGCTTGAATGGTTTTTCATTAAGCTTAAAGATAAATAAATAAATCCTATATCTGAAAAAGCAACTATTGGAATATAAATTAAAGAAATAAGATTTAAGATTGCTGGAAGAAAACTTAAAGCTACTGCCGATAGAAAAAATAAGGTTGCTATAATTGAAGTTTTATAAGAGCCTAAAGTTGCAGCTAAAGTTTTTATACCTTTAATTTTATCTCCTTTAACATCAGCTATTCCCTTAACAATTTCTCTACCAGTATTTGCTAAAAAAGCCATTAAAGCAAAAATCCAAAGCGTAAAATTCATATTGTTTACTGCATAACCTCCATAAATAAATGGTAAGGCTACGCAAATGCTAACAATAAAATTCCCTAGCAAACCTGTTTTTTTACCTTTACTATTATAGTAAACCATTAAAACCAATGAAATTAAAGCTATAATAAAACTTGATAAATTAAGCAATGCTGAAGATAAAATTCCTATTAAAACACAAATAAATGTACAAATTAATGCTTCCTTAGGTTTAATTAAGCCTGATGGAATAGGTCTTTTAGGTTCATTTATCAAATCCACTTCTAAATCATAATAATCATTAAATGCCATTGTACCAGCAGTCAAAAAGAAAGCTGTTAAAAAGCCTAGAATAAAAGGTTTTAAACTTAATGCTCCTTTTAAAGCTATTAACTCTCCAATTATTACGGCTAACCCCATCATTAAACAATTAATTGGTCTAATTAATTTTATTAATCCAACTATTTTTTTAATCATTTTTATGCATCCTTTTTTAATCAGCAAAACTTTTAAATTCTATATATTTATTTCTTAAAAATAAGCCATTTAAAATAGTTATTGAAAACCTTTTAAAGCTTGAAATTGCTGGTGAAAAAATGAAGGTTTATGATTCAATTGTTGTTGGCGCCGGTCCAGCTGGACTTTTAGCAGCTAGAAAACTTGCTGAAAATAATGTTGAAGTTTTACTGCTTGAAAAAGATTTTGAGCTTGGAAAAAAACCTTGTGCAGAAGCCATTTCAGAAAGAGGTTTAATTGATGCTGAAATACCTATTGAATCAAGCTTTATTGTTAATGAAATTTTTGGAGCCAAAGTTTATCCTCCTAATGAAGAAAGATTTGTTGAAATTTCAAGAAGCGGTGAACACTCTTGGAAAGGTTATATTATTGATAAACCTAAATTTTTAAAAAAGCTTTTGGATATTGCTGTCTCTAAAGGTGTTGAAGCAAAGCTTGGAAGCAAAGTTATAGATGTTAAAAGAGAAAACAAGTTTATGAAAGTTTTTGTTAAAAAAAATGAGAAAATCGAAAGTTTAACTGCTAAAATAGTTTTAGGTTGCGATGGTTACGCTTCATTAATAACTAAAAAATTTTTTAATTCAACAAAAATTGAATATATTTCCTGTTTTCAATATACTTTATCAAAATGCAATATTGAAGATGAGCATACATTAATGTTTTATTTAGGTTCATTAATAGCACCTTTAGGATATTTATGGATTTTTCCTAAAGGTAATGGTGTAGCTAACGTTGGTGTAGGCGTAAGAAAAGGTTCACCAAAATTTTACCTAGATAATTTTATTCAAAAACATTCAAGCATTTTTAAGGATTCTAAAATTTTAAGTTTTGGAGGTGCACCTGTAATTATTAGCGGGCAACTTCCAAAAATAACCGATGATAATTTAATGATTTGTGGTGAAGCTGCCGGTCAAGTTATTCCGTTTACTGGAGCTGGAATTCATACAAGCATTGTAGCTGGAAAAATTGCTGGTGCTGTAGCGGCTGAAGCTATTAAAAATAATGAATTAACTGAGAAAGCTTTAATAACCTATAAAAAAAGATTTGATGAAATTTTTGGAAAAAATATTGAAAAAAGCTTAAAGGCTATGAGGATTTTTGAAAAGCTTTCAGATGAAGATTTAAATAAGCTTGCTGAGATTTTATCTGGAGAAGACATTATTGATTTAGCGAATGGATTAAACATTGAAAAAGTTGCTAAAAAACTTTTTTCTCATCCAATTTTAGCTGTTAAAATAGCTAAAGCATTATTAACCTAATTAACCTAAAGTGAAGAGTGCCTTAACAATGATTGAAAACAGCAACCATTTTGAAGTAAAAAGAATTGCACCTTACTATAATGTTTTAAGAAGAATAGTTTTTCCATCATTAAAAAAAATTCTTTTTTTCAGCATAGTTTTCAATTTTTCAATTTCAATAATTCTTTTTAAAAATTTAATTAAAGGCTTTTTTTTGGCTTTAAGCTTTACTATAGCAAGTTTAATTGCTGATTGTTTCTCCAGCTTTATACTTTTAAAAAACGATTCATTAATGAATTTAAGGCGAAACATGGCTTCTTCCTTATTTAGTAATATTATTTGGTTAAGCTTTTTGTTTCTAGGTTTTATTTTTAAAGCAAGCATCCAAACAATGTTTTATTTAGGTTTTCCAATAATTTTAACAATTAGGTTTCTTACTTTCATTTCTTTATCTTCATCAAAACTTTTTAATAAGATTTTAGCTGCTTTTTTAGAACCATTTTTATGCTTTATTTTTTCATTTCAAATTTTAAATTTAAATTTATTAAAGGTTTTTTTAACATTTTTAATAGCTATACCATCATCTTTTAGTTATGCTTTTTTAACTTTAAAAAGCATTGAAGAAAGAGGCTTTAAAAAAATTGGTTTTTCAACCTTAGAGTTTTTTAGAAGCTTTTTAAAAAGTTGGTTTGATAATGAAAATTCTTTTCTTGAAGATTATCTAGATAAAATAGGTGTTTATAAAGAAATTAAAGTAACAACAATATCTTTTAGAAAAGAAAATGATAAAAAAATTAAGGGTGTAATGATTGTTTCAAACTTTCATCCAGGTCCAATCCTAGAAGTTGGCAGCAGCAATTTACCTTATTTAATTCAAAAAGAGCTTGAATCAAAATTAAATGTGACTGCTGCTGTTCCTCATGGAGTTTCAGGTCATGAAACAAACCTGGTTTCCTCTAAAGAAAACAAAAAAATTATTGATGCTATATTCAAACTTTTAAAAGAAAATAATAACTATTTTAATGGAGCCAGCAAATTTTTAAGAATAAATTATGGAAAAGCTAAATCTAGTTGTCAAGTATTTGGTGATTCATGCTTAGAAACTTTAACTCTTTCTCCTGAAAATATGGAAGATATCCCGTTAATGCTAAATTTTAAATTAAATGAATTTGGAAAAAAATATTTTAAAGATATTGCAGTTATAGATGCGCATAACTCTATAAATACCATAACAGAATTAGATAATTCTGAAATAGAACTTTTATTTAATGCAGGTATAAAAGCGCTTGAAGAAGCTTCTAAAGAACCTAAATTTCCATTTAAATTTGGTAAAGCTAAAGTTGAGTTTAAATATAGTTTAAAGCAAGGTTTAGGTTATGGTGGTGCAACAATATTTTTAATTAAGGTAAATAATCAATTATCCGCTTATATAACAATTGATGGAAATAACATGAAATCTGGTTTAAGAGAAAAAATTTTAACTAAATTAAAAGAAATTGGAATTGAAGATGGAGAAATAATGACTACTGACACTCATATTGTTAATGGTTTAGTTTCAACTAAATTGGGTTATCATCCTGTTGGAGATGCTCTTGATGAAAATGAATTTATAAAAGCAATTTTAAATGGTGTTAAAGAAGCTTTAAAAGATCTTGAAAATTGCGAAGTTGCATTTAACTCCACCTTTGTTAAAGCTAAAGTTTTTGGAAGAAAATCTATGGAAAATTTAATTAATTCAATTTATGCATTTGCCAAAGGAATTTCCACTTCTTTAATTGCAACTTTAATTTTAATTGATGCAATTTTAATATTTGCTTTAAAATTTTCTAAATTCCTCTTTTGAGTGTGAAAAATTGGAAACTAATGAATTAAAAGAGCTTATTGAAAAATTTGCTTTATTAAATGCTGTAAAACATAATGGAAAAGCTGAGTTTAAATCTGTTTTAGGAAAAGTTTTAAGCGAAAAACCTGAGCTTAAATCATCTATTAAAGAATTAACAATTTTAGTTAAATCAATAATCGATGAAGTTAACAATCTTTCTTTAGATGCTCAAATTAAATGCATTGAAGAAAAATGGCCAAATTTACTTTTAAAAGAAAAGGTTAAAGAAGAAAAAACTCTTCCACCTTTACCTAACGCTGAAAAATATCCTATTATTGTTACAAGATTTTCTCCAAATCCAGATTGTGTTCTTCATTTAGGTTCTTTAAGAGCTATAGTGCTTTCTCATGAATATGCTCGAATATATAAAGGAAAATTTATTTTAAGATTTGAAGATACAGATCCAAGACTTAAAAGATCCTCCTTAAGGTTTTACGATGATATAAAAGAGGATTTGCTTTGGTTAAATTGTAAATGGGATGAGGAATATATTCAAAGCGATAGACTTCCAATCTATTATGAATATGCTGAAAAACTTATTAAGCTTGGAGGAGGCTATGTATGCACTTGCCCTAAAGAAGAATTTTTAAAAAAAATATCTATTGGTGAAGCTTGCGCATGCAGAAACCTTTCTATAGAAGAGCATTTAGATCGATGGTATAAAATGCTTGATGGAACCTTTAAGGAAGGGGAAGCAGTTGTTAGAGTTAAAACTGATTTAATGCATCCAAACCCTGCTGTAAGAGATTGGCCTGCGCTTAGAATAATCGATTCTAAAAAACATCCCCATCCTAGGGTTGGTGAAAAATATAGGGTTTGGCCCCTATATAATTTTGCTTGCGGTTTAGATGATCATTTAATGAATATAACGCATATAATAAGAGGTAAAGAGCATTACACTAATATGATTAGACAAAAATACTTATATGCTTATTTTGGTTGGAGCTATCCTGAAGCCATTCATTATGGAAGATTAAAAATAGTAGGTGCTGAATTAAGCAAATCAAAAATTATTGCAAATGTTTCAAAAGGCTTTTTTAAGGGATTTGATGATCCAAGATTAGCTACTTTAAAAGCTTTAAGAAGAAGAGGGATAACTCCTGAATGTTTAAAAAAACTTGTTTTAGAAATAGGTCCAAAACCTGTTGATGTAACTTTAAGCTGGGAAAATATTTATGCTATAAATAGAAAAATTATTGATCCAATTTGCAATAGATACTTTTGCGTTTTAAATCCAATATTGCTTATTATTAAAGATGTAAAAGAAAGCTTAATTGTTAAAATTCCTTTTCATCCAAATTATCCTGAAAGAGGAGAAAAAATAACTGTAATTAAACCTATAAATAATATTCTTGAATTGTTTATTTCAAAAAATGATTTATTTATTTTGCAAAAACATAAAATTATTAGGTTAATGGAGCTTTTTAATATTGAAATTGAATTTATTAATGAAACTAAGATTTTAGCTAAATTTCATAGCACAACTTATGATGAAGCTAAAAAGCTTAAAGCTCCTTTAATACATTGGGTTCCATCATTAGAAAATTTAAATGTTGAAGTTATTATGCCAAATGCGGAAAAACATACTGGAAAAGCTGAAATTGCGCTTTCTAAAGAAAAAATTGGAAATATTGTTCAATTAGTTAGATTTGGCTTCGCTAGAATAGATGAAAAACTTGAAGATAAGATAATTTTATATTATAGTCATGAATAATTTTAAAGGATTTTACGAAAAATTCATAAAGGAAAATCGTGTAAAATGGTTATAAAAAGGCTGATGAGAGTGAAGCAAATTGTCTAAACCCTTTTATGTTAAATTTAATGTTCCAAAAGAGGTAGCTGACAAAGCCTATCAACTAGTTCAAGTTTCTAAGGGAACAGGAAAAATTAAGAAAGGAACTAATGAAACCACAAAATCTGTTGAAAGAGGATTAGCTAAATTGGTTTTAATAGCTGAAGATGTTGATCCACCTCAAATAGTAGCGCATTTACCTTTATTATGCGAAGAAAGAAAAATTCCATATCTTTATGTTCCAAAAAAAAGCGAGTTAGGTAAAGCTTCAGGTTTAGAAGTAGATTGCTCCGCTGTTGCAATATTGGATTCTGGAGAAGCTTCTGAAACTCTTCAAGAGCTTATTAAAATAGCTAATGAATTAAGGGAGGGTAAAACCGCTAAATGAGCAGCTCTAAAACTAAATCTGAGGAAACACCTACACCAGCTGAAGTAACTCAAATTATTGGTAGAACAGGAATAACTGGAGAAGTAACCCAAGTTAGAGTTAGAATTCTTGAAGGAAAAGATAAAGGAAGAATATTAACTAGAAACGTTAAAGGTCCGGTAAGACTTGGCGACATTTTAATGCTTAGAGAAACTGAAAGAGAAGCTAAAAAAATAGCATAAACCTTTTTTAAAAAAAGGGAAAAAAAATGCCTAAAAGTTTTAAATGCTCTTTTTGCGGTAAACCTTTTCCACCAGCTAGAGGTTTAATGTTTGTTAAAAATGATGGATCAATATTTTATTTTTGCTCTAGAAAATGCAGAAGAAGCTTGCTTGAAATGAAAAGAGATTCTAGAAAACTTAAATGGACTATTTATTATGGAAAGAAGGAACGAGGTAAATAACACTTCATTTTTATCTAAATTTTATGCTTTAACATATAAAAATATAAGGTGTGTTAATTGTCTTTAAGACAACCTATTGTAGTGGTGCTTGGTCATGTTGATCATGGAAAAACAACTTTACTAGATAAAATAAGGGGAACTTCTGTTGCAAGTAGAGAGCCTGGAGCAATAACTCAATGGATAGGCGCTAGTTTAGTTCCAAAGGAAACTCTTAAGGAAGTTTGCGGACCATTACTAGAAAAATTTAAATTTCAAATTTTAATTCCAGGCTTATTATTTATAGATACTCCAGGTCATGAAACTTTTTCTAATTTAAGAAAAAGAGGGGGTTCAGCTTCAGATATTGCAATATTAGTTGTTGATGTAACAAAAGGTTTTGAACCTCAAACTGTGGAATCCATAGAAATTTTAAAAGCTCGAAAAACACCATTTATGGTGGCGGCTAATAAAATAGATGCTATTCCAGGATGGAAATCTTACGCTAACCTTACTTTTCTTGAATCTTTAGAAAAGCAAAATGAAGAGGTAAAAATTGAGCTTGAAAACAGAATTTACTCTTTAATAGGGGAACTTTCAAAATTTAATTTTAAATCAGATAGATTTGATAGAATAAAAGATTTTAGAACTCATGTAGCTATAGTTCCAACAAGCGCTAAAACAGGTGAAGGAATACCTGAATTGCTAGCTGTGCTTGTTGGTTTAACTCAAGCTTTTATGAAGGAAATTCTTAAAGTAACATCTGGACCTGGTAAAGGAGCTGTTATTGAAGTTAAAGAAGAAGTTGGTTTAGGAGTAACCTTAAACGCAATAATATATGATGGTATAATTAAAGTTGGAGATAAAATAGTTGTTGGTGGAAAAGAAGGTGTAATAGAGACTCATGTAAAAGCTTTACTTTTACCTAAACCACTTGATGAAATTAGAGATCCTAGAGATAAATTTATTAATGTTTCTGAAGTGGCAGCTGCAGCTGGAGTTAAAATTTCAGCTCCAAATCTTGAATCTGCTTTAGCAGGATCCCCAATATATGTTGTTCCTGAAAATGAAGATAAACAAAAATATATTAAATTAATTGAAGAAGAAATTGGAAAGCTTAGAATAAATACAGATATTACAGGTGTTGTTTTAAAAGCCGATACCTTAGGATCCTTAGAAGCTTTAATTGATGCTTTAAAACGTTTAAATATTCCTGTAAGAATAGCTGATGTAGGTGATGTTTCAAAAAGAGATGTTGTTGAAGCTGAGGTTGTTAAACAAAAAGATAAGTTTTTAGGTGTAGTTTTAGCTTTTAATATTAAACTTCTTCCTGATGCTGAGGAAGAAGCTGAAAAAGCTGAAATCCCAATATTTAAATCTAACATAATATATAGGTTAATTGAAGATTATATTGAATGGGTTAAAAAGGAGAAAGCTGCTGGAAAAGAAGCTGAACTTTCAAAATTAATTAAACCTGGAAAAATTAAAATTCTTGAAGGCTATATATTTAGAAGAAGCAAACCAGCAATTGTAGGAGTAGAAGTTTTAGAAGGAATAATTAAACCTAAATATCCGCTTATGAATAAAGATGGAAAACCAATAGGAGAAATTTTAAGAATTCAAGATAAAGGGAAAGATATTCAAGAAGCTAAACCAGGAATGCAAGTAGCCATATCTATAGATAAAGGAATTATTGGAAGAAACATTAATGAAGGAGATTTACTTTACGTAGCTGTTCCAGAGGATCATGCCCAATCTTTCTTAACTAAATTTAAAGATGAATTAACTATTGAAGAGTTAAACTTACTAAAGGAAATATTAGAATTAAAATCTAAAAAAACATTATAAACCCGATAAATTTAAAAATAAGATTTAATATTCCAAAGTATCCTATATATCATAACTAAAAAGGAAAGAGAAAATGGTGAAGTTTAAAATTAATATTTCAGATCCAAAAACTGGTAAAGCAAGCTCCATAGAATTAGAAGGCCCAAAAGCTCAACCATTAATAGGGCATGAAATAGGCGATATAATAGACGGCTCTCTAGTTAATTTACCTGGTAAAAAATTAAAAATTACTGGAGGAAGCGATAAAAATGGTTTTCCAATGAGAAGCAGCGTTCATGGAGGAGGAAAAAAATATGTTATTTTATCTGGAGGAACAGGGTTTAATCAGCAGCGTCCAGGTGAAAGAAAAAGAAAAATAGTAAGAGGCCGAATGATTACTGAAGAAACCTATCAAATAAACATGAAAATAATTGAAGGTGAAGAAAATTAAATTTTTAAGGAGGATCATTCATTAAATGGAGCTCAAAATCATAAATGAAATTTATAATCCATTAATAAAACGAAAAGAAGTTAAAGCTGAAGTTATTCATCAATCAGCTGGAACACCAGATAGATTTTCCTTAAGAAAAGAATTAGCTTCAAAACTTAATGAAGAATTAGAAAAACTTTATATAATTAAAATGGTTACTAAAACTGGTACAAATAAAACTATATGCGATATAGAAGTTTATGAAGATAAAGAAATAGCTAAACGCATAATTCCAAAACATATTTTAATTAGAAATTTACCTCCTGAAGAAAGAAAAAAAGCTTTAGAAGAAAAAGAAAAAAAGAAAAAAGCTAAAATTGAGGAATCTAAGAAATGAGCAGCAAAAAACGTTTAATAAGCTCGCTTTATGAATATGATTATAAAGAGGGAAAAATAAAATTAAAAAACAAGAAATGCCCTAGATGCGGAAACATAATGGCTCTTCATAAAAATCCAGTTAAAAGATGGACATGCGGCTCCTGCAATTACACAGAATATATAAAGGAAACCTAAAATAAACTTATCATTTTTAGGAAAAATCACGTTTAATTAAAATTACGCATCCATTAAACATTTTTATATTAAAGAAGTTGAAGCGTTAATTAATGTTATTTCACCCATGTTTGATGGATAATAATTTAATATAATATGGTTTTCTAGGTCCGGTCCCATCTATATAATTTCATTTACAATTGGTGAGAATAAATCTATAAGCAAAAGAATTACCTTGAGGTTACGGCCTAAAACTCTATAAAGCCCCCCATCATAAACCATGCTTGCTTCACTTTATATTATTCTATGGAGAAAACAAGGTAAAAATCAAGAGCTTTAATAATGAAATCAGGCAATCATTTAAAGAATAAAGGTAATTCATTAACGCTTTTAATAAAAGCGCAATCAATTTTTTTAAATTCTTTTTCGCTTGAAAAACCTGTTAATACACCTATAAACTTCATCCCAGCTTTTTTAGCGCATAAAAAATCTAAAATATGATCTCCAACCATTAAAATTTCGTTTGGTGCTAAATTCATTTTTTTAGCTAAAGTTAAAGCTGAAGCAGGGTTGGGTTTAGGTTCATTAACATCATCTCTAGCAACTAAATAATCTATTAAATTTTTTAAACCTGTTTTCCTTAAGCTTTTTAAAGCGTATTCTCTACACCCTCTAGTTAAAACACCAATTTTAATTCCCTTATTTTTTAAAAATTCTAAAGCTTCTTTAACACCTTTAATCGATTCTACATAGGTTAAACTGTTTAATTCGGTTTCATTCATTATTTTATTAACGTTCTCAAGAATTTTCTTAACTAACTTTTTATCTTTAACCCTATTATTTATAAACTCGATTAAATCTAATGTTGAGGTTTTTGCAGCTTCAAGTTGAGGTTGCAAACCTAAATTATTAAGATACTCAATTATTTTTTCTTTCATTTCTAAAAAATTTATTTTAGATTTGATTAATGTTCCATCTAAATCAAAAATTATTCCTTTAACATCCTTCAAATTCATTTTAAGCTTCCTACTTTTTTAAATTTGCAATCAATTCTTCAGCTATTTTTAAAGCTTTTTTAACCAACCCCTCATTTATAATACCCTCTTCTAAAGCATTGTTTAATTTATCTAAATCTATAATTTTAGGTAAGCATTTCCTTACAACATCAACTTCTAAATCTACATATCTAATTTTATCTGGATAAAATTCGATTGGTGTATTAATATTATATAATTCTCCTTTCAATTCTTCATTTCTAGAGAAATATGAGTGTTTAAGAATCCAAGATCCCTCTTTTGCTTCAGTGATTACATAGTCACCTTCTTCTTTTTGCTCGTTAATTCCATCATATACTCCCTTTCCTTTAATTAACCTTTTAAAAACAAGTGTATTATCTTTAAAACTTAAAATTTTTCCTTCTGAAAGATTTATAACTTTTCCATCAAGTTTTACATGTTCCACAAAAATTGTTCTTCCTATATTATAATTATTATAAATCAATTCATTTTTTAATTTTAAACTTAACTCAACTTTTTTTTCTGGATATGCGCTTAAAAGAGTTTCAACCTCCTTAACTTTATCTGCAGCAATTGTTTTAAGGTGATGATGCCCAATTATGGTAGGGATCACCATGCTTCTTAATTCATCAAGAATCATTTTTGAATTAAATGGAAATTCAACTTCATAAAATGCGTAACCTCCATAAAGCCTAATTTTCCTTTCTGTTTGTAAAAAATTGTTTAAACAAATTTTTTCTCTTACAATAGCGTCAGGCAAAACTTTTTTAATTAACTCGATAATAACATCTGCTTTTTCAGCTTCTCCCTTAATATAAATTCCTTGCAAATCTTCTTTATCAGTTATAGTTACTTCTGGTGGAGAAAAATCAAATTTAGCTCCAAATCTTTCTAAAATTTCTTTAGATGGATTTGTAACTGGAAAACCATTAGTTAAAAAAAGTTGAGTTAAAGCTGTAGCATAAATTCCCCTAATCATTACTTTAGGTTTACTCATAAAGATCCCTTTTTTTAAAAATCTAAATTTATTTTCAACCATCCAAATAATAAATTTTTAAATGAAAAATATAGAATAGTGAAATAAATTGAAAACTCTTATAATAAATAATTATTTGAATCCTGAAAAAGTTTTTAAAGTTGTTGAAGCTATAAATAAATTCGCCAACTATGAAATTTTAAGTTTTAAGGAAAATTTTAAAGTTTTATTTAAAGCCTCAAATAATGTTGATGCAATAATTCTTACAGGATCTGAAGCTAGAATTGTTAATAAAGATCATGTAGAAATGTTTAATAATGAAATCAAGTTGCTTAATGAATGTGAAACCCCAACGCTTGGAATATGCTTTGGTCATCAATTAATTTGTTTAAATTTAGGAGCTGAAGTTTCCTCTTTAAAAACACCTGTTAAAAATAAATTTGAAAAAGTTAAAATTTTAAAATCAAATGAGCTTTTTAAAGGCTTTAAAGAAGGAGAATTCTTATGGTTATATGAATATCATAATGATTATGTAAAGGAAAGTAGCCTTAAAAAAGCAGGTTTAGAGCTTTTAGCAAATTCTCAATCATGCGAGGTTGAAGCTGTAAAACATAAAAGTAAACCTTTTTATGGAATACAATTTCATGCTGAAAAATTTAAATTAAAAAATGAAATTCATACAGAAGGATTATTGATTCTTAAAAACTTCCTTGAATCTGCTATTAAATAAAAAAATAAAAAAGTAAAATTTTTAAGAATTAAATTGCTTCTTGCACTGCACCGCATTTGGGGCAGTAAGCAGCTTCCATTGGAATTTCAGCTCCACATTGAATGCAATATTTAACCTGCTTGATAGCGGTTGAAGGTTGAAGCAATCCTATTTTAGAGGCTCCCTCAAAATAAATTAATCCAATTGTTCTACCTATGAAAACCATATATAAAGGTGAGACAACTATTGAAATTAACCAACCTATATATGGAATAGAACTTACACCTGCTAATATTACTCCAATAATAAATATTGAAATTAACCAAAGAATATATTTCCCAAAGCCAACAGCTTTAATAATGTTTATTATTTCATTAAAAGCAAAACCTTTAGCAAAACTTTTGTTTTTAATCATATGAGCTAAACCCATAGCGTAAACAATTGCTATAAAGAAAGCTATTATTATTGCTGCCAACATCAATATCAAACCAGTTCCAAACCTAAATTTTGATATACCCATAGGCATTAATAAGTTGCTTAAACCAAGAGAAAGCCCAATTAAAAATAAAATTACTGGAACAATCATGTAAATAAATGATAAGATAGCTATTTTTAATCCTTGAATCCATAAATTTCCATAATTTTCAAGCTTTGGAGGTTCATTTGAGTCTGGAGAAACCTCTAAAACTTTACCCATGTACCCTATAACTATAAAGTTAACAATTGGGATAATATTAAGAATAATAAGCAAAATCCAGTTGCCTACATTTTTAATAAGCTTTTTTGCATAATCAAAGCTATTAGTTAAGTTTTCACTTAAATTCAAATTTTTTCCTCCAAAAATTTTTGTAATTGTTATTTTGTTATTTTCTAATTAATAAAGCTTTTCATTTTTTTAAAATTTTCATTTAAAACCATTTTTATTTAGATTTTGTCTCAGTTTTAAAAATTTTTAACTTATGTTATTTTAATAAAATTTTTTAGGCTTGAAAGTATTAAAAAAAAGGTTGCGATGCATTATTCAGCAATTTAATTAAAGTTTAATTTTTCAAGTTCATTCTAAAAAATTCCTTATAAATTGTGTTCACAGCCTTTTTTAATTTCCCTACCTTAATAATAAAAATGAGATTGGAGCTGCTTAAGCTTTTTGCAATCATTAATATTTCAATATTGTTTTTATTAAGCGCTGTTATTAAACGCTCTAATACAGTTGTATCATGTTTTAAAAATTCTCCTGTAACGCTTAAAGCTCCTACATTTTTTCCTTTTACATTTGGTTTATAACCTTTTTTTTCTAAATTTTCTTTAAGGATCAACTCCACCCTCATTTTTGAAATAAACATATGTTTTGGGCTAATAGTTATTGAAATTTCATTTGCTGAAGTAGCAACATCATAAACGTCAACTCCATTGCTTGATAAAATTTCTGTTACATTAGCTAGGTAGCCTCTCCCTTCAGGAGTATTCATAAGCTCATCGTTTATAGTTAATAAATAGAATTTTCTTGCTGAAATTCCTGCTATTGGATTTCTATAATTTGTTGCTGTTTCCCTACATATTAAGGTTGAGGTTTCGCTTTTAAGGTTTTTAACTTTAATTATAATATTATGGTTTTTAGCGATTTTAATAGCTAATGGATGAATGGCTTCAATCCCCCTCCAAGTTAATTCTCCAGCTTCTTCATAACTTAACTTTGAAATAACCTTGGTTCTTCCATATTTAGGTTCAACAATATATATTCCTGGCACATCTTTAACTATTTCATAATCTGCTCTTATAGCTGCTGCAACAATGGCTCCTGTAACATCAGTGCTATTTCTACCTAAAAGTTTATATGCACCTGTTTCTAATTCTTTACCAACAAAACCTCCAACAATAGGTATAATATCATTATTTAGATACTTTTCTAAATTTTCTTTAACATTTTTTACACTTAAATCTTCCTTTATAACCCCTTTAGAATCAACTATTATTCCAACTTTATATCCATCAATATAAATCGAGTTATACCCTAAATTTTTTAAAAAATGAGAAAGAATAATTCCAGAGTGATTTTCACCTGTTGAAACAAATTGATCATAAGTTATATTTTCTTCTAACCTTTTTAATTCATCATTTAAAAGTTTAAATGCTTCTTCTCTAATATTTAAGTTTGAAATACCTTTAAGAATTTCCTCATATTTACTTTTTAGATTTAAAATAATTTCTTCATTTCGAGTTTCATAAAGCTTAATTAAAGTATTTGTAACTCCTTTAGGAGCTGAAACCACAGGTACAACATTATATTTTTGAATTAAATTAGTAATATAAAAAGAAACTTCTAAAAAGCTTTTTTTATTACGTAATAGCGAGCCGCCAAACTTTGATACAATTCTTTTCCTCATTTTTTCTATCACTTAAAAGATTTTAAATAGATTCTTGCCATATTTTTTGAAATTCTTTTTCATAAATTTTAGCTAGCTCTACGCTTTTAATAATAATCATATTTTCATTATTTTTTTCCTCAGCATTTAAAGACCAATTGTAACTTCCTGTAATCACAATCCATCCATCAATTATCGCTACTTTATTATGCATTAATGCAGGATTAGAATCAAGTTTAACCTCCACTCCAGCTTTTTTAAGCTTATAATATTCACTATACTCATTTAGCTGTTCCCTTTCTAAAATAACTTTAACTTCAACACCACGTTTATATGCTGCTACTAAAGCGTCGCCTACATCATCTAAAGTAAAACTATAAATCATAATATGAATTGAAAAATTTGCTTTATTAAACCAATAAATTAGCTTTTCTTTACAACCACCATTAGGTGAAAAATAAACTTCATATAGAACTGAAGGGTTCACCGTTTTATTTTCTTCTATGCAACAAGCAGTTACTGTTAAAGTTTTAGTTGTAACAATTTTACTTTTTGCTTGACTAATATTCCAAGCAGTTGCACCAACTATAACTCCAGCTAAAAAGGAAAGAATTAAAAGAAAACCAATTATGGTTTTCTTCATTTCAACTCACTAATTTCACGGTATAAAATTTGATGATAATAAATTTTTTGATAAAAGCGTTTTTAATGCTTTAGTTTTTAATTAAACTTGAGTTTGCTTTGCTCCACATATTGGACAGAAATTTGCGTTTATTGGGATTCTGGCTCCACATTGAATGCAATACTTTACTTCCTTAAATGTTATTAATGCCTGTTGAGGTAAAATCTGTTCTTTAACTAACATGGAATAGTAATAAATTGTTAAGGAGACAAAATATATGGGAGCAACTAAAGCTGAAATAATGGAAGAAATTAAAAAACTAATATAAATATTTGCTTTACCCAAAATAGATTGAATAGCTCCAGTTATAAAGGATGCAGCTCCAACTATAATTGTTAAAATTAGCATTAAACCAAAAGTTTTTATCCATCGTTTTGCTACAAGTTTCTTGCTCCTCTTTAAGCTTGAAATAACCCCTTTCCCCTCTACTATAATCACTGGAATAAAAAGAAAAAATATTATTGAGAAAATTATTCCTGGAATAACTAAAGCCATAAAACCCACTCCAATTAATAAACCTGAAATAATGCTTGCTGCTAATAAAACAAACAGTTTTTTGGCTACAACTTTAAAAGCTTCAATCAAACCTACAGTTTTTCCCTCAAGCAAACTAGATGTATATTTAATGACTATTCCTCCGGCAACCATATTTAAAACCCAACCCACTATTGCAACAAGTAACGTTATAATAAAGAATATTTTCAACTGTGAAATTAAAACATTAAAGTTATTTTCAAAAGTTGCTTGAAAAGGAATATAAATTGAGGCAACACTAACTATTAAGCTTGTTAACACGCTTGAAACAAGCATTGGAGTAAATGCTTCTATAAAATGACTTTTGTAAATTGTTATGGCTTGAAGTAAAACTTCAAAATTATTAAGCTCTCTTAAAGGTTTTTTAACTTCATCCATTTTTCTTCACCTTTTATAAATTTTTAAAACTCTAATTGTAAGCATTGTCCCGATTAAAATTAATATTGCGCATAAAATAAATGTTTGTCTAAAACCTATTGTATCTGATAGAAAACCTCCAAGTCCAGGGCCAATTATCCATCCAAAATACCAAGTCATATTATATACGCCTATAGCTTCTCCTTTACGTTCTGATGGAACAGAATCTGTTATTAAAGCTACTCCTGAAACTCCTAAAGCTGCCCACGCTATACCTTCAATAGCTTGAATAATACACATACCTATTAAAGTTTTAGCTAAAGAGTAGGAAAGAAAAACTATGAAAAATAAACTCATTGAAATTAATAAAATTAATTTAGAGCCTATTTTATCTGAAATTTTACCAAATAAAGGTGCCGCTACAGCTCCTCCAATAGAGCCTATTGTAAACACAATACCTATTTGTGTTTTAGAGGCTCCTAAATCAGCTATAAACAACGATAAAATTGAGTAAATCATTCCTGAACAAACTGTAAGTGGGAAAAGGGAAATGCAAATCCAGTAAACATTTCGTTTTGGCATAATAATCCCCTCCCAAAATTAAGTAAATAAATGTAAATTGTCAACTGCTAATAGGAGTAAATAATACTACTAAAGAAAGGGGAAGAACAAAATATTCTTAGTTTATCGATTTATTTAAAGTTTGCTTATTTAAGAATTAAATATTATCCATAATCTATTTTTATGAATATAATACTAAATAGATTTTATTCTTTCTTTATTATATTTTCAAATTTTAATTAACCTTTTAACATTTTAATGGAAAACCTTAAATTTTAAAAAAATAATCTTTAATTTAATGAATAAAAAACTTTTTTCTGAACTTGAATTATTTCAAGATGAAATTTCCAAAATCTTTAAAGAAAACCCTTTAAAATTAATTAAATTTTCCGCTATTTTAAAAAGTATTTTTAAAAATTTAAATGTAGATGAAGGTTTAAAAAATGAAGTTTTAATTCTTCTTTGCAAAGGTTTAGTTTTTAATAAAAAAACTTTTAGAAATATACCTAATCTTGAGCAATTAATTAATGAATATGAAAATTCCAATGTAGCTTTGCTAGATTATTCTAAATGCTTTTTTGCTAAAGCTATTTCTAAAATTTTTAATGAAAAAATAAGCAAATATAAAAATGAAGCTGCGAGAAGGCTTTTTTTAAGAGATTTATGCGAATTAACAGATGTTTTACATCCCCTTTCATTAGAGAAACTTTTAATAAAAATTGATAAGCTTCAAGCTAATGAAAGAACAAATGCGCTTTTTATAGAGTTTATAAATAATCTAGAAGAGTTAATTTACTCAAAATGGAATCCAGATTTGGAAGTTGAAAAGAAAATTGATGAAGCGCAAAATGAAATAGATGTTTATATAGCTAGAATGGAGAATTTATCAGGTTTTAAAAGGGGATCAATTGGAAACTATCAAGAAGGATTAATAATTCACTGCTTTTTTGATCCTTGGTTTGATGAAAAATCTCCACTTTGGGGTGTTAGCTTCTATCCTATTTTAAATATTCTAAATTTGCAACCACCTTACATTTTTTTTGATGTTTTAAGAAGAGGATTATTAGCTAGAGAAGCAGCTCATTTTTTTACTCCAACTATAATGGAAAAAATGGAGAAAGCTTATGAACAAATGGATTATTGCGCTTATAAAATTCTTGATGATTTTGAAGCTGAATTTTGGGAGTTTGCTAGACATGGATTAAGAGAAGAATCTAAACAATTTGATGGAATAAACTACTATTTAGAATGGGAAGCTATCATTGGAAAAGATTTTTTAAATAATCTTTTTTCTAGATTAAAAAGCATTAGTCGCTTTAGAGCTGAAATTGATTTTTCAGAATATCAATCAATAGTTGATTCTTTAGCTTTAAAACCTAAACGTATTGAATTAAATCAAGAAGAACTTTCTTTATTAAGCTTTTTATCTGAAAAACCTTTAGCTTCAGTTAGTGAGCTTTCTCAAAAATCTGGTTTAACCATACCAACTGTTCAAAAACTTCTTAAAACTCTTAAGCTTAAGGCTAATATTTGGCCAAGCCTTTTAGTAGACTTAAATAAACTTAATATAAAATGCTTTTTAGTTTTTTTGAAGGTTAATCCACGTATATTAAATGAAGTAATTAATATTATTTGGCTTTTTCCTTATTGCGGAAGAATCTACAAAGTTTTTGGAGAAACAAATATGTTATGTTATTTTCAAATTCCATCAAAAAATGAAGATTTTATTCATGAATATTTATCCATTCTTAAAAGAATGGATTTAATAGAGAAAACTTTCCTTTTTAAAGTTGAAGATTTCTATTACAATTTTAACCCAAGATTTTATGATGCAAACATTCATGATTGGAATGTGCCTTGGGATGAATGGGGTCTTTGGCTTAAGGAATATCTTTTAACAAAAGGATGGTTGCATGCGATTAAAGGTAAAAAAGAGCAAAAAAGAAAAATTAAAATAAATAGGATCGATCTTGAAATAATTCATTTATTAAGAGTTAATGCCAGATATCCATTTTCTGAATTGGGATTAAAGCTAGGTGTTAGCGGAGCCTATATTGGACAAAGAGTTAGAAACTTAATAAATTCTAAAGTCATAACACCTACAATTGCATCTTTTAGAATAGGTTTAGATGAATCTATTTTTGCCGTTTTTGATTGTAAAGAAGAAGAGTTAACAGCTGTTAAATCTGCTTTTGATGAATTACCCATGTGGCAAGGATTTAAAATAAGCGGTGATATGGAAGGGTTAGCCTCAATGATTTATGTTCCAACGGGTGAAGTTCAAGAGCTTCTCTATGCTATAAACAAATATTTAATTGAATCTAAAATAGTTAACAAATTTATGATTCATATTATAGAGCGATGGACTGGAATGAGAAGATGGCTTCCAACAGAATTATATACTAGCGATGGTGAATGGATTTTTAATAAAGAGGAATATTTGGAACGATTAAAAGAAGAAATTGAGAAATTAAATGAAAAATGATTTTTGCAAGGGATATTCTAATGAATAAGCAAACCATCTGTATGAAGGATCTTTTTAAGTTTAAAAAAAGCTTATGGATTTTATCTTTTGCAGTTTTTCTTCCTTATTTTGCTTCAGGAATGATTGCTGCATTTATAATGGTTTGGCTTAGAGAGTTAGGGGCTTCATTTATTGATGTGGGTTTAATCAACACTGTTAGCAACCTAGTTTTAGCTTCATCCTTTTTTATTGGAGGGATTTTAAGCGATAATTATGGTGGAAAACCAATATTTTTTTTAGGTTTATTTTTAACTTTTCTTTCCTCATTGATTTATGGAATTGCAGCATGGCTTCCTATTTGGTTTCTGGTTGGTTTAGGTTTAATTTTTGGTCGAATAGCTATAGGATTTAGAGAATCATCATCCTTTCAAATAGTTTATGAAACTTCAGAAAAACATAAGAAAGGGTCATCTTTTGGTCTTTTATCAACCTTTAGACAATTGGGTTATATAATTGGCCCTATTATAGGAGGGTTAATAGCATATTTTTTTGGGTTAAAAGCCCCATTTATATTGGCTCCATTCATAATTCTTATGGCAATACCTCTTATTATTAAAATAGGCTTAAAAGAAAATAAATCCACCAACTTAAGTATATCTTCATCATTTAAAGAGATTAGAAAGCTTTTAAATTTAAGTTCTGGAGTGTCAATTTTGATTTTTCTTTCTTTATGGGATCAATTCTTTTTAGAAATTGGAAACCCATTCTATATGATTTTTCTTAATGAAGAATTTAATGCTCCACCATATATGCTTGGATTATGTTTTACAGTTATGTCTTTAAGCACATTTGTTTTCAGTATGGTGGGAGGAATCTCATCAGACTTAATTGGAAAAAGAAAACCATTAATAACTCTTGGAACTTTATTAATGGCTTTAAGTGTTGGTTTAGTTGCTTTCGCATTTAATCCATGGATGTTTGTAGCCAGCTACTTTATAGCTGGTGTTTCAACAGCAATTTCTAATACGGCCATTCCATCTTATTTTGCAGATGTTTTAAAAGAGAGAGCCTCAACAATTTTTGGCTTTAAATTTACACTTATGTATTTTGCTGGAGGAATTGCCCCTTTAATTTCAGGTTGGATAATTCAAGTTTTTAATTCTTTAAGGCTTCCATTTATAATAAACTTTATAGGTTTAATTATAGAAATTTTTCTTTTAATAATTTTCTTTAAAGAATAAAGTTTTCACCAAAATCTTCTTTTTAAAGCTTCTTTTTCAGCTTCAATAATTAATTCAAATAATTTATCGTTTATACGATTAACTTTTTGAGCTATAGCTTCTACATCAGAAAGGTTAAGTTTTCTTCCAGCTAAAGCGTAAACAGCTATTAAACCATATTTTTTATATAACTTAGCTGTTGCCTCAGCCTCTTCAATAATTTTTTTATTTCTAATTGATTTAGCTCCTTTTTTAAGCGCATTTAAAGCTTCCTCTTCTGTAGTTGAAAGAATCCCAATAAGCTTTGAACCACATTTAGGACAAGAAAAGTTTTTAGGTAAATTTTTTATCAGCATAGTTTTAATAAATTTTTTGCAGGAAACACATATAAAAAGCTTTACTTCATTTAGTATTCTTGCTTTAGCTGCTTCTATAAGAATTCTCTTCATTTTTTCAGGAGGAATCAAATCTGTTTTTTGACCAATTTTTTCTATTCCTAATCTAGCTATGGGTGTCGCTTCATTATTATTTTCTATAAGCGCCAATTCTATTTCTCCATTTTTAATTTTGTTTAAAACTTCAATTGTTTTTGAAACATCTAAGTCTTTATCATAAGTTTCCTTTAAAGCCTCCTTAAAAATAACTGTATCTTCAAAACTTTTAATTAATTGCTTTAAACTTATTTTGCTTGCATCAACCCATTTTGAAAGAGCTCCAAAACGTCTTGCAACATGAATAGCTCTTCTCTTAAACAAACCTGTTTTGATAGTTGCTTCATTAATTAACTCAATTATCTTTTTTGTTTGAGAAAGCTTTTTTAAAATTTCTACGACTTTTCTTTTTCCATAACCTTCAATAGATTGAATAATTATTCTATATGCATCTTGTTGAACTCCAACGGTTGAACCTAACTCTTCAGATAACATATGCCCTATAAGCCTAGCTAAAGTTCTATTAGCCAAAGTTCCAAAATGGCATGTAATAATTGTGTATTCATTCCAATCTTCAATTACAATTCTTTTATCTGTTGGAACAGGGTAACCTTTTTCTATTTGCTCCACAGTTTCAGAAACAGCTTTTAAAATTGTTTCTTCCTCAACAAAATATTCTTCAGCTATTTTTTTAACAATTTCCTTTAAGCTTTTTCCAGCTTTTAAATTCTCTTCAATAAAAGCTCTTATCGCACCAACTTCTTGAGAAACCTCAAATGGAACAGGAATTTCTTCTCCAACCCAGCTTGGAATAGCTCCTGTTGGATCATTTATGGGTTTAACATAAATTTTATCTCCTCTAAAGCTTTTAATTAACCATGGGCTTCCCCTCATAATAAATTTTGTTCCAGGTTCACCATATTCAGCTACAAATGCTTCATCTAAAACTCCTATTGATGCATCTGAATCTTCATCAACAACTAAATATTGTTTTTCATCAGGAATCATCGACATTTCTCTAAAGTAATATTCATAAAGCTCCTTAATTTTTTTAGGTTTTAAAAAAACTTTATCATTAAAGGAAACCCATGCTAATCTTGGATATCTTGAATGCATATATTCAAGCACCGCCTTAAGATCTTCTTCGGTTAAATTTCTATATGGATAAGCCTCTCTAAACATTTCAAGCACTTCATTGAATGTCCAGCGTTTTTTTTGAAGAAGCAAACCTGCTATTTGATGGGTTAAAACATCGAAGGGTTTCTCTGGAATTTTAACTTCCTCCAGATTTTCTTGATAAACTCTTTTAACTATAACCATTGCCTCTAAGGCATCATCTGAATCTAAAGCTATTATTGCTCCTTCAGCAATTCTTCCAACTTTATGTCCACTTCTTCCAATTCTTTGAATTAACCTTGTAACTTGTCTTGGACTCATATATTGAATTACATAATCTATTTTGCCTATATCTATACCTAACTCTAAAGAGCTTGTGCAAACAAGCCCCTTTAACTCTCCCTTTTTTAAGCTTTTTTCAGCTGTTACTCTAACAAGTTTAGCTAAGGAGCCATGATGAATAGATATTGGAAAATCAACATCCCAAACTTTAAATCTGCTAGCTAAAACTTCCGCTATAGCTCTTGTATTAGTAAATAAAAGAACAGAGTCATGAGATTTAATTAAATTCTTCATTGTTCTAAGCCTTGCTGCTACTTCAGGATGAGTATAAAGCTTAGCAGCTAATTTATAATCTTCATCATTAACTGAAGGAAGCAACAATTTAATTTTAGTAGTTCTTTTTATAGGTACCTTCACTATTTCAATCGATCTATTTGTTCCAGCTAAAAATTTAGCTACGGCTTCTGGGCTTCCTATAGTAGCTGATAATCCAATTAATTGAAAATCGCTTTTAGTTATCCATCTTAACCTTTCTAAAGCTAGAGAAAGCTGGCTTCCACGTTTATCTTCAGCTAATTCATGAACTTCATCTATAATAACGTATTTAACGCTTTTTAAATGCTTCTTCATTACTTTACCAACAAGCAAAGCTTGAAGCGTTTCAGGAGTTGTAATCAACATATGTGGAGGAGATTTAGCCTGTAAGCTTCTTTCTTTTACATCAGTATCGCCATGCCTAACCGAAACTTTTAATCCAAGTTTTTTGCACCACCACTCTAGTCTATCTAGCATATCTCGATTTAAAGCTCTTAAAGGCGTTATGTAAAGAATATTTATTCCAGGTGAATTATCACCTTTAACAAAAAAATTATTTAAAACTGGTAAAACTGCCGCCTCAGTTTTACCAGTTGCTGTTGGAGCTATAAGAAGAACATTTTTTCCTTCAAGAATTAAAGGAATAGCTTTTTTTTGAGCTTCTGTAGGAAATGAAAACTTTCTTTCTTTAATTGCTTCTTGAATAGGTTTAATAAATAATGAAAAAACGTTTATGGTTTCAGTTTTCTCCATATTTTATCTCCAATTTTATAATTTAAATAAATTTAAAAGCGTTAAAATAAAAACTAAATTAGTTAAAAAGTTTTAAATGAATTATGTTAAAATATAGAAGTTTTAAATTTTTAAAGCATTATTATAAATTTTTGGAGAAAAATTAACTTGAGCTTAAATTTAGAGAAAGAATGGCGGGAAAGACTTGTTAAAACAAATTTAGACCTTATAATTCTTAGACTTCTTAAAGAAAAGCCTAGATGGGGTTATGAAATAAACTTAGAAATAAGAAATAGATTTAAAGTTTATTTAAGCGCTGGAACACTTTATCCTCTTCTTCATTCCTTAGAGGATAAAGGATATATTGAAGGTGCTTGGAAGCCTGAGGGAGGAAGAGAAAAAAGAATTTATAAAATAACTTTAAAAGGGGAAGAATTTCTTAATGCTGGAGAAAAAGCTTTAGAAAGAACTTTATTAAAGCGAGAATAAATTTTTATGGTGAAAATTTTGGATAAAAAAAAGAAGGAATTAATTAAAAATATAATTTTGATAATTATTGTTTTAGTTTCGGTTCAAATAGGATGGCAAATTTTAAAGCTTACATTAAATACACAAATTCCTTTAGCTTATGTTCCATCTAGAAGTATGGAACCAACCCTTAAGGTTGGAGATCTAGTTGTAATTAAGGGTGTTCCTCCTCAAGAAATAAAAGAAGGTTCAATTATTGTGTTTTATGTTCCAGGGCATTATGGAGAAGATGAATATAGAATAGTTCATAGAGTTATTAAAATAGTTAATTTAGGGGAGGAATTAGGTTTTGAAACTAAAGGAGATAACAATCCAATCTCAGATTATTATAGATGGGGATATATTCCCTCATCTTATGTAATAGGCATTGTTATTTATAGAATTCCATATGTTGGTTATGCAGCTTTAGGAATTAGAAAACCAATTGGAATATTAATTGTTTCCCTTTTAATAATTGCTTTATTATTTTCAGAGCTTTTTGAAACAGAAAAGGTAAAATAAAAAGTTAGTTAAAAAGTTTAATAATCCTTTTTAAGTTTGATTTAATAATGGGGATAAATTTTGTCAGAAAACTTAAGTAATGTAAATATAGAAAATGTTGTTGCTTCAGCCTTTTTAGATCAAAGGCTTGATTTAAATGCTATAGTTAGGCTTTTTCCCAATGTTGAATATAAACCTGAGCAGTTTCCAGGGTTAGTATATAGATTAAAAAAACCTAAAACAGCAACCTTAATTTTTGCTAGTGGAAAACTTGTTTGTACAGGAGCTAAATCTGAAAATGAAGCAAGAAAAGCAGTGTTAAAAGTTATAGAGGATCTTAAAAAGAATGGATTAATGACCACTAGCAATGTTAATATTCAAATTCAAAATATTGTAGCTTCAGCTGAACTAAATGGAACAATAGATTTAGAGAAATCTATATATGCTCTTGAAAGAACAATGTATGAACCTGAGCAGTTTCCAGGGTTAATTTATAGAATGGATAGCCCTAAAGTTGTTATGCTTCTTTTTGCTAGTGGAAAACTTGTTTGTACAGGAGCAAAAAAAGAATCAGAAGTTGTTGAAGCTGTAAATAAGCTTAAAAAAATTCTTGAGGAAAGAGGTCTTATAAAATATCGCAGTTAAACCTAAAAATTAAAAAAGCAACTTATTTAATTTAGCTTCTAAAACATTTTTTGGTAAAGCTCCAACAATTCTATCAATTAACTCTCCATTTTTAAAAATTAAAAGCGTTGGAATACTCATTATGCCAAATCTTCTTGCGCTTTCAAAATTTTCATCTACATTTAATTTTCCAAAAACAATTTTTCCAGCATATTCTTTAGCTAGTTGATCTATTATTGGAGCAATCATTCTACATGGACCACACCATTCAGCCCAGCAATCCAAAACTACAATTGGATATTTATGAATAAAATCATCAACTTCTTCATCAACAACTTTAACAGGTTCCGTAGGAAAACTTTCTTCATGTTTATTCATCTTTTTCATCAACTCTTTTAACTTTTTAATTTTTATGCGTTCAAGTTCATTATCTAATTCTTCTTCCTTCATAAATCTTATGAAGTTAGAAACATGAATATAAAATTTCTTGTTTTTCAAAATTTTAACGAAAAAGTTAACTTTAATAGAGGTTGAATTTAAATTTATGAAAAGAGAGTATCCTCCTCAACCTTTAGTTGGTGTAACCGTATTAATTGTTAATGAGAAAGAAGAAATACTTCTTGTAAAAAGACGAAATGAACCTGGAAAAAATTTATGGTCTTTTCCAGGCGGGTTAATTGAGCTTGGAGAATCAATTAAAAAACTGCTGAAAGAGAAGTTAAAGAAGAAACAGGTTTAAAAATTAAAGTTAGAAAGCTTTTAGATGCATTGGATGTTATTGTTAAAGATAAAAGCAATAAGATAAGATTTCATTACGTTTTAATAGTATTTTTAGCTTCATCAATTGGGGGACAGCTAAAACTTTCTAACGAACATTATGCTATTAAATGGGTTAGTATTAAAGAGGCTGAAACCTATAAACTTACAAAAACTTGTAGAAAGATATTAAGAAAATTCAAAAAATTAAATTTTTAAAGAACTCTATTATAGCCTTAATTAAAGCTAGGAAAGCTTTCCAAAAAAGTTGAAGAATCCATTTAAATAAAGTTAATAAAATATTTTTAATTGCTTCAGTAAATTTTTGAATGAACTCTATTAAAATCGTATTCATTTTGCATTCTATTTATTTTTAAGCGGCTTCAGTCAAATGCCTTTCAATCATCAATTCAACGTAACTTTGAAACATCATCGCCGCTATTTTAAATTTTATTTTTTAGCCTTCTTTTTAATTTTTCGTTAAATTATAAAATTTTTTAATCCAGCTTCTTTAGCTAATTGAATAGCTCTAGCTTTTTCTTCATTTGTTAATCTTCTTCTTAATTCTGGAATTTCATATGCTCTCCATTCAGGTCTATATTGAAACATAATATTTACTCGTGTATTTTCCCCTAAATTTTTTGAAATCCAATTTAATATTGGTTTAACGCAACACTCTAAATGATTTGGTAAAACTAAAACTCTAATTATAAGTTCACCGTAACTTTTTGCATAAAGATGGTTTTTTATACATGTTTCCCAATAGTTAGCAGCATCTGAAATTTTTAAAGCGCACTCTCCTGGACCATATTTAAAATCAAGTAAATAAACATCGATGAAACCAGCTAATAATTTAGCTGTTTCAACGCTATAATAGGAGTTGCTATTCCAAACAACTGGAACATTAAGTTTCACATATTTAAATGTTTTAAGCCAGTTTGCTGTCCAAGGTGTTGGATCACCTCCAACCAAATTTGCGTTTCTGCAACCTGAAGCGCGAAGATCATCAACTATTTGAGCTAAATCCTTATAGCTATAATTTTTTCCTTTTTCAATCCATTGAGAAATAGTCCAGTTTTGACAATGAAGACATCGCATTGTACATCCGCATGTAAATATTGTTCCTGAAGGAACTAGTTCAGGCTCCTCTCCAATATGCTCAAAAAATGTGGATACAGCCATATCTATACCGCATTTACAATAACCTTTTTCTCCAGCATATCTATTAACTTTACATCTTCTAACACAAAAACAGCACTCTTTAAGGATTCTTTCAGCAATCTCAATTTTTAAATCAAGATATGAGTGAAAAGGAGGTTTTAAAACTTCAATTTCCTCTTTTTTCTCATCAACTTTTTTTCTAAACTCGTAAAATTCTTTAGTTAACTCTTCATGAATTCTCCATAAATCTATTGTTGAATCATCTTTTGAAAATTCTGCAGGAAAACCTTGGGCAATTTTAAAATTAGCATATTTTTTATTTTGAAGAATATCAAAATATCTTGCCAAGCTTTCTTTACATTTTTGATCTTTTAAAACGGCTAGAGAATCAGGTCTTAAAAGCATCCACAAACCAGTTTTTCACCCAAAAAGTCTTTTCTTTATTATTTTTTAGGGAAAAGGCTATATTTATTTATAGCTTTTTTAACAAAACAAATAAGCTTGGTGAATTGAAAAATGGTTGAAGTTTTAATTGGACCAGCCTCTAGAGAATTGGGAGTTAAAGTAACTCAAGAATTAAATTTGAAATCTATTTTAGTTGAATCAAAAGTTTTTCCTGATGGTGAATCATATATTAGAATTCCAGAAGAAAAAATTGATAGAGAAATAATTTTGATTCAATCAACTTATCCTCCGCAAAATAAGCATTTAATAGAACTTTTTTTAATGCTTGATGCTGCAAAAGATTTAGGAGCTGAAAAAATAACTGCAGTTGTACCATATTTAGCTTATGCTAGACAAGATAAAAGGTTTAGACCTGGAGAAGCTATAAGCGTTAAAGCTTTAGCAAAACTTATAGAGAAGGCTGGAGCAGATAAATTTATAACATTTAATATTCATAAAGAAAAGAGTTTAGAGTTTTTCAATATTAACTCAATAAATTTATCAGGTGCGCCAGCTATAGGAAGTTACTTTCTTCAAAAAGGGGTAGTAAACCCATATGTGGTGGCACCTGATGAAGGTGCTTATAATTTAGCTTTAGAAGTTTCTAAAATATTAAATTGTGAATGCACATATTTTGAAAAGAAAAGAGATAGAATTACAGGTGTTGTAAAAACTGAAGCTAAAGAATTAGATATTAAAGGAAAAACAGCAATCATAGTGGATGATATTATTTCAACAGGTTCAACAATAGCTAATGTAGCTGAAATCCTTAAAAGTCAAGGCGCAAAGAAAATTTATGCTGTATGCATTCATCCAATCCTAATTAATGATGCTCAAAATAGAATGAAAATGGCTGGGGTAGACGAAATTTTAGGAACTGATTGCATTCCAAGCGAAATAAGCAAAATTACTGTATCTAAAGTTTTAGCGGAGGCTTTAAAAAGGGAATTGTGAAAAACGAAATATTTTTTATTCTTTCAGGGGAACACCCTACTCTTCCTAAAGCTGAAGTAAAAGCTGTTCTTGAAGCTGAAAATTTTTCAGGAGAGATACTTGAGACTCTTCAAAGATTAATTATTTGTAGCTGTTATGATGGAGAAAAATGGAGTGAAAAAATTGGTGAAAGAAGTGGAATGTGCAAAATTTCAGGTATAAAAATTTTTGAATCTTCTTTTGATTTAAAGGAAATTGCAAATTGCATTCAAGAAGCTAAACTTGAAGCTATCTTAAAACCTAAAGAAACATTTGCTGTTAGAATTATTAATTTAACTAATGAAAAGATAAATCGTCTTCAATTAGAAAGGCTTTTAGGAAGCTTAATTATTAAAAAAATTAGTGAATTAAAAGTTAACTTAGAAAATCCTGATAAAACTATATTGGGAATATTAATTAAAGATAGATTTTTGTTAGGAATTGAAACATATCAAAAACCTAAAGGTTCGATAGCTGAAAGAAGCCCTAAAAAAAGGCCAGTAACTCATGCAGCAACAATGAAACCTAAGTTGGCTAGATGCATGGTAAATTTAAGCAGGGCTCAATCAAAAAAACTTTTTTTAGATCCATTTTGTGGAGTTGGAGGTTTACTTATTGAGGCTGGATTAATTGGATGCAAGTTAATTGGTTGCGATATAAAATTATCAATGGTTAAAGGTGCTTTAAAAAATTTGCTTTTCTTTGGTTTAATTCCTGAAGGGCTTTTTCAAGCTGATGCAAGACATCTTCCATTTAACTCAATTTCAAGTATAGCTACGGATCCACCTTATGGAACATCTGCAACAACTTTAAAAATTCCTTTAAAGATTTTACTTAAAGATTTTCTTTTTGAAGCCTTAAAAGTTTTAGAACCTGGAGGATTCATTTGTTTAGCTTCTCCTAAGGATGTTAAAGTTGAAGAAATTGGAGAAAAAGTTGGATTTAAGTTAATTGAAAAACATGAAATTTACATTCATAAAAAATTAACTAGAGAAATAGTTGTTTTAAGAAAAAATTGTTAAAAAATAATATGAAGGGAAAGAAAGATGGAAGTTATTTTTTTAGGTTCAGGAGGAAGCTTACCAACCAAAAAAAGAAACCTTCCATGCATATTGATTAAACGGGAAAGCGAATTATTAATGTTTGATTGTGGAGAAGCAACACAAAAACAATTTTTTTCCATTAAAGCTGGAGTAAATAAGGATATGAAAATATTTATTAGTCATATGCATGGTGATCATGTTTTAGGATTACCTGGATTAATTCAATCATTTTCTCTTCTTGGAAGAGAAAAAAAACTTGAAATTTATGGACCTAAAGGAATTAAAAAATTTTTAAATTGCATAAAAAGAACTGTACCTTTTAATTTATCATTCAAAATTAATATTCATGAAGTGAATGAAGGAAAAATTTTAGATGAAAAAAGCTATATTATTGAGGCTGCATGGGCAAATCATACAATTCCATGTTTAAGCTTTGCTTTAATAGAAAAACCTAAACCTGGAAAGTTTAATCCTGAAAAAGCTAAAAAACTTGGAATTCCTGAAGGACCGCTTTGGAAAAAACTTCAAATGGGAGAATCAATTAAATTAGGTTCAAAAATAATTGAATCTAAAGAAGTTGTTGGACCACCTAGACCTGGAGCAAAAATAGTTTATTCAAGCGATACTAGACCCTGTAAAGCTATAGAGAAACTTTCTAAAAATGCTGATTTGCTTATTTTTGATAGCACGTTTGATGATTCTAAAAAAAATAAAGCTAAAGAATATGGTCACTCAACTTGTGTTCAAGCAGCTGAAATTGCGAAAAAAGCTAAGGTTAAAAAGCTAGTTTTAACTCATTTAAGCCCAATTTATGAAGAGCATGAAGAAGAATTAATTAATCAAGCAAGAAAAATTTTTAAGGAAACGATTTTAGCTGAAGATTTTATGAAAATAACTATTTAATGTTAGGCTTAACACTCTTCAAAATATTTTGGGGAAACCAACTTAAAAAAGGGGGTGAATGCATTGAAATTCTCGATTTGGGTTTCCCCAAAATTAAGAAAAGCTTATCTTCAACTTTCAAAAAAATTAAAATCCTCTTATGCTGATTTAATTTTGCTTCCTCTTCCTAAACGCCTCACAACATTTTTAAAAGATTTAATTAATGGAGCCCCGTATAACCTATTTCTTAAAAAGATTGTTGAAGAAGAAAAAATTTTTTATTCAATTAACATATTTAACTATTTTTATGAGGAAATTTTAAAGGTATGCAAAGAATTAAAGAAAATAAATCCAAAACTTGAGTTAAATTGTTATAAAGAAGATGAAAATGTGCTTTTTCAAATTCAATCAGCTGTAAAATTTTCTATTTTAACTTTTAAAGCTGCTTCTACAAGTAAAATAAATTTAGATGAATGGCTTCATGCATTAACTGAAAATTTAAAGGAAACCAAAGAGTATTTAGATAAAGAAACTGAATTTATAGAAAAGCAAGCTCAAAAATATGATAATATTATATGTTTAGCCAATTTCGAGGGGAAATATTATTTTCAACATTTAAAAAATAAGTTTCCTGTGGAAATTCAATATTTTGCTCTTCCATATCATTTTACTCCATTAGAAATTTTAACTACATTTTTAAATCTTAAAAGGGAAATAGATTATGAAAAAATTATGCAGTTTATTAAATCTCACATAGATTACATTAGAAACTATGTTCTTACATGCGATAATTTAGACGAAGCCTATGAAAAATGGGTTAATGAAAATGTTAATTGGATTAATGCATGGAAAAAAATTTAAAAATAATTGAGTATCTGCTTTAAAAAATTATATGTCATAGCATTTATAGTTTTTATAATTTACATCATTTACATTTAAGCTTTCTATTTCTTCCAACAAAAAACAATTACCGTTTTATTAAGATTTAAATGTGAAAAATTTCATCTGTAACTTTCTCATTTTTTTACAAGTTCTTTAAACTAAACTTAATTTAAATTTTAAGTTGACAAGTTATCAACTCGAAGCGTTTTGGAGGTAAAATAGCGCTTGTCAAGAAGGATAATCAAAAGTTGGAATGGTTCAGACTCTATATTTACAAGATTTAGTGAGAAAATCCGCGGTAGAAAACCAACTCTTAAAGAAAAAGTTTCCCAAGCAATTTATCGATTAAAAGTTCAAAGAACTAAGCTGGAAAATGCTGCTGCTAGAATAGAAAACCATGATAAATCTTTATTTGAAAAAATTGTTAAAGCTCAAATGGCTAAAGACTCTGCTAGAGCCATAATGTATGCTAATGAATGCGTGGAATTAAGAAAAATTGCAAAAACAACTTTACGTTGTCAATTAGCTCTTGAAAAAGTTCTTTTAAGGCTTGAAACAATTAAAGATTTTGGTGATGTTGCATCGCTTATGGCGCCTGTAGTAGATGTTGTTCAAGCAATAAAAACTGAAATTTCAGGTATTATGCCTGAAGTAGCTTTTGAACTTGGTGAAGTTGGAGAAGTATTAGGAGACGTTGTAACTGAAATGGGTGAAGCTGCTGGAATAGGCGAGGAAGACCTTCATCCATCAAGTGAAGCTATGAAAATAATTGAGGAAGCTAATGCTGTAGCTGAGCAAAAAATGAAAGAAAAATTCCCAGAATTACCTTTACAAGTTGCACCAAATCTAGAGGAATCTTCAGCTACAAAATTAAAGTAGAGGTTAAAAAATTGAATATTGAAGAAGCCAAAAATAATATTGGAAAAGAAGTTTTTGATTCTAGAGGAAGAAAAATTGGTAGATTAATATCTTTTTGTACAGATCTTAAGGGGAACCCTATTAAATTCTTAATAGAGCTTGTTACTGGCGACTTCATTCAATGTACTGTTGAGCAGCTTCAGCAAAAGGAAAACGCTTTAACTTATCTTTATTCATGGGAAGTTAATGCTAATAACTTAAAGAATAGATTCGATTTAGTTTCAAGAAGAATTAAAGCTTTAGAAGAGCTTTATGCTAATGGTGAAATAGAAAAGGAAATTTATTTAGAGCTTAAAAACAGGCATGAAAGTTCTTTGGAAGAATTAGAGGAGCAAAGAAAACTTTTAATAGATAGACTTTATGAAAGAAAAACCAAACTGGATCTTAAAATAAAAGCTTTAGAGCTTTTCTTAGCTAATAGCAAAATGCAGCAATCCTCAGGAGAAATTAGTGGAGAAGCCTTTAAAGTAGCTTTAGAATCAATAAATATCGGATTGAAAAGAGCAATTTCAGAAAGAAACTATATTAAAGAAATGGTTGATTTCTTAAGCAATGTTAAAATTTCAAGTGCCACTTCCTTAAAAACTCCAGGCTTAAAACCTCTAACTGAAGATGTTGTTTTAGTTAAGTTAAAAGAACCAACCTAAAAGGAGGATTAAACTATTTCAATAATTCGAAAAATAAGCAGTAAATTTAAACCTACACCATTAAAAGAAAGAATTTCCCAAGCAATTTATAGGCTTGACGCTCAAAAAGAAAAGCTTGAACAAATGAGTTTTCTTCTTCAACAAAGAGATAAAGAAATGTTTCAAAAATGTATTGAAGCTCAATTTGCTAGGGATATTCCCAGAGCTAGAATTTACGCTAATGAATGTGCTGAAATAAGAAAAATTGCTAGAATAGTATTAAGCAGTCAATTAGCTTTAGAAAGAGTTATTTTAAGGCTTCAAACAATCGAGCAGTTTGGAGAAGTTCTTACCCAAATAGCACCTGTAATAGATGTGGTTGAAGAAATGAAAGATAAAGTATCAGGCTTAATTCCTGAAGTTGCTAATGAACTTGATCAAGTAAATTCAATGCTTAGAGATATGAGTTTAGAAGCTGGAGAAATCGAATCTGAAAATATAGATGTTGAAGCAGCTAACGAGGAAGCTAAAAAAATAATGTTGGAATCCATGGCTATTGCTGAAGAAAAAATGAAAGAAACATTTCCAGATATTAAAGATTTACAAATGAGTAAAATGAGGGTTATTCCAATTTCTGAAGGAGGAGAAGATTTAAAAAGAATGAATCTTGAAGAGCTTGTTTTAGAATATATCAAAAGCAACAATGGTTACTTAAGCATTTCTAAATGCGCTTCAACATTAGGTGTTTCACCAAAAAAAATTAAGGAAACTGTAGAGAAATTAAAAAATAATGGAAAAATAATTTTTGAGTAAGGTGATTTATAAAATGGTTTTATCTGCTTCTGAAGAGCTTGAAAAAATGGCTGCTAAATATGCTAATGAAGCAATTCAATTAGATGAGCAAGGTTCAAAAGGAATGGCTATTTCACGCTATCAAAGAGCTATAGAAATTCTTTTAAAATTAACCTCTTTATATCCGGATTCTCCTCAAACCAAAGTTTACTTAACTAGGATAGAAGCTTATCAAAAAAGGATTAAGGAATTAAGGGAATCACCAGTTTCTTTAGGAAGTCAAAATTTTGAAGCAGCAACATTTAATCAACTTGTTATCTCTGAAAAACCCAATGTTAAATGGAGCGATATAGCAGATTTAGAGGAAGCTAAAAAAGCAATAGAGGAATCTATTATTTTCCCAGTTAAAAGACCTGATTTATTTCCTTTAGGTTGGCCAAGAGGCATCCTCTTTTTTGGCCCACCTGGATGCGGAAAAACATTGCTTGCAGCTGCTGTAGCTACAGAAATAGATGCAGCATTTTATTGTGTTGACTCTGCTTCAATAATGTCTAAGTGGCTTGGGGAATCCGAAAAAAATGTAGCACAGCTTTTTGCTGAAGCACGAAATAAAGCCTCCTCCGGTCAACCAGCAATAATATTTCTTGATGAAATAGATTCCTTAATTGGTAAAAGAAGCAATGAAATTGGTGGAGAAATTAGAACTAGAAACCAGTTTTTAAAGGAGATGGATGGGCTTCTAGATAAAAAGAAAAATCTTCATGTTTATGTAATTGGAGCAACAAATAAACCTTGGGCTTTAGATGACGCATTTATAAGAAGATTTCAAAAAAGAATTTACATTCCCCTTCCAGATTATAATGCTAGACTTGAACTCTTCAAAATTTATACAAGAGAAATTAAGCTTTCTCCAGAAGTTGACCTTAAATATCTAGCTAAAATTACAGAAGGTTATTCAGGAAGCGATATTAGAGATATTATTCAAGCAGCTCAGTTAGAAGTTGTTAGAGAATTTTTTGAAAAAGGAAATCCTAATGATAAACATGCTTCTCCAAAACCTGTAAGCATGGGAAATTTTATTAATGCTTTAAGAAAAAGAAAACCAAGCGTTTCCTCTAATTTAACCAAAAATTATCTTTCTTGGTTTGAGGTTTATGGAGCAATATAAAAAAAGGGAGGATTAAAATTGTTTAAAGAAAGAAAATCTTTTACGGAAAAATTAAGAGAATCCATTCATCCCACACCCTTAAGAAAAAAGATTTCTTTAACATTAACTTCATTAAAAATTCAATTAAAAAGATTGGAGAACGCAGCTTATAGACTTGAGCAAAGAGATAAAATTCTTTATGGAAAATGTGTTTCAGCCCTGCAAAAAGGTGATAAATATTTAGCTTCCCTTTACGCTAATGAATGTGCTGAAATAAGAAAAATTGCTAAAATAACTTTAACAAGTCAATTAGCTTTAGAAAAGGTAACTTTAAAACTTGAAACAATAAGAGACTTTGGTGATATAGCTTACTCAATGAATTCAGTTGTATCTATAATTGGAATGTTAAAAGATGGGTTAAGAAACTTAATGCCTGACATTTCTATGAAGCTTGATGAAGTAAATGAAGATTTGCAAAGTTTAGTTATGGAAATGGGAGAAACAACCGATCAAAGCATAGATTTGGAAAGCGCAAGTGAAGATTCTAGAAAAATAATTGAAGAAGCAACCATTGTGGCTGAGCAAAAAATGAAAGAAAAATTCCCGGAGCTGCCTGTAATAGCAGCAAAAGAAACAAAAATTTAAACCTTAACATCAATTCTCTCATTATTTTTGTATAAACTCTTCTAAGGTTTTTTGAATTTTAGATTCTTTAACTTCTTTATTCTGTTTCACATCCTCATTAAAAAGTAACAATCTTCCATAAACTCCATCATAACCGCTAGCATATTTTATTTCATTATTTCTCATCTTTAATATAGCCTCAACTATTCGCTCATTTGTAACTTTAATTAAATCATCTTTTGAAGCATTCAATAAAACATTTATTTCATTTTTAAATTTTTTAATTAAGCTCCAATATTCACTCCATACTGTTTGAGAATAAACATTTAACTTATATACTTCAGCTATTATTTCCATTAAAGGAATAAGATGCTTAAATGGAATATAATCTTTTGGAATAAAACCTTCAGGTCTATCTGCAAGCTCTTCAACTCTTTGTAAAACACCAATAGTTAATTTTCTTCCGCATTTTGGACAAATATTATTAACTTTTATAGCTTCCTTCGGGTGAAAGCTAACATTGCATTTTCTATGACCTGAAAAATGATATTTACCTGCTTCCGGAAAAACCTCTCCAGTCATAACAAGTTTTGATTTATCCTTATTTTTTATAGCTTCATAAATTTCTTTAAAAGAAATTTTATTAACTTTAAAAACTGTAAATTCTCTTCCTAATCTTAAAGGGTTGGATGTATGAGAATCTGAAAAAGATACAAGCGTATATTTATCAAGCTTACTTATTCTAAAAGCCATTGAAGGATCGCTTGAAAGGCCTGTTTCAAGAGCATAAATATGTTTTGATTCTTCTTGAAAACATTCCTCAATACTATTAAAACCTGATTTAAAACCTAAAACTCCAAACCATGGTGTAAAATAATGAGCTGGAATTACCAAAATATTTTTTGAAATACTCATTAAAATTTCTACAAGCTCCATGCAACTCATTTCATTAAAGGTTGGTCGCCCATCAGCTTTTAAATCACCAAACATTTTAAGTTTTTCATTAATTTGATCTACTATCTCAAAGTTTTCAGCTAAAATTAAATTATGAACCTTTCTAATTCGTCCATTAAATTCATAAATATTACATACTTCTGCAGAAAGAATAAAATAAACTTCTCCCCTTTTAGTTTTAAAAATTCCCTCTTCATCAACTTCAAAGAGATTAGCTTTTAATTCCCTTAACCATTTTGGATGAGTAAAATCACCAGTTCCAAGCATATTAATTCCTTTTGATTTAGCATTTTCCTCTAAATTATTAATTGTAACATCTTTACTTGCTGCACGACTAAAAGGAGAGTGAATATGAAAATCAGAATAAATTAAACTCAATTTTTCATCAAACCGATTGGAATACTAAAATTTAAAAATAGTATAGCTTCAAAAAATATTTTTTGTTTAAAAAAATAAAGAGGAAAAAAAGCAGAATTATGGGAATAACCCAAGTTTTACATGAGCATCAGCAACTCTACTTATAGCTAGCATGTAGGCTGCTGTTCTCATACTTACCTTTTCTTTTTTAGAAATTTCCAAAACGTCATTAAAGGCTTTAACCATTCGTTCTTCAAGTCTTCTATTAACTTCTTCTTCAGACCATCTATCCCTATTTAGATTTTGAACCCATTCAAAATAACTGACTGTAACTCCTCCACTATTGGCTAAAATATCTGGAATTGCAAATATTCCTCTATTATATAGGATGTCATCTGCTTCAGGTGTTGTTGGACCATTAGCCCCCTCAGAAATTATTTTAGCTTTTATTTTATAAGCATTATCTTTAGTAATCACATTTTCCATAGCTGCAGGAACAAGAATATCACATTCAAGTTCTAAAAGCTCCTCATTAGTAATTTTTTTGCTTCCATCAAATCCTACAACAGATCCAGTTTTCTTTTTATATTTAAGAACTTCATCTGGATCTAATCCATTAGAACTTAATATTCCTCCCTTAGAATCGCTAACAGCTATTATTTTACATCCCATTTCATGTAAGATTTTAGCTGCCCAAAAACCTACATTTCCATATCCTTGAACAGCAACTGTTGCTCCTTTTAAACTTAAACCTAAATGCTTAGTTGCTTCTCTAGCGCATATGGCAACGCCCCTTCCTGTAGCTGATTCTCCACCATATGAACCACCTAACTCTACAGGTTTTCCTGTAACAACTTCTGGAACAGCATAACCTTTAAGGCTACTATATGTATCCATTATCCAAGCCATTACTTGGGCATCAGTTCCCATATCTGGTGCAGGCACATCTTTAAACGGTCCTATTTCATCCATAATCATAGCTGTATATCTTCTAGTTAATCTTTCCAATTCTCCCTTAGAAAGTTTTTTAGGATCGCATACAACACCTCCTTTAGCTCCTCCATATGGAATATCTACAACAGCTGTTTTAAAAGTCATCCACATTGCAAGCGCTTTAACTTCATCTAAATCCACGTTTGGATGATACCTTATTCCACCTTTATATGGGCCCCTCCACATATTATGCTGAACTCTATAGCCTGTAAATACCTTTATTTTACCATCATCCATTCTAACCGGAACTGAAACGATTAAAACCCTTCTTGGATGCTTAAGTTACTCTATAACATCATCACTTATTCCAATTCTTTTAGCTACTCTTTCTATTTGTTTTACAGCTTCTTCAAAAGGATTTACTTTAGTAGCTGTATTTACACTCATTTTTTAACCTCCTTTGTTTTCAGCTGTATAAGTTAAATAAACTAATAAAACTTTCCATAACATTGTGAATTAATATAAAGCCAAAAAAATCTAATTAATAAATGCTTTAACTATTAATTTATAAGGTTAGAAAACAAAATTCTTTTTATTTACTTTTAGGGATAATGATATAATGATATTTATTTTGAAATAAGAAAGAAATAAGAAAATTAGATTAGAGAGGGAAAATTGCCTTGTCTAGCGTTATGTGGACTGAAAAATATAGACCGAAAACCTTAGATGAAATGGTAAATCAAGAAGAAATAGTTGAAAGATTAAAAAAATTTGTTAAAACAAAAACTATGCCTCATTGCCTTTTTTCTGGGCCTCCAGGAACAGGAAAAACTACTGCAGCTATATGCTTAGCTAGAGATTTATTTGGAGAAAATTATGCGGAAGCCTTTATGGAGCTTAATGCTAGTGATGCTAGAGGAATAGATGTTGTTCGAACCACTGTTAAAGAGTTTGCTAGAATTGCGCCTATAAGCAAGCTTCCATTTAAAATTCTTGTTTTAGATGAAGCAGATAATATGACTGCAGATGCTCAACATGCTTTAAGGAGAACAATGGAGAAATATACGGAAACTTGCAGATTCATTTTATGCTGCAATTATTCTGGAAAAATTATTGAGCCTATTCAATCTAGATGCGCTTTATTTAGGTTTACTCAATTAAAAAATGAGGATATGGCAAAGCATTTAAAAATGATTGCTGAAAAAGAGAAAGTAAAACTTCTTGAAGATGGATTAAATGCAATTTTAAATGTAGCGAATGGCGACTTAAGAAAGGCTATAAATACCTTGCAAGCAGCAGCTTCTTTAGAAAAACCTATAGATGAAAAAACAGTTTATATGGTTGTTGGTTTAGCTAAACCTGAAGATGTTCAAGAAATGCTTGAATTAAGCTTTAAAGGAAACTTTGTAGAAGCTAGAAAAAAGCTTCGGTTAATGCTTATGGAATATGGTCTTTCTGGATTAGATATTCTTAAACAGGTTCATTCTGAAATTTTTAAGTTAAATTTACCTGATGAAGAAAAACTTAAACTTGCTGATTTAATTGGTGAAGTTGATTATAGGCTTTCTCAAGGAGCTGATGAGGAAATTCAGTTAAGCGCTATGCTAGCTAAATTAGCTTTATATGGTTCTAATAGGGGAAGCGCAAGTTGAGCATCCCATGGATTATAAAGTATCGACCTAAACATTTAAATGAAGTTGTAAATAATGAACAGGCTAAAGAAAATCTATTAAAATGGATTAAAGCTTTAGAGCAGGGTAAAAACGTTAAAAAAGCTGTTTTGCTTTATGGACCTCCAGGAATAGGAAAAACAGTTACTGTTGAAGCTTTAGCTAGAGATTTAGGATATGATTTAATAGAGATAAACGCCAGCGATAAAAGAAACAGTGAGGAATTGATGAGAATAGCTGGTTCAGCAGCCACTCAAGGAGAATTAATTGGTAAAAAACGTTTAATTCTTCTTGATGAAATAGATGGTATAAATTTAGAGGAAGATAAAGGAGCTGTTGCAACTGTTAATCAAATTTTAAAGGAAGCTAAGCATCCAATTGTTCTTACAGCTAATGATCCTTGGGATCCTAAAATAGCTCCATTAAGAAATTCATGCGAATTAATTGAATTTAAAAGATTAACTGTTAAAGCTTGTCTTCCATATTTAAAAAAAATATGTTTAAATGAAGGTGTTAAACCTGAAGATGAAGCTTTAAAATTTATAATTGAAAAAAACAATGGAGATATGCGATCTATAGTTAATGACTTAGAAATGCTTTGCATTGGTAGAAAAGAATTAACTTTAAATGATGTTTCATGGATAAGCTCAAGGGATAGAAAAGAAAGCATTTTTACCGCTTTAGGGCTTATTTTTTCTGGGAAAAACTGTGTTTTCGCTCGAAAAGCCATAGATTTAGTGGATATAGATTATGAAATGCTTTTTGAATGGATTTATGAAAATGCGCCGCATCAACTTACAAATGCTTTTGATTTATGCAATGCTATGGAAGCTTTAGCTAAATCAAATCTTTACTTAACTAGAGTTAAGAAACATCAAAACTGGAGTCTTCTTCCCTATGCTTTAAATTTAATGACTGTTGGTGTATGCGCTTCAAAAAAGAAAACTAAATCCAAGTTTACTCCTATTAAATTTCCAGAAAGAATAAGATTTTTATCGCAAAGCAAAACTGAAAGAGAAATTAAAATTAAATTAGGAAAATTAATTGGAAAAGAAACTCATTTATCAATTTCCAAAAGCCTTAAATATTATTTGCCTTATCTCAAATTTATTTTTAAGCATAATCAAAAACTTGCTGAGAAAATTAGCGAAAAACTAAATTTTGATGAGGATATTATAAATTTTCTTAAGAAATAGTTTTAGTTTTTTTATAGAATGGTTCTCTTAAATCATTAGCTTTAAGAAATAATGCTTTTAAAACATCGTCTGAAACTTCACTTCTTAAGTAAGGTAAAATATCAACTAAATTATCGTTTCTCATTAAGCAAGGCTTTAATTTTCCATCAAAAGTTAATCTCATTCTTGTGCAATGCGCACAAAACTCTGTATTTTCTATAGGTTTAACAACCTCGATTTTAGCTCCATCAATTGTATACACTTTTCTATTATGCATAAAATTTCTTACTTCAATTTTTTCAGCTTTCACGCGTAATTTTTCTTCGATTTCATCTAAAGGTAAATGGTATTTAGCATATTCTTCAAAACAAATATTTATTGGTTCAAACTCAATTAATTGAAGAGTAACACCCATTTTTTTTGAAGCTTCTATCATAGAGTCTATTTCGCAATCGTTTAACCCTTTTAAAACAACCATGTTTATTTTTACAGGAGTTAATCCAGCCTTAATAGCTGCTTCAACCCCTCTTAATGCTCCATTAATTTCTCCTCCAGTAATTTTTTTATAAATTATTGGATTTAGCGAAGGTAAACTTATGTTAACTCTGGTAAGTCCAGCTTCTTTTAGTTCAAATGCTAAATCTTCAGTTAATAATTTAGCATTTGTAACAAGAGATATATCTTTTAATTTTTGAATTTCCCTCAAACCTTTTATAATCGCTTTAATATCTTTTCTCATTAATGGTTCTCCTCCAGTAATTTTTACAGCTTCTACACCAAATTCAGCAGCAATTTTAACCACTCTAATTATTTCGTTTACGCTTAACAAATTTGTTTTACCAGTATGACCTTCTCTATGACAATAAAAACAGTTTTGATTGCATGAAGGTGTTATAGCTATTCTAAGATTTAATAATGGACGATTATATTTATCTAAAAGCAAAAAACTTCACTCCCTTGCATGCTTAACTATATGAGGCAACTCTGGAATTATTAATGAGGAAACAGCTAATTTAACAGCTTCGGGCGATCCAGGTAAACAAAATATTGCTTTAGATTTAGCTACTCCAGCTAAAGCTCTAGTTAATATCGCTGCTGAACCAATTTTTTCATAGCTAAGTTTTCTAAATAATTCTCCAAATCCTGGAAGCTCCTTTTCTATAAACTCTTTTACAGCTTCTATAGTAACATCTTTTTTAGTTATACCTGTTCCACCAGTAATTATTATCGCATCAACATCTTTTAAATACAAAATTTCTTTAACCTTTTCTTTAATTAAAATTAAGTTGTCTGGAAGAAGAATTCTTTGATAAACATTATAACCTGCCTTTTTAATTAATTCCTCTATTAAATTTCCTGAAACATCATTAATTTCCTCTCCTCTTTTTAAGCTTAAATATTTAGAATCGCTGCAAGTTAATATAGCTATATTCAATGTTTTAGGGGCTTCAGATTTATGTTTTATTGATGTTTCACTCATTATTCTCACTCTTCAATTTTTCTTTAACTTTAATCGATTCTATTAAAGTTGTTGGATATTGTCCTTTTTCATCTTTTTCATATTGCTTAACCATATCCCATATTGTTAAAAGGTAAACTGCAACCGCTGTTAAAGCTTCCATTTCAACTCCTGTTTTAGCTGTTGTTTTAACTTTAACTTCAACCTCTATAGAGTTAGAGTTTAATTTTGAATTTAAAGAAACATTTGTTATTGGAATTGGATGACATAAAGGAATTATTTGGCTTGTATTTTTAGCAGCCATAATCGCGGCTATTTCTGCAGTAATTAATGGATCGCCTTTAGCAATTTTTCCGCTTTTAATAAGCGAGATTGTTTGAGGCTTTAAAATTATTTTTCCTAAAGCTGAAGCTTCTCTAAAAACTTCTTTTTTTTCAGTAATATCAACCATTTCAGTTTTTTTAAAACTGCTCAATTTAAAGCTACCTCTTTCAATCCCTTAAACATTAATTATTTATACTTCTTTTTTACTTTATTTATATTATGGGGGTTTAAATGTGTAAATTGGCTAAGTTATCTGAAGAAGAATTAAAATTGATTCAAGAGCTTGAAGCAAAATTAAATCATATAGTTTTAATTGCTTATGAGAAACCTCCTGAAATAGCTAAATTAACAAATGAACAACTTGAAAAAATCAAGAATTTAGAAAATCAATTGAAAGTCAAATTAGTAGCTTACAAATAAAGAAAAAATATGGAAAATTGGGAAAGGCAGTTAAATTAAGTGGAGAAATTTGCCCATCTATTTAAGTAATCCCATAAATCTTCTTCAGTAATTCCCTCAATTTTTTCAAGAAAATCATAAAGTTGCTTTAAAGAAGTGTGATGTCTATATTCTTCACTAAGAATTCCCTCTAAAATTAATTTAACATGTTCTTCATCAACTTTTTTTGCAAGCTCCTCCATTTTATTAAGCATTTCCTGCTCTTCATTTATATGTTTTTTTAAAGCTTCTTTAACTTCGGTTTTTTCTACGCTTGAAAATATTTTTCCTTGAATTATGTCTTCTAAGGATTGAAGAATATGAGCATGCTTTAATGAATCCATTCTTATAACATCTAAAAGAAGCTTAACTACTTCATTGCTTGTTTTATTTATTGTTGAATTTAATTCATTTGCAACTTTAATTTCTAATGCTTTTTGTTCTCTAAGCATATTTAAAAATTCTTTATCAGAACTTTTCATTTAAATGAACCTCCTGAAGAGGGGTTCTCCTCATTCTTGCCTGCGAGTTTGCAGGTCTCAAGATCTAAGGCATTTAAATGCCTTCGGGCCAGACCAGTCATAGAACCCCCAAAATCATTTTATATATAAATTGAAAATATAAAAAGATTTAGTTAAGAATGGCTCCTGTATCTGTTGATGAAACAAGTTTAACATATTTCTTTAAATAGCCTTTAAGAATGGGTTTTTCTGGAGGCTTAACATTTTTTAAGCGTGATGTTAATTCATCATTTGTTAATTCAACTTTAATAATTCTTTTGGGAACATCAATCTTTATTAAATCTCCATTTTTAATAGCTGCTATAGGACCTTTTTCAGCTGCTTCTGGAGAAACATGCCCTATGCATAATCCTCTTGTTCCGCCTGAAAATCTTCCATCAGTAATAAGAGCAACAGACTCTCCTAAACCCATTCCTGAAATTGCTGATGTTGGAGCAAGCATTTCTTTCATTCCGGGGCCGCCTTTAGGGCCTTCATACCTAATTATTATAGCATCTCCCTTTTCTATTTCATTGTTAAAAATAGCTTTTATACATTCTTCTTCAGAATTAAAAACTTTAGCTTCCCCCTTGAATGTTAATGTTCTATTTGAAAGACCAGCAGTTTTAAGAACGCAACCTTTTGGAGCTAAATTCCCCCATAAAATAGCGAGTCCCCCTTCATTAGCTATAGGGTTATTTATTGAGTGAATAACGCTTCTATTTAAGTTTCTAGCTTCCTTTATGTTTTCAATTAAGGTTTTTCCAGTTACAGTTTTTACGTTTAAATGAAGTTTTTCTTTTAATTCAAGCATTAAAGCAGGTATTCCACCAGCATTATTTAAATCTTCCATGTCATGCGGTCCTCCAGGAATCATAGCGCATAATTGAGGAGTTTTTTTATTTAATTCATCAAATAGCGATAACTCTATTGTTAAATTCAATTCTTTAGCTATAGCGGTTAAATGAAGAATTGTATTTGTTGAACCACCTAAAGCTGCATCAACGATTATAGCATTTTCAAACGCTTCCCTACTCATTACATCTGATGGCTTTAAATTTTCACGAATCATTTCTACAATTCTTTCTCCTGATTTTTCTGCAATCCTTAATTTAGCAGAGTTAACAGCAGGAGTTGTGCTGCAATAGGGTAAACTCATTCCTAAAGCTTCAGTAAGACAAGCCATAGTGTTTGCAGTGAACATTCCATTGCATGAACCGCATGTTGGACATGCAATTTCCTCAATTTCATTAAGTTCTTCTAAAGTTATTTCTCCAGATTTAACCTTTCCTAAAGCTTCAAAAACAGAAATTAAACCAATTTTTTTTCCTTTATAAATTCCTGAAAGCATTGGTCCTCCAGTTACTACTATTGATGGTATATTAAGTCTAGCTGCAGCCATAAGCATTCCAGGGGTAATTTTATCACAATTTGAAATTAAAACTAAACCATCTAATTGATGAGCTTGAACCATTATTTCTATTGAATCAGCTATTAAATCTCTTGATGGAAGAGAATAACGCATTCCTTCATGACCCATAGCTAATCCATCGCAAACAGCTATTGTATTAAATTCAAATGGTACTCCTCCAGCTGCAGCTATACCAATTTTAACTCTTTCAACTATAGTGTTTAAATGGGTATGCCCTGGAACCAAAGATGTAAAACTATTTGCTATACCTATAAAAGGCTTATTTATTTCTTCATTTGTTAAACCTAAAGCTTTAAGCAAAGCTCTTTGAGGAGCTTTTTGAAAACCCATTTTAATTGCATTGCTTCTCATATTTTTAACTCTCCCAACTTTTAAAAACGTAAAATTTATATTTGGAAACTTTGTTAATGTTAAGTTTTGATGGGGCTTGAATAAAAACTTTACAGTTTTTACCCAGCTGCTTTTAGGTGAAAATGGAAAGGTAGCCCCATTGCTTGTAACTGTAGTAATTCTTAAATAAGCGCCTTAAGCATTTTATTTTCTTCTTAAGGCGCTTAAAAAATTGTTTGGGTGAGATTATTGAGTAAAGTTTCAGGCGGTAAAGCTTTGCTTGAAGCTTTAAAAAAAGAAGGGGTAACAATAATATTTGGTATTCCAGGAGGAGCCATTCTCCCCATTTATGATGAGCTTTATGATTTTGACATTAGACATGTTTTATGTCAGCATGAGCAATCAGCAGCTCATATGGCTGATGGATTTGCTAGAGCAAGCGGTAAACCTGGGGTATGCTTTGCAACCTCCGGTCCAGGAGCAACAAACTTAGTTACTGGTATAGCTAATGCTTACATGGATTCTTCTCCATTAATAGCTGTTACAGGGCAAGTTCCTAAATCAATGATTGGAAAAGATGCTTTTCAAGAAGTTGACATCATAGGAATAACAACTCCAATAACCAAATATAATTTTCAACCTAGAAGTGCTTCAGAAATACCTGAAATTGTTAAAAAAGCTTTTTTTATAGCTTCAACAGGTCGAAAAGGACCTGTGCTTATTGACATTCCTAAGGATGTTCAAACAGAAGAATGCGAATTAGAGTTTCCAGAAAAAGTTACCATAAGAGGTTATAATCCATATAAAAAACCTTGCGAAAAACAAATAAATGCTGCTGTTGAATTGCTTGCTTCAGCGGAGAAACCTATGATTCTTGCTGGTGGTGGAGCAGCCTATCCTGAAGCTTCAGATTACATTTTAAAAATTAGCGAGCTTTTATTAGCGCCTGTTGCCACCTCATTAATGGGTAAAGGGGTTTTTCCAGAGGATCATCCTCTATCACTTGGTTTACTTGGAATGCATGGAACATTAGCAGCTAACAAGTTAGTTTCTGAAGCTGATGTCCTCCTTTCTGTTGGAACAAGATTTTCAGATAGAACAACTGGTAAAGTTGATGAATTTTGTAAAGAAACCAAAGTTATACATATAGATATTGATGAAGCTGAAATTTCAAAAAATAAAAAGGTTGATTTAGCCATTATAGCTGATGCAAGCGAAGCTTTAAAAGCAATTTATGAAGGTTTAATCGCCCGTTTAAATAAAAGAGAAGAAACCGCTTGGTTTAAAAGAGTTAAAGAATTTAAAGAAGTTTGGGAAGGATGGATATTTGAAGAGGAATCAAGCAAAGAATTAAAACCTATTCCTATCCTTAAAATCTTAAGAAAAATTTTACCAATTGAATCTATACTTGTTACTGAAGTGGGTCAAAACCAAATGTGGAGTGCATTATATTTTAAAGTTTTTAAACCTAGAACATTTATAACGTCGGGTGGTCTTGGTACAATGGGATTCGGTTTACCCGCTTCTATAGGGGCCAAAGCAGCTAAATCTGATGTTCCAGTTGTTGATGTAGCTGGAGATGGAAGCTTTATGATGACTGAAAATGCACTTTCAGTTTCTGTTGCAGAAAACCTTCCAATAATAGCTGTAATAATAAATAATAGAGTTCTTGGAATGGTTGCTCAATGGCAAAGGCTATTTTATGGAAAACGTTATTCAGCAGTTAAACTTGATCGAGTAGATTTTGTTAAGTTAGCTGAAGCTTATGGAGCTCATGGAGTTAGAGTTCAAGATTTAAATGAATTTTCTAAAGCTTTAAAAGAAGCTTTAAAGCTTGATGTAACTTCAGTAATTGATGTTCCAATATCTCCAGAGGAAGATGCGCTTCCAATGGTTCCTCCAGGAAGTAGTTTAGAGAAAATATTGGGGGTTGAAAAATGGGATTGGGTAATGAAAAAGGGTTAATTTTAATTTCAGCTATAGTAGAGCATAAGCCAGGAGTTCTTCATAGAATTTCAAACATGTTTAGAAGAAGAGATTTTAACATTGAAAGTATAAGTGTTGGTGTAACAGAATTTAATGATTTAGCAAGAATGACCATAACTGTTAAAGGAGATGAAAGAACAGCTGATCAAGTTGTTAAACAAATGGGTAAATTAATTGACGTTATTTGCGTGGATGTTTTAGATTGGAGCAACTCTGTTCAAAGAGAGTTAGCGCTTATAAAGTTAAAGGCTGAAACACATGAGAAACGATCTGAAATAATGGATTACGCTTCAGTATTTAGGGGAAGAATAATTGATGTAGCAAGAGATTCTTTAATAGTTGAAGTTACTGGAGATTCTGAAAAAATTAATGCGTTTATAAATTTAACTAAACCCTTTGGAATCATTGAAGTTGCCAGAACAGGCATAACAGCTTTATCTAGAGGTCCATCCTCCCTAAGTGAAGCTAAACGAAAAACTTAAAGGAAAGAGCTTTAAAATCAAATAATAAAGGGGGGAATTCAAATTTTGGTGAAAATATATTTTGATAAAGATGCAGATTTAAAGTATTTAGAAGGAAAAACCATCGCTGTAATAGGTTATGGAATTCAAGGAAGAGCTCAGGCATTAAACTTAAGGGATTCAAAAGTAAATGTTATAGTTGGACTTAGACCTGGAGGAAATAGTTGGAAACTAGCTGAAAAAGATGGTTTTAAACCTTTCACTATTCAAGAAGCAGCTGAAAAAGGAGATATAATTCATATATTAATTCCAGATATGGTTCAACCATCAATTTATAATGAGTATATAGCTAAACACTTGAAAAAAGGTAAAGTTTTAGGTTTTTCACATGGCTTTAACATTCACTATAAACAAATAATTCCTCCTCCAGATGTTGATGTAATAATGGTAGCTCCAAAAAGTCCTGGAGCTAGACTTAGAGAAATGTATCTTCAAGGTTTTGGCGTTCCCGCTTTGCTTGCTGTAGCTCAAGATGTTAGCGGAAAAGCTAAGCATATTGGGTTAGCTATAGCTAAAGCTTTAGGATGTACGAAAGCTGGGGTTATTGAAACAACCTTTAAAGATGAAACTGAAAGTGATTTAATAGGGGAGCAAACAGTTTTGGTAGGTGGATTAATGGAGTTAATTAAAAAAGGATTTGAAGTTTTAGTTGAAGCAGGTTATCCACCTGAACTTTCATATTTTGAAGCTTGTAACGAAGCTAAATTAATTATGGATCTTATTTATGAAAAGGGATTAACTGGAATGCTTAGGGGAGTATCTGAAACAGCAAGATTTGGTGGATTATCTATTGGACCAAAAGTTATAGATGAACATGTAAAAGAAAATATGAGAAAAGTTGTTAAAGATGTTCAAAGTGGAAAATTTGCTGAAGAATGGATAAAAACATCAAAGGAAAAACCTCAACTTCTTGAAGAAAAAATTTCATTAATTGAAAACCATGAATTGGAGCGGGTTGGAAAAAAAATAAGAAAAATGTCTGGAATAGAAAAATAAAAGATTTTTAAAGGTTTTTTAAATGAATTTAACAGAGAAAATTTTAGCTAAAGCAGCAAACTTAAAAGAAGTTCATCCAGGTGAAATAATTAATGCTAAAATAGATTGCGCAATGGTGCATGATCTTACAGCTCCATTAACAATAGATGCTTTTAATGAAATTGGCATAAAAAAAGTTTGGAATCCAAATAAAATAGTGGTTATTTTTGATCATTGTGTTCCAGCAAGCTCTGTTGAAGCTGCTGAACTTCATAAAAAAGTTAGAAATTTTGTGAAAACTCAAGGAATAAAAAACTTTTTTGATGTTGGCTATGGAGGGATTTGTCATCAAGTTATGGTTGAAAAAGGCTTTGTTAAACCTGGTGAAGTTATTGTAGGTGCTGATTCACATACATGTACATATGGTGCTTTAGGAGCCTTCGCTACAGGAATTGGATCAACAGATATGGCTTATGTTTTTGCTACTGGAGAACTTTGGTTTAAAGTTCCAAAAGCAATTAAAATTCATGTTTCAGGAAAATTTCAAAAGTTTGTTACTCCAAAAGATTTAATTTTATATGTAATTGGAAAGCTTGGAGCTAATGGAGCAAATTACATGAGTTTAGAATTTACTGGATCAGCTATAAAAAATATGAGTATTGATGGTAGATTAACTATATGCAATATGGTTGTTGAAGCTGGAGCTAAATCAGGCATTGTTCCACCTGATGAAAAAACTTTAGAATATATTAAGCTAAGGAGCAAAGGAAAATTTAATTTTCAGGAAAGCGATAAAAATGCTGTTTATGATAAAGTTTTAGAAATTGATTGTGAAAAACTTCAACCAATGGTTGCCTGTCCAAATTCAGTTGATAATGTTAAACCTATAAGCGAAATTTCTGAAGTGGAGGTGGATCAAGTTTTTATAGGTTCATGCACTAATGGACGAATTGAAGATTTAAGAATTGCAGCTCAAATCTTAAAAGGTAAAAAAATTAATAATAATGTTAGATTAATAGTTATTCCAGCTTCTCAAGAGATTTACTTGCAAAGTTTAAAGGAGGGATTACTTGAAATTTTAGTTAAGGCTGGCGCAGTTATAGGAAATCCAAATTGTGGACCATGCTTAGGCGGTCATATGGGTTTACTTGCTTCTGGAGAAGTTTGTGTAAGTACATCAAATAGAAACTTTATTGGAAGAATGGGAAGCTCTTCAGCTAAGATATATTTAGCTTCTCCAGCTACAGCCGCTGCATCAGCTATTTATGGAAAAATTGTTGATCCAAGAGTTTTTGGAGAGAATTGAAAAATGAAAGTTTTAGGTAAAGTTTTAAAGTTTGGAGACAATATTGATACTGATGTTATTCTTCCAGGGAAATATCTAGTTCTTACAGATCCTAAAGAACTAGCTAAGCATGCTATGGAAGGTTTAGATAAGGAGTTTTCAAAAAAAGCTGAGAAGGGAGTAATAATAGTTGCTGGAGAAAATTTTGGATGTGGTTCAAGTCGAGAGCATGCTCCTATAGCTTTAAAAAACGCTGGAGTAAAAGCTATAATTGCTAAATCTTTTGCAAGAATATTTTATAGAAACGCTATAAATATAGGTTTACCTGTTTTAGAATGCAAGGAAGCATTTGAAAAAATTGAAGAAAATGATGAAGTATTAATAGATTTAAGTAGTGGGGAAATAATTGATAAAACAAAAAACTTAACTTTTAAATTTATTCCGCTTCCTTCATTTCTTTTGGAGATTTTAAATCAAGGAGGATTAATTAAAAAACTTAAAAATTCTTTAAAGCAGAACTCTTTATGAATCTAATTTTTTACCTAAAATCTTATAGAGATAATATATGTATCCATCCACTAAAGCTTCTTCACTAGCCTTAAGAATATTTGATGAAACACCTATTGTAGACCATCTTTCATCATTTGCTTTAAACTCTATAAATACTTGAACGGCTGCAGCTGTACCTTTTTCAACATCTATTTCTTTAACTCTATATCCAATTAATGAAACATTTGAGATTTCTGGATACTGCTTTTTTAAAGCTTTTCTTAAAGCTATATCGAATGCGTTAACTGGACCATTTCCTTCAGCAGCAGTAATAATTATGTTATTACCTACTTTTAATTTAACTATGCTTTCAGCTGAAATTGAATTATTTTGATTTAATACAAAAGCTCTCCAACCTGATAAATTAAAATAGTTTAAGTTTACTCCAAGTTCTCTAGCGAAAACTAAAGCTAGGCTAGCTTCAGCATTTTCAAAATGGTAACCCATGCTTTCCATAGCTTTTATTTTTTCAAGAAGTTTTTTAGCTTCAGGTGAATCTTTATTTAAATTAAAACCAAACTCTTGAGCTTTAAAAACTAAATTTGATAAACCTGCTTGAGAAGAAACAGTTATCTCTCTTTTATTTCCAACTTTAGAAGGATCAAATGCTTCATAGGTTTCAGAGCATTTAATAACGGCATCACCATGAATACCTCCTTTATGAGTAAAAGCAAATTTCCCAACAAAAGGTTGATAATAATCTCTTGGAATATTAGCTATTTCATAAACGTAATTTGAAACTTCTGTAAGCTTTTCTAATGATACACCAGTTTTAACTCCATAGCTTAACTCTAAATTACCGATGATTTCAATTAAATCTGCATTACCGCATCTTTCTCCTAAACCATTAATTGTTCCTTGAACTTGGATTGCTCCAGCTTCTAAAGCGAATAAACTATTTGCTGTAGCTAATCCCCTATCATTATGTGCATGAACACCTAACTCAGCTTGAACTTTTTCCTTAACATTTTTTGTTATTTCATAAACTTCTTTTGGAAGAGACGCTCCTCTAGTATCACATAAAATTATTTTTGTTGCTCCAGCTTCTAAAGCAGTTTTCAAAACTTTTAAAGAATATTCTTTATTTTCTTTAAATCCATCATAAAAATGTTCAGCATCAAAAAAAACTTCATAACCATGGTTTTTTAAATAATTTATTGATTTAAAAATCATTCTAAGATTTTCCTCAAAAGTTGTGTTTAAAACGGTAGTTACATGAAAACTCCAAGCTTTACCCATTAAAGTTATTAAATCAGGTTCAACTTCAATTAATAAGTTTAAGTTTTTATCTTCCTCAGGCTCTGTATTTGGTTTAATAGTCATTCCAAAAGCTGCTATTTTACTTTTCAAGTTTTCTTTTTTAACTTTTTTAAAGAATTCTATTTCAGCCTTATTTGTAGTGTTAGGCCAGCCCCCCTCAATATAGGGAATTCCAAAATCGCTAAGTTTTTTAGCTATTTTTATTTTATCATTAACTGAAAAATTAACTTCTACAGCTTGGTTTCCATCTCTTAAAGTGGTATCATAAAGCTCTATTTTTGTAAAAGCATTTTCGCTTAAAAAAGGTTTATTTAAGGAGAATTTGGCGCTCACCCATTTTTCTACACCTGCTTAGAAAATTGAATATATTTTTAAGCTTCTTTAATAAAAACTTTTCTTTAAATTTAATGAAAAATTTTTATATTCTTTATTATATTAACTTCCTTTAAAAAACCTTTAAAGAGTTGAAAAACAATGAAGATTCAGCCTGTTGAATATGTTTGGATGGATGGAAAATTTGTGAAATGGGATGAAGCCAAAGTTCATGTAATGACTCATGCATTACATTATGGAACGGGAGTTTTTGAAGGAATTAGAGCTTATCCATCAAATGGAAATTTATATGTATTTAGGCTTAAAGACCATATTGAAAGATTAATTAACTCAGCAAAAATCTATATGATGGATGTAAATTATACTGTTGAAGAATTAACTGAAGTAATTTTAGAGCTTTTAAGAATAAATAAACTTAAGGAACTATGTTATATTAGACCAATAGTTTTTAAAGGTTTGGGAGAATTTGGATTAAATCCATTTGGTTCACCAACGCAAATAGCTATATGCGCCTTTCCAGTAGGTGCCTATTTAGAAAAGGGTGGAGTAAGCGTTTGCACTTCAAGCTGGCGTAGAACCCCAGATGTGTCTATGCCTTCAGCAGCAAAAGCTTGTGGAAGCTATTTAAATTCTGTTTTAGCTAAAATAGAAGCTGTTCAAAATGGTTATGATGAAGCTATCTTTATAGATATTAATGGTTATTTAAGCGAGGGGGCTGGAGAAAACATTTTTATAGTTAAAAAAGGTGTTATATATACGCCTCCAGTTTCCTCATCAATTTTAGAAGGCATAACTAGAGATTCAATAATTAAAATAATTTCAGAGTTGGGCTATCCATTTTTTGAAAGACCAATTTTAAGATCTGAATTATATGTATGCGATGAAGCTTTCTTTACAGGAACTGCTGCAGAAATAACTCCAATATTAAAAGTTGATAATAGAATTGTTGGAAATGGAAAACCAGGAAAAATAACAAATGAAATTAAAAACTTCTTCTTTGAAATAATTTCTTGCAAAAAACCAAAGTATCAGCATTGGTTAACCAAAGTTTACTAGAATGTTACCAATTATACTTCTATAAGCTTATAGTTTGCATTTCCTAAACCTACTTCTTCCGCTGTTTTAATCATGATTTCCGGATCTACTTTATGCAAATCTAAAAATATATTTTGATTATTACAACTTTCTTTTATTAAATCGATAGAAGCTTTATCTATTGCTACAATATCTTTAGAACCTAAAATACCTATATCTGGAGCAAACTTTTTAGAAGCATTTGGAACACAATCGCACAGCTCGGTTATATCTATTAAAAAGTTTATGAAAGCTGATTTTTCCTTAAATTTTTTTAATACAGCTGCAGCTGCTTCAGCTAATCTAATTAATACTTCCTCTTTACCATGCTCTGGTGGAGAAACAGCTTCAAAAGGACAAACTATAAAACAATCTAAGCATCCAACGCATTTTTCATAATTTATATTTGCTAAACCATTAATTAATTTTATAGCATTCCATCTGCATTGTTTTTCGCAAGTTCCACATCCAACGCATTTTTCTATATTAACTTTTGGTTGGCTAACTTTATGAATTAAAATTTTCCCTTTTTGCGATAAACAACCCATTCCAACATTTTTTATGCTTCCTCCAAAACCGCATAGTCTATGGCCTTTACCATGAGAAACAACTATTAAACTATCAACAGCCATAAAAGTTGAAGCAACATATACTTTACTTAAATGTTTTCCATTGAAAGAAACTTCAACTTCGCTTTCTCCATTTAATCCATCAGCTATAATTATTGGGCATCCTATAAACTCTGGAGAAAAACCATTTAATAATGCTGTTTTTAAATATTCAATAGCGTTTCCTCGATTTCTTCTATAAAGTGTTGAAGTATCAGTTAAAAATGGTTCTCCTCCAATGCTTTTTATAAAATCTACTATAGGCTTAATTAATGAAGGTTTAATAAATGTTCCTCCCCCTCTTTCACCCATATGAAGTTTTACAGCAACTAAATCTCCAGATTTAATGGTGTTTGGAATGATTTTTTCGCATATATTTATAATCATTTGATCCCATCTTAAATGTTTATTAAGGCTTGAAAAAAAGACTTGTGACATTAGTTTCCCTCTTTAAAATGATAAAGATTAGGTGGTTGCTGTTAAAAGTTTTAATTGCTTTACACCTCTAATACTCATTAATTTATCAGCTAAACCCTTAATTTCTTTAGCTAAACCTTTTAAAGCTATAAGCTCTAAACAATTTCTTTCATCCAAATGCACATGCATTGTTGAAATTATTAATTCTCCATAGGTATGCTCTAATTCCGTAAGCATATCTGCGGTTCCCCTAACTTCATGATCATAAATTAAAGCTATCACTCCTATAACTTTATCTCCGCTTTCTTCCCATTTATAATTTGATATATAAAGCCTCATTGCATCACAAATAGCTTTAGATCTTTTTTTATAACCTTTAATCCTAATTATTTTATCGAATTCTTCAAGAAGATCCTTTGGAAAGGAAACTCCAGCTCTAATAATTTTCTTCATTAGATAATTTTTTATTATCAAAGCCTAATTAAATTTAACGGTTTTTAAATTAAACAATTTAGGTTAGGAAGAGAAAACTTTAAATATAAGAATTTGTTACTTTTTTTAAAGAAGTGCTACATAAGGTGAATAAAATGCATATTCCAGACGGCTTCCTAGATTTAAGAATCTGCTTAATAACCTACATTATTACAATTATATTTTGGTTTTTCGCTTTTAAAAGAGCTAAGGAAACTTTAACTGATAAGCAAATTCCTTTAATGGCTGTATTAACAGCTATGTTTTTTGCAGCTCAAATGATGAATTATCCTATTGTAGGCGGGACTACAGCTCATCTTTTAGGCGGGCCTATTTTAGCAATAACTTTAGGCCCTTATGGAGGCTTAATTTCTATGACTATTATTCTTTTAATTCAAGCATTATTCTTTGGAGATGGCGGTTTAACAACTTTTGGAGCAAATGTTTGGAACATGGGGATTATAGGCACCTTTCTACCATACATAGTGTGGATTTTATTTCCAAAGGGTAGAAAAGGAATGATTGCAGGAGCCTTTTTAGGAGCTTTTATTGGAGATGTATTAGCTGCTGCTTCAGCTGGATTAGAATTAGGCTTATCCACTAAATTTCTTTATGGTATTTCAATATCGGTGCCTGCAATGGTTCTTCATCACTCAATAATTGGGATTGGAGAGGGAATTGTAACCTCCATAATAATCATTATTCTATTAAAGTCTAGACCAGATTTACTTAACTTACCGAAAATAGCGCCTAAATGGTTAAGTAAATAATTAAAGGAGGAAGCTTTATGGAAAATAAAAAGATGATAATTGTTGGAATAATTGCATCAATTATATTTGTTATAGTTGGATGCGCATTACTTTCAACTTCAGCAGAAACTCTAGATAAAATTGCTGAAGAGCTTGGAGCATCAGAAGTTTCTATTTGGAATCCTCCCTTACCTGATTATGAAATACCTGGATTTGAAGGGAATTTAATAGCAAATATAGGCATAGGTGTTCTGTTTACTTTGATTATATTTTTAATTGCTTTTGGATTAGGTAAAGCTTTAAAAAGAAGGTTTTGAAGCGATAAAAATTGATAGCAGACTTTTTAAGGATATTTAGGGAAGCATCATTTATAGAAAGATATAGTTCAATAAATGGATTTCTTCAAAAAATTGATCCTAGAGCAAAGCTTATTTCTTTTATTGCTTTAATTTTAGCTTCAATAGAATCAAATTCCCTTATTTCCTTACTGCTTTTTTTAGCATTCATATTTTTCTTAGCTTTCATCTCAAGAATTCCTATTAAAGCATTTCTTTTTAGAACTTTATTTTTTATAACCTTTTTTTCTATGCTAATTGCAATTCCAACCCTTTTTATAACTCCAGGAGTTGCCATAGCATCACTTAACATTTTCAGTTTTAAACTTCAAATAACTATTCAAGGAATTTCTTCTGCATTACAATTTATTTTCAGAGTTTGGACATGTGTTTCTTCATTAATCCTTTTAACTTTAACCACAAAATTTTCAAGCATTATTAATGCTATGGAAAACCTTAAAATTCCCAAAGTTTTTACCATGATGGCGTCTATAACTTATAGATTCATCTTCTTGCTTATTGATGAAGCTTATCGAATGGCATTAGCGAAAGAAGCTAGAACTATAAAGAAAATGAACAAAATAGATGCTATGAAAACTTTAGGTTCCATGATTTCTTCCTTATTTATAAGAGCTTATGAAAGGGGAGAAAGAGTTTATTTAGCAATGAAAAATAGAGGTTATCCAGGAAAAGTAAGAAATTTAAGCATTACTAAATTTCATTTTAAAGACGCTTTCTTTATTCTTTCTTTCTTCATATTTATTGTTTTCGTTTTTTCGATAGGGGGATTATTAAACCATGGATAATATAGCCATAGAATTAATTAATGTAACTTACATTTATCCTGATGGAACTGTTGCTTTAAAGGATGTTAACTTAAAAATCCTTAAGGGAGAAAGGGTAGCTATTCTTGGTCCAAATGGATCAGGGAAATCTACGCTTCTTACAGTAATGGCAGGTTTACTTAAACCATATAAGGGAGAAATAAGAAATTCTAATAATTCTCGAATTGGATTAGCTTTTCAAGATCCTGATGATCAACTTTTTTGTCCAACACTTTTAGAAGATATTGCTTTTGGACCATTAAATATGGGGTTGCCTAAAGAAAAAGCTTTTGAAAAAGCTAATGAAGTATTAAAAGCAGTTGGGCTTGAAGAGCTTAAAGATAAACCCCCTCATCGCTTAAGTGTTGGAGAAAAAAAGAAAGCTTCTATAGCAACTGTTTTAGCTATGGAACCGGAGGTTATTGCTTTAGATGAACCAACATCAAATTTAGATCCAAAAAGCAGAAAAGAGTTAATTTCATTAATTAATGAATTATTTTCTAAAAGAAATTTTACATTAATTATTGCAACTCATGACATGACATTTGCTAATAAAGTTGCTGAAAAAGCCTATATCTTAAATAAAGGGAGAATAGTAGCTAATGGTAAATTAACAGAAATTTTATCAAACTTTAAATTGTTAGAGGAAGTTGGATTATATCCTTTTTAAATTTTATTTTTCATTTTTTCAAATGCTTTAGCAACTCTATTTGCTATTAACCCTGCAAAAACTCCAGCAGGAACTCCCCCATCAATATTAACTACGCTTAAACCTAAAGTGCAGCTTTGAAGCATGGTTATTAAAGCGCCTAATCCTTTTTCTCCAACTCCATAACCTACTGATGTTGGAACACCTATTACTGGAACATCAACTAAACTTGCTACCACAGATGGTAATGCCCCCTCCATACCTGCAACAACTATTATTGCATCAACATCTTGTTCAATCATGTTTTTTAATGGTTTAAAAAGCCTATGGATTCCTGCAATACCAACGTCAAAAGCTGTTAAAACTTCGCATCCCATTTCTTCAGCTGTTATTTTAGCTTCTAGAGCTATTGGAACATCTGCTGTTCCAGCTGCTAATATTCCAATTTTTCTTTTAATAGAATTTTTTTCTGCTTTACGATTTTTAACAACCATCATTTTAGCTTCTTTATTATAATAAACTTCAACATTTTCTTTTTTTAAAGCTGCTTCGATAGCCGCCGCTTTATTCTCATCAATTCTGCTTATAATTAATTTATCTTTATGTTTAATTGTTTCTGAAGCAATTTGAATTAAATGCTCTTTTTGTTTAGGTTCACCATAAATTATCTCCGGAATATTTCTTCTTAATTCTCTTTTTTCATCTAATTTAATTGTTTCACCAATTTCTTGAAAAGTTAAAAGCTTTAAAATTTTTTCAGCTTCGTTAATCGATAAATCTCCTGCTTTAACTTTTTTTAAAATATCTCTTATATTCAAAAAATCACCTTGTTTATAAAGATTTTAAAATCATTAATGTATTAGTTTTTGTTACTCCTTCAACCTCCCTAACCTTATCTATACAGGAATTTAATTCATCGATATTTCCTGCTGAAAGAAAAACAACTATATCTGATTCTCCAGTAACTTCATAAATTTTTTCAACCCCATTTATTTTTTTTAATTCAACTGAAACTTTAAATGTTGGAATAGATGGATCAACAGAAATAAGCATTATAGCTGAAGCTTCCTTTTTAACTTCTATTGTAAAACGTTTTAAAATTCCTGTTTCAATAAGCTTTTTTATTCTTTGTCTTACGGCAGCTTCTGAAATCCCAATTTGCTTAGCTATTTTTAAAAATGGAATTCTTGAATCTAATTTTAAAATTTCAATTATTTTTTTGTCAATTTCATCTATAGCCATATTTTTATTCTCCTTCTACCTTAATTAACTCTTTTTCAGTAGCTATATAATCAACTTTTTCATCATGTGCATCAACTGGAACTTCAGCAACAACCTGAATTGAATGGCAAGTAGTAGCTACTTTAATAGGTTTATTAGAAAATTGCCTTGCAAGTTTTATTTCTTTATCCCCATAACCTCCTCCTTTACCTAGGCGATGCCCCCTCTTATCTACAGCAACGCAACCTTCAACTATAAAATCTACACTTGGAATTTTTTTAATAAATTCACCAAGTTTAAAAGCTCCTTTAATAGTTGATGCAAAACGCTCTTTACCTTTAACATTTTCAGGTTTTATTATTAAGAAACCTTTCTTTAATTTTGGAGTTGGCATTACAAGTGTTTTACCATCACGTAAAACCATTTCTCTTACTGGTGCTTGAGCACTATCAGGATTAACTAAAACTGTTTTAGCATTTTTATATTCAGGAATCATTTTAAGCTTAGCTGCAGCTTTATCCGCATTTATAAAATTTGGAATTCTTCCAAAACATGGTTTAGGAAAAAGCGTTAACCCAGCTTTCTCCATTTTTTCCCAAATTTCTTTCCTAAGCTTCTCCTTTTTAAAATTTACATTCTCCATTTTACTTACTAAAATGAATTTAAAATAAAGTATAGAAAAAGTTTTTGTAAAAAATTATTGAAAGCTTATACTTTATCTAAGAATTGGAATCCAATAAATGGGTAATGAAAAGTCGCTGCCGCATTCTAAACACATCCATCCCCCTTCCGGTTTTAACCCAATTTTTGAGGATCCGCATACTTCACAAACAAAGTTTATTGATCCTGCGCCTATTCTATGAGGTTTAGGATTAGGTTGAAGCTTTTCAGGATGCTTAACCAATTTTGGATGATTTTTATAAAATTCAATTGAATCTTTTATAAATTCTATAGTTAACTTCATCGGCGCTCTATAGGTACTAGAACCATTATATTCTGGTATTACCTTAAGAAAAATACCATGTTGAGATAAATTAAAAATATTTCCTAAATCAGTATTATAGATTGTAGGTTCATAGTTTTTAAGTGATGTAGCAGCTAAAACTGCTTGTAAAGCCTCTCCTTTAAACTTCTTCCTTTTTAATTTAAAGCGTTTAACTCTAAGTTTTTGAAGTATTTTTTGGCATTCAGGATTATCACAAGCTTTTCTAGGTCTACCAAATATATAGGGTATTTTGGTTCCGCAAATTATGCAATATAATTCTTTTTTCACTAAAGTTTCTCTCCTTAAACAATAATAATTTTATAGCCGCTTATATTATTTAAGAGTTATTGATTAAATGCATTAATATTTTGTTATAAAAGCAAAAATCGAGCCCTTGTATATAGCAGCATTATTATAAACGCATTTTATTTTAATTCATTAAATAATCCTTAGAATTTTAGGGGATGATAGCAACTTTTACAGCTTTTCCTTCAGCCATAAGCCTTAAAGCTTTTTCAATATCGTTTAAATTCATTTTGCATGAAATCATTTTATCAATTTTTATGGTTTTAGAAGCAATTAACTTTAATGCTTTTTCAACAGCTAAAGGTGTATGATGAAAAGCTCCTTTAATAGTTAACTCTCCATAATGAATATGGGAAGCGTCAAATTCAACTAATTCTCCTGGTTTGCATCCTCCAAAAAGAAGAGTTTCTCCCCCTTTACGTGTTAAGGCTACAGCATTTCTCCAAGTTTCTGGAAGACCAACCGCTTCTATAGCAACATCTACTCCTCGCCCATTAGTTAACTTTTTTACTTCATTAATTGCATCAACTTCGCTAGCATTAATTGTAGCATCTGCTCCAAGCTCTTCTGCTACTTTAAGTCTATCTTTAAATAAATCTATAACTATAGCTTTGCATCCTTCAGCTTTAATTAATTGAAGGTGAAGAAGCCCTATTGGTCCTGCGCCTATAATAGCAACATCATCTTTAATGCTTAAATTAAGAAGTTGATTTCCATGAACAACGCAAGCTAAAGGTTCAAGTATAGCAGCTTCCTCAAAAGATACATGCTCTGGAATAATATGCATGTTTTGCTTAACTATTTTTGCTGGAACTTTAACATATTGTGCATAAGCTCCTTCAGTGGTAAAACCAATCATATCCTCTTCTATTTTTTCGCATAGGTTTTGTTTTCCTCTTTTACAATAAAAACAAATGTTGCAGGGAGCTGAATTCACAGCTACAACTCGATCTCCTTCTTTAAAGTTTTTAACTTTAGATCCAACTTTAACTATAACTCCTGCAAATTCATGCCCTATTGTTAAAGGAAGCTTAGCATAAGGATGCCCACGCTTATACATTTTTAAATCTGTTCCGCAGGTTAATGCAACTTTATTTTCAATTAATACTTCTTCATCATTTACTTCTGGAACCTCAACTTCTTCAATTTTTAATATTTGAGGAGCATAAAGTCTAGCTGTTTTCATTGAAATTCACAATATAAAACTTAGCTTTAAAAACTATTAAACTTTGCTTATAACCAAAAAAGATTAAAAAAGTAAAAAAAAGAAAAATTAGGCCTTTAAGCTAGCTATATAGCTGGCTACATCATCTAAACCTAATCTTTTTAATTTTTCTGGTTTTGGAATTCCGTTTTCATCCCATTCTTCAAGCTTATAAAATTCATTAAGCATTGCTTCATAATTGGTTATTCCAACACCTTTTGTGCTTCCTGTAGTTGCTGGCTGCATTATTCTAGGTGGAAGCATATCATCTTTTCTTCTTATTCCTTCTCTTACATTAAAAGCTCTTGCTAAATTAAATATTCTATCTCCTATTTTTAATAGTTCCCATCCATCAATTTTCCATCCGGTAGCTAAAGATAATAGTTTAGCATATTTATCTGGACCTAAATTTACATATTGATGAAACTTGCATATTACAAGAGCGTCTGCAACTGTTCCCCAATCCATAACAAGTTTAGCTATTGAAGCTTTGCTTGGATCTTCAGAAAATCTATCTATTGTTTTTGGATCTGGTAAACCAAATGGGATTAACCCTAAATCTGCTCCATAACATTCTACATCTAAAGTTTCATGAGCATGGAAATGATCCATTCCAGTGTTTGAAACTCCATATTCTATTGCTTGAGTTTTTCCAGCTCTTGGATCATGATATGGCATTTCAAGACCCTTTACATGAAGAGCAATTTTAGGTGCTTCTCCACCTATTTTTTCAGCTGCTCTTCGAACTCCTTCAGCTAATAAATCTCCAAAACCCTCTCTTTTAGCAATTTTCTCAACAAGTTTTATCACTACATCTGGATCTCCCCATTTAACTTCTAACCCATCTGTATCTTTTGTTGTTATTAAACCTTTTTCATAGCATATCATAGCGAAAGCTATCATATGGGATGTTGAAATCGTATCTAAACCATAAATGTTGCAAAGATAATTTGCTTTAATTACAGGTTCTATATCTTTTTGAAGCATAAATGTTGTGAAGCCTGCTGTTGTTTCATATTCTGGACCGCCATAAACTGGTGTAGCGAATGGGCCTTCTTTAACTTGAGAAACTCTACCGCAAGCTTGCATACAACCAAAGCAAGCTCTATTTTTAACTAAATATTTGTTTACAAAGTTTTGATATAAATCTGAAACAGCTTCCCAGCTTCCTGTTTCACCATATTTTGTTGGAAGATCACCGAATTGATTGCATGCATCATAACCGCCTATTGTTCCATTTGGAAATCCTCCACCAGAATTAAGGGATGCGTAAACTGCTTGTTCGCATTCCTTTAATGCTTTACCATATTCTGCAGGTTTAGCTATTGGAATTTCTTTTTCTCCATAAACCGCTACAGCTTTAACTTTTTTCGAGCCTAAAAGGGCTCCTCCACCTTTTCTTCCAGCGTAACGTTCTAAATCAACAGCTATACCTGCGAATCTAACAAGTTTTTCACCAGCTGGACCTATGCTTAAAATTCTTGCTTGAGGAACACCTATTTCTTTTCTTACCATTTCCTCTGTTTTAGGAACTGTTTGACCCCATATTCCTTCAGCTGGTTTTATTTCAGCTTCTCCATCATGAACCCAAAGGTAAACTGGATCTTTAGAGGCTCCCTCAATTATTATTCCATCAAAACCAGCAAATTTAAGCATTGGACCCCACCAGCCGCCGCAAGCAGATTCACCCCATACACCTGTTAATGGAGATTTAAAGCAAGCTTCCCAAAAGCCTGATCCTGGAGCCCCTGTTCCAGTAATAGGTCCAGTCATTAAAACAATTTTGTTTTCTGGGCTTAAGGGATCTATTCCAGGTTTTAATTCATCCCATAAAATTTTAGCAGCGTAACCATTTCCTCCTAAAAGCAGTTGAGCTACATCTTTTCGTGTATCCTCAGCTTTTACAGTTTTATTAGATAAGTTTACCCTAAGGATTTTACCTGCATAACTATATAATACCATAATTATTCACCTCTTTAAACCTTTTTTAAAGCTTCTAAAGAGCTTTTAGTATATGCACGTTCAATGCTCCATCTTCGTCTTACTTCAGCAACTCTTTTGTTATTTAATGCATATGGTGAACCAGCATCAACATATTGAATTACATTCCATGGGCATGCATCAACGCATGAAGGAGATCCTCCGCAAAAATCGCATTTTATAGCTCTTTTAAGTTTTAAATCTACATGAATAACGCCGTATGGGCATGCGTTAACACATTCAGTATTGCATTCTTTTGGGTTACATTTAGTTGTAACTAAAAAGGCACCTGTTTTTTTATTTCTTATTATTGCACCTTTAATTGGGCAAGCATATTGGCAAAGCCCGCATTGAACGCAAACTACTGGCCCTTCAATTTCACCATCTCGAACTACATGAAGCCTAGTTCTAGCTAAACTATAGGTTTGAAAATGGAAAAAGGAACATGCCAGCTCGCATCTTCTACAGCCAGTACATTTTTCTTGATCAACAATTAAAGCCTTCATTTTTTCTCCTCCTTTAAACGGTTTTATATAATTTATCTTTAATCACTATTTATAATTTACGGTTAAACAATTAGAGTTTTCACAATAGTTTTCAGTTAACACAGTTATACTATTATTGCAACCTAAAATAATTTAAATTTAATAATTTTTTAAAGCAACTATGGTTAATGCAAGCTTAATCGAAAATCTATTAAACCTTTAAAAAATGTAAAAAAAGCTTTCACGCTTAAAATAAGCCTTAAAACTTTACCTCTAAGCTCTATTTTGCTATAAAACTTATAAAACTGCCTGAAGCTAAAAGTGTGGAATGTTAACTTAGATTTAATAATAGGTATTTTCTTAAATAAGCAAACTTCATATATTAAACTTTTGAAAAACATTTGATTTTTCTTCAAAAATCAAAAAATTAACTATGCTTGCATTCAAGCATGTGATAAATAACCTTGATTAAATTAGGGTTTTTAACTGCAGCTAGCATAAAAGCCTCTAAAACATGATTTGTGCGCTTTTTTTGCATTTTCTTACATACTAACCTAAACTCTATATATAGCTGTGGGTTTAAATAAATTGAAAATCTTTTCCGCTTTTTTGGCTTTTGTAAAACGGCAGCCATTTTTAATCCCCTCCCCCATTAAGTTTTGGCTTCATACATGCATAATTTAGATAAACTTGTCAAACTTTATTCTTAATAATAAAATTGTGTTAAGAAACAGTGTATAATAGCAGCCAATTAGGAATGGACCGGGCGGGATTTGAACCCGCGACCTTTCGGTTGCGAACCGAACGTTCATACCAGGCTGAACTACCGGCCCATAGAAGCTAGAACCTAAAATTAATAATTAATTAAATCTTTGATTTAAAGCTTTTATCAATAGGAGGGAAAGCATGTAAGCTTTGTTTACTTTACTATTTTAAACAAAAAATTTATAAATTTTAAAGTTTTTATAACAATTAGAAAAGCTTCTTTTTTATAAGGAGGAAATAAATTTTGTCTAAACCAAAAATCCTTATATTGTTTTATTCAATGTATGGACATGTTTTTACAATTGCTAAGGCTGTTGCTGAGGGAGTTAGGAATGCTGATGGAGAAGCAATTCTTAAGCAAGTTGCTGAGCTTATTCCCAAAGAAAAATGGAATGAAAATATGAAAAAAGCTAAAGAAATGATGAAAGATATCCCAATAGCCGATCCTAAAAAAGATCTTAAAGGAATAGATGGATTAATTGTAGGTACTCCAACTAGGTTCGGTAATATGTGTGCTCAAATGAGAAATTTTTGGGATCAAACTAGTGAGGATTGGGCTGAGGGCACTCTTATTGGTAAACCTGCAGCTGTTTTTACAAGCTCGGTAACCCAACATGGTGGTCAAGAAACAACTCTTATTTCAATTATGATTACTCTTTTGCATCATGGATGCATTTTAGTTGGTTTACCATACTCTTTTAAGGAGCAAATGAGTTTAGATGAAATTGTAGGCGGTTCACCTTATGGAGTCTCAACTATTTCCGGAGGTATGGGGGAACGATGACCTTCAACCCTTGAATTAACAATGGCTAAAGGTTTAGGAAAGCATTTAACAGAAATAGCAAAAAAATTAATGCTATAGCTTATTTTTATGAATATTATTAATTAGTTTTTTATTATGAATTTCTTTAGTTTCTAGCAAGAACAAAATTTGTAAAATTAATTCCCTTCAGACAGCTGCTTCCATAATTTAAAAATTTATCATTTAGAATAAACTAAATTTTCTAATCTTACAATTGTTAAGAGTTGGATTTATTATCATTGCTTTATTTTAAGTATATATGAGAATTTAAAAGGTGAGTAAATATGCCAAGAGATCCCGTATGCAGTATGTATATCGATGCGGAGAAATCTATTAAAAGAAAGATTGGGGATAGAACTTACTATTTTTGCAGTGAAACTTGTGCTAGAACATATGAGCAACCTGAACGAGAATTAAAAGCTATGAAACGTCGAGTAGCTATAGCGCTTTTAGGAGTAGTTTCAGTTGCTTTATTGCGAGTTTTAGCAATGATAGGCTTAGTTATCGCCTTTATGACAATAACTTTGGCTGGGATTTCAGTTTGGGATTTAGCCTTTTTTATATTATCAACGCCAATCGTATGGATTGCTGGTTGGAGCATCCATTACGGAGCTTATAAAGCGATTAAGAATCGCACAATAAATATGGACGTATTAATAACTGTTGGAGTTTTAGCTGGATGGACGTATGGAGTTATTGGAACATTTTTTCCATCAATAGCTCCAGGCGGTCATGGATATTTTGAAATAGCAATAGCTATTTTAGCATTTATTATACTTGGAAAATTTATTGAGGAAACCATTAGGCGGAAATCAGCTGCAGCTATCAGGAAATTATTAGAGCTTAAACCAACTGTTGCAAGAGTTTTAAGAAATAATGAAGAAATTGAAGTTTCAGTGGATGAAATTAAACCTAGTGATATTTTAATTGTTAAACCTGGCGAAAAAATTCCAACAGATGGTATAGTCATAGATGGATACTCTTCTGTTGATGAGAAAATGATTACTGGAGAAAGCATTCCTGTAGAAAAAAAGGTTGGAAGTGAAGTTATAGGTGCAACTATAAATAAAACTGGAGTATTAAAAGTTAAAGCGACAAAGGTTGGTGATGAAACTGCTTTAATGCAAATAGTTCATTTGGTAGAGGAAGCGCAAGCTTCTAAAGCTCCTATTCAAAAATTCGCTGATCAAATTGTTAAATATTTTGTTCCGGCCGTGTTTATTATAGCTAGTGTAGCCTTCATTTACTGGTCGTTTGCTAGAGGATTTACAACCGCTTTTCTTGTGCTTTTAACCGTTTTATTAATTGCATGTCCTTGCGCTTTAGGTATAGCCACTCCAACAGCTATATTGGCTGGTGTTGGAAAAGGTGCTGAATATGGAATACTTCTTAGAGGAGGAGAATATGTAGAAAAAACTGGAAAATTAACAATGGTAATATTTGATAAAACAGGAACATTAACTAAAGGAGAACCGTCTGTAACAAATATTATATCATTTAAAGGTTATAGTAAAGATAAAGTTTTAGAGTTAGCAGCAGCTGTTGAAAAAAATTCAGAGCATCCTTTAGCTGAAGCTATTCTAAAAGCAGCTATTAAAGAAGGAGTTAATATTCCAAATATTGAGAGGTTTGAAGCTATCCCTGGAAAAGGTGTTAAAGCAATTTACAATAGTTATGAAATTTTGCTTGGAAATAAAAAGCTTATGGAGGAAGCTAACATAAATATTGATGAGGCAAAGGAGTTAATTTCAAAGTTTGAAGAAGAGGGAAAAACAGTTATGATTCTTTCAGTTAATAGAGAATTAGCTGGAGTTATATCTGTTATGGATACAATTAAAAATGAAGCTTTTGAAGTTGTAAAGCAACTTAAAAATATGAAGCTTAAAGTTGCTATGCTTACAGGTGATAATGAAAAAACTGCTAAAGCTATTGCTAAACAAATAGGTATAGATATGGTTTTTGCTAACGTTTTACCATGGGAAAAAGCCGAGATTATTAAAAAATTGCAGGAAAAAGGGGAAGTAATAGCTATGGTTGGAGATGGAATTAACGATGCACCTGCTTTAGCTCAAGCCGATATAGGAATTGCAATAGGCAGCGGAACAGATGTAGCTAAAGAAGCTGGAGGAATAATTTTAGTTAAAGATAATTTACTTGATGTAACGCGTGGGATTTTATTAAGTAAAGCTGTTATGAAAAAAATAAAGCAAAATCTATTTTGGGCTTTTCTATATAATTCAACTTTAGTTCCTATAGCAGCTGCAGGATTATTAATTAATTATGGTGGTCCAGTAATAGCTGCTTCAGCCATGGCTTTAAGCTCCCTTTTTGTGGTTAGCAATGCAGCTACATTAAAACTTCTTAAACTTTAATATTTATTGTAAAGGAAGGCGATTTTGCATTTGTAAAGAATCAAATTTTTAAATGTTTAAAATTAATAAAATTCAATGAATTTGAGGTGGATAAAAATTGAAAGATCCTGTATGCGGAATGAATGTAAATGAAAAATCCAAATTTAAGGTTGTTTATAAAAATGAAACCTATTATTTTTGCTCTTTAATATGCAAAGAAGAGTTTGAAAAGAATCCAGAAAAATATTTAAAAAAATAATCTTCATTTTTTACTTAATTTTTGTTGAAGAGTAAATCTGGTAAAAGCGTTATTTTATGAGGTTTAAATTTGATAAATAACGATAACATTGATGAAGTAATCTCGCTGGTTAAAAAACAAATTGAAAAGTTTAAAGCACCTTATGTAACTCGAATATCAAGCGAAAAAAATCCATTTAAAATTCTTGTTTCCACAATTCTCAGCTCGAGAACAAAAGATGAAATAACAAAACAGGCTTCTCAAAGATTATTTTTAAAAGTAAAAAATCCTAATGATTTAATTAAGCTTTCAATAAAAGAGATAGAAAAATTGATTTATCCAGTTGGATTTTATAGAGTTAAAGCTAGAAACTTGAAGAAGCTGGCTGAAGTATTGATTAAAGATTATAATGGTAAAGTTCCAAATTCAATAAATGAATTAATTAAGCTGCCAGGAGTTGGAAGAAAAACAGCGAATCTTGTTGTAACCCTTGGATTTAATAAATATGGTATATGCGTAGATACTCATGTTCATAGAATTGTTAATAGATGGGGCTATATTAAAACGAAGACTCCTGAAGAAACAGAATATGCTTTAAGAAAGAAGCTTCCAAAAAAATATTGGAAAAAAATAAATTCTATACTAGTTGTTTTTGGCCAAAACATATGTACACCAATCCTCCCAAAATGCTCCTCTTGCAACTTAAACAATATTTGCCCAAAAAATAATGTTAAAAGGTTTAAATAAAGCAAATTTTATGATGTGGATTTAGGTTTCCAAGTTATAGCTAAAAGCCCTCCTATTACACCAAGAATTACACCGATTCCATATACTCCTATTCCACCAAAAATGCTAAGCACCGAAAATATAAGAATTAATGTTCCCCATTTTACATGATTTTCAGGTTCTGAATTAAGCATTATTGAACTGATAACAACAATGATTCCAGAAATTAAATCAAGGATTCCTATTCCTAATAGAAGCCGGAACGCTAATCTCCTTACTACTCCAAAGTATGGGTATCTTAAAACTGAAAATATATTCCATACTCTACTCATAATAATTACTGTTAATCCATTGAAAATTATGAGAAGCCCACCTAATAATGAAGTTATAAATGCACCTGTTGGTTTTTCCTCTTTAGACATTTTTCTTTTCACCCTATAAAAGTGTTTACTCTTCTGAATTATAATTATAAACCAATTAATTAACTTTCATCTCCAATATTAAATTTATGTAAGTTTCGAATGTTTAGCCCAGATAGCGCATGTCCCCTCCATAGAAACCATGCATGATCCTTTTGGTGTTTGTGGGGTGCAAGCTTTCATAAATAATGGGCATTCAGGAGGTTTTATTTTACCAATTATAACTAAGTGGCAGCTGCATCCTGGAAGCAAATCTCTTGAAGGTTCAAGTTTAATTTCATATTTTAATCTAGCATCTAAATGGGAAAATTTTTCTTTTAGCTTTAAAGCAGACATAGGAACTTTTCCTAATCCTCTCCAAACCCCATCCGTTACTTCAAAAACTTCATTAATTAATTTTTGAGCTTTTAAATTTCCTTCCCATTTAACTGATCTTGAATATTCATTTTCTAATCTTGCTTCTCCATGCGAAATCTGCCTTAAAAGAATAAGTAAAGCAAACAATACATCTAAAGGTTCAAATCCAGCTATAACAGTTGGCATTCTATAAACTTTAGGGAAAATCTCGTAAGGTTTTAATCCAATTATTGTTGAAACATGCCCTGGTGCTATGAAACCATCTATATGCAAATCGCCAACTCCAAGAAGAAGCTCCATAACTGGTGGAATAAGCCTATGAGAAATTAAAAAGCTTAAATTTCTAGGTGGACCTCTTGCAATTTCTAATGCTGTTGAAGGCGCGGTTGTTTCAAATCCAACAGCAAAGAAAACGAATTCTTCATTTGGGTTTTGTTTAGCTATGTTAACAGCATCTTTAACGCTATAAACAATTTTAACTTTTCCTCCTGAAGCTTTAGCTTGTGCAAGAGAAATTTTAGAACCTGGAACCCTAACCATATCTCCAAAAGTTAAAATCGTAGCTTTATTTAATGCCAGCCATATGGCTTCATCAATTTCTTTAGCTGGAACAATGCATACAGGGCATCCTGGACCAGCTATAACATCTATTTTCTCTGGAAGAAGAGATCTAATTCCATAATGAGTTATTACCCATTCATGAGTTCCGCATACATGACAGAATTTAACATTATATTTAGGCGTTAAATTTTTTATATGTTTTAAAACTTCTTTAGTTAAGTTTAAGTCTCTAAACTTTAATTGAGTCTCCATAATCTTACCTTTTCTATTTAAAAATTATGAAGCAGCTAAAATTTCTTTCCATAACTTTAAGGTTTCCTCAGCATCCTCCTTATTTAAAACTTGAATTGCATATCCTGCATGAACTAAAACGTAATCTCCAACCTTGGCATTAACCAATGAAACATCAATTTCTCTAATAGTGTTTCCTCCAAAATCAACTTTAGCATTTGCTCCTGAAATGCTTAAAACTTTTGCTGGAATCGCCAGGCACATATTTTTTAACTCCGTTAAAAATAATGAAAATCTCCTTTTTAATAAATTTTTCTTCAATTTTAAAATTTATTGTTCGCTTTTAATTTATAATTCCAACTTTGAACAACATCCCAATAAGTATCTGGATCCACTTCTCTTACAATTATTCCATCAACATCTATAACATAAATTGTATGTAAACGTGCATTTTTTAATTCTTCTAGGCTTATTGGTGGATTTTTATAGTAAATATCGCATAAAGCTTTAACTTCATTAATTTCATTTAGGCTTCTATCTCTGGGTGGTTTAATAAAAAGTTTTGGAAGATTAAGCAAGTGATAAGGTGGAACTCCTAAAGCAAATTTATCAGCAAAAATGCTGTATCTAGCTATTTTACTTGCCATTCTAGCTGCGCTATAAATTGAAGGATCCAATGCATGATCTGGAGGAATAAAACCTGTTTCTATTTCTACAATTAATATGCCTCCTCCCTTAACACCATAAATATCGCAAGTTAAGTTTACTCCTAAAGGTTTTTCAACTTCAACTTCATACCCTTCACAAATAAGAAATTTAGCGCAAAGAACCTCCATTACTGAATGATTAATTTTAACTAATCCTTTATTATGAAGTTCAATTAATTTTCTTTGAATACGAAGCAATTTTTTAAAGGTTTTTTTATTCAAGTCTTTACCTATTTTTTTTATAAAAAAGCTTAAGTCTTGAACAAATTTATTATCATTTTTCAATTTTGTCGCCTAAATTAAAGTTAATACTTTAATATTATTGATAGAAAAGTTTTTAAGTAAAATTCCCCCTTAAACTTAAACTGCTTAAGCTGAAAGTATGCTTAAATGCTGAAATTTAGGTGAACGAACCGATCGTCCGAACCTGCATTAAACTACGTCTAAAAAACGTAGTTAAATGCAGGGGAGGCAAATAGGGGGTTCACCTAAACCTCAGCATTTGGGCTTAGATCAGCTTAAGCAATCTATTATTTCTTAAAGTTTGCTTAAATGGGTTGTTGTATATTTTTTTAATTTTTAGGGTGAAAAAAGGTTTAAACCTGTAATTTGATCAAATTTCCTATAAAGCTTAAAATTTTTAAATTCGATTAAAAACATTTCTGCAGAAAATATTTTTGTTCCTTCAATTAAATGTCCTCCAAAAGCATTTCCTAAATCATCGGAAAAAGTTATGTGAGCATGAACTATTTTTTCTCCATTAAGCTCACCGATATTGCCTATACAGGAAGTTATTTCTAAAGGTTTATCTATTAAAATTTCACGATAAACCTTATTTTTTTGATCATAAAAACTAAATTTAGCTTTGGATACTGCGCCTATAATCCAGAAAAAGCCTGAATCAACATTTTCAGCTATTTGCTTTATTGAATTTAAAAGATCAGTATTGAAATCAAGTTTGTAAATTGAAAATTCAATCTCTTTAGGATTAAATTTAATCATTTTTAACGCTCTTTAAAAATATTTAAATTTAGAGCCGGGGGTGGGAATTGAACCCACATACTGCGGGTTTCTTCTTATTCTGCAGCCCGCCGCCTGAACCATTCGGCCACCCCGGCTTTCAATATTTTTTTAATAACAAAGAACCTTATTAAAGTTTTTCAATATATTTTTCAGCTGAAATAGCTGCTTTAGCGCCTTCACCAACAGCTGTAGTTATTTGTCTCCATTTTTTAGATGTGCAATCTCCAGCTGCAAAAACGCCTTCAACACTAGTTTCCATTTCATCATTAACCTTAATATATCCTAATTCATCTTTTTCAACATCCGTTATAAATTCTGTATTTGGTTTTCTTCCGATAGCTATAAAAACTCCATTTATAGGCTTAATTTCCTCCTTTCCAGTTTTAACATTTTTAATAAGCAAAGCTTCAACCTTATCTTTACCAATTATTTCTTGAATAATTGTATTCCATATAATTGTTATTTTAGGGTTTGATAAAACTTTTTCTTGATTTATTTTTTCTCCTCTAAACTTATCTCTTCTATGAATTATATAAACTCTTTCTGCTATTTTACTTAAATATAAAGCTTCAACAAGCGCTGTATCTCCACCACCAACAACTGCCACTTCCTTTCCAGAAAAAAATGCTCCATCGCATGTTGCACAATATGAAACTCCTTTTCCAATAAGTTCAGCTTCACCTTTTACATTAAGCTTATTTGGTTCAGCTCCAGAAGCTATTATTAAGGCTTTAGCTGTTAAAGATTCTTCTTCACAAAAAACTTTTTTTTCTTTGCTTTTAACCTGTTTTACTTCACTAAATTTTATTTCAAGCCCAAACTTTTTTGCTTGATCCTCCATTTTTTGAGCTAATTCAAAACCCTTAATCTCTAGAAAGCCAGGGTAATTTTCAATAACATCTGCTAGCAGCATTTGCCCCCCAACAACTGTTTTCTCTATAAGTAAAGCATTTAATTTAGCTCTTTTAATATAAATTCCAGCTGTTAAACCTGCTGGTCCACCACCAATTATAATTACATCATAATTTTCCTTCATTTTATTTTCCCTTTTTTTAAATTTTTTAAGGAAACTTCGGTGTTAAAGCTTTATTTTTACATGCATCTACACATCTAAAACATAATATGCATTCTTGATGATTAAATTTTCCCCATGGATAATCTAAAATTTTAATTTGCATGGGACAAGCTTTAACGCATTCAGGACATTTTTCACATTTAGTTAAGCTTCTATTTAATCCTAAGAAGCTAAATTTTCCAAATATGCCCATTAAAGCACCTACAGGACATATATATCTGCACCAAAATAAAGGAATTTTATAAATAGCAGCAAAAAACAACCCGAGGATAAACATTTTAAAAGCAATTAAGTAAAGAGAGGAACTATTAATAAATTCTTTATTGGTTATTGCTAATAAAATTAAACGTGGTAAGCTTCCGAATAAAATTCCATCTGGTGAAAAAAGAAAGAATGGTCCTTTAGCAAAATCTCCTAAAGCTTCCCGATAGGAGTTCCAAATATTAAAGTGAACAGATAATCCTACTGTAGTAGAAATTAAAATTGTTAAAGTTAAAATTATAAATTTTAGATTTAAAGCTTGCTTATGAGTTTTAAAAGATACTTGAGTGATTTTTCCTTTAATCTCTAAAATTGTTTCTTGAATAAATCCTATGGGGCAAGCCCAACTGCATAAAGCTCTTCCTATTAAAGCACCTAAAATAAGAATAACTGCTATAGATAATAGTGGGAAAAATCCTTCGCTTGCTGCAACTTGAATTACATCATAAACTCCATAGAAAGCGCTTATAGGAGAATTTATACTAACTAAAACTGGTAAATGAAGAGTTGAAGGCTTGATATTCCAATAAAATATTGCTTTATTAAAAATTAATGCATTAAAAATAAAAAAGAAAATTAATTGAAATGCTCTTCTTAAGGGCCAAATTTTAAATCTCAAATTTAAAGTTTCCCCCTTTCATGGAATTAAAGGTGTATAAGATTTAAGAAGCTCATTTAACTTTTCAATTTGATTTAAATAAATTGCTAAAGTTAATAGAATTAATCCTAATGTTAAAATCCATGAAGCTAAAATTCTCCTCATCATTTTTTACCTTCTTTATTAAATTTTTAAACGCTTTTTTAAATCTTAATTAATATAAAAACTTTTTTAAGCTTATTTTTTATGCGCTAAACCTTTAATTTCCTGTAAGCTTTTAAATCCCTTTAATCGTAAATAACGTTTAATACCTAAATTCAATTCTTTAAAAATTTCAAAACCTTTATATTTAATTCCTGTTCCAATTTGAACAGCTGAGGCTCCAGCTAAAAACATTTCTATTGCATCTTTCCAATTTAAAATTCCTCCGCAACCAATAATTGGAAGATTAACGTTTTCATAAAGTTCATAAATGCATCTTAAAGCTATGGGTTTTATGCATGGACCTGATAAACCACCAATTTTAACTGATAAAATAGGTTTCATTAAATCAATATTTAAAGCCATACCTTTAACAGTATTTATTGCTGTAATAGCATCAGCTCCTCCTTTTTCAGCTGCTTTTCCAACTTCAATAATGCTTGATACATTAGGAGAAAGCTTAGCGAAAACAGGTTTTTCAACTTTATTTTTTACAGCTTTAACTATTTCTTTAACTTTATTAGGGTTTTGCCCTATTTCTACACTTACTTCTTTAACTGTTGGACATGAAAAATTTAATTCTATAGCATCAGCATGCTCAGCTGCGATTTCAGCAGATTTAACATACTCCTTTATGTTAAAACCATAAATGCTGGCAATTAAAGGAATTTTAACCCCAAGTTTTTTAGCTGCATAAATTTCCTCTGAAATTTTTTTTATACCTGGATTTGGTAAGCCCATAGCATTTAATAAACCATATGGAAGCTCAACAATTGTCGGTCCTGAATAACCACTTCTAGATTTTAAACTTGAAGATTTAGTTACAACTCCTCCAGCTTCATTTTCTTCAGCTCTTTTAAAAGAGTATTTTGAATAACCTGAAACTCCTGAAGCTAAAATTAAAGGTGTTTTAAATTTTATTTTAGCTAACTCAAGTGAAATATCGATTTTCATTTTAACTTTCCCAATTAAAGCTAAAAATATTTTAAAAATAATGAAGCAAACCTTATAGTTAAATAATGCTTTTTAATTAATGTTTAAATTTAGAATAAAGAAGGTAAAGGAAAATGAATGTTTATATTGCAGATTGTGAGCTTGGATTTTTTATATTAAATGAAAAAGGCGAAGTTTTAGATAAGCTTTTGTTTAAATCACCTTTAGAAGCAGCTAAATCTTTAACTGAAGTTAATGAAGGTAAACTTTCTTTTGAAGCTTTATCTTTCTTTAAAAAATTAAATGAATTTGAAAAAATTATATTAGATAATGAAGGTTTAGCTAAAGCTTTAGAATCTAAATTTAAAATTGAAGTGCAAAAACCATGTTTAATAATAGATGAGTTTAGAAGAAACTTAGCTTCTACAGCTTTAAAACTTAAAATTTTAAAAAATGAGGAGGAAGTTGAAAATTTTCTTAGGGAAGTTGCTGTTGAAATAACAAGGGAAAAGCTAAGAGCAGCTTCAGCTAAAAAAGATCTTTATGCTATTCAAATTTCAAGAGCATTAGAAGATATTGATAAAACCTTAAATTTATTTGCTGGAAGAATAAGAGAATGGTATGGATTAATTTTTCCTGAATTAAACAATTTAGTTGAATCTCATGAAGCTTACATTAAGCTTATAATCGAGTTTGGAAGCAAATCAAATTTTACTTTAGAGAATCTTTTGAATGCAGGATTATCTGCTGAAAAAGCTGAGCAAATTTCTAAGGCGGCAATTAACTCTATTGGAGCTGAATTTCAAGATCTTAGCATCTTAAAAGATTTTTGCTCTCAAACTTTAAGTTTATTTAATTTAAGAAAGCGAATTGAAAAGTATTTATCTAAGATTATGAATGAAATTGCTCCAAATTTAACAGGATTAATTGGTTCAATGCTTTCAGCTAAATTAATCTCTTTAGCTGGAGGATTAGAAAATTTAGCTAAAATGCCTGCAAGCACAATTCAAGTTTTAGGAGCTGAAAAAGCTCTTTTTAGAGCTTTAAAAACAGGCTCTAAACCTCCAAAACATGGCGTTATATTCCAGCATCCTATTCTTCATCAATCTCCTAAATGGCAAAGAGGAAAAATAGCTAGAGCTTTAGCTGGAAAAATAGCTATAGCTGCTCGTTTAGATGCTTTTAAAGGAGAATTTAAGGCTGAAGAATTAAAAAAAGATTTGGAAGAAAGAATTAAAGAAATTAAAGAGAAATATAAAAAACCTATGAGGAAACCTCATGCTAAACGAAGAAATTAAACTTCAAGTTAAATTTCCAGGAGTTTATATTTTAACTTTTGAAAATGGAAAAGAAAGTTTAGCTACGAAAAACCTAGTTTTAGGAAAATCAGTTTATGGTGAAAAATTAATTAAATATAAAGGTGTAGAATATAGGCTTTGGGATCCTTATCGAAGCAAGCTTGCTGCTGCAATTTTAAAGGGTTTATCTATTATGCCAATTAAACCTAATGGAACAGTTCTTTATTTAGGCGCCGGCTCAGGAACAACTGTAAGTCATGTAAGCGATATTATAAATAATAATGGAAAAGCTTATTGCGTTGAATTTGCTGCAAGAGTTATGAGAGAATTAATTAATAATGTTTGCATTTATAGAAAAAATTTAATTCCTATATTTGCTGATGCTAGATTTCCAGAAAAATATCCCATTTTAATACCTAAAGTTGATGTTATATATTGTGATGTTGCTCAACCAGATCAAACTAAAATTCTTTTAGAAAATGCTAAGCTTTATTTAAAAAATGATGGATTTATTATGTTAGCTTTAAAAGCTAGAAGCATAGATGTAACTAAAGAACCATCAAAAATCTTTAAAGAAGAAATTGAAGTGTTAAAATCTAATGGTTTTAAAATTATTCAATCAATAAGGCTTGAGCCTTATGAAAAAGATCATGCATTTATTCTAGGCATTAAAAAGGTTACTTAAGCTTTAATTGAGAAAACTCATCCTTTATTTTTTTAAGGGTTTTCCAAGATTTTCTAACAATAGGTGGAAAACATTCATTTTCTTTATACCATTCTTTAAGAAAATTTATTGTTTTTGGATCTGATGGATAACCTGAATTATGAAGAATGACTCCTCCTATTCCCCCTAAAAAATTTTCAATAGGTTTTCCTTCAGGTTTCACTTCTATATCATAAACTGGTTCAAATAATTTGCTATCCTCAATTTTAACAACTTTAGCCAATTGAACATCTGAATTAAATAAATTGTTTATAGCTTTACCCCATTTAATTAAAAACTTTTTTTGTTTTTGTGTTTCATTATAAAAAAGGTTGAACCAACTTTTATTTTCAATCAATCTTTTACTAAAAATTGCTTTAACAAAGTTTATGCGATAAGCCACTGCAATATAATCTCCAATTTTTAATTTTAAAGCTTTAATTTTCTTAAGTTTAAATCCGTTTAACTTAAAAAGAATATGATTTGGAGAAACTTTAACCTCCCGATTATTATTTAAAGTTATTTTTAAAATTTTTTGTGGAGGATGCTTAGTAAAATCTGTTATTTGAAATGGTTTAATTCTTAAGGTTTCAGGTTCAATTGAAAATGCATAAAATTTTTCTTCATTTAAATTTTTAAGTTTATTTTCTACAAGCTCTCCAATATTTACTAAATCCACTTCACCCCTATTATTGATTATTAAAATTTTTTCAGAATAGGGTAAAGAACCAAAATCTCCATATTCCTTTTTTAATTTTTCTATAATATTATCTCTATGAACTTTAGCTAAAATGCTTGCAGCTGAAACAATAGGATATTTTTTATCAGCATGATGCTCAGAAACAATTTTTACTTTAAATGAAAGATTATTTAATATTTGTTTAGCGAATCTAAATGGATTCACATCTGAAGCATCTACATAGGCTAAATCTGGTTTTAGTTTATCAATAATTTGAGCCATGCCTTTAGCTTCTAAAAAATTTAATTTCATCAATTTTTTAGCTTTAAATACAACTTCATCTATTTCTTTTGGGGAAAACTCGATAAAACTATAGTTATCAACAGTTTTCTTTATAATCTCGCTTAATTTTTCTCTAGTTTTTGAGGAAAGAGCTTTTGAATCTTTAACTCCTATTAAAGAAAGTTTTAAAATATTTTCTTTTTGAATAGCTATACCTGCGATTACTAATGGCCCTATAATTGGGCCTCTACCAGCATCATCTAAACCTGCAATAATCAATTTTTATTTCTCCACTAATGTTTTTAAGCTTTCTTTAGTTCTAACAGGATTTCCTTTAAAATTTCTTTTGGTAAGCTTTCTCTATTTTCTAAAGTTACCTCAAAAACTTTATAATTTTCAAGTCCTTTTAAAAAATCGTCTTTAACTTTATAATGAATTGTTGCTATTAAAGGTTTTTTACCATTAACAATTTTTTCAACCGCCTTTTTAAATTCAAAGCTAAAAAATTCCATTGGCCCCAACTCATCTATAGCTATTAAATCTATATTAGGATTGTTTTCAGCTTCATTAATTGAAGATACACCAATATCGTTTAAATCCTTTAAATTAACTTTATATTTTCCAAGTTTTGGTCCAAAAACTTGATTTATATGAGCTAACCACCCTTCCTTTTTTGAAGTTAAATCTTTAATTTTAAAGCCAACTCTAACTCCTTTAACTCTAACTTCACTGCTAATAAAACCTCCAATGTTAAACCCCATCTTTTTTAACTCCTCTATTAAATAAAGCATTATTGTTGTTTTTCCAACTCCTGGTTTACCAGTTAAAAATATTTTTTTACCCATTTTTTAAACCCTTTAACAATTAAGTTTTTAAGCTAAAATTAATGTTTTTGTAAAGGTAAAAATGAATGAAAAACTTGTTTTAGAACAGTTTTTTGAAGGAAAAATTAAAATTTTAATTCCGAAAACTTTAACCAATAAAGCTTTAGTATTTTATAATCCAGTAATGGAGTTGAATAGAGATTTAACTATTGTTGCAGTTGAAGCTTATACGAAATTAAGCAACTGCAAAGATTTTTTAGCTTGCGATCCTATGGCTGCTTCAGGAGTAAGAGGAATAAGATTAGCTGTTGAAGTTGAAAATATAGAAAGAAAAAAAATTATATTAAATGATATTCATCCTTTATCATATAAAATTATTCTTAGAAATATTGAGGAAAATAATGTTGAAAATGTTTGCGAAGCATTTAATATGGATGCAAATATGCTTTTAGGTTTGCATGCATCACCAAAAAATAGATTTAACTTTATAGATTTAGATCCTTTCGGTTCACCCGCTCCATTTTTGGATTCAGCTTTAAGAGCTTTAAAAAGCGGTGGTTTAATTGCTTTAACAGCAACAGATGTGGCGCCATTATGTGGGGTTCATCCATATGCTGCCTTTAGAAAATATGGTGGTTTTCCTTTAAGAACTGAATATTGCCATGAAATAGCTGTTAGACTTTTAATTGGTTGCTTAACTTTTTCAGCTGCTAAACATAATATTAGCATTAAACCAGTTTTCAGCTATGCTACTAATCACTACATTAGAGTTTATGCTTTATGCTATTATGGTTCTTCTTTGGCTGATGAATCAATTAAAAAACTTGGTGTAATAGGACATTGCTTTAATTGCATGAATAGAATATGGACTCAAGAATTTTTTAATTTACCAATTAAATGTAATTTTTGCATGGAAAAATTAAGTTATGCAGGTCCATTATGGATTAAAGAAATAATTGATAAAAGTTTTTGCGAAAAAATGCTTGTTGAGCTTCAATCTAAAGATTTTAAATTAAAGCAAAGAGAAGAAAAACTTTTAGTTAAGGCAATTGAGGAAGCTGAAGCTCCACCAACCTATTATGTAATAGATAAAATTTGCGATAAACTAAATATTCGTTCAATAAAAGTTGATGATGCTATTTTAAAATTAAAGGAAAGGGGTTTTTCAGCTTTTAAAACACATTTTAAAGGTTCAGGTTTAAAAACAAATGCTACCATAAATGATTTAAAAAATATTTTAAAGGAGTTATCCAGTAAAGTTTAAGCATAAAATATAAATTTCTGAGCTTTCTTTTCTGCTTGCTAAAGGTTTAATCATTTTAATTTTTTTAAATTTATGTTTTAACTCTTCCTTAAGAAATTTTAATTCTTTGCTTTGAAGCATTTTAACAAGAAAGTTTCCTCCTTTTTTAAGTGTTTTCTCAGCTATTTCAAATGCTTTTTTAGCTAAATAATATTGTCTATAAGCATCTAATTCTGAAATTCCAGAAAATTTTGGTGATGCATCTGAAACTATAACATCAAATTTTTCACCATTTGTTAACTCAAGAATTTTAGATGCAGCATTTTCAGATGTTAAATCTAAAACTTCAGTTTTAACATTATTTAGGTTAAAGGGTTTAATAGGTTTAACATCTACTCCATAAACGAAACCCTCATCTCCAACTATTTTCTTAATTGCTTGAATCCATCCTCCTGGAGCTGCTCCTAAATCTAAAACTTTATCTCCTTTTTTTAAAAAGAAAGGGTTTTTTTCAGCTATTTGCAAAATTTTAAAGGCTGCTCTACTTCTATAGCCTAAGCTAGAAGCTAATTTATGAAATTGATCTTTACGTCTTTTTTCAAGCCATATTTTGCTTTTTTTAACCATTATGTTGTGAATCCTGATTTTCCTTTTTTAAAGCTTTCATTAACCATTGAGTTAATTTTTCGCATTTAATTGGAGATATTTCAGCTTCAGGTTCTAATTCACATTTATTTTCAATATCGCAGAAAGCGCATGGAACATCAGCTATAGAGTTTACCTTAGTAAATTTATGTTTAACCATTATTCTATAGGTCCATTTACCTTCATGAAGCTCTTTTTTTCGTTCAATTAAACCTTTTTTTTCAAGCTTTAAAATAGCTCTTGAACCATCTTTGCTATTTATATTAGCTTCTTTCCATAAATCTGTTTGTAAAATTCCTTTTTCTTGAGAGTTTTTTAACACTTTTAATATTTCCTGTTCGCTAGCGTTTTTTCTAGGCATTTTAAATTCCCTTGATTAAGAAATTTTAGCTCCATTTGGAACATCCTTATCTATTGATAGCAGGGAAACGGTGTTTCCTGATACAGCAGCTAAAAGCATTCCTTCCGAAATTATCCCAGCAATTTTAGCTGGTTTTAAATTAGCTAAGAAAACTACTTTTTTTCCTTTAAGTTCTTCAGGAGTATAATATCCTACCAAACCTGAAATTGTTTGTTTTATGCCTAATTCGCCTAAATCTACAAGAATTCTATATAGTTTTTTTGTTCCTTCAACACGCTCTACAGAAGTTATAGTTCCAACTCTTAAATCAAGTTTTTGAAAATCGTTAATATCAGCTTGACTCAATTAAATTCACCATTAACAAATTTAAATTTGCTATTGATTTATTATTATGCTGTTTTAAAATAAAAACCTTTTTTTAAATTGTTAAGTTTATATATGCAAAGGAAGGGGTTTGCTGCTTGAAAGAAACAAAAAAAACAGAAGTAGTTTTTCAACCTTTAGGCAGACGATTCATAATGCATATTGGAGAATCCTTATATTTAGCAGCTAAAGCTGCAAATGTAGAAAGTTTATGCGGTGGAAAAGGCTTATGCGGTAAATGCAGAATAATAATTAAAGAAGGACAAAATCTTCTTTCTCCTATTTCAACTTCTGAAGAAAAATTTCTTTCAAAAGAAGAAATTAATGAAGGATACAGGTTAGCTTGCCAAACCATTATTGAAAACATTGGAAAAGTTATAGTTGAGGTGCCTTTTGAAAGCAGAGTTGGAAAACAAAAACTGGCTGTTTCAGGAATGGAAGCTAAAGTTGAGTTTAATCCTAATATTAAAAAGTATTTTCTTGAGGTTTCCCCTCCAACATTAAGCGATTTCAAACCAGATTTTGAAAGAATAATTGAAGCTTTAAATGTTAAGCATAATTTAAATATAGAGCGTATAAGCTATTATGCTTTAAAAAATTTACCTATAACCCTTCGAAATAGCGGATTTAAAGTTACCTTAACTATTAAAGCTGAAAAAGAAATTATTGATGTTGAAGAAGGCGATAAAGAAAAAGAGCTTTATGGATTTGCTGTTGATATTGGAACAACTAAAGTTGCAGGTTACTTAATGGATTTAAATAGCAATAAAGTTGTTGCTACTGCTTCAATGATGAATCCTCAAATACCCTATGGAGAAGACGTTATTTCTAGAATTTCATATGCTTCAAAAAATCCTTTAAATCTTGAGGTTTTGCATAAAACCATAGTTGATGGAATTAATCAACTTATAAAGGAAGCTTGCGAAAAAGCAGGTATAAACCCAAAATCAATTTATGAATTAGTTATTGTTGGCAATACAGCTATGCATCATATATTCTTTAATATTAATCCTAAGTTTCTAGCTTTATCACCTTATATACCAACTTTAAAAAAATCTTTTTATGTTAAAAGCAAGGATTTAAACATAAATATTCATTCAGAAGCTGAAGTATATTCCCTTCCTTTAATTGCAGGTTTTGTTGGGGCAGATGCTGTAGCTGACATTTTAGCTACTGAAATCTATAAGCTTAAAGATAAAACTTTATTAATAGATATAGGAACGAACACTGAAATAATTTTAAGTGATGGTTTAAATTTAATATGCTGCTCTGCAGCTTCAGGCCCAGCTTTTGAAGGTGCGCATATAACGCATGGAATGAGAGCTGCAACAGGCGCGATAGAAAAAATTTGGATAAACCCTGAAGATTTAAATCCAATATATAAAACTGTTGATGATGAAAAACCTAGAGGAATATGCGGTTCAGGAATAATAGATGCTATAGCTGAAATGTTTAAAGCTAAAATCATAGATTTTAATGGACGAATAAAAACTGAAGTTAACCATTCAAGAATTAGAAAAAACAATAAAATAAGCGAGTATGTAATAGCTTGGAAAAAAGAAACAGCAATTGATAAAGATATAGTTATAACTCAAAAAGATGTTTTTGAAGTGCAATTAGCTAAAGCAGCAATTTACTCTGGAATATCAATTTTAATGAAGAAACTTAATGTTAAAGTTAATGAATTATCAAAAGTTTTTATCGCAGGAGCTTTTGGATTTTATTTAAATCCTGAAAGCGCAAAAATAATTGGAATGATTCCAGATATTCCATTAAATAAAATAGTTTTTGCAGGAAATACTGCAGGTTCAGGAGCTAGAATGGCTTTAATTTCAAAAAAAGTTAGAAAAGAAGCGGAAAAACTTATTGATAAAATAAGCTATATAGAATTAGCGGCTGATCCAAGCTTTGAACATGAATTTATTTCAGCCTTGCAATTACCTCATAAAAACATCAATTTATTTCCAACAGTTAAAAAAATCTTAAATCTTTGACGTTCTTTTATAATATAGTCCGTTTTAACTATATATTTAACTACTTTACTAAGTTGTATATTCATACAAGTATGAAACAACGTAAAATTTAAATATTAATTATGTGAAACTTATATATTGCTGCATTCTCAATATGGTTGTTTAGGAGGAATCTCTATGAGTGAGGAGAAAAAAGAGGAAAAGGCTATTTCTAGGCGTAAGTATTTGGGTGCTGTTGCAGGTTTAGGTGTTGCAGCTGCTGTTGGTTGGGGTTTAGCAGGATATTTAGCTTCTAAACCAAAAGCACCAACAATAGAAAAAACAGTAACCATAACAAAAACAGAAACAGCTACACCTACAGTTCCAACAACACCAGCCAAACTTACAAAATTTAAGTTAGGTGTGCAAGGGCCTATGACAGGGCCAGCTGCTTATGCAGGTAAAGACTTCATGAATGCTTATAAACTTGCATTAGAGGAGAGAGGAGGACAAATTGCTGGAATACCTGTTGAGCTAGTTCCAATTGATTGCGAATCGGATCCTGAAAAAGCGGTTAGAGCATATGAAAGAGCAATTATGGTGGAGGGAATACATGCAGGTGCATGTGGATGGCACAGCTCGGTCCACTTAGCTCTTATGGATGTTTGGGCAGCTCATAAATTTCCGCATATAGCACACTTTGGAGCTGCTAGAACAATTTTAGAAAAATTTAGGAGCAATCCAGAATATTATAAATGGACCATGGCTAAATGGTGGCCCATCCCTGAAAAGCTTGTGATAGGTTATATTGAGACCATTTTTAGAGCGATAGAAAAAGGTATAATAACTCCAAAAACTAAGAAAGTTTCAATTTATGTTGAGGATACTGATTGGGGAAGAAGTGCAGGTAAAGCGTTTGAGGAAGGGTTTAAGAAGAAAGGATGGGAAGTGGCAAGTTTCGATGTAGCTCCCTTGGATGAAACTGAACATGTTCCTATGTTAACTAAAATTAAGGGGTTAGATCCGGATGTGCTAGCTGTTACTTGGACAGGAGCAGCTCCAGTCACCTCACTAATTAAACAAACTAGGGAAGTGGGATTAAGATCAATAATTATAGCGGATGGATTAGGTTGGATTACAGGATGGTATGAAAGGGCTGGTAAAGCATCAGACTATGTTTTAGATATGATACCACAATGGACAACTCCAAAGGCCAAGGCGTTTGTGGAAAAGTTTAAGGCTAAGTATGGTTATGAACCCTCCCCCTCAACAGGTGGATTAGCATATGATAATGCACTTTTTGCATTTGCAGTTATAGAAGAAGTTCTTAAAAGAACCGGTGGTGTTTGGGATCAACATGCAAAGGAGCTTGTGGTCGATATAGTTAGAAAAGAACATTTTGCATTTAAAGATGGAATCCTAATGGAAACCTATCAAGAAGATCCTAATGATCCTCCAGACCTTATAGTTGGTGAACATTACTATATATTTCCAGTAATTCAATACTTTGATGGAAAAGGAAAAATAATATGGCCTCCAGCATGGGCAGAGGCTGAATTTACTCCACCACCATGGTTTAAATAATAAACTCCCTTTTTTATTATTTTTTTATTATTTTCTCTTTAATAATGGATGATGAGCATCTGAATGCTTGAAATTTTATTGCAAGATCAAATTAAGCAAATTCATGATGTTTCTATTGAAATTCTTGAAAAAATAGGTGTTACCTTTTATCATGATGCAGCATTAAAAATATTTAAAGAAAGTGGAGCAAATGTTAATGGAAAAGAAGTTAAAATTCCTGAACATTTAGTTAAAGAAGCTCTTTCTAATGCACCGCATGAATTTATTTGGTATGCAAGAAATTCAAAGCATAACCTTTATATAGATAATTCTAAAGTTTATTATTCTGGGATTTATGGTCATCCATTCGTTTTGGATATGAAAGATGGTAGAAGACGAAGCGCTTTATTAAAAGATGTTGAAGAAATAACTAAAATTACTGATGTGCTTGAAAATATTCATGCGGCTGGAGGAATGATAGTTGAACCCTCAGATGTACCCCCTGAAGTTTCCCATGTTTATGTTTATTTATCGATGTTAAAAAATACTGGAAAGTGTATTCTAGGTCATGCTTATGGAGTTAAAGCTAAAGATTGTATTGAGATGGCCAGTATAGTTCTAGGAGGTTACGAGATCTTACTTAAAAAACCCTTTATCGCAACTTTAATTAATTCTACAAGTCCCCTTCAATACGGAACTGAAATGATTGAAGGTCTATTATCATATGCTAAATATAATCAACCTGTAATAATTACACCTTTAATTCAAGCTGGTGGCACCGGTCCTGCCACACTCGCTGGCCTCTTAGCTCAACAGAATGCAGAATTTTTAGCCGGTCTTACTCTCACTGAGCTTGTACAACCAAAAGCTCCAGTTATATATGGTACTGCTTCAACCATAATGGATGCAAGAACTGGAATTCCATGCGCAGGAGCTCCAGAAGCAGGCTTAATATGTGTAGCAACAGCTCAATTGGCTCATTACTATGGGTTACCAAGTAGAGTGAGTGCCGGACTAACTGATTCAAAAATTCCGGATATACAAGCAGGATATGAGAAAGCTTTAACATGTTTACTTGCTTCATTAGCTAAACCAAATCTTGTTTTACATGCAGCTGGATCATTAGAATATTATTTAACTGCAAGTGCTGTGCAACTTATAATAGATAATGAAATTTTAGGGTGGATTTCTCGCGCTCTTTCTGGAATTGATGTAACTCCAGAATCGCTAGCATTTGATGTAATAAAAAATGCAAAAGAAATAGGTCACTTTTTAACCCAAAAACATACACTTAAACATTTTATGCAAGAGTTTTGGATACCTAAAATAACGGATAGGCATCCATGGTTAGCATGGAAAAGCAAAGGCTCTAAAGATCTTGTGAAAAAAGCGAAAGAAGAAGCTGAGAAAATCTTAAAAGAGCATGAGCCTTTGCCGCTTGATAAAGATGTTTTAAAAGAATTAAATGAATTTATTAAACAGGTGGAAAAACGAGAGCAAAGCAGGTAAATAAAAATCTTTTTTTAATCCAATTTCTTATACATTTTTTTATTTAAGATTATTTTATTTAAAGTGTTAAATATGCTTTTTTAATATATTCATTAGCTAACACTTCTTTGCCCGACCCCTCCATTACAATTTTCCCTTCCTCTAGAACATAGGCTTTATCTGCTAAATTTAAAGCACCATATACATTTTGTTCAACTAATAAGATTGATATACCTTTATTTTTAAGCTCTTGAAGTACATCGAAAATCCGTGTAACCAATTTTGGAGCTAAACCTGTTGATGGTTCATCAATCATTAAAAGTTTGGGGTTTGACATCAATCCACGTGCTATAGCTAGCATTTGCTGTTCTCCACCGCTAAGGGTGCCTGCAAGCTGATTTTTTCGTTCTTTAAGCACTGGAAATAGCTTAAAAACGTACTCAAGCCTGCTTTTAAGTTCAGATCTATCAGAAATCATATACGCACCCATTAAAAGATTTTCTAAGACGCTCATTAAAGGAAATAAAAGCCGTCCTTCTGGAATAAGAACTATGCCAAGTTTAACAATTTCATGCGGAGGTAGTTTATCAATTCTTTTTTGTTCATATTCTATTTCACCTTGCTTTGGAGGAATTAAACCCGCTATTGTTTTAAGCAATGTAGTTTTACCAGCTCCGTTAGGTCCAACTATTGCTGTAATTCCCTCACTAATTTTAAGAGAAATATCTTTAATTACTGCAGCTCCATTATAAGAAACACTTACTCTTTTTAAATTCAATATCATCATTTTTCCCCATAAAATTTTTAATGTTACCATAACCATAAATAAAGAGTATTATACTGCAAAAACTTGTATTATATTTTAAGATATTCCTCACCTAAATAAGCTTCTATAACCTTTTCATTTTGAGCTATTTCCTCAGGTTTTCCTTCTGCTATTTTTTTTCCTTCATGAAGTACCACGATTCTGTTACAAAGTTTCATAACAACTCTCATTACATGCTCTACTAAAACAATTGTTACTTTTTGTTTTTCATGAACTTCTTTAAGTACTTCTATAATTTTTGCTTCTTCAATTGGTGTTAAACCTGCAATTATTTCATCCAACAAAAGTAGTTTTGGATTAGTTACCAATACTCTAGCTAATGAAAGAAGTTTCATTTCACCTAAGTTTAAGTATTTTGCTAAAACATTTTCATCACGAGGAAAATTTATATGTTCTAAAATTTCTCTACTTTTAAGCTTCGCCTCATTTAAATTTGAGAATGAACCACTAAATATTGCGCCGACCATAACATTTTCTAAAACGGTAAGTGTTGGAAACGTCTCAACTATTTGAAAAGTTCTTCCAATACCCAACTGGCAAATTTGGTAGGGTTTAAGCCCTATAATGTTTCTTCCTTTGTATAAAATTTTCCCTGCTTCCGGACGATAGAAACCACTTATACAATTAATTAATGTTGTTTTTCCAGAGCCGTTTGGACCAATGAGACCTAAAATTTCTCCACTTTTTACTTCAAAAGAAACGTTATTTAAAGCTATAAGGCCTCCAAATTTTTTTACAACTGAATTAATCTCTAACTCTGTAACGGGCTTCAACCTTAAATTAACTCCTTTTTAAATTTTAGAATAATTCTTTTCGTGTTATTAATCGTGCTAAGCCTCCAGGATAAAAGATCATCACTAAAACCAATATAATTCCATAAATGATAAATCGATAAGCTTCTAATGGACGAAGAAACTCTAAGAATGAAATAATAAGGAATGCTGCTGGTATTGAGCCCCATAAAGACCCTCTTCCCCCTATATAAGCAATTGTTAAGATTTCGATGGTTTTGCCTGTAGCTAATAGACTGGGTGTCAAAATCTTTATGTAATGTGCGTAAAAAGCTCCAAGAATTCCTGCAAGAAAGCAAGTAAGTGTAAAGTTTAGGACTCTATATTTTAGTGGGTTGACACCGGAGGCCATTGCAAGCGGTTCACTGCCTCGAAGAGCTTTAAAAGCTAATCCAATCTTAGTTTTATTTCCAAGGTAGTAAAGAAAAAGTAGTATTGAAAGGGAAAGAGGTAAAATAACGCTATAATACGATAATCTGAGCGGATCACTAAAATCTAATATCCAAAAATTTGGAAGCGGGGGGACATTTAAACCTAAATAACCTCTAGTTATTTCAGGTGTAACTGCAATTAAAAACATAAAAGCCATTCCAAGAAACCATGTAAAACATGCTACAAACAATCCATATAAACGTAACGTAAGTATACCTGTTATAAATCCAAGAATGCCTGCAATAATACCACCAAGCAATAACCCAAGCCAAGGATTAACTCCAAATCGTATAGCTAATATTGCGGAGGTATATGCTCCAATTCCCATAAATGCGGCATAACCGAAATTCACTATTCCAAGATACCCTGCTGCAAAATCAAAGCTTGCACCTAAAGCACCATATAAAAGAGCGGTGATAAATACATGTGTAACAAAAGCTTTTTTAATTACAAAAGGAGTTACTGTTAAGACTACAAGAAATATGGTTATAATGCTTCCTTGTGTTAAGCGAGTTTTAATAATATTTTTACCATTTTCCTTCACTTTTCCCATACCCCTCTTACCTCACCCTTTCTAAAAAGTCCAAATGGCTTAAAGATGAGCAAGATGCATATTATAGCCAAGTAAATTACATTTTGCCATCCTTCACTAGCTACAGCCACCCCAACCGTTTCTACAACTCCTAATAAAATTCCTATAGGTATACATGCACCAATGGTTCCCAAACCTGCCATAATTATTACAAACCAAGCCTTGTATAAAGGAATTATCCCCATAGTCGGGTATGCAGGTAATATCGATATAGTTAAAGCTCCTGCAATACTGGAAAGCATACATCCTAATCCGTTAGTTATTGTATATATAGTTTTAAGATTGACTCCCATTAAGGAAGCAGCAATAGGATCTTGAGCTACTGCACGAATAGCTCTACCAAGTCTGCTTTTCTTAAGAAACATCCAAAGTACAATTATTGTGATGCTTCCAATAATAATTATCATTAGACGATCATAAGATATACCTACTCCAAATAGGTTTACAACATTTGGACTCCAAACATATGGAACACCATAGTAAAGAGGACCAATAGTAACCAATGCTATATTTTGAAGAATAAGAGATAAACCTAATGTAAGAACAAAGACATTAAGTAACCAACCTCTCCCTCCAAACTTTCGTAACGGAGTAAAAAGTATTTTTTCACAAAATACTCCAACTACAAAAGAGGCGAGTGCTGCACTAAACAATGCAATAATAGGATTAAGATGTAAAACCCCTATAGTGAACCATGCCATATAAGCACCTATCATATAGAATTCACCTTGAGCGAAGTTTGGTATATTAAGTATCCCTAATATTAATGCTAAACCCACAGTCATTAAAGCGTATATCATACCCCTGCTTATTCCTGAAAGAATTAATCCAGCAAGTGTATTTATATCCAAATTTTTATTTCACCTCTGGGTGGCTACACTTTACTTCCTTTAACAATAATGTTCGCTAATTCTTGCTTTATTTCTTTTGGTAAAGGCTCCGGTTCATGCTCTCTTAAAATTCTTTGAAGTTTTTCTCTAGCTCGAGTTACCATATCTTTTTCTCCATCAGCCTTCCAAGGTTCATACCTCCTTCTATCAATAAGACTTGGAAGCCAATGTTCTTCTGAGAAAAGCTTTAGAGTATGCTTATGTGCAAGATAATGTCCTCCTGGACCAACATCATTTATAACGTTTAAGGCTAAAGTTTCTTCATCAATTTTTATGCCCTTTATAATCCTACTCATCATAGAAAAAAGTTCATCTATTATAACTACCATTTCAAGACTTCCTGTCATTGCCCCTTCAAGATATCCAACATCATGTATCAAATTTGTCCTGGAAAGCATAGCTGCGAATAATGATGTTGCAGCTTCAGCAACAGCTTGTTCATCAGGTAATTTAGAATCAGAGCATCCCCCTGTCCCAAAAAATGGAATTCCATAATAATGAGCTAGTTGAGATGAAGCAACATTTATAATACTAAATTCTGGAGCACCATAACTCATAACACCAGTTCTCATATCCATAACAGTAGAAACTTCTCCAATTATTGTAGGAGCCCCCTTCTTAGTTAATTGAGCTAAGATTAAACCTGTTAAGCTTTCGACGAATGATTGAACTAATGTTCCTGCTAAACTAACAGGGCCTGTCGCTCCTGCTTGAACGCAAGGAGCTGATAACACAGGGATCCCCAGCTTAACAGTTTCAATGAGAGTATCTAATGCTTTTTCACTATACTCCAAGGGCGATGTAGGCTCCGTATACATAAAAAGTAAAGGTTCCTTTCTTAATTTCTCTATTCCTCCCTTTATTATTGCAGCCATTTCAATTATTTTTTTAGCTCCTTGAGGAGAATATGCTATTGCCATAACGGGTTTTACCGTATTTGTGAAAACTGCCTCTAATTCATGTAGCTCTTGAACTTCCGGTGAACAATCTAATGCAAGACAAAATTGAGCAGCAATGTGAATATTTGGTAATGCATCCACAACTTTCGCTGCTTTAGCTACATATTCTTTTCTGCCTTTAACTCTTTTAAAAGTTTCAGGGTCTATAACATTTACAACGGTACTTCCTAATACTGTGTAAAAATTATCTCTTTCAAGCTTTAATTGTAATTTTGAATCCCTACTATATAAATGAATATACTTGGGTGCATTTTTTATGCATTCTTCAATAAGATAAGAGGGAATTTTTACACAGAAAGTTTTCTCTTCTACTTCAGCACCAGCATTCTTCAGTATTTCAAGCGCTCTTCTACTATACACTTTTACACCAGTTTTTTCAAAAACCTGTAATATTGCTAAATGAATTCTCTCAACCTCATCTTTTGATAACACGTTTAGCTTCAATCTAAAGATTCCTCATTTTTAATCTTTAGGTATTCGTTAGAACTTTAACCAACAGAATTCTAAAATTAAATTTGTAAAACAGAATTATATAAGATTTGCGGTAGTTAGAGGATTAATGATTTATGATAAGTTAGCCCACTTCATTTTTATTATCGAACTACTGGGTGCCTATTACTCTAAAAAATTATAAATTTAATTTATAATAATTCCTTGAAGCATTAAGCTTTTTTCAGTCAAGTCGCATCAAATACAAATTCATTAAACATGACTTTTAATGGTTATAAGTCATGATGCTGTATTTAGAAGCAAAAGGCTTAAATAGATCTCAAATAAAGATAGTTTTTAAGAAAAGGTGAGTTTCTAATGTCTGAAAAAGAGAAAATTTTTGATGAAATTAGCGAAGCCATTCAAAGTTTTGAGGAAGAAAAGGTTTTGAATACTGTTAAAAAAGCTTTAAGTTTAGGTGTTGACCCTTCAGAGATTATTGAGAAAGGTATAGCTAAGGGTTTAAGGGTTGTAGGAGATAAATATGAGCGTGGAGAGCTTTTCTTGATGCATTTGGTTGCTGCAGCTGAGCCGGCTCAAAAAGCTGTTAAAGAATTGCTTGAACCTGAAATTAAAAAGAAGGCTGGGGAAAGAAAGAGTTTAGGTAAAGTTGTTATAGGAACTGTACAAGGCGATATTCATGATATTGGTAAAAATATTGTAGCTGCAATGCTTTTTGCAGCTGGATTTGATGTAATAGATTTAGGTAAGGATGTTCCAGCTGAAGAATTTGCTAAAAAAGCTAAGGAAGTTGGAGCTAACATTGTTGGAGCAAGCGCATTATTAAGCACAACGCTTCCAGTTCAAAAAGAAATTATTGAAGCTTTAAAAGCTATGGGTATAAGAGATAAAGTTAAAGTTATTTTTGGTGGAGCACCCTGCACACCAGAATGGGTTGAAGAAATAGGCGGAGACGGCTATGCTGAAAACGCTATAGAAGCTGTTAAAGTAGCTAAAAGATTAATAGGCGTTAAAGATTAAAAAGAAGGGGAAAGAAAAGTTGATTCAAAGAGGAATTAAGGGTTTATGGAGAATTCTTTCAAATGAAGAAGCTAGAAGCATGCATATGGCTGCTTTAGAAATTTTAGAGAAAACAGGAATGTTTTCAGAATCTGAAAAAATAATTAAGGTATTTAAGGATGCTGGAGCTGAAATTGAAGGTAAAAAAATTAAAATCCCGCAATATTTAGTTGAAGAATCCCTAAAAAAAGCTCCTAAAACAGTTATTCTTTATGGAAGAAATCCTAAAAACAGTATTCTTCTTGAAGATGGAAGAATATACTTTGGCTTGGGTGGAACTCCAACACCTTATATAAGAGATGTTGAAACAGGAGAGTTTAGGAGACCTGGTAAAAAAGATGTTGAGGAATGCACTAGGCTTGGAGATGCTTTACCAAACCTAAAGTTTATAATGACTATTGCTGGAGCCTTTGATGTACCCTATGAAGTTGAATACATTCATGAATTTGATGCATTATTTAATAATACTTCAAAGCCTATAGTTTTTGCTACTCCAGGAGAAGATGCTGCTAAAAGAGTTTTAGAAATGGCTTCAGTTATAGTTGGTGGAATGGAGGAATTAAGCAAAAAACCTATTTTAGGAGTTTATTGCGAAACAGCTTCACCTCTTCAATTTACAACTCCAAATGAAAACATTATTGTTTTAGCTAAAGCTAAAGTTCCAATAGTTTTAGGGCCTATGCCTATGACTGGTTCTACCGCTCCTGTAACTGTAGTTGGATGCGCTTTAATAGGAACATGCGAAAATTTAGCTGCTATAACTTTAGCGCAATTGGTTAATCCTGGAGCTCCAGTAATTTATGCTGGTTGGGGAGCAACTATGGATCCATTAACAAGCCGTTGCGCTTATGGAGCTCCAGAGTTTGCTCTTGGAACAGATGCTATTAACGCTTCAATGGCTCATTATTATGGTTTACCTTGCTATGGATTTGGCGGTTGCTCAGATTCTAAAGCGCCTGATGCTCAAGCAGGAGCTGAAGTAATGATGAATAGTTTAATAGCAGGTTTATCGGGAGTAAATTTAATTCATGATTGCGGTTATTTAGCTGGTGGAAGCGTAGGTTCAATGGAAATGGCTGTTATATGCAATGAAATTGCTGGAATGGTTTATAGAATAGTTAAGGGAGTTTCAGTTGATGATGAATCGTTAGCTGTTGATGTAATTCATGAAGTTGGTCCTGGAGGACACTTTTTATCGCATAAACATACTTTAACTCATGTAAAAGATGAAATATATATTCCATGGCTTTTCGATAGAACATCTGAAGTTACATGGGTTAAAGCTGGAAAAAAAGATATAAGCGTTATAGCTAGGGAAAGAGTAAAAAAGATTCTTAAAGAGCATGAACCGGAACCTTTACCAAAAGATGTTAAAGAAAAGCTTGCGGAAATAGTTAAAAAAGCTGAAAAAGAATTAGTTAAAACCCGTTAAAATTTATTTTTTTTAAAAAAATTTTTTTAAAAAAAAGAAGAAAAAGTTTACAGAGAAGTTTATAGTGGTGGTATTTCTTTATAAGCCCAAAGGATATCCATACCTTCTTTCTTTAATCTATAGTATCTCATTACATTAAAGATTATTATGCCAGTTATAAAGAAGCCTATGAACCAACCTACTGTAAGCCCGCTTATATAACCTCCAACAGCTGGAAATAGATATGTTGAAATTATCATCCAAAGCAAGTAGCCTAATGTAATGCATCCTATAAGCGTTATTCCTGGAATTGGACCTACACGGAAGTTTACCAGTTTAGGTGCTCTTGAAAACTCTTCTTTTCTAACGAATGGATAAATTATTGCTGCTGAAACAGGTATTAACTGTACAAGGCAAGCGTATAAAACGAAGTTGAATTGAACAAATATAACTGTATATACGCTTAAGGCTACACCTATTGCGGCTATTATTGCACATAAAGTCATTGCAACCACAGGGCTTGTAAGCTTTGGATGGACAGAAGCAATTTTTTCAGGTAATGCCCTATCAAATGCCATAGCAAAGAATATTCGACTATTATAGAAGAAATAGGTCATTGCTAAATTAACAAGCGTATAAACAAAGGCAAACATTATTATAAAAACTGGAATTGGATGAGGCCATAAAATATTTGCATAAAATGTTGAAAATGGAAGAGCCCAAACATCAGTGGTATAGTATAAATAGCCTTCAGCAGCCATCCATTCAAGAGACATAAGTCTTGGATACATTAATGCGGCTCCAAGCGTGAAAATCGCCCAAGTGACTATTAAGGAGGATATATTGCCTATTATAAGGGTTCTAGGAGCCTCTTTTAATTCTCCAGCAAAAAAGTTTGGTATATAATAGCCATAGTAAATCCAAAAGCCCATTATTAAACCAGCTAAAGTCATAACCCACCATGGTGTGGGACCATAAGTTAATCCATGTTGTTGAGCAAGCGGAATAACTTGATCATACGGTATTTCTGCAAATTTATTCCATGCAGCTACAAAAGTTTCATGAGTTCCCATTAAATAGGATATATACATTAAGATCCATGCAAGAACTCCTAAAAAGAATCCTGTGTTAAGTATTCTAACAATTATTTTTGTCGGTAGAATCATACAAACATATGTTACTACAACGAAGATTAAACCAACCACTAGCACTCCAATTGGAGAAGAAACCCAGTTAGACCAATCTAAAAGATGAGGTACATTAAAGATTTTTCCCCAAGTCCATAAAAAGCTTGGTAAAACAGCTGAGGGTATCCATGCTATAAGGGCGCCAGCAGTTAAGCTTGTGAAAACTGTAAACATAAAGCTTGCTCCAAACTGAAGCATTGGGTTAATTACTCTACTTCCTAAAACATAATCAGCACCTGAACGGGGGTAAATAGAGCCTATTTGAGCATAAGTGGTTGCATGGAATAGGCAGAAAATCATTGAAATTGTTAATACAGCTATTAAATCAGCGCCTGGCCAAAGCCATGGAACCCAAGCGTAAGGAATTAAACCAGATGAAGATAAGCTAATGCAATGAACACCAAAAACCATAGCGGCGAAGGGGCCTATTATTCTAGTTAATCCTGATGTTCTTCTTACGAAAAGCTTTTTTTCTTCACTCATTTTTATTTTTCCCTCAAAAAATTTTTAGTTGAAATCTATATATAAGATTTACGATATTTTCATTAAAGTATTACCTTATTTAAGCAGAATATATGACTAATAATTTATCCTGTCATTAACATATAACCTTTTACTTTGTTGGAATCTATATTTATTAAGGCTCCATGAAATATTCCTTCTCCATATTCGCTTCCAGGATTGAAACACATGGTTCTACCAATTTTATCGAAAGCTCTACTTTCATGTATATGTCCATGCAACCCCAATAAAGGTTGATATTTTTCTATAGCCTTTCTTACAGCTATGCTTCCAGCTGGAATCATAACTACATGTCCCCCTTCAATTACTATTTGAAGCTTTTCATCTAATTTTGGGGCTTGATCAAGTTTTGTTCCATATGGTGGAACATGAAAACAAAATATTGCCGTTTCCATATTTTCAATTTTCGCTACCATATCCTCTATCTTTTTTTCAAGCTCTTCTTCAGGTATATCTCTTGGGCATTTCCAAGGAGTTATATTAGCGTAACCTGTGCTTATCATTTCATGTTCTTCATCTATATGAATGCATTTTCCTTCAGGATTAACTACATAATCCGACTCTTCTATAACAGCATCTATTTCAAATATGTCATCATTTCCTGGTAACATATAAAACTTAACTTTTTCATTTTTAAATGTTTTTTCAGCTAAAGAAATCCATTCCTTAATTCTTTGAATCATTAATTTAGTAAATGTTTCCATTAAAACTTTTTCATCGCTTGATAAAGCTTTATATTCTTCTTTTGAAAGTTTAATTGAGTAAAATCCGGCGGCAGCTATTTTATCTTCCAAATTTTTTAATTCCTGTTCCCCTTTAGCGGTTTGTTCAACACCAAATAATTCAGCTTTATAGGATTTATCATTCTGCTCTATAATTGGCACTATACCTTTACCTGTTATATCCCCACCTATTATAAGCGTGTTAGCTTTATAAATTCTTGCAGCATTTAAAAATTTTCTAAAACAAATGTTCGAGCCATGCAAATCTGTTGTGAATAAAATCCTGTTTTGCACCATTTCTTTCACCTTCTTTTTACTCTATTTTTACACCTTCTTTTGGATCTTTAACTTTTTCTCTAAACTTTTCTTTAATTTTTTTATAAACTGGCCCTATCTCTCCATTTCCTATAATTCTTCCGCTTACCTCTACAATTGGTACAACTTCAGCGCCTGTTCCAGTTACAAATACTTCATCTGCAGTATATAATTCATGAATTGTTATATCTCTTTCCTTTACTTCATAACCTAATTCTTTTGCTATTTCTATTACTACATCTCTAGTTATGCCCTTTAGTATTCCAGCTGTTGGAGGGGGAGTGATAACTTCATTCCCTTTTACAATAAAAACATTTTCTGTTGAAGCTTCAGCTACATAACCTTCTTGATTTAACATTATAGCTTCCTCCACTCCAGCTTCTAAAGCTTCTATTTTGGCAAGAATATTATTAAGATAATTAAGGGATTTTACTCTAGGATCTAAAGCCCATCTAGGAACTCTTCTTAAAGATGAAACTATTGCTTTTACAGGTTTTTCTTCTCCAAACAATGGTTTTCTAGGTTCAGCTATAACAATAATAGTTGGTTTTTCACAGTTTCTAGGATCAACTCCCATAGGCCCCTTACCTCTAGTCACAACTATTCTTATATAAGCTTCTTTAAATCCATTCTTTTTTAATGTTTCTAAAACTATCTTCTCCATTTCCTCCTTTGAAAGGCCCACATCAATTTTTATTGATTTAGCTGATTCAAATAATCTATCTATATGCTCTTTTAACTTAAACACAATGCCATCATAAGCTCTAATAGCTTCAAAAACTCCATCACCATATAATAAACCATGATCAAAAACTGAAATTTTGGCTTCTTCTTTAGGATAAAACTCGCCATTAATATATATAAGCGGTTCCTTTTGCAATTTTTATTTCCCCCAGTCAAAAGTTAAACATAATTAAAATATTTATTTTATTTAATTTAAAGTTTTCCTTATGAAAAAGCGAAAAGGTTTATTCCTCTTCGCTCCACTTCATAGCTCGTTGAACAGCTTTTCTCCACTTTTGAATTAATTTTACTCTTTTTTCTTCATCCATTTTTGGAGTATAAACTTTTTTCACTCTTCTTTTTTCTTCAAGATCTTTTAAATTCCTCCAAAATCCTATGCTTAAACCAGCTAGAAAAGCTGCTCCTAAAGCTGTTGTTTCTGTAACTTCCGGAATTTCTATTGGTATACCAAGAATATCTGATTGAAATTGCATTAAAAAAGAATTGTTTACAGCACCTCCATCAACCCTTAAAACATTTAATTCAAGTTTAGAATCGGCTTTCATGCATTCTAAAACATCATAAACTTGATAAGCTATTGATTCTAAAGTAGCCCTTACAATATGATTTACTTTCGTTCCTTCAGTTATACCTATAATTATTCCTCTAGCATACATATCCCAATATGGTGCAGCTAAACCTACAAACGCTGGCACAAAATATACATCTCCAGTATCTGGTATAGAATTAGCTATTTCTTCCGTTTCTTTTGCATCTTTTATTATTTTTAATCCATCTCTAAGCCATTGAATAGCTGCTCCTGCAATATAAACTCCCCCATCTAAAGCATAACTAGCTTTATTATTTATAACCCAGGCTATAGTTGTAAGTAAACCATGCTTAGAAAAAACAGGTTTTTCTCCAGTATTCATTAATACAAAACAACCCGTTCCATAAGTGTTTTTAATCATACCAGGGTTAAAGCAGCATTGACCAAAAAGAGCTCCTTGCTGATCAACTATAACTCCAGATATCGGTTTTTTAATATTAAAGAAAACTTTTGGATTTGTTTCAGCAACAATTTCACTATTACTTTTTAATTTTGGAAGCATTTCTATAGGTATATTGAACCAATCTAAAATTTCTTCATCCCATTTTAAAGAATGAATATTAAGAAGCATGGTTCTTGATGCAGTTGCATAATCTGTAACATGAGTTTCTCCATTAGTAAGTTTCCATATAAGCCAGCTATCCGTTGTACCAAATAAAAGTTTTCCCTCTTCAGCTTTTTTTAAAGCATTAGGCACATTTTCCAGTATCCATTTAATTTTTGTAGCTGAAAAATAGGGATCTATCGTAAGACCCGTTCTTCTTTCTACTTCTTTGCTAAACTCGTTTTTCTTTAACTCTTCACATATTTTAGCTGTTCTTCTGCATTGCCATACTATAGCATTATAAATTGGCTCTCCAGTGATTTTATCCCAAATTATTACAGTTTCACCTTGATCAGCTATTCCTATAGCTGATATATCAATTGGATTTATTTTAGCTTTTTTAAAAGCTTCATCAATTGCTTCCATTGTAGCTGACCATATTAATTTAGGATCTTGTTCAACCCAACCTGGTTTTGGATGAATTCTTGGAATTTCTCTATAACCTAAAGAAATTTGGTTAGCTTTCTCATCAAATACAACTGCTTTAGTTCCGGTGGTGCCTTGATCAACTCCTAAAATGTATTTTCCACTCAATTTTCCCACCTTAAGTTTTTATTCTGTATAGTAAAAGTGACAGTTAAAAGATTTTAAGGCCTGTTGAAGTTTTTCCTTTAAATTTTCAGCATCATTAGGATGGGAATCCCCTATTATAACAAAAAATCTTTGGGATTTCTCACAATGAATAAAAACTGATATTAAAGAATGTAGAATAGTTTTTGGAAATAAAGGTATTAAACCAAACCTTAATGTTGACAACTCTATGTGATTAAGATATGCTTCATGAAAATTTACTTCTATAGCTTTCTGCTCTATAATTTTTATTTTTCCATAATTTGCTTTTTCATTCATCATTTTAGATAATGAAGATTGCGCGTGCTCTTTTACTGAAGTATATTTTTCTTTAGCTTTTTTTAATTCATTCCAAGTGATATAAATGCTTTCTTTACCATCTGGATCAAAGAAAACTACGTTGCCATTTAAAAAAGAAGCGTTTTCATTTAATTTAACTTTCCAGTCAGCTGGATAATTTATTTTAAAATTATAAACTGAAAATAAAGAATAAAGCATTTTTCTCAAAACCCTTAAAAATATTCTCTAGAAACCTCCTCAACTTCCCTATACCATTTTTTTCGCTCACCTATTTTAGCGCGCATTCTCCATTTTAAAGTTTTAGGATGCTTTTCAATATCAGTTAAAAGTTTATCAATCTTTAATTTAACATCTTCCACATCCTCTTGAGTTAAATCCTTAAAGGATGTAAGTAAATTCTTCACTTTTTGAAGATTTCCAGTTACTGTTCTCCATAAACCCCAATCTTCACTACATAATTTGCTTATATAAACTGAATTTATAGTTTCTTTATCGTTAGAGCCAACTTCATGCTCTCTAATAAGCATTATAGTATCCACCACATCTTTTTCTGTAAGCTTTGCAATCTGCATTTTTGTTAAAAGCAATTCTGCAAGAGGTAATGTGGGAGAATCAACTTCAAGCCGCCCCTCCACCGGAATAGAATGAGAAAACTCCAATTTATCAAAGAATACATCGCTATGCCTTCCATAAACAGGATCATTAAAAATGAATCTTCCTACATGTCCAAATTCAACTGCAAAAACCTGAGCCATAACTTCATCATATGCATATCCAAGTTCTATAAAAAGTTTTTTTATTTCCTCTTTAAAGCGACTGTAAGATACATAATCTATATCTGAAAATTTTCTATTAAGCTTATCTTGAAGATAACCATATTTAGGGCAGTGAATGCGGCTGGCAACAGCTCCAATAAGCCTTAAAATTATTCCTTTTTCTTCAGCTGCTTTAACAACTCTTAAAGCTTCCTCAACAAATCCTGGAAGAATCGACATTTTAACTCTTAACTCCTAATTAGCAACTAAATTAATAGGGTTATTAAATTTGAATAAAAACTTTATGGATTTAAAATAAATCATAAATTAAGAGATTAAGGGATTTAAGGTATTTTAAATATTGGATGCGTTTTGCTTACTGGTTTTTTTAATTCAATTCTTAGTTGAGCTAATGCTGCATCTATTAAGGCTACAGCTGGAAAAATAAAGTTGGCATATTCTATTGGTCCATAAAGAATGAAGTCGGCACCAAAAATCACAGGTAAAGCGTTAGCTGAAGCTACGCAGGGATATCTAGCTTGAAATCCCATTTTAGTTTTTAATCCTTGCCATGTTCCAATAGCATTATGAGGGCCGCAACCAACGGGTAAACCTAATTCATTCTTTAAATCAAATAAAGCTTTAGAGGCTAATCCTAAACTTGGAATATCAATAATCGCAGTATCTATTAATGGCTGGGTTATTCCCGCTTTTTGAACTATTGATAAAAGATTTTTTATGGTTTGTATTCTTCCAATTGAAGTAAAATTTTTTGGGTTAAAACCAAGTAAAACAACTGTTTTAACTTCAGTTTCCTTAATCTTTTCTAACTCCTCCTTTTTATATTCTGGAAGAATTGAATTATAAATTATTGGGTTTTTCACTCCCACTTCCTTTACATAATTTAAACCTGCTATTCTTACGCTAGGGGTAGCTCCACCAATAAGAATTGGAGCATCAGTAACTTTAGATACAAAATCTAAAAATTTTACTATAGCTTCGTTGGTTGAACCTCCCACATCTACCATATGTGGATTTCCAGTTTTATCAGAAAATTCTTCTTGAGTTTTTATATAAGCTTCAGCCTTTTCTTTATCAAATTCTCCTTTTCTATGATCAAATACAATTTTTTCTCTAGCGTAAAAAATAGATCCTATAAGGACTGTTGGTCTTTCTCCTGGGACTCCACCAACTTTAACCTTTCCTACCTCAAATATTTTTTGTTCAACCTTAAATTGATACATTTTTAATTCCTCAAAATTTTTAAAATATGGTTAAGAACAACATTAAAAAATGAAATAGAAAAACATTTATAAACATATGCTTCAATAATCTTAATTAAAGAAAAATTATAATATGAGAAATTCTTGTTTTGAGGTAGAAGGGTTTGGTTAGTAAAGGAGGGAAAACTTCTAAAAAGGTTAAATCTAAACCATCTAAAAAAGTTAAGGTTGAATCTCCTCAAATTAAAGGTTTAAAAACTAGAATTAAAAATCTTCAAGCTAAACTTGCTGAGGCTGAATCTGCAAAATCTAAATTGGAAGCTGAAGTTTCTGAGCTTAAAACTAAACTTGCTGAAGCTGAAAAGCAACTTGAAGAAGCTAGAAACAAAATTAAAGAGCTTGAAGCTAAACAACAGGCTCCATCATCACCTCAATAAATGTTTTTCCATTAAACAAAATTAAAATTTGATTTTAAGATTGACAATTGCATTATGCTGGATGCTAAGCGCTTACAGCAACATTTTTAATTTTTATGCATGGAGTAATTATTGAGGAGTCTATTGAAAGGCTTTGGCATTGTTTTTGAATTTTTCCCACCCCATCAATATTTTTTAAGATTTCTAAAATGTTTCCTGCAATCATAGCATTTTTTACTGGGAATTTAATTTCTCCCTTCTCAATTTTATATGCTGTTAAAGCAACTACAGAGAATTCTCCAGTTACAGCGTTAGATGTATGAGCACCTATAATCTTTTTAACATAAATTCCTTTTTTAATATCCTTTATTAAAGATTCAAAAGTTTCATTTCCAGGTTTAATAATTAAGTTTGTTGGAGCTGCTTGCGGTTCAACAGCATATTTTTGAATAATTTCAGAGGATGACCTTAAACTATTTCCTGAAGGTTTTTTTCCATTTCTAATAGCTGAAAAAGCATCATATAAATATGTTTTTAAAACTCCTTTTTCAATTACAGTTTTTGCTTCTGTAGGTACTCCTTCATCATCATATGGTTTTGAACCAATAGCTCCCTCAATTTTTCCATCATCAATAATAGTTATTAGATTTGATGAAATTTCTTGATTAATTTTTCCTTTTAAAGGTGATTGATTTTTTTGAACAGAATCAGCTTTAATTTCTTGGCATAATGTATGCATTAATAACTCTGAAATAGCTTCAGGCGCTAAAACAACATCCATAACTTCACTTTTTATTTGTTTAGAGTTTAATTGGGAAAGAGCTGTTAAAGCGGCTGCTCTAGCGGTTTGATAAGCTTTTTCCTCATTAAAAATTCTGTTTACATAATCTTCTTCACCTGAAGAAAGTTCATTTAAATTTTGAGCAATAACTTCAGCTGAAACATTATATACGGTTGATGGATAACCTATTTGAACTCCAAGCGAATTAACTAAATAAACCCAATAAGAAATTAATGTTAAATGAGCATTAATTGAATTAATTTTTTCATTTATAGCAGCTGACTCTAATATTAATTTACCTATTTCTGTTAACTCCTCTAAAGTTATGTTGGGAATTTTAGAGTCATATATTCCTTTAACTGTCTGAATTGTTTTGAAGTTTGGGAAACTTGCATTTGAAAAATCTATTTTTCTAAATTGTGAAGATTGAACAGCATTTTTTACAGTTTCCTCTATAGAGTTTTTGTTTAAATTTAATGTAAAAGCTGAACCAATATATTCTTTTCCAAATTTTTTGGTTATAACTCTAACTCCTAAACCTTGATCAGTTTTATGCTCTATAGTTTTAACATCGTTTTTTTCAATAACTAATGTTATGCTTTCGCTTTTTGTAGCTAATGCTTCAGCTTGAAACACATGTTGTTTTTCAGCAAATTTTAATGCATATTCCAATAATTCATGCATTTTAAATTTTCCCTCCTATAATAATTTCTTGAACAGCTATATGGGGGCTTCCATCTCCAGCTGGAATAAATTGAGAATCTTTACCGCAAAATCCAGGATGATGCTCAATATCCTTTCCTATAGCAAATATTTTTTTAAGAGTTTCTAAAATTGATCCTGAAAGAGAAACATCAAATAAAGGTTCAGCAATTTCACCTTTGCTTATTAAAAATGCTTCTTCAGCTGAAAATTGAAATACACCTTTTGCCGGATCAACTTGTCCTCCTCTAGAACCTTTAACATAAATTCCCTCCTTAACTGTTTCTAGCAATTCTTCAAAAGAAAAATCTTTTGGAGAAAGATAACTATTGCTCATTCTAACTAAAGGTTTATAAGCGTATGAGGCTGCTCTAGCTCCTCCATTACTTTGCATTCCAAGCTTTTTTGCAGTTTCTCTATTTAAAATATATTCTTTTAAGATTCCATTTTCTATTAAAACTCGTTTTTTTGTTGGAACTCCTTCATCATCATATTTTGAGCTTCCCCATCCACCATTTAAAGTTGAATCATCATAAATTGTAACTTGTTCTGAAGCTATTTGATCTCCTAATTTATTGCATAAAATTGATTGATTAGTTATAATGTAATCAGCTTCGCAAGCATGTCCAACAGCTTCATGAATAAATGTTCCAGCAATTTTTGGATCCAGAATTGCTTTAAATCTTCCTTTAACAGCTGGTTTAGCCTCAAGCATTTTTACAGCTTTTTCAGCAGCTTTAACAGCATATTTTCTTAAATCTATTTTATCAAAAATTTCAAATCCGGAAAGAAAACCTTCAGATTCATGAATTGAAGTTAACTTTTCTCCTTCTTTAGCTACAGCTTTAACGCTAAAGTATATTCTGCTTAACTCGTTTATTATTTTAGCACCATCGCTTGTTGCAACAGCTTTTTCTCCGCATTCATCTAAATATAATGCTGAAGCACTTGCAATTTTTTTATTAAATTTTTTAGTTGCTTCAACAAGGTTAATTGGAATCTCCATTTTTTCTTTAATTGAGATTAAGCTTAAATCTTTTTTAACAACAATTTTATCTTCATCCTTAATTGGTTTAAGAAGAATTATATCCGCTTCTTTTTTAGAATGAAGAGAAGCTGCTTTTCCAGCTTTAACAGCTAATTTAGAAGCGTTTTTTACATAATTTTCTTCCTCATTTTCAATTAATGATGAAGCTGCGAAGCCCCAAGCTCCATTAACTAAGGCTCTAACACCAATGCCAAATATTAAGCCTGAAGAAGCAACATCAAATCTTTCTTGAGAATATTTAATGGATGTAACTTTAATTTTTTCAACTCTAACATCAGCATATTCAGCTCCAAAATTTAAAGCATAATTCACTGCTTTTTCAGCTAAATCTAAAATCATGTTTATTTGCACCTGTTTTTTACAATTATTTTTTAAAATTTAAAACTTAAAAGGAAAAATTAAAATTAATTTTAACTATTTTAAGCAAATTGAAGCTTTAAAGTTTAAAATTTAAATGTAAACATAAGCTTTTTTATGTTTAAACCCTAAAAAAACAGAAGCTTAAATGTTTTAAAAAGCTTTAAATTTAAAAATTGTTAATTAAATTTTCATGAATTTAACCATAGTTATGTTGAGTATAGCTTCGCTTTTATCTTTTTTCGGTGTTATTTATGCAATTGATTTTTGGTTATTAATTTTATCTGTTTTCATTATTAAAAAGAAGCCTTTAAAAACTGAAGTTAACAACTATTGGCCTAAGGTTTCAATTCATATTCCGCTTTATAATGAAGAAAATGTAGCTGCAAGAGTTTTAACAGCATGTTTAAATCTTGATTATCCAAAAGATAAAATGGAAATTATAGTTGTTGATGATTCAAACGATGAAACAACAAAAATAATACGGAAATTTAAAGAGGAACATCCAGATTTAATTAAGATTATTCATAGATCCTCTAGAGAAGGATTTAAAGCTGGAGCTCTTCAACTTGCTTTAAAAGCCAGCTCAGGTGAAATAATTGCTTTATTTGATGCTGATCATGTGCCTTCACGAAGCTTTCTAAAAAAATTAATTCCATATCTTTTAGCTGATGAAAACATAGCTTTTATACAAGCTAAATTTGATTATTTAAATCTTAAAAATAGTTGGATTGCTAAATTTGTTTCTATAGGATTAGAATTTCACAATATGATTAATTTAAATGGAAGAAATAAATTAAATTTTATTTCTCATTTTAAAGGTGGAGGAGGAATATTTAAAAAAAGCGTGCTAGAAAAAATTGGTGGATGGCAATCTGATACTTTAGCTGAAGATTTAGATTTATCAATTAGACTTTTTTTAGCTGGAAAAAAAGGTGTTTATATTTCTGAAACAGCTTGCTTAGAGGAGATTCCTGAAAAACTTTTAGATTTAATAAAGCAGCAGCAAAGATGGGTTAAAGGTTTTGCTCAATGTTTTAAAAAACATTTTTTTGCTATAATTAAAAATAAAAAATTAAGCTTTATTAAAAAAATTGATGCATTAATATATTTATCAACATGTTTAGCTTATCCCTTAGGTTTATTCGGTTTAATTTTCGGATTTATTTTTTCTCAATTTTTCCCTCAAAACTTTATTTTAATAAATCTTTTTAAAAATTATATTTTAACATTTAATTTTGGCGCAAGCATATTAAGCTACTCTGCTTTATTAACCGGCATGAGTTTAACGCTTTCATTAAACTCTAAAAATATTAATATGGTTCTTAAAAAAAGCTTGTATGCAATTGGTTTAATATCAATTTTAATGCCAATTTTGTTGGTTACAAATTCTATCGCTGTAATAGAAGGATTTATAAAAAAGAAGCATGTTTTTTATAGAACTAAAAAAACTGGTAAAGCAGTTATTATTAATGAGTTTTAACTTTTTTCCAAAACAATTTTAAGCATAATTTAAGAAAGTTTAAAATTTCTTTTTTAGAAAGCTTAGATTTTCCAAAACTTCTATCTTGAAAAATAATTGGGACAACGCCTACTCTAAAGCCTTTTCTTAAGGCTTCATATAAAATTTCAATTTGAAATTCAAAACCTTTAGAAGCTAACTTATTTAAGTCTATTTTACTAAAAATAATTTTTCGATATGCTCTATAGCCTGATGTTGCATCTGAAACTTTAACTCCAGCAAGGTGCCATGCTAAAAAATTAGCAATATTAGAAGTCAGTTTTCTCTTAAGATTCCAGCCTATAACTTTTCCTCCAGGGATTTTTCTTGAACCGACAACGATGTCAAATTCTTTTATTTTCTCTATGAATTCAGGTATATGCTTTGGGTCATGGCTAAAATCAGCATCCATAACAAGAATTATTTCGCCTTTAGCTAACATTAACCCTTCCTTTATAGCATTTCCTAAACCATTGCTTTTTTGTTTAAAAACTTTAGCTCCAGCAGCTTCCGCTTTTTTGGAAGTATCATCATTCGATTTATCAATCACTAAAATTTCATAGGATTCATCTATTTTTTCAAGCTCTTTTTTTATAGAGATTATTAACTCATAAATTTTAGGTTCATTCTTGGTTGGTAAAACAATAGAAATCATTTTTATTTAAATTCTTTCCATGAAGCTATAATTAAAAAAGCGGATATTAATGCGAAAGCAGCATAAAAAATTAAAGTTAAATTAAGAATATTGATTGATAAACTTACGTTTATTCCCCCTCCTAAATAATACCATAATGTAGAAATTGAAAAAATAAACATTAATGGGAATAAAAATAGGCTTATATTTGCAGCCCACTTTCTTTTTCTTAAAATTTGAAAACCAACTATTAAGGCTAATGCATGAAGTAAATAAAATGGAATTAAATTTGTAGCTAAAAGGATTGTTAAAATTAATCCATAGCATCCAGCTATTATGTAAAAAACTCCTGAAAATAAAATTGGGTTAATTTTTAATTCTTTTTTCAAAGCGCATTCCTCAAAAAGTTTTGAAAGTTTAAACCTTTTAAAGTTTTCTTTTAAGCTTATTAAATTTTTGCATATATAAATTTGCAAAAATAGATTTAAAAATTGATTAAAATAATAAAATTTCCTTTTTGCTTTTTTAAAAAAGAAAAGATTAAATTTATGCGTAATATTAAACTCAAGCTTTTTAATGAGAAAAAGGTGAAATAAAAAATGGATGAAGATTTATTAAATTTAATGTTTTATTTTAATCCTCCACTGTTTTTTTCTGGTTTAACAAGCGATTTTAAAGATGCAAAGCATGTTATAGTTGGGGTTCCATTTGATAAAACTAGTAGTTATAGGCCAGGTTCACGGTTTGCACCTTTATTTATTAGAGAAGCTTCAATGAATATTGAACTTTACAGTTTTAGGGTTGATTTTGATGGTGAAAAATTAAAAATTTATGATTGTGGAGATTTAGTGTTAACTGGAGAAATTCAAGAAGTATTAAACAGAATAAGTAAAGTTACGAATGAAATTTTAAAATTAAATAAAACACCTGTTTTAATTGGTGGAGAGCATACAATAACTTATGGTGCTGTTAAAAATTTATCGAAAAACTCATGTATTATAAGTTTTGATGCTCATTTTGATTTAAGAGATTCATATTTAGGTGAAAAAATTTCTCATGCAACTTTTATGAGAAGAATTGTGGAGGAAAAGGGAGCTGATAAAGTTTTTGAAGTTGGTATTAGAGCAGCATGTAGCGATGAATTATCCTATGCTAAAAACGAGAAAATATTCTTTTTATCAACATTTGATTTAAGAAGGCTTGGTGTTAAAAAAGCTGCTAAAATATTAATCGATAAAATTTCAAGTTTTAATAATGTTTATTTAACTTTAGATATGGATGTTTTTGATCCTGCTTTTGCACCTGGAGTTGGAAATCCTGAAAGCGATGGTTTAGATCCAAACTTTCTATTAAATTTATTAATTGAACTTTGCAATTATAAGATTGTTGGTTTTGATTTGGTAGAGGTTAATCCAAATTATGATAATGGTTCCACAGCCGTATTAGCTGCAAAGATAATTATTGAAATTTTATGCGCTTTAACTAAGTTTTCAAGCTATTAAAATTCTTTTTTCATTTTTGCAATAAAGAATCCTTCGCTTTCATGAAGATGCGGATATAATCTTTCGCATAAATTTTGATTTCTAAATCCTGATAAACCAATAAAAGGTTTTATTAAATCAAGTTTAAAGTTAGGGTTAAGCTTTAAGAACTTTTCTATTAAAATTTCATTTTCCTCTAAAGTTATAGAGCATGTTGAATAAATTAATATTCCATTAACCTTTACAAGTTTGCTGCAGTTTTCTAACATTTTAAACTGAATATTTTGAAATTTTTTAATTAATAACGGGTTAATCCTCCATTTCATACATGGATTTTTCATTAATGTTCCTGTTCCTGTACATGGTGGATCTAAAATCACTATATCTGCCTTTATCCTTAATGGAATATGTTTTGTTAAATCGCATAAAATCATCATGCTGTTTTTAACATTCATTCGTTTCATTTCCATTAACCAAAACTTAGCTCTTTCTTTAGAATAGTCTAAAGAGTAAATTCTTCCTTTATTATTCATTAATTGAGCTAAAAAACTTGTTTTTCCTCCAGGTGCCGCACATGCATCAACAACTATATCTCCTGGTTTCGGGTTAGCTGTTAAAACTGCAAGGCAACTAGATTTATCTTGAATATAAAATAATCCATTAGTATATGCTTCAAGCTTTATAAGAGGTTTTTCAGTTTTCTTTAAAGAATAAATATAAGGTAAATCCTTTACTTTTTCAAGTTTAACTCCTTCATCTTCAATTTTCTTTTTTAAATCCTCTTCATCACCTTTTAAAGTGTTTAATCTTAAATAAGTTCTTTTAAACTTTAAATTTGCTTCAAAAAATTTTAAAGCTTGAGGTTTACCCATTAATTTAATACAATAGTTTATAAACCATTTTGGATGAAAAGTTTTTAAAGCAATTCTTTCTTCTTCACTTTTATATTTTAAAATTTCCTTTAAATTTAAGGAAAGAATTTTTCCAAGAGATAACTCTATTGTATCAAGGTTTTTCCAACCAAGTATTTCTCTACCACATTTAACTAGAGATAACGCCTCTTTAATAGAGGATTTTCTAAACTTCATCCAGTAAACATATATTCTTAAAAAATTTTTTACTCCAAAATTTAATGCAGAAAAAGTTTCTTTAGGTAATTCAATAAAAATAATTTCATCTATAAAGTTTTTTCTTTTAATCGTTTCAAAAACAATCATATAGCTTAACTTTAAAGTTTCAGGTTTCTTAATGTTTAATTGCTTAGATGCTTTAGTTATAGCTGTTTTTTCATTTAATCCTTCGCTTTCCATCCAACTTAAAGCTTCTATAGCTAATGGTAAAGCTTCTGAAAGAGACAAAGCTTTAAAAATCTCCTTATTTTCATCAAGCGGCATTATATTTGTTTAAGTTAAAAAATATTAATACGAATATAAAGGCTTATTTTTTTAAAGTAATTATGTATAATCATTAGAAATTGAGAAAAGGGAAAACGTTTTATGGAAACATTAGAAAAATATTTTTCTAAGGGAGAAAGCAGGGAAGAGCAATCTTTAGTTAAGGAAAGCGAAGCTTTTCAAGAATTATTTTATAAACCTAATTTAGCTACTAATTTAACTAAGGCATATCTTGTTGGCGCAGGATATGATGGTGAAAAACATTTAGCATTTCTTAAGCTTTATGAACCTGAAGAAGGGAAAATTTACATTTGGTACGACGATTCATTTCATAAACCATATTGCTTTTCTAAACAATCTATTCAAGAGCTTCAACTTAATGAAGCTTTAATAAAGCATGAAGGATTTGAAAAATTTGAGGAAGAAGAAAAATATGATGCTTTAGAAGATAAAAAAGTTAAAGTTACAAAAATTATTGCTAAGGATCCTTTATCTATTGGAGGAAAACCATCAGGTTCTATAAGAGATATTTTAAAGGCTTGGGAAGCTGACATCAAGTATACTGAATGCTATATATACGATAAAGGGCTTATTCCTGGAATGCCATATAAAGTTGAAAATGGAAAGCTTATTCCAATAGAGTACAGTTTAAATCCTCAAATTTTAAATGCTATAAAAAATGCATTAAAAGATGATGTTAACAATTTAGATTTATTATTAAATTGGGCAAAGCTTCTTGAATGTCCTGTACCTAAATTTTTAAGAGCAGCTGTAGATATAGAAGTTTATTCACCTATAGCAACTAGAATGCCTTCAGCTTCTGAAGCAGAATACCCTGTAATATGTGCTAGCATAGTTGGAGTTGATGGAGAAAAAAAAGTGTTTTTATTAAAAAGAGAAAACATTCAAGAAGGTGATGCCCCTTTACCAAACGAAACTAAAGTGATTTATGTTAATGATGAAAGAAAACTTCTTCTTGAGCTTTTTAAAGCTATGCTTAAATATCCTTTTATATTAACCTTTAATGGAGATGATTTTGATTTAAAATATCTTTATAATCGTGCTAAAAAACTTGGTTTTCCAAAAGAAAGTATTCCAATTGAATTGGGCAGAGAATCCGCTTCAGTAATTCATGGCATCCATATAGACTTATATAAATTCTTCTTTAATCGTTCAATTCAAATTTATGCATTTAATCAAAAATATAGAGAAAACACTTTGGATGATGTTGGAAAAGCTTTAATTCAATTTGGAAAAAAGGAAATTCAAAAACCTATTTCAGAACTTACATATTCTGAATTGGCAGCTTACTGTTTAACAGACTCAATAATAACATTAAATTTAACAACCTTTAATGACTCATTAGTTATGAAAATTATTATGGCTTTATCTAGAATAGCTGTTATGCCTATGGAGGATGTTTCTAGGCAGGGGGTTTCAAATTGGATAAGAAGTATGCTTTATAATGAACATAGGAAAAGAGGGTATTTAATTCCAAGATCAGATGATATTTTATCTTTAAAAGGTGTAACAGCTACAGAAGCTGTTATAAAGGGTAAAAAATATAAAGGGGCTATTGTTGTTGAACCACTTCAAGGAATACATTTTAATGTGGCAGTTTTAGATTTCGCATCACTATATCCATCTATAATTAAAGTTTGGAATTTAGGATATGAAACAATTTTATGTCCTCATGAAGAATGTAAAAGCAATAAGGTTCCCGGAACACCTCATTGGGTTTGCACTAAAAAAAGAGCTTTAGAAAGCTTGTTAATAGGTTCCCTTAGAGATTTAAGAGTTAAATGGTATAAAGTAAAAGCTAAAGATAAAACATTAAATGAAGAAACTAGAAATTTATATGCAGTTATTCAAAGCGCATTAAAAGTTGTTTTAAACGCTAGTTATGGTGTTTTTGGAGCTGAAACATTTTCTCTTTATTGTCCTCCGGTAGCTGAAGCTACAGCCGCTATAGGAAGATATATAATAACTAAAACCATAGAAAAAGCTAAAGAATTAGGAGTTAACGTTGTTTATGGAGATACAGATTCTATATTCCTAGGGAATCCAACAGAAGAACAATTAAAAGAATTAATTAACTGGTCAAAATCAACGCTTAAAATGGAGCTTGAAGTAGACAAATGGTATAGATATGTGGCTTTAAGCTCTAGAAAAAAGAATTACTTAGGAGTTTATAAGGATGGTACCGTAGATATTAAGGGTTTAACTGGGAAAAAAAGACATATTCCAGAATTTTTAAAAAGAGCATTTTATGAAATGATTCAAATTTTAAGTCAAGTTGAAACAAAAGAAGAGTTTAATGAAGCTAAAGAAAAAATCAAAAAAATTGTTAAAGATTGTTATTTTAACTTGAAAAATCGAAAATATTCCTTGGAAGATTTAGCCTTTAAAATAGTTATAAGTAAGCCTCCTAAAGGCTATGTTAAAACTACGCCTCAACATGTTAAAGCTGCACAATTATTAGAAAGTAAAGGTATAGAAATTAAACCTGGAGATTTAATATCTTTCGTAAAAGTTATTGGTGATTTAGGTGTAAAACCAACTAGTTTAGCTTCAATAGAGGAAGTTGATACAAGAAAATATGTTGAATATATTGAATCCACGTTTGAACAGGTTTTAGATGCTTTAGGAACAAATTTAAGCGAGTTAATTGGTCATACAAAACTTGAAGCTTTTTTTGAAGGGTAAAAAAGGCATGAAAGAAAAAATTGAAGAGCTCCTAGTAGATTTAATTAAAAAAGCTGAAGTAAATCTACCTAATGATGTTTTTGAAGCTTTAAAAAAAGCTTATGAAAAAGAAAATTCTAAGCTTGCAAAAGCTCAATTAAAACTTATAATTGAAAATGTTAAACTTGCAAAAGAATTAGAGGTGCCTATTTGCCAAGATACAGGAGTTATAAACTTTTTTATTAAGATCGGAAAGGAATTTAAAAGCAGTTTTAATATTAAAGAGGTTGCTTTTAAAGCTGTAAAAAAAGCTACGAAAAAAATTCCTTTAAGACCAAATATTGTTCATCCATTTACAAGAATAAACTCAAATAATAATACAGGAAGATTTATTCCATATATTTATTTAGAACCAATTGAAGGAGATTTTATTGAAATTACAGTTTTTCCTAAAGGTGCTGGATCAGAAAACTTAAGCGTATTAAAAATTTTTAATCCAAATGACGATATTAACGTTATTAAAAATTTTATTTTAGAGATTGCAGCTGAAAAAATAGGAAGAGCTTGCCCTCCTGGAAGAATAGGAATAGGAATAGGTGGAACAGCGGATGTAGCTCAAATTTTATCTAAAAAAGCTTTATTAAGGCCTATTGGTAAACGTCATGAAGATTTTGAAATATCTAAGTTAGAAGAAAAATTGATAAATTTGGTTAATAAGCTTGGAGTTGGAACGATGGGTTTAGGCGGAGACACAACTGTTTTAGATATAAGCATAGAATATGCTGGTTGCCATACAGCCAGTTTACCTATTGGAGTTTCATTTCAATGCTGGGCTGATAGAAGAGCAAGCTTAAGAATTTACAATAATGGTAAGGTTGAAGAAGAATGAAAATTCAAGTTGAAACTCCTCTTTCAATAGATTTTATTAAAAAACTTTCTATTGGAGATGAAGTTTATTTAACAGGTGAAATTATAACAATTAGAGATAGAGCTTCCAGCAGAGCTATTGAGTATAAAATTAAAGGTAAACCTATTCCAACTGAACTTAATGAATCAATTATTTATCATTGCGGTCCAATAGTTAAAAAAATTGATGAGGAATGGAATGTTGTTGCGGCTGGTCCAACAACCAGTATTAGAATGGAGAATTTAACTCCTCAACTTATAAAAATGTTTAATATTAGAATGATTATTGGAAAGGGAGGAATGGGAATAGAAACAACTAAAGCTTTAAAAGAGCATTGTGGTGTATATTGTGCTTTTACTGGTGGAGCTGGAGTTGCAGCTGCAAAAATGATTAAAAAAATTGTTAAAGTAGAATGGTTAGATTTAGGTATTCCAGAAGCTTTATGGGTTTTTAAAGTTGAAAATTTTGGTCCATTAATTGTTGCTATAGATTCTAAAGGAAACAATCTTTATGAAGAAATTAAAACGAAAATAAATGAAAATTTAAAAATTTTAAGGAGCGAAAAGATTGATTAAAGATTCTATTGAAATTATTCCTTTAAAAGGGATAGGTTTAGTTAAAGAAGGAGATGATATTGCAAAGCTAATAGTTGAAGCAGCTAAAGCTCAAGGAGTAAAAATTGAAGATGGCGATATAATAGTGGTAGCGCATAAAATTGTTTCTAAAGCTGAAGGAAGAATTGTTGATTTAAAAACCATTACACCATCTAAATTTGCTTTAAGAGCATCTAAGCTTTTAAATAAAGATCCTAGAGTAATTGAAGTAATCTTAAGAGAATCTAAAAGAATCGTTAGAATGATTAAGGGACATATAATTTGTGAAACAAGACATGGATTTATATGCGCTAATGCTGGAGTAGATAAATCTAATGTTGAAGGAGAAGATTTTGTTGTGTTACTTCCTAAAAATCCTGATGTGTCCGCAGAAACCATTAGAAAAGGAATAAAAAATTTAATTAATGTTGATGTAGCTGTGATAATTTCTGATACTTTTGGTAGACCTTGGAGAAGTGGTCAAGTCGATGTAGCCATAGGTGTTTCAGGCTTAATTCCTTTAAAAGATTATAGAGGGACAAAAGATATGTTTAATTCTCTTCTTAAAGTAACCATAATATGTGTGGCTGATGAATTAGCTTCAGCTGCAGAGCTTGTTATGAATAAAAGTGATGGTATTCCAGTAGCATTAATAAAAGGTTACCATTATATTAAAGGTGAGGGAAGCTTTAAAGATTTAATAAAGCAAAGCAAATATAACTTATTTCCATAAATTATGATTCCTTTTTATATATACAAAAAGTTTTTTAAAAATCGTTCTGACTTCAAAATCTATTAAAAATAAGCAAGTAAAATAAACAATTGCACCAATACCAATTGTAATTAATGTTTCAATAGATTTAATTGGATTTAAAACTTTTAATACAATAACCATTAATATTGATGCTAAGCAATATTTAAAAAGCTTGTTCAATGGAAAATTAAATGGCATAGCTTTTATAGAAGTTAAATAAGCTTTACTAAAAAGAAAAACATCAGCAATTATATTAGCTAAAAGACAGCTAAAAGCTGCGTAAAGAGCAGAATTGCTTAAAAAATATGTTAAAATTAAAGAAGTAAAAACATAAGTTAAAGTTAATGCAAGTGCATTTCTAATATAGTTAAGTAAAGGCCATTTGAAAAGCTTGCTTTTTAAAAGCTTTTTAAAAGAAACATCCTCCCCCCTATCTATTTCTTCTACACCAACTATTACATCACCAAATATATGTGTTAAAGATTTTAAAAGAAATTGAGGCGCCATAAAAATTAGCAATATTGAAGCCTCTTCATATTCAGGTTTAAATATGTGGAGAATTGGTTTAGCTAAAAAAATTGCTCCAAAAGTCATTGGTATAGCGAAAATTAAGAAAAAATTTAATGTTTCTTCAATATCCTTTTTTTCTCCACCTTTAAGAAGATTTGGATAAAGTGCAATGCTTGTACCTAAAGAATAAGAAATAACCGTAGCAATTGATAAAGCAACCTTATAAAAGGCTAGAGAAGCTGCAGATTTAGTTAAAAACGCTATAATAAATAGATCTAAACCTCCGATAAAAGCTGGAAAATTATTGAATAAAGGTAACCAAATATTAAGAAGCCATTTTTTTTGAATATTCCAGTTTAAATTTTCCTCCTTAACAATAAGATTTTTTCTTAAAAGAAATAGCAAAGTTAAGCATTGCATTAAATAAGCTAAAATCACGATTACTATAACATTTTCCAGCTTTAAATTTAGGGTTACAAATAATATTAAGGCTAAAGCGACTTTTGTTAATTCAAAAGAAAAAGTTTCATATCCAAGAAGCTGCGGTTGTTTACCTAAAGCTAAAGCCTCTAAAGAAGTTGATAAATAAACCAAAAAAATTTGAATGCTTATTAAATAAAAAAGAAAAGGTTTAACATTTATTATTAAAGAAACTGATGGAACAAAAACTAGAAATATTAAAAAACATGGTAAAGAAAGAAGCAAATTGCTTACAATAGTTGCTTTAGCTACAGGATATCCTCTAGCATAAAATCGTGTGGCCCAATAAGGAAATAAACCAGCTGGAAAAGTTGCATAAGATAAAATTAAGCTTAAATATTGCCATGTACCAAACTCATTTATAGATAAATTTCTGGTAACAATCACTGTAAATATTAACCCTGTAAAAACACTAAAGATTTTAGAGGAAAAAACAATTAACCCTGAATATTTAATTTTTATTTTTTCCTTCAAAATTTTTTCTCCTTTAATTTTCAAAAGCAATTTTCATAAAGTTTTCTGCATCTTTATTCATGCTTAAATTATTGAAAAGCACATAAACTTCATTTACATTAAATTTGCTTAAAGCTTTAATTTTATCATCTAACCTTTTTAAATCTTCAATCGAATATTTATAGCTATAGTTAACTTCTTTTTTTGAATTAAGCCCATGAAGTCTAAAATATTGAATTTCACTAATTAATGCTATTTCATGCTTTAAAGGGTCTGTTATATGAATTAAGTTTAATTCTTTGCAAAGTGTTTTAATTTTATCCAAGTTATTAATCCAATTTCCTCTAGGTTCCCAAGCAATTTTAATTTCATTAAGTTTAATCGAATTAAAGAAATTCCTCATATTTTCAATATTTTCTTGAGTACAATTAAAGCTTGGAGGAGTTTGAATAACACATATTTTAGCTTTTAAGGCTTTGCAAGCTTCTAAAGTTTTTTCCCAAGCCCTAAAATTTTCTTCGGTAGGCCTTAAAAAACCATAATTTTCTTTTTTTTCAAGAGGAGTTTTTATTCTTCTCCAGGTTGGGCTTGAAAAAGGATGCGTTAAAACCTGCCAAGCTTTAACTGAAAATTCAAAATCTTCAGGTGCTTTTTGTCTCCATTTAATTAAAGTTTCAATTTTTGGAGGTTCATAAAAAGTTTTTTGAATTTCAACAAGCTTAAATTTCATGAAATATTTTTTCATTGGAATTGGAAAGCCGCAGCAACCAACTTTAATAATCATCATTTTTCGCCAATTTTTCAACTTATAAATTCATTAATTAATGAAGTTAATTAAAAGGGAAGTTTATAAGAATATTAATAATTATTTTTACGAACTAATAAATAATTATTAAGGTTTAAGAGCTTCAAAAGCTTTAAAGAGGTTTTCATCATTGAATAAAATAAAAGCTCCAATACCCATTAAAGTAAAAGATGAATTAAATTTTGCTAGATTAATTTTAGCTTTAAGTGAAGGAAACCAAATTATATGGAGTTTCAAAAGGGGAAAAAAGAATGTTTTAGCTTTTTTTACAGCTTACATGTATTGGATTGGCGATTTACCAATTTTAGCTTATGTTGAAACTGATAAACAAATTAAACCTTTTTTAGCTTATAAAAGTGATTCTATTAAGGGGGAAGAGTGGCTTTTCGTAACTGATACAGATGATGCTAAATATAAATATGCATTTATTTTAGATCTTAAAGATGCTCCTGAAGCTTTTAAGAAAAGCATAAAAGGGGAATATGAAGCTCCTCAATCACCAATGCTTTCTGAAGTTGAAAACCTTAATTCAATAATGAGGGTTCTCTTAGCAATTTCAATAAAGGAAGGTGCCATTTTTCCTTTATGGCATTTCACTAGACGTAAAAAACATGTAATAGGAACATGCATTCCTTTTGAACATTATTATGAAGCGGATGCGCTTCCAGTATTTTTCTATACTACAATGGATGAACCGCCTAAAGCTCCATTCATAAAATATTGTATTTCTAAACCTAAAGGGGAAGAATTAAGTTTTTCAGAAAATACAATTGATGCTAAATATTTTTATGCAAAAATAGTTTCAGTGGAAGATTTACCTTTCTTTCCTTGAAAAAGAGGCTTAAATTTGGGTTATATATACCTTTATACTGGGAATGGAGCTGGAAAAACAACTAATGCGCTTGGATTAGCGCTTAGAGCTGTAGGTCATAAATATAAAGTTATTATTATTCAATTTTTAAAGTTTAAGAAAAATATTGGAGAGTATAAAATTAGAAAAAAGCTTCAACCATATTATGAAATTTATCAATTTGGGATTCCAGGGCTTAATTTTAAAAAGCTTAGAAAAAAAGATTTTGAAGCTGCTGAAAAAGGTTTAAAGTTTGCTTTAAAGGTTTTAAAGAAAAAACCTCATTTATTAATTCTTGATGAAATAAATTTGGCTGTAGCTAAAGGATTAATTAATGTTGAAAAAGTTATAAAACTGTTAAATAATGTTCCGCGTGAAACAACAATTGTTTTAACTGGACGTTATGCTCCAAAAGAACTTATTGAAAAAGCTGATTTCGCTAATGAAATAATTGAGATAAAACGACCAAGAAAAATAGTGGCTGTTAAAGGCATAAATTTTTAAACTAATTGTTTTAATGCTTCTTCTCCTTCAATAGGTCCCTTAGCAAATAAAATATCTCCAGCTTCAATTTTAGTATCTCCTGTAGGACCATAAATCCATGCTTGACCTCTTTTAATACAAATAATTCTCATTCCAGTATTATCTTGAATTTTGCATTCTTTAATGGTTTTTCCAACAAGTTTGCTTGTTGAAGTTACTTGAACCTTTACAAAAGTTTCATTAGATGATGTAAATATTGAACTTAAAACTTCATGCATAGGTAAACCTCTTAAAACTAAATCTGATAAAAGAAGGGAAGATTTTGAAATTTCTCTTAAATTATGAATTGCTACAAGCGCTGGCGCTAGCTTTTCAGGTTTTACAAGATGCTTTGCAAGTAAAAGTATATGTTTTTGAAGCTTCCAATATAATTCATTTACACTTTCAAAAACTTCTAAAACATCTTCACCTATTTCAACATTATTAAAGATTATAGCGGAATAAGCTAAATCTATAGATAGCTCTGCTTTCTCTATAAGTTCAACAAAATTTTCTTTAATCTCCTTTAATAATTCCTCCATTTTAAATTCCCTATTATTCATTTTTATTTTAAGGGTTAACTAATGCTTTTAACTTCTCTATTCCACTGCTTCCTCCACGTACTATAAGAATATCTTCAGGATAAAGCTTTTCATTTTTGCTTGGGTTAAGAATCCACTCTGAAGCTCTTTTAATTGCTAAAATATTTACACCCATTTTTGTTCTAATCTTTAATTCTTTAAGGCTTTTTCTTAAAATTGGAGAGTTTTCAGTTACTTGAAGACAAGCTATAGGTTCTTCCATAATTTTAAGTCCTTCAAGAAGCGTGGAATGTATTTCTTCACCTCTAAGAACCATTTCTACAATATTTTCAGCATAATCAGAGATTCTATTTGTTAAAGAAGCTATTTTCAAAATTGAATGTAAAGCTTTAGCATCTTCAACATCTCTAGCTGCAAGCATAATAGCTGTTTGAAGATGATAATTTAATGTGTCTATTTCTTTACCTAATTCTAAAACTTCATTAGCTAACTCTTTATCTTTAAGCATTAAAGCAGCATAGGATAAATCTACCATAAGCATAGCTGCATCCTTCATTCGACTCAGCAAATCCCTAACTGTGGAGGGTTTATATTCAATTTCTTCAGGTTCTTCAGACGTCAAAACTTTTGCTTCACCTAAATTTAAAACAAACTAGTTTATTCCATATTAATTTAAAATCTAAGGCAATATATAAATATTGAATATTAAAATTTAATATTTTTATTAATTATTTTATAAAAAACTTTAATTAATAAGGTGTTTAATGGCTTTAATAAAATTTAGTTTAAATGCTTTTTTGCTGAATAAAAAGCTTCTTTCAACAGCTTTCTCTCTAATTTTTTTCAATTTTGCTTCATTGCTTAAAAGATCCTTTATAATATTAGCAGCTTCATCTGCATTTTCATAGTAAAAACCATAAATTCCCTGTTTACCATCTAAAATATCCATATATGGTCCACCGGATTTATGAATTAAAGGAACTAAACCTGAAGCCATACCTTCAACTATGCTTAATCCAAAATGCTCATTAATCATTGTATGCAAATAGATTTTAGCTCTTTTATAAATTGATAGCATCTCATTTAATGGAGTGTTAGGTTTTAAATAAACATTCTTAACATTAAATTTATTTATTAATTTTTTGAGTTCAGAAATAACTTCCCAGCTGGTTTTGCTTGTTGAACCAAAAATATAAAATTTACCTTCAGGAACTTTAGAGGCTATTTCAGGAATTATGGTTAAACCCTTTTCATATGTAAATCTTGAACATGTAACAATTATATTATCTCTAAAATCATTTTTAAAATAAAACTTTTCTATTTCAACTGGTGGATAAACTACTTGAGCTTTTTTTCCAGTCCACTGCTTTATTATAGATTGACTAAATAAACTATTGGTTAAAATTAAGCTATGCTCTAAATATTTTTCAACAAGTTTTGTTTGAATAAATTCATATGGAATAAAATATATTCTCCAAAAAAGATTTTTTCTATATTTAACAAAGTCTCTATGCTTGATAAAAGTGATTGGTTGCTTTAATAAGGTAAAAGTTGGAAAATGCATATATGTTACATCACAAAAAGCAGGCATAACATCTCCATGACTATTTATTATTAAGTCATATTTTTTTCTATATTTGTATGCATATAAACCTGTTAAAGAACGTTGATAAATACCAAATAAATTAAGTTTAAAAGGTAAAATATTCATTTCTTTATCTGGAAGTGTAACGTTGCCAAAAATATTTTTTACTTTTTCCCAATCAGTTTTTTCAACCGTACCTAAATCAACTTCTCCTTTACCTAATTCTTTTAAAGCCTCTATAATGGCTAAAGAAACTCTTTCTCCCCCTCCTGCACTATTTAACGTGTGATGAAGCACTAAAAACTTCACTTTCTCTAACCTCTAAAAAATGAAATTTAAACTCATCTATAAAAAGTTTTATAGATCGAATGCTTTAAATATAGGTAAGATAAATATTATTAAATCAAAAATCGGAGAGAGTTTAAATGTCTCATGAAGAGGAAAAAAAGATTTTTGAAGATTTAACCAAAGAATTTAAGAGGATTATTGAGGAAAAACTTATTGAAGTAAAAGAGGATGCAAAGAAACTTTTTAACTTAATTAAAGAAAAGAAGGCGGCATATCTTGAAAATTCCACATTATTGGCTCTTGGAATAGCTTTCACAATTGGCTTAGCTATAGGTGTGGCTATAGCTAAGGGAAAGAAAAGTTAAAAAGCGATAAACTATGGATTCATTAGCCGAAAAAATAATACATTTTTTAAAAAAACAAATTTTAAAAATTTTAATTGACAATTTAAAAAGAAAATTTAAAGGTTTAATTAAAACTGCAATTTTAACTATAATAGGGTATACCATAACAGTTATCGGTTTAATTTTTATTTGCTTAGGAATAGTAAAATACTTATCTGAAGCATTTCATTTACCAGTCTGGGTTTCCCTATCGCTTTCTGGAGTAATATTGCTTTTAATAGGTTCCATCTCATTATTAATAGCTTATTCAAAATTAAAGATTTAATGAAAAATGAAAAGCTATTTAATTTTTTCATTATTGCTTATTTTATTAATTTCTACCTTATTTATTGCTTGTTCTTCATTAACTTTAAATGAGAAAATCTATATTTTTCAACCATGCCTTTCAAATAATATTTCCATTATGAGAAATAATGATTATTCAAGCATTGAGCAACCCTTAACTGTTACTTCAGGATTTAAAACTGATGGTTCTCAACCAAGTGATGAAAGAGGATTATTAAAATTTGATATTTCAAGTTTACCTAAAGGTTTTAAAGTTAAATCAGCTAAACTTTATTTATATGTTATTGGAGTTTATATGTGGAATGGAAAAGAATGGATTCCTAAATCAGCTTTAGCTAGAACAATTCAAGTTCATAGAATTATAACAGATTGGGTTGGATGGAGCTTCACATATTGGAATTATGCTTCTTTTCCTTCAAAGCTTTGGAATACTCCTGGAGGAGATTTTTTACCTGCTACAGACTCAGTAAATTTTGAAGTTTCAGGAGCATGGAATGTATGGATAGTAACAAAAGATGTTGAAGCATGGTATAATGGTGAAAGCCCAAATTATGGATGGTTAATTAAGGATTTAAATGAGGGCGATCCAATAGGATATAGAGTTGAATATAACAATTGGTTTTATGTTTTTGGCGTTGAATATTCACCAAAACTTGAGGTAATCTTAATAATGGAGTCAAACTTTATTTTTAACCCATTCCTATTAACTTTCTTTATTAACATTGTTAATATTCAAAAGTTTCAAATACGATTTAATAAAATAAAAAATTAAGTTAAAAACTACATATATTTAAACGAAAAAACTTTAAAGTAGATTTTAATGAAAATATGTTAGAAAGTGGAGGTTTAAAATAAATGTCAATTGTTTATCCTTTACCGGTTTGTTATTATGTACCTTATCAACCACCAGCCTATATTATTCATCCACCTTATCGAAGCTATTTATGCCCATATTGCGGTCATCCATTAATTTGGTTACCATCCAATCATTGGTATTGTCCCTATCATGGAATAATATCTAAATGGAGATTTCGATTTATATAATAGATTTAAACTCTTTTTTTAAAAGAAATAAAAAAAGTAAACTTTTTATTTAATATATCTCTTCTAATTTAAACTTAACAATCAAAAATTAAAGTTTTGAAAATAATAAAAACTAATTTTTCTTTTTGGAGGAGAAAAATAAATGAGAGTTTTAGCTTCAATAGTTTCAGCTGGTTTATCAAAGTTTGGTAAGCTTGATGGATTATATGCTAGAGAGATATTTGCTGAAGCTGCTAAGGAAGCTTTCGAAAATTGTCCAAATTTAAATCCAAAAAAGGATATAGAAGCTTTGTTTATTGGGCAAATGAGTGAATCCTATGAGCGGCAAGGTCATGCAGGTCCATTAATGTTGAATTGGAGTGGATTAAATGGTATTCCAGCTTTTAGAGTTGAAAGTGCTTGCGCCTCCTCCAGTGTTGCTTTAAGGGTTGGTATTATGGCGATAATGTCAGGTATGTATAATATAGTTATGGTTGGTGGAGTGGAAAAGATGACTCATTTACCTACTTCAAGCAATATGGAGATTTTAGCTTCAGCTTCAGATTTTCCTTTTGAACAATGGCATGGAGCAACTTTTCCCTCTCTTTTTGCTTTAATGGCTACAGCTCATATGCATGAATATGGAACTACAGAAGAGCAAATGGCTTTGGTTGCTGTTAAAAACCATGAAAATGCTTTATTTAATCCTAAAGCTCATATGCAAAAAAAGATAACTGTTCAAGATGTTTTATCTTCTAAAATTGTTTCTTGGCCTCTAAAACTTTATGATTGCTCTTTAATTTCTGATGGTGCAAGCTGCGTTATTTTAACTAAACCTGATTTAGCTAAAAAGTTTACAGACACACCTATAAACATAATAGCTTCAACTCAAGCTCAAGATGTGTTAAATATATTTGAGAGAGAAAGTTTAACAACATTAAATTCAGTAAAATTAGCTGCTAAAGAAGCTTTTAAAATATCTAGATTAACACCTAAAGATATTGATGTAGCTGAGGTTCACGATTGTTTTACAATAGCTGAAATAATAGCTTATGAAGATTTAGGTTTTTGCGAAAAAGGTTTAGGAGGAAAATTTATTGAGGATGGTGAAACAAAAATTGGAGGAAAAATACCCGTGAATACTAGTGGAGGATTGAAAGCTAAGGGGCATCCCGTAGGTGCAACAGGCATTGCACAAATATATGAAATATACCTTCAATTAATCGGGGAAGCTGGAAAAAGACAGGTAAATGGAGCAGAAATAGGATTAACCTGCAACTTAGGAGGTTCAGGTGCAACAGCAACAGTAAATATTCTTAAAAGAGGTGATTAAATTGAGTGTTATTTCAATAGAGCAATTTTATGAATTTTGTTCTCAAGGAAAATTAATGGGAGTTAAATGCGGAGAATGCAATGCTTTATATAGTATACCAAAATCCTTTTGTCTTAAATGCGGTTCTAAAAAATTATTTTGGACACCCCTTAAAGGAATTGGAAAATTAATTTCATATACAATAGTTCATGTTCCACATCCTAAATTTCAAAATGAAGCACCATATATTTTAGGGGTTATAAAACTTGAAGAGGGAGTTAAACTTTTAGCAAGAATTAAAAATGTAAAGCCTGAAGAAATAAAAGTTGGAATGCCTCTTAAAGTTGATTTTGAAAAAACAGAAGGTGAAGCTTGGCCTAACTGGGTTAGATACTTTTTTAAACCTCTTTAAAACCGAAAACAATATCTTATAGAAATTAGAAATAAAAACTTATTATAATGGGGAGAGGAAAATGGAGGAGGAAATTGGAAAAGTAGTAAATTATTATTCTAAAATTGGTGTAGCAGCTATAGAAATAACAAGTGGAGAATTAAAAATTGGAGATAAAATAAGGTTTAAGGGAGCAACCACCGATTTTACACAAAAAATTGAATCTATGCAAATCGAAAAGAAACCTGTAGAAAAAGCTTCTGCAGGATCATCCGTAGGAATAAAAGTAAACAATAAAGTTAGAGTAAATGATAAAGTATATAAAATTATCGAGTAAAAACTCCTTTAAGTTATCTCTAAAGTTGAGAAACAAAATTTTCTACAGTTTCCTTAATTTTAAACCACTCTAATCTACTATGAATTATAAATTTTTGATTTCTTTTCCATTTCCCATTTTTATTTAACCAAACATAAAGAGCAACCTGTTTTCTTCCAAAAGAATCTATTAACACTATAGCAGACCACCACTTCCCAGTTTTATAAAGCGTAAAACTTTTTAAAACCTTTAATTTTTCAGAAACAGGTAATTCTTCTTCCATATCTTAAATTCTCCCTAATGCTGCTTCATAGTTTATTATTTAAAAAAAGCTTAAAAAGTAAAAGTTTTTCTATACAATTCATATTTCTAAAAGACTATTTTAAACAATTCAATTATAAACCTAAAAGAGTTTTCAAGAAACACTAAAAATAGTTTTTAATGCAAAAATCTATATGTAAAGTAAATCAAAATAAGCTTAAAGAAAAGATTTTATATGGTGGACCGGGCGGGATTTGAACCCGCGACCTCCCGCATGCCAAGCGGACGATTTAGTAGCATTTTTAATGCTCATACCAGGCTGATCTACCGGCCCTTTCCTAACCTATTGCTTTAACGCTTCTTAAATAAAAATTTTATTTTTCAAGATTTTAACTCTTTTATTATTTTTAAGCAACTTTCAATATTTTAAAGTTTTAAAGGGGAATATTCATTTATTTTGAGTTTGAAAACTCATTAAAATTTATATTAAACGAAAATAGAAAAATTTTTAATTAGTATAGTGCTATTATTAAATTGGTGCCGAGGTAGCTCAGCCTGGGAGAGCACCCGGCTGAAGTCTATTAAGCCGGAAACCGGGCTGACGGTGAAAACCGGCCCAATCGCGCGTTCAAAACCTCTATGGGGAAAATCGCGCCCTCGGCACCACCTTAATAAACATAAAAGTTTTAAAGAAGAATAAGTTAATCATTTTTTAAGCGGCCGTAGTCCAGCCTGGTCTAAGACGTCGGCCTGCCACGCCGGTGACCCGGGTTCAAATCCCGGCGGCCGCACCAAACAATTAAATGGAATTAGCTTTATTTTTTAGTTGTCTCTTAAAATAAAGGGTGTAAAATTTTAATTTTTAATTAAGCATTATTAACCTCCTCCTAATAAGGGGACCCACCTAAAATCCAAATTGATTTGTTTTACATCAATTAAACTGAAGTTAACAGCTTCTTCATTTCGTTTTAAATAAAATTTAAATGGTGGATTTTAAAGCTTTCAATAGTGATGATAGATAATGGTTCAGAATTTAGAAAGATCAGATGCTGATAGGGTTTTAAACTGGGTTTTACCGAATGATGAAGAAATTTTAACTTTACCTGTTGAAGAGCTTCTTTTACGTTTAAAATCTTCATTAAATGGGCTTTCTTCTGAAGAAGTTGAAAAGCGGCTTAAAACGTTTGGTTATAATGAACTCGCTAAGAAAAAGAAAAAAGCAGTTATTATTAGTTTCCTTTCTCATTTTAAAAGTCCATTGGTAATAATTCTTCTTGTTGCTGGATTAATTTCAGGCTTTCTTGGAGAAATTGTTAACGCATCTATAATATTCATTATAGTGCTGCTTAGCATACTCTTAGACTTTTATCAAGAATCTAAAGCTGAAAAGGCAGCTGAAATGCTAAAGCAGAAGGTAGCAACAACAGCTACAGTTTTAAGGGATGGAGTTAAAAAAGAAGTTAAGCTTGCAGAAATCGTTCCTGGAGACATTGTATACCTTTCAGCAGGTGATATTGTACCTGCAGATGCTCGGGTTATAAATGCAAAAGATTTATTTGTAAATCAATCCGCGCTAACTGGTGAACCTTTTCCTATTGAGAAGACTGGCTTACCATTGAAATCTTATGATCCATCAATAACTGAATGGAACAACTATCTTTTTATGGGCACTTCAGTTGTGAGTGGAACAGCAACAGCTGTTGTTGTGAAAACTGGGAACTTAACAGAGTACGGGAAAATTGCGAAGAGGCTTGTAGAAAGGGAAGCTGAAACAGAGTTCCAGAGAGGTATTCGAAGTTTCGGTTATATGATAATGCAAGTAACTTTCCTTCTTGTTATATTTGTGTTTTTTGTTAACGCTCTTTACAAGCGAGGCATTCTTGATTCACTTCTTTTTTCTGTAGCTTTGGCTGTAGGCTTAACACCGGAGCTTTTACCAATGATAATTTCAATAAACCTTTCTAAAGGAGCTATGTTGATGGCTAAAAAAGATGTTATTGTAAAACGCTTAGCAAGCATACAAAATTTTGGAAGCATGGATGTTTTGTGCACTGACAAAACTGGAACTTTAACAGAAAATCAAATAAAACTTGTTCTCCACGTGGATCTTAACGGTAATGAAAGTGAAAAAGTATTTATATATTCATATCTTAACAGTTATTATCAAACAGGATTAAAAAATCCTCTTGATGAAGCTATATTAAAATTTAGAAGTGTAAATGTAAGGGATTATAGAAAAATTGATGAAGTACCCTTTGATTTTGTTCGTAAACGTCTCTCCATAGTTGTTGAACATCAAAATCAACGTTTCATGCTTACGAAAGGTGCTCCTGAAGAAGTTTCTAAGATTTGCTCTTTCTATGAAGTTGGAGATATTATAGCGGACATAACAGATGAAACACTTCGAAAAATTGAGCAAAAATATATTGAACTTAGTGTTGAAGGCTATAGGGTTTTAGCTGTAGCCTATAAGTGTTTAAAAGAAGATAAACCTGTATACACGGTAAATGATGAGAAGGATATGGTGTTTTTAGGTTTTATAGCTTTCCTTGATCCACCAAAAGAAACCGCAAGAGAAGCTGTAAAACTTCTTAAAAACGCTAATATAGAATTAAAGATTCTTACAGGAGACAACGAGTTGGTAACAAGGAAAGTTTGCGAGTATTTGGGTTTCGAGATAAAAGGGGTCGTTACCGGAAGCGAGATTGCTCAAATGCATGACGATTCCCTAGCAAGGATCGTTGAAGAAGCTAATGTTTTCTGCAGAGTAACACCAGCTCAAAAAAATAGAATAATAAATGCTTTAAAAAACAATGGGCATGTAGTTGGTTTTTTGGGAGATGGAATAAATGATGCACCTTCACTAAAAGCGGCAGATGTCGGCATATCAGTGGAGAATGCGGTTGATGTTGCAAAGGAATCTGCAGATATAATCCTTTTACAAAACGATTTAACGGTACTTCATGATGGAGTTTTAGAAGGTAGAAAAACTTTCGGCAACACTATGAAGTATATTATGATGGGTGTAAGCTCAAATTTTGGAAACATGTTTAGCGTTGCTGGAGCTTCATTATTCCTGCCGTTTCTACCAATGCTGCCAATACAAATATTGCTTAACAATCTTCTTTATGATTTTTCTCAATCGATGATTCCTACAGATGAAGTTGATCAAGAATATATCGAAAAACCTAAAAGGTTGGACATACATTTCATCAGATGGTTTATGGTATGTTTAGGGCCTGTAAGCTCCCTTTTCGATTTCCTAACATTCTTTATAATGCTTTTCATTTTTAAAGCTTCTGAATCGCTATTTCAAACAGCCTGGTTTATTGAATCTCTAGCTTCGCAAATCCTTGTAGTTTTCGTTATTAGAACAAGGAAATCTCCATTCTGGAAAAGCAAGCCAAGTCGCCTCCTACTTCTAACCAGCATGGCAGTATTAACGTTTGCATTGATATTGCCTTTTACTCCCTTAGGAGTGATTTTCCAATTTGTGAAACCTCCAACAACCTTCTATGTAGCATTAGCTGTTATTCTTGGCGCATACCTAACCCTAGCTGAAATTGTTAAAAGCAAGTTTTATAGAAGGCATGGTTATCGACTAGAACAAATTCTTATTCCACCTAAAAAAATTGGACTCTATCTTCCAAAAACCACAATAGTTATCCAAAATGTTATAGCTGTAATCTGTTTATTCCCAGAAGACCAAATAACAGTCGATTCTCTTTTGAAAGATCTTGCAAGAAGCATAGAGTATCCTCTTGATTACTCCCAAATTGGCCATATAATTCAATATTTAAAGCGTGCAGGACTCATAAGCTTTGATTGGCGTCAAAGAATAATTAAACGGGAAAAACCATTAAAAGAATATGTGATGAAACAATTAATGGCTAGTGAATTATGGCCAAAAATAGTTCAAAACTGGTATAAAATCGGCAGAACTATTAAAGAAAAATATGGAAAAGTAAACCCAGAATATCAAGAATTCGCTTTATAAAATTCTCCAGAAACTATGAAAAACATATCATTCTATCTTTTTATTATTCATTATATTGTTTCTAGTTAATGCATTAATAAACAATTTATACTTCATTCTTCATCTCTATTCATTTAAAAAGGAAGAATAAGGAGGCTTTCTCACTTCAGAAGTTATATATTTAACCTCAAAATATAATAGTTTAATGCAGCCGCAATTGTAACCCATACAATATATGGGATGAGTAGTATAGCAGCAGCTTTGCTTATCTTAAAAACTTTCACTATAGTAAAAAGTATTGCTATCCATAAAACAATTATTTCAATGAAACCGTAGAAAGGGCTTCTTAAGCCAAAGAAAAGAAGACCATAAACCATTTAGAAATAATTGAATAGCAAAAATGAATAAAGTTCGTTTCAGCTTTTTTTCTTTTCCTTTAATCAAGATTAAAAAAGAGATAAACCCATTAATAAATATAGGGTTGTCCAAACAGGGGCGAAAAGCCAGTTTGGAGGTGTAAATTTAGGTTTTACAAGTTGTGAATACCATATAGAGATGGATGAAGATGTAAACAGCGCGCCTATTGCTCCTACCGCTTGACATAAGATAATTGATAAAATAAGCTTCATTAAGTTTTTCTGAGTTTTAAGAATATTGCTTCCCATACATTATCACTTTCAATAATAAATTTATTCTATAAGCATATTTATTTCTTTCCAAATAAATTTAAATGGTTGAAAACACATAATTTTTAATTAAGCTTCTTCAAAATCAACCATGAAGTTATAGAGTATAAAAGGAATAAAAATGACGCTATCCAAAAAGTAATTATATAACCAAATTTTTCAGTTATTAATCCAGCAAGTATAAGCGATGGAATCATAATTAAATTTGATGGTGCATGCAAATACGCTATAGTTATAGCAACATTACTTTGTCCTTTAACTGTTTGAGCTATTAAAGATTCCCAAGTAATATAGCTTAATGAGTCTCCTAAGCCCATTATTAAAACAATAAATGAAGCTAACCAACTTTTAGATAAAGGAAGTGTAATAACAGCTGGAATATAAAGAAAGCTTTGAGCAAAAATAACATATTTAATATGTATTTTTCCATATAATGTTAATGGAAGAAGAATTGCACCTGTAGCATTATATAAAGCAAGAATTAAACCTACACTTAAATAATCAAAACCTATGGAATTTAAGTAAATTGGTAGAATAAAGCTTGAAGCTATTGTGGATGCAGCCATATAAAAAGCCATAACCAAAGCTGTTCGCCAAACTTTAAAACTAACTTTTCTTACATCAAGATTTTTAAAAAGCATAGTTAAAGTTAATTTTTCTTTTTTAAAATCTAAATCAAGCATGTTTGCTGGAATAAAAATTAAAATTGATAAAACTATTAACAATATAAAAACCAATTGAAAACTTGTTTTAAGCAATAAATAACCTGAAATTAAAACGCCTATAGCAAATGATAAAGATCTAATGAAGAGAAGCATAGATGTAACCATTTGAGGCTCCTTATTATTAGCGAAGGTATAAGCTGCATTTCTATTAACAGCCCAAAGAGAGCTTTCCTTTAATCCTTGAAGCCCTTTTGCAATAGCATAAAGAAAAGGAGAATTTGAGATCGCGTATACTATAGCTGAAGAAAAATTTCCTAAAGCATTAATATTAAAAAATTTTTTATATCCAACTTTTTCAGCTGCAGAAGCAAAAATTAATCTGCTAACGAGAAAAACTACTGGAAAAATTGAAAAAATAAAGCCTATAATTGAAAGACTAATATTTCGTTTTATTAGCAATAATGGAATTATTAACATATAAGCTCCTGAAATAAACGCGTCAAAAACATTAAGTATTATTAACTTACGCATTTATAAGCACCATTATTCAAAGCAAAAGTTAAATGAAAGATTTTACTTGATTATATATCAAAAAACTAAATTAAAACTCCATTATGCAGTAAACTGAATTTTTGCATTTTTCTTTAAAGCCATGCCTAATTCAGCCCAAATAGCCTTAATTATAGCGCATGGTACAACACATGGAGTACATCCTGGCATAACTTCACCTAATTTATTATACACTATGTTTTGATTAAAAGATTTAACAGCCTCCATCCTACTTATATTTGAACCAATAGCAGCAGCCAATTTTTTAATGAAGCTACAATTGGTTTGAATCTCAAGAAGTAAGGAATCACTTGAAGTTTTTGAAACCTTTATCAATGTTTTATATCCACAGTTATCATCAAATACTTCAACTATTGATGCCAAAAAGTTTTCCCCCATTTATAATTTCATGAAATGCAAAAACAGTTTATTAAATTCACGGTTTAATTTAAACTTTTAATTTAGCTCCTTATTTCTTAATTTCTTATAAAGGAAAAAATTAAATTAATTTTTATTTGATTATCGCCAAAATCGGATTTAATTATTTTTTGATTTATTAACCCCCTTAACCTTATTTCAGGAATAACAGGTAAAGCTAAAAAAACATTTGAATAAGGAACTCATTTAATTTTATTCCAAGGTTTTTGACACTCATTAACTTTTTTATACTCAACGCAAACTTTTTCGAAAATTTTAAACTCATTAATTCAGCTATATTTAATTTTAATGAAGATAAAATTCTCCTATTTTTTGCAACAATTAATTCTTCATCAATTTCTTTAATTTTCTTCACATTATCATGAGCTATTGTTGAAACTAATGCTCCATCATTTAAATTAGATCCTTAACAAACCCCTTATACCACCTGATTTTTCATATCTTTCAACAACAGTAACTTTAACTTCATTTACTTTTTTTAATTTATTCCTTATTCATTTTTTAACTTAATTTTTATTTATGAAAAAGCTTTTGAACCTAAGGTAAATGTAATTCCAGCTAAAAAAGCTACAGCAATTATTGATGCTTGAAAGCTTCCAGTAACATCAATTAAAAACCCAAATATTACTGGCATAATAAATGGTCCAATATTTCCAAGCGATGATGCAACTCCTGTAACGCTTCCTGCATAAGGAGATAATTGTTTATCTTCAGCTGGCATAGTTAAGCTAATTGTAAGCATGCTTATACTTGTAAACCCTGCAAGAAAAAGGCATAAACTTAAAATCGGTATAGGTGCATAAATTAAAGTTATAATTGAGAAAAAACTTATCAACCCTAAAGAGGCAATAAAAACCTTTCTATTTTTAATTTTATCTAAAATTAATCCTGCGATTGGTCCAGCGATAAAAAATCCTAAGGGTAAAAAGGATGAGAAAGCTTTATTGAAACCTTTCATTTCTAAGACTTTAGGCATCCAAGTTGCTAAAGTATCATATGTGCCCATGGAGGCAATTAAAAAAAGAGTTAAAACCCAAACCTGTTTAATTTTAAAAAGCTTTATAAAATCCTCAAGTTTAATGGTAGCGTTGCTTTTTAAATTGCTTTTCGCGAAAATCCACCAAAAAACGCTTAAAATAAAAGCTATGCAACCATAACTCAATAGTATAGTTCTCCAATTCATTAATTCAAGCAAATAAGATGTAAACCCTAATGCTGTAGCGTTACCTACAGCAAAACCTGAAATATAAATGCCTGTTGAAAAACCAAGTTTTCCGGAGCTCCACTCCCTTACTAGCAGAGGTAAACAAGGCAAAACTACAGCTAATCCAACTCCAAGAAGGAATTGAGAAAAAAGAAGCTGAATATAGTTTTGAGACAAAGCTCTCATTATAGCTGAAGCAGCAGAAAACGGTAAAGCTAATCTTAAAATTTTAACATAACCTATTCTATCGCTTATAACGCCCCAAAACAATCTAAAAATAATAAGGCTTATCATTGCAGCTGAAAATATAAAACCGAAGCTGGCATAAGATAAATTCATTTCCCTCATAATTATTGAAGCCATAGGCGCTGTAGCAAATAATAAAAGATGAAGAAGAAAAGCAATTATAAATGAAAAAGAAATCATGATCCATTTACGTTTTTTATTCATAAAATTCTTCACTTTATTAATGTTGATTCAATAAAAGCTTTAAAAGATTTAGCTTTTTCACTTTCATAAATTAATATTGCTATACTTAAAGCTCCAAAAATAAATTGCATAATAAAAGAGGCTTTAACCCAATCGTTAAACAAAAGCAATTTATTAAAGCTTTTTTTAGTAAAAGGCATGAAAACTGGATTATAAAGATGATGTAAAGAATCTATTAAAACATGGGAAAAAGAGCTTAAAACGCTTAGAATATAATCCTTAAAATTTAACTTTATTATAAAATCTTTAATTGAATAACTAAAATTAAATATCTTTTTAATTAAGAAAAGTGAAAAAGGAGTTAAAAACAAAGCTAATATTGGATCTATTGTTAAGGAAGCTAAAAAACTATGAAGAAAACCTCTATTATAGGGTGGTAAATAACCAATGAAAAACATGGCCATTACCTCTAAATCTTGAATTGTTGAAGATAAAATCAGATATAAAAAACATGAGCTTTTAAATCGTTTATGAAGAAAATATGGTATAGTATAATGGAAAATTGTGAAAACCATGCATTATCACTTCTCTTTTATTTTACTATCCTAAACGCTTCTTTAAAGATTTATTTATAATTAAAGTTGCAAAACATCAAAAATTTAATTTACCCAAGTTAAAAGAGGAAAATTTTTAATAAAGAAAAAATTTAATTAAATTTCAACTAAATTTCTTATTTGAGGGGAATTTAAATTGAAAACTCAAGATATTCAAAAGGTTTTAGAAAAAATAGTTAATGGAGTGGCAATAGTTACATCAAAAAAGGAAAAAGAAATAAATGGTTTAACTGTAGCTTGGATGACTCAAGCCTCTTTTAATCCACCATTGGTACTTATAAGCGTTGGAAAAGAAAGGTATACTCGTGAATTCATTGATGAATCAAAAGTTTTCGCTATTAACATTCTTTCTGAAAAACAAAAAGATTTAGCTAAACTTTTCGGTCTTTATTCAGGAAGAAATAAAAATAAATTTAGCGGGATAGAATATGAAATTAAAAAAACAGGTTCACCAATATTAAAAAATTGCATAGCCTACTTAGATTGTAAAGTTATTAAATCGATAGATGTAGGAGATCACATCATTTATATAGGAGAAATTTTAGAGGCTGAAATAAAAAGTAATGAAAAACCTTTAATTTATAATCCTCAAGATTACTTCTAAAAACTGGTAAAAAATGTTTTTTCCTATTTTTTAGGGAAAAGCTTTTATATTAGATCGTGTAAAAATAGTAGGTTACATTTTTAAATTTAGGAGGGACTGAAGTTTCCATCTAAAGGGTTATTCAGGGAAGCTTCTTTATATAAACTTAACTACTAAAACTTTTTCAGAAAAAATTTTAGCTAAGGAATTTGCTGAAAAATATCTTGGCGGTTTAGGTTTTGCTTCTAGGCTTTTATATGATGAGGTAGCTAAGCATGCTGATCCTTTAAGTCCTGAAAATTGCTTAATTATTGCACCAGGATTGCTTGTTAATTCAGGTATTCCAACTGCTTCAAAAACTGTTTTTGCTGCTAAAAGCCCTTTAACAATGGGTTTTGGCAGAGCGGTGGCTGGAGCTTCGCTTGGTGTCTCCCTAAAAAAAGCAGGTTACGATGCATTAATTATTAAAGGAAAAAGCGAATTTCCAACAATTTTATCGATAAACAATAATGAAGTTTCATTTGATGATGGTTCAAAACTTTGGGGGTTAAATATTAGAGAAGCTAATAAGGAATTAAAAGCTCATTATGAAGGATTTGCCACAGCTGTTATAGGTCCAGCAGGAGAACATCTTTCTAAAATAGCTTCAATAGATTGTGAAGAAAGGCAAGCTGCTAGAACAGGTTTAGGTGCAGTTATGGGCTCTAAAAATTTAAAGGCTATAGTTGTTAAAGGGGATAAAGAAATTGAATATGCTGATTTAAGCCTACTTAAAAAACTTATTAAAAAATGGTCTAAAGTATTAAAGGAGCATCCTGCATCAATATTAGATTTAAAATATGGTACAGCAGAATTTTACGAATGGGTAAACCTAGAGAAAGGAGTGTTTCCATCTAGAAATTGGCAACAAGGCTATTTCCAAAAAAGCTATGATAAATTAAATATTAGTAATAATGAAAAATCAAAGCTTGATCCATATTATTGGGCTCCTAAATATACATTTAAAAATAGGGCTTGTCCAGGATGTAATAAACCATGCGGTAGAATATTTAAGGTTAATGAAGGAAAATATGCTGGTTTAGAAGTAGATGGTTTAGAGTATGAAGTTATATATGCTTTAGGTGCTAGTTTAGAAATAGATGATCCTGAAGCTGTAGCCTACCTTAATTTAATATGCGATTTGCTTGGTTTAGATGCTATTTCAGCCGGGTTAACCTTAGCTTGGGCTATGGAAGCAAATGAAAAAGGATTGCTAAATAATGAAGAATTTAAGGATTTAAAGTTTGGTAATGTAACTGCTGCAGCTGAAGCTTTAAAGAAAATGGCTTATAAAAAAGGTGAAATCGGTAATTTATTAAGTGATGGAAGCAAAATTGCAAGCGAAAAATTGGGTAAAAACTCAAGTAAATTTGCTATGCACTCTAAAGGATTAGAGCTTCCAGCTTATGATGTTAGAGGATTAAAAGGGGTTGCATTAGCTTTTGCAGTTTCTGTTAGAGGAGGATGCCATTTAACAGGTGTTGTTTATGGAACTGAACTTTCTGGAAAATGGTGGAAATTCTCTAATGTTGATAGATTCTCTTCTAAAGAGAAGGGTTTTGAAGTTAAAATTCACGAAGATATTATGACTGTTTACGATATTTTAGGAATATGTAAATTTTCAAGACATATGTTCTTTATTGAGGGTTTACCAGAGCTAGTTGTTGCCACTACAGGATTTAACACTTCAATTTCTTCTCTTCTTACTGTTGGTGAAAGAGTTTACAATGTTCAAAGAGCTTTTAATGCAAGAGAAGGATTTACTAGAAAAAATGATACTTTACCTGAAAGAGTTTTTTCCGATCCAATTCCAGAAGGAAAATCTAAAGGAAGCGTTTTAACTAAAGAAGAGTTTGAAAATATGCTTAATGAATACTATGCTGCTAGAGGCTGGTCAATGAATGGAATTCCAACAAAAGCAAAATTAACAGCTTTAGATCTACTTGATATAGCTGAGGAAGTAGGTGTATAAACTTCATATTTCATTAATTCTTATTTATGAAAGATTTTTAGGAAAACCCAAAGAAAATAACCTAAACCAATTATAATCAAAATTGGTGAAGTAATAAAGGTTAAACCATTTTTTTCATAAATATAAATTAAAAATTTAGGTAATCTTAAGTTTTCAAAAGATATTTTACTTGAATAATTAATTAAATAGGTTAAAATTATTAAGGTTAAACCTAAAAGAATAAACATTAATCCTAAAAAGGCTAGAAGCTTCAAGGTTTTTAAACCCCATTTTAAAATTTAATTAAAAGCGTTTATTTTAAAGTTTTCTTAATAACCCAATTTAAATTTGATTGCTTACTCTTCTTTATTTAATTTAAACTGAAAAATAAAAAACTTGTTTTAAAATCCTAAATGTTTTTAATTTTCTTTTAAAAATGGAAAAACTTAAAACTAAAATTTTAGAAATTAAAAAGAATAATTGTCTTCTGGTTAGAAAAAGGGTAAAAGCTAAAATGAAGATGAAAAATTTAGTTTTAATGCTATTTGCGACATTAATTTTTATAAACATTATGTTGCCATTTGCTTCTTCTCAAGTAATTTCATCAAAACCTGTTACTTTATTTGCTGTTTATAATGAAGCCTTAAAGGTTTATGAAGGAAAAATTTTAACTTCAACCCCAAAATGGGGTGAAACAAAAATTTCTAACGCTTCTATTGGAGAAATATTTACTTTACATCCACCTTTAGGTTTTGATCTAGAAATTTCAGGTGTGATATTTTTTAAGGCATGGTTAAAAGCTGATACAACTGTATTTGGAAAATTAAGCTTCATTCTTTCACAAATTTCGCCAACTGGTGAAGAAGAAGAGATTGTAAAAACAGAGCAATTTTTAGCTTTATCTAATAAACCGGATGAATATTCAGCAGCAATAGCAGGGGTAAAATATACTATTAAAAAGGGATATAGAATTCAATATAAAATTCAATTTGTTTCATATGAAGGAAAATCTAAAACTTACTTGCTTTGGAACAGCAATAAAAATCCAACTTATATAGTTTTACCATGTATAAACCATTTAAAAATAGATTTAACAATTTTAGATTCAGCTGGAAAACCTAAAACATTTTTTTCAATTAATGAAACAGGAGAGCAAGCATCGGTTTTAATTCAAGCTAATGTTTCAGATCCTTTTGCAATTGAAGATGTTAATTCAGCTTCTATTTCAATAATAAATTCTAAGGGTGAAACTTTATTAAAGGATCAACCTCTTTTTATGAAAAGTTTCGGTTCAACAATTTATTCAGCAATTTATGAAGCAAATGCAACTTTTTTAATGGATGCGTATAGAATAATATTTAAAGCTATAGATTCTTCAAGAAATGTTTATCCTATTGAAAAAATGGTTTATGTAGGTTATTCTTATTTAACAACGTTAATTGTTAAAGATAATAATAACGAACCTTTATCGAACGCTACCTTGATTATTCAAGCCATCGGTTTTCAATCCATTTCAGAATTAACAAATCATGATGGGGAAGCATCTTTAGTATTACCTTCCTCAAGCATTGTTGGAGCTTATAATTTAACAGTTTATTGGCGTAATAAACCTGTATTAAATGAAAAAATTTTAATAAATGAAAGCAAAGTAATAAAATTGAAAACGCATGTATATTCTTTAAAAGTAAGACCTATTATTTATGGTTTACCACTATTTAATGCTAAAGTAAGCTTAATTGAAAATTCAACTCCTATAGAGGTTAAATCTTCATCATTACTTGGTGTAGCTGTATTTGATAAAATTCCAGCCGGAACCTATTCTTTAAAAATTTCATTCTTTAATTATGAAAAAACTGTTAACATTTCTTTAGAAAAAACTGAAGAAATAATTGTTCCTGTTGAAATACCTATTTTAGGGAAGATACCATATTTCATTATAATTTTTGCAGCAGCTTCATTAACTTTCTATATTGTTAAAAGAAGAAAAAAACTTTATCCAAAACCTTTTTCATTTATTAACAAAATTGTTGAAGGGGGCTTTCCTGAACAAGCTACAGTTATGATTTTAGGTCCACCAGGTTCAGGAAAAACAGTTTTAATGGAAAATTTAGCTTATGAAAGTTTAAAGAAAAATAAAAAATGCATATATATAGTTAATAATGAGTTTCCATCGAAAATTAGAGAAAACATGAGGAGCATAGGATTAAACCTTAAAGAGTTTGAGGAAAAAGGGCATTTTGTATTTATAGATTGTTATTCAGGGTTGGCTGGTAAAAAATCTGAAGAAAAACATTTTATTTCTTCACCAACAGATTTAACAAGTTTAGCAACAGAAATTTCAGTTATTCTTAATAAACTTAATGAAAACGTTGATGTATATATGGATTCTCCAGCTTCCCTTTTAGCTTCAATTAAACCTGAAACAATAATTTCTTTTATTCATGCAACAGGAGCTAAAGTTAAGGGTGAAGGGGGAAAATTCTGTTTTACAATGAGTCCAGTAATATCAAAAGAGGCTTTAACCAAAATTGATGAAGCTTCAGATTGCATTATAGAGCTTCAAGTAATCGAACCTAAACAAGAAAGAAAACTTAGAATTAGAAAAGTTAAGGGAAGGAAACATTCCTTTAAATGGTTTAAATTCTCCATTGAACCTGGAAAAGGAATAGTTTTCTATATTAAATCGATGAAGGTTTAAATACTATATCTCTTGGAAAAACTTCTATTCCATTTGATGTTATTTTATAAGGTCTAATTTGAGAATCATGATCTATTCCACGCATTTTCTCGATTTGAATAGCTCTAATAACATTTCCTTCATGAATTATTGAATGAAGCAATATAACTCCCTGTGATAAAAACTCCTCTATTTGAAAAGATCTTTCAAGCATAGTTGTTTTAAGCTCTGAAGTTATAATAGATGTGCATCCAGCATTTGTTAAAGCATCAAAAAAAGCTAGAAAAGCTCGTCTTCTTTTATATGGTTTTTCATACCTTAAAGTTAATGCCGTTATAGGATCTACAGCTATTCTTTGAATATCTTCTTCTTTAACCATTTTTTGAATAGTAACTATCAATTTTTTTAAAGTTAACTTTGATGGTATAAATAGATTTTCTTGAATAAAGCCAGTTGATTCCTCAATTTTTTTTGGTCGCTTAAAAGGTGTTGCATCAAGTAAAAATAATTTTCCTTCACTTTCAAGTTTATCTATATCCCAACCTAATGAAGACATATTCATTTTAACTTGCTCTGGATTTTCATCTAAAGTTATGTATAATCCTCTTTCTCCAGCTTCAGCTCCAGCTTTTAAAAATTGCATAGCAAAAATTGTTTTTCCTGAGCCTGGACCACCCACAATCAAAATACATCTTCCTTTTGGAAAACCTCCCTTAAGCAATTCATCTAAACCTTTAATTCCTGTAGGTACCCTTTCCATAGCAAACACCAATCTATATAAAAATTTACTGCAAAACTTATTAAAAAAGCCTTCTTTATCTTCTTTAAAATTTGAAGCAAGCAAAGCTTTATATCAAAGCTAATTATAAGCCTTAAATATTTCCATGATTAATGATTTTTAAGCAAAATCAATTAAAAAATAAAAAGATTATAGAATGATTTGGAGGAAGCTCCTTGAATTTAACTGCACAGCAAATTTTGTTAAGTTTATCTACAGTTTTATCCATTCTTTTTTTCCCTTATGGTTTAAACTTTTATGTTTTAATGCAAAAAGCTCAAAATTATAAACTTCCAAAAATTGAAAAATGGAGCAAAAAACCCGTTACAATTCAGCTTCCAATATTTAATGAAAAATATGTTGTTGAACGTTTAATGAAAGCATGTATAGCAATAGCTGATCATTATGGAAAGGATTTAGTTCAAATTCTTCTTTTAGATGATTCTACTGATGAAACAACGGAAATCGTTAGGAAAACTGCTGAAAAATATAAAATGTTAGGGTATGATGTTGATGTTATTCATCGTTTTAATAGGGAAGGATTTAAAGCAGGAGCTCTTCAAAACGCTTTAAAATATACTAAGCATCCTTTTATAGCTATTTTTGATGCTGATTTTGTTCCTCCACCTGACTTTTTAGATAAGGTAATGCCTTATTTTGAAGATGAAAAACTTGGAATAGCCCAATGCCGATGGACACATTTAAATAGAGATTATAATGCTACAACTAAGGCTATAGCTATAGGTTATGATGGTCATCATATAGTTGAGCAAGCAGGTAGAACAGCAGCAAACTTTCTTTTAAATTTTAATGGTTCAGCGGGAGTTTTAAGAAGAAGCGCTTTAGAAGAAGCTGGTGGATGGCAATCTGATACTTTAGCTGAAGATTTAGATGCCAGCTATAGAATGCAACTTAAAGGTTGGAAAGCCATCTATTTAAGAGATGTAACATGTCCAGCTGAAATTCCACCTACAATTCCAGCCGTAAAAAGACAGCAAAGCAGATGGGCTAGAGGCTCCATTAGAGTTTTTAGAAAACTTTTTATAGATATTTTAAAAAGCAAAACTCTTTCTTTCGAGCAGAAAATTGAAGCTTTAATTCATTTATCCTATTATTCTGTTCATCCATTAATGTTTTCAGCTTTTCTGATAGCTTTAATTGCAGCTATCTTTGATATTAGATTGGTAAATTTAACTTTATTTATTGAAACTATGGTTACTCCAAGCGGAGCTGCACCTTCAACTCAAAGTTTAAACTTTATACCATATCTTAAAAGGTTTATTGATGAAGCTTGGAACGCAGCTATTTCAATGCCTCATTGGATAGTATTAAATATAATGATTTTCTTCTGCGCTATTTCAATGTGGATTTTTTATGCTTATACCTTAAAGCTTCAAGGAATAAAAATTAAATCTCAAGCTAAAGCTTTAGCTTCTTTAGCTTTAATAGGTTTTGGAATAAGCTTAAGCAATACTATAGCTGTTCTTCAAGGTTTATTTGGTAAAACACCTGGAAGCTTTGCGAGAACACCAAAATATAGAATAGAAAAAGTAACGGATACTTGGCGCGATAAAAAATATCAAATAGGAGTTAATAAAATGGTTTTTCTTGAAGTTTTACTTGGTTTAATTGGTTTAACAGCTATATTTAAAGCTTTTTTAAATAGCAACTTTGGAATAATCCCTATATTAGCAGTTTATGTAATAGCATATTTTTATGTAGCTTTATTAACTAAAAAGGAAGCTGCAATCAAAGGATCGGATTAACTTGAAAAACATAAAAGGAAAAGCTTTAACAGTTGCAGGTGGATTAATTGTTTTTCTTATAGCCTTAATAATTAGATTATGGCATTTATATGAAATGCCAATAGATAGGCTTGGGGAAAGCTATCATAGATGGTTAATAAGTGTTTTAACTTTAGAAAATAACTGGGTTTATACAGATTTTAAACCTTCACCAAACATGACGATTGTTTGGCTTCCATTTCCATTTTACCTAACAGCTTTTTTAATGTTTTTATTAAATTCAAAAACAATATTGATTCCTAGAGGATTAAGTATAATCTTTGGTTCTTTAAGCTCTCTTTTAATTTATTTTTTAGCTAAAAAAATTTATGGTTCAAAATGGCATGGAATAATTGGAGGTTTAGTTTTAGCTTTTCAACCTTGGCATATTGATTTTTCAACTTTAGCTGTTGCAGAATCTATTTCAAGTTTTTTAACTTTAACCGCAACGTTTTCTTTGTTAAGCAATAAACGAAAAACCTTTATTTTAACCTCAATTTTAGCCATGCTAACTTCTTATGAAGCTTGGGTTATAGTTATTCCAGAAGCTTTAATAAGCTTTCTTTATTTTAAATGGAAGCAAAAACGATTGTATGCACCGCTTTTTTTAATGATTTTAAGCTGGTTTTTATGGAGTTTTATTCAAACAAAAAATCCTATTGCTTGGATTTTATCAATTCTTTATACAATGTTTCCTTATGGTTGGAAATTACATTTAGCTAACCCTTCAGAACTTTTGTTTTATATTAACCTTCTTTTAGTTTCAACCTTTTTTGTTTTCTTTTTAAGCATAATTTTTGGTGTTTTAAGATGTTTTGAAACAAGAGTTGTTTCAGCTGTAATTCTACTTTATGTATTATATTTTACTTTAGTTAGGTATGTTGGGTTAGAATTTGGTGATCCAGCTAGATTAATAACTTTAATGCCTTTAATGGCTTTTTTAACTCCTTCAGCTTTTCCAAAATTTAAAGGTGGAGTTATAAAACGTTTCTTTTTAGTTTTAAGTTTAATTTTAATTTTAATTATTCCATACTATTCTCAAGCATGGCTTTTTCCAAAAAAAGTTTATGTTGTAATGCCAGATTATAGAGCGGGATTAGCTTTAAAATATAGCTATTCAAATGGAAAAATTCTTTCTGATTTTCCAACAGTAATTTATTATTCAGGCATAAATCCAAAAAACTTTTTAAGTTACGAAAATTTAAGATGGTATTTAACCATGCGTGACGATTATAAACTTAAAGATTGGATTAAAGAAAATAATATTAAATTTTTGGTTGTGGAAAATACAAGCTTTACGATAGCTCATAAATTGTTTCCTGAATTAGCTCTTGGAGAAAAAATTGTTCATAAAGGAGAGTTAACCTTTAAATTAATTTATGAAGATACTTCTAAAGCTGGGTATTGGGAGCATGACTATAACGTTCCAAACGTTTACATATATGAAGTTGAATTTTAAAAAGCAAATTGCATATTTAAGCTTAATTTTTCTTATAGCTTTTCTATTTAGAGTTTATAGATTAAATCTTATGGGAATAGATTATTATGGAGATACTTATCATCATTGGTTAATTAGTTATTTAACAGCCAAAAACAATTTTATTTATACTGATTTTAAGCTTAAAACCATGAATTTAGTTTGGCTTCCCCTATACCATTATTTAATAGCTTTCTTAATGAGTTTAACTGGAATTTGGAATGTTTCAATTCTTCATTGGTTTAATATAATTTTAGGTTCATTAACATGCATGCTTATCTATATTTTAATGTTACAAATAAGCAATAATGATTATTTAGGTTTTTTTGCAGGCTTATCTTTAGCTATACAACCTTGGTTTATTGAGTTAAATGTTTTAGGGTTAACTGAAACTTTAACAGTTTTCTTTTTAATTTTAACTTTAATATTTTATTTTCGTTTTAATCTTCATTTTCTTCCAGTGATTATAGGGTTATTTATGCTAACTCGTTATGAAGCATGGTTTTTCTCAGGCTTTCTAGTTTTAACTTTACTTTTTCAAAAAAAGAAAAAAGCTTTTTTTAATTGTTTTTTATCGATGATCTTAATTTTTTTAATTTGGTGTTTATGGAGTTATATTAATGTTTTAGATCCTTTAGCTTGGTTTAAAATGCAGAAAAACATGGTTGAATGGGATTGGACTTATATTTATGGAAAACCAAGCTTAAACTTAAAAAGAATAATTGAATACCCTAAGTTAATTATGAATGTTACATCTAATCTTTTTCTTTTAGGGTTGATTTCCGGAGTTTTAAATTTTAAAAAAAGGGGAGTCCGCTTAATTTTTATATTAACAATTTTTTATGCAATGCTTTTATCTATTCAATTTTGTTTAGGCAAAATTCTTCTTCATGCAAGGCATACAATATATTTTTTGCCTTTAACCTCAATTCTTTATACACATCTGTTTTTAAATAAAAGAAAAAACCTAATGAATAAAGCTGTTTTACTATTAATAGTTCTTATTCCAACAGTTTCATTAAATTCAATGATAACTATTAAATCAAGCAAATCTCTTGAAGTTAAGGCTGGAGAAGCTTTAAAAAATATTTATGATGGAGGATTTGTAATTTCTGATAGCCCAACCATAATCTATTTTAGCGATATTCCACCAGAAAAATTTTATTCAACAAATAATCTTTTTTGGTATAAAAATTCTTGGAATAAAACTGAATTGCAAAATTGGCTTTTAAACCATAATGTAAAATATATAGTTTGGGAAAACGTTTCTTATTCAGCTTCTTGGTGGCTTTTTCCAGAGCTTAAAGAAAATCGCATCTTAAAATTTAACAATATTACATTAGTTGAGGTATTCAATGAAAAAGAATATTCTTTAAATATTAAAATCTTCAAAGTTATTTATGAGCATTAAAAAAGAAAGTGAACTATGAGGATTTTAAAATGGCAACTTCTATAAAGTTAACTCAGCAATTAAAGGAGAGCCTAAATAAACTTAAAAGTGTTTGCATTGAATTATGCAAAAATTATGAAATAAAGGGAGCTTGTTTTTACGGTTCTAGAATTTGCGGTTATGCTAAAGAAAATAGCGATTATAACATTCTTTTAATTTTAAAAAATTATGAGGAAGGATTAAGATGCGATTATAAATTTATTGATTCAATTAATGCCTCTATACTTATTGTTGATGATGAGCTTTTTGAGCTTGATGTTAAAAAAGGAGTTTTAGGAGAGTTTATTGCTGGAAGAATTTTAACTCCTTATCTTCCATTTATAAATGAAATGTATCTTTATGAAATGGAAGTGAACTTAAAAAAAAGAATTGTTGAAGAAGAAATTGAAGAATTAATTTTAGAGTATGGAGAGCTTTCTAGAGGTTTAATAATTAAACCAGAATACTTTATTATTTCAAGATTAAAAAAAAGGGCGAAAGTTTATCCACCTTTAAGATACAATTATACAAACTTGTTTAGAGAAGATTTAAGAGAAGAAAACTTAAGTTTAATGAAAAGAGGTTTTTTAGAAGCATTAAAACTTTTAGAAAATCAAATTGTTAATTTAAATGGGGAAAATGTTACAATCGCGCAAAATTATATAGATAAGGTTTTATCAAGAAAAATTGTTAAAAAAGTTGTTAACATAGCTAAATTTAGTCAAAGAGCGATTTATTCATATTTGATTCAAGGAAGAGCTGGAAGAATAAGTTTAGAGTTAATGGCTAAAGAGTTAACCTCAAAGCTTATCAAGGGCTTAACTATTTCAACATCGAAGTTTCTTTTAGAAGATCCTAAAAACTATCTTTATCTTAAAACTGAAGTGGGATTAATTAATTTAAATGAAAGCTCATCTATTATTGATGCTTTGAAAGATTTTTTCCCAAACACACCTATAACTGTTAAACCTTTAGGCGGTGTCTTAAATGAAGTTTATTTAATAACTGCTGGACAAAAAAAGTTTGTTGCTAAAAAGTATTCAGATTGGTTTGGATTTAAATGGTTTACCCTTAATTTAGTAGCTTTAGGAACAAAAGTTTTTTCTCTTTCAGGAAAAGCTCGATTAGCAAATGAATATGGAATAACCCAACTTTTACTTACTCATAATATTCCAATACAAAAAATTATTTTTGTAAATTTATCAAAAAAGCTTTTGGTTAAAGAATATGTTGAAGGCATTGTTTTTTCTGAATTAATTAAAACTTTTCTTAAAAAAGATAATCTTTCTGAAGAAGAAGCTCAAGCTTCAATTAAACTTGGAGAAGCTTTAGGTAAAATTCACTCTTTAAACATTGCTATAGGTGATACTAAACCTGAAAATATACTTTTAACAAATAAAGGTGAAGTTATTCCTCTTGATCTTGAACAATCTAAAAAAGGAGGAGATTTAGCTTGGGATATTGCTGAGCTATTATATTATTCTGGACACTACTGCTTAAATGTTACAATTGGATTAAAAAAGTTTGTTGAAAACTTTATTAAGGGATATGTAAAATTTGGTAATTCAATAAATTTAAAGAAAGCTGGAGGACTAAACTATACTAAAGTTTTTTCTTTTTGGACATCCGCACCAGTAATATGGATGATTTCCTCAATCCTAAAAAAGCAACTTAATACATTGGAAAAATAATCTTTCCTTCAATTGGAATTTCAGATTTGCATTTGGGACATTTATTATCCAAAGTTAAATTGCATCGAATAAGCCTATTCATGAATCTTTCCATAAGTTTAAAACCGCATGTAGGACAATAAGTATTTTCTAAAGGATGCCCTGGAACATTCCCTAAGTAAGGAAATTTTATTCCAGCAGATTTAGCAATTTTATAAGCATTTTCTAAAGAGGATAATTTAGTTGGTGGATTAAAAAACTTATAAGCTGGAAAATATCGTGTAAAATGAATTGGTGTATCTACACCTAACTCTTTAACATGCTTTTCAACAATATTAGTGATGGATGCTTCATCATCATTTACACCTGAAATAATTAAATTCACTATTTCAACATGAATACCCATGTTTTTAGCTACTTTAGCATTTCTCCAAACAATTTCAGAATTTACTCCTCCACAGTAATTTTTATAAACTAACTCATCCCCTTTTACATCTATCTTAAGACCTGTTAATCCATTTTCCTTTAAAATTTTTAAAGCTTCAATACTCATATATCCATTTGAAACAAAACAACAATAAAGGCCTTTAGCTTTCCCAAGTTTAAAGCATTCTATAGCTGATTCAAAAAATAAAGTTGGTTCTTGAAAACTAATGCATAAACCTTGATTTCTAAGCTTTAAAGCTTTATTAACAAGTTCACTAGGAGAAATAAAATATTTCATTTCAAGTTTTGGTGGGCTTCTTGATAAACTATAATTTTGGCACCAAGGACAATTAAAGTTGCATGACCATGTAGAAAAAGTTAAAGCTGTTGAACCAGGCCAATAATGAAAAAATGGTTTAACTTCAATTGGTCTGCTTTCTAAAGCGCTTACATTTCCATAAACCAACGTATATAATTTACCATTTATATTCATTCTAGTTTTGCAAAAACCTCTTTCCATCAAATTTATTATACATTTTCGCTCGCAAAGCAAACATTTAACTTTTTCACCTTTTAATTTTTCATAAAGAAAAGCTTCTTTAACCATTGGTAAATTAATAAGTTTTAAACCCTCCTCCATAATATCTCTTCTCTTTAAAACCTATTTTAAACATAAATATTTTCGCTTTCACTATAAAGATTTAACAATTGCAAAAAGCGTTAACAAAACCTCTATATATACAACATAATAATAAATTTAATAATAGGTTTTTGATATAATTTGCTTTATCATTAATTCAATTACATACATCATCATAAAGAGATGTTGAAATGAAGAATAAAATCAGCGTTTTCATACCAGTTTATAAAGAATCTAAATTGTTACCTGACCTGTTAAATAAGCTTATAAACCAAAATATTGAAAAAGAAATTTTTGTTATTATAGATGAACCATCTGAAAACTCTTTAAAAATTTTAAACGAATTTCATGAAAAAATAAAATTTATAATTAATAAAGAAAGAATTGGTAAAGTAAATGCTTTAAATAAAGCAGTAGTAGATGCTTCTGGTGAAATTCTACTTTTTCTTGATGCTGATGTTGAAATTCCTAACGATAAAAGATTTCTTGAAAAAATTTTAATTGAAGCCGAAAAAGCTGATATTATTGATATAAAAAAAGAGGTTATTAAAGACAGTTTCCTAGCTAAAATGACATATTATGAATACGTTAGCTTTAATATATGCTCATGGTTAACAAGTAAATTTGTTAAAAAGAGTCCAGCTATAAATGGTGCAGCTTTTGCCATAAGAAAAAATGTTTTTGAAAGCTTAAATGGATTTAGGAAAGTTATAAGCGAGGATTTAGATTTAGCTACAAGAGCTTTCCTTAACGATTATAAATTTGCTTATACTAATGAAGTTAAAGTTTACAATCATGTTCATTCAAGTTGGAGAAGATGGATAATTCAAAGAAGAAGATGGAGCATAGGTGCCGCTTTATGGTTTAAAGAATGGTTTAAAAAATTAGTAAAAAAATGCATTAAAAAACCTCAAGTGTTTATTTCAGCTTTATTCCTTCTTTATCCCTCCTCAATTATACCAATTATAAATCTTTTTTCATTAAATTTACCAATTTATAATTTAACTTCAGCACCTTTTCATTTTCTCTCTATTTTATCTTTATTCTTAACAATAAAATTTAATTTCGCATTGTTAATTTTGCTATTAATAAATTTAGGAATAAATTTTATTCAAAACTTTTTCGCTTCAATAATTTCATTTTCATTTTTCGCATTTTTATTCCTTATTTTTTCAAGAAAGCTTGGTTTTAAGTTTAAGCTTCATGAATTCATTATTTATTATTTTTTCTATTCATTTATAAGCCTTTCAATTATGGTTGCTGAATTAATTAAGGTGTTTGTTTTTAATAGAAAAAATGGAAATTTAGATTGGGAGGTTTAAATAAAGAAAATTATTTTTTATAATCGTTGCATTAAAAAGAATGAGAAAAATTGCGTAAGGCTAGCTAGCTTAATTCAAACTTTTAAAATATTTGTTACTAGTAAAGTAATCAATAATTAATGGGTTTAAGCTTAAAAATAAACGAAAAGTTAAAATAGGGAGATAAATAAAAAATTTAAATTGCAGCTTATGAATGGTTGAAAATAATGCCACTTAAAGCTAAACTTAATATTGATTTTTTTAAATTAAATAAGAAAAAATTTTTGTTTAAAACATTTTTAAAAGAGGTTTTCTATAATGAGTGAAAAACAAAAATATTGTAGCCCCAGCTGCGAGTTTTTTCGATGCGGTAGAAAAGCTTTACTTTTTAAAAGCAAAATAGCTTGGTGCAAATTTGCAGATGATGCCTGCGATGTTAAAACATGCAAATTTGCTGGCTGCGTTAGAAACAAGCTTTTCCCAAATGGTTTATGCGGGTTATTTGTTAAACCAAAAATTATTGAGCCCAAACCTGAAGAAATGCTAAAACCTATAAAGGCTTCAGGTAAACTTATTCAAAAGCTTAAGGAAAGAGAACTTTATTAAACCTCTAAAAAATTGAATGATAAAAACATTTCATTTCTTTTTTGCAAGAGGGAGAAAAAATTTGAAGCATTAATTTATTTTTAATTATTTGTGGGATTCAGCTTGGATTCAACTTTTATAACTGCCAGCAAGTAAATTACTATCCAAATTATAAAAAGAACTTCACCTATACTTTCATGGAAAATTTTCAAATCTACAGCTGAATAAAGTATGGCTAACACTATTAAATAGATTCTAAATATGTTCATGAAGAATGTTCCTAAAGCACCTAGACTTACATAAACAATTTTTCTCTTAATTGAAGCATTTAATTTAATCATTAAAATTGAAATAATTAAACTGTAAATTAGTAAGCTGAAAACTCCTGCGCATGGCCAATTGACTTCTAAAATCACAAATCTTTCTTTACCCATAACATTTAAATAATTTCCTTTAACGTAAATCCAAGGCGGCTCTCTAGCTTCAAAAAGATTAGTTAAAACTTTCACATTTGAAACTTTAAGAAGTAAAATAACAGTGTTCATTATGAATGGAACTAAACCAGCTAAAAATCCTATAGATTGATATGGAAAGAAAACATCAAGCAAAAGAATTAAAGCTGAACCTATACAATAAATTATTGGTGTAACAATTAACTTTAAAACTTTAATATTAAAAAGAGATGTTAAAAAAGCAATTAAAAAAATTGCGAAAACTATATAATCCCAAAGCCAAACCCAGCTTGGTAAACCCCCTTCAACAGCAAAGCTTTTCCCATAGTTAAATAAGAAAGTTTGAAGATTAAATTTGTAAATTGCTATAAAATAAATTGAAAGAAAAGAAATGCTTAAAGCAAAACCTAAAATCTTTCTTTTAGTTAAATTTAATTTAAGCTCATTTCGAGCATCATACCATTCCATAACTAAAAAGAAAAGAGCGAAAAGAAGCCCTCCACGCCCTTCATTCCAACCTAAAGTAAATGAATGAAAATCAAAAATTAAAACTGTTATTAAGGGTGAAAGAGCAACAACTAAAAAAATATCTTTATTTATTGAATGCAGCTTTTGATTTAAAAAAGCTTTAAAACTTTTTTTTATTAAAGTCATTTTTAAACCTTCAGCATTTGCCTTATAAAGATTTAAAATATTAATTTTATGTAGTTTTTTAACTTATTATTTTTCTAGCAAATGTTATATATCCTGTATGCCCAATCATTCTTGTGAATGGTCTAGTTTTCCCAGCTTCAACCCTTAACTCTCTTACTAAGCATTCTACAGTAGATAAATCAATAAAACCTGTTTTTTTTAGGGTTTCAACAGTTTTTTCAGCTTGATTTATTGTTGGAGAAAAAGAAGCTAAAACTCCCCCATTTTTTAAAGCTTCATAAGCTTTAGGAATAATTTCCCATGGTTCGCTAACATCTATAACTATTGCATCAACATTTTTTTCCAAAAAACCATTTTTTGCATTTCTTTTTCTAATTATTACATAATTTAATAAACCTGCTTTTTCTAAATTTCTTTTAGCAGATTCAATAAATCTATCTTCAATTTCATAAGTATAAACAATTCCTGATGGTTTAACAGCATTAGCTAACGCCATTGTTAAAGCACCGCTTCCAGTTCCAGCTTCAACCACTTTTTTCCCTGAGGAAACATCAAGCTTTACAAGAATTAAACCAATATCCTTAGGGTAAATAATTTGCGTAGGCCTTTCAGCATGCATAATAAAATCATATAGAGTAGGTTTTAAAACCCAAAAATAAGCTTTTAAACTACTTTCAATTTTTTCTCCAAATCTTCGATTAATTAATTCACCAAGCTTTATAATTCCTTTATGTGTATGAAACTCTTTTTTCTCTAAAACCTTAACAAGCCACTTTCTTTTTTCATCAAAATAAAGAAGAACATAGTCGCCTTCATGAATTACCTCTTCCATTTCCATCAATTAATTTCCTCCTTAAAAATTAATTTTTGAAATAAATTCTTCAGCTTCCCTTTTTTTAACAAATTTAACCTTAAGGGAAACGCCATTGTTTAACTCTATTTTAAGAAAACCAAAATTTAAACGAATAATTATTAATAAAAAATCTAATAGTAAAATTGAAGTTAAAAAAGCAATTATTACATTTTTAAAGCTTGATAAAATTTTCCCATAAAAACCATTAATGAAAATTAATAAAAAAATAAGAAATATAAAGAAACAAACAATAGGTGGAATAATGCTTTTTGCTGAAAATTCTATAAGCTTCACTTCTTCTAAAGAAAAAATTAATTCATTTTTAATTAAAGAAATTATTTCTAACCTAGGTTTAATAATTAATTTTCCATTTAAAAAAATTATTTTAAAGTTTAATCCATTGCATTCAACTTTCATTTCCATCATAATTTAAAAAGCTTTTTATTATTATAAAGGATTTCATCAAAAACTTTTTAGCTTAAATAATACTCAAACATAAAACTAATTAAAATGCTTAAATAGAGAGGTAAAAAAATGTCAAAAAAATTTAAAATTGAAGAATCTATTCCTAAACATAAACATTGCATAATTTGCGGAGCAGCTATATCTGTTGATAAAGAGTTTTGCAGTGAAAAATGCGAAGAGCAATATAATAAAATGGTTAAAAGAAGAAAATATTCGCTTTGGATTATGATGCTTATTTTCCCAGCAATGTTTTTAATTTTATTACTTTTATCGCCTAGAAGATAAATTTAAAAAAGCTCAGTAATAGTTAAGTAAGCTGCAGCAATAATAAATGGAAGAAAGGCTATGGGATGCCACCACATAATCATTCCTGAAGCAAGCATAATAAAAACCATAATTAAACTTATTTTTCCCTGAGTTGTTTTTGGAGTTAACTCATCAAGTTTAAACCCAAGCTTTTCAGCTATAAAACCAATTGCAAAAATGCTTCCTAAAATTATTAATGCATGAAAGAAGGTTGCTGGAAGCAAGGCCGCTCCAATAGGCTTACCAGTAGCAGGATAAGGTAAAGGTATTCCTTCATAAAATAATGGAGTTAAAAATTTTTCTAATAAAGCAGCTATACCAACTATAATTAAAACTGAAATTGCTAAAGCTAATTTCTTATTAACCATTTTTAACTCCCATTTTAAAATATTGAAACTAGTTATTATTTTTTTCCTTCTTTTAAAGTTTTATCCACTTTTATAGGGAAATAAAAATAAAATATTTATGCTACAATTGCAATAAGCATAACGAAAATTTATATTTTCCCTTAAAAATTAAAAAGAAAACAAGTTCATCAATTTTGTTTAAGTCTTAAGCATTATATTTGGAAGCTTAAAATTAGTAATAAATAGCTTTAATTTTTGAAAATTACCTAAATTTTTGGTGCGGCCGCCGGGATTTGAACCCGGGTCGTTGGCTTGGGAGACCAATGTCCTAGACCAGGCTAGACTACGGCCGCTTAATAAAATAACAAAAGTTTTATTTTCAATTTTAAATAAATCTTGTTATTAAATAAATTTTTTCTTCATCATCATTTTTCAAAGGTTAATATTTAATGCAATAATAATGGTGAAAGATTTTTTGAGGGTTCTTAATTTTTTTGATCCATGGAAAAGTAAATTTTGTTCTTGCCCAATTAAATATAGTGTTTCCCCTTATACTGGATGCTCTCATAAATGTCTTTATTGTTATATCACTTCTTATATCCCTAAAGGTTTTGAAGCTAGAGTTAAAAAGGATTTTCTATTAAAATTAAAGCGAGATATTAAATATGCGGATACATCCTTTTTTGTTTCAATAGCTAACAGTTCTGATCCTTATCAACCTTTAGAGGAAAAAATGAATTTAACTAGAGAGGCTTTAAAACTTTTTTTAAGAAATGGATTTAAAGTTTTAATAATTACTAAATCTAGTTTGGTTTCTAGAGATATAGATATTTTAAAGCTTGGTGGAACAAGTGTAAGCTTAACTATTACTTCTCTTAATGAAGATTTATTGCAAATTCTTGAACCTTATGCTTCTCCACCAAAAGAAAGAATAAATACTTTAAAAACGCTTTCCTCTAATAATATATATTGTTCTGCAAGAATAGATCCTTTAATTCCAGGGTTAAATGATAATTTTGAAGAGCTTAAAGATCTTGTTAAAGAGTTAGCAAATGCAGGTGTTAAACATATTATAGCATCTACTTATAAAGCTAAACCGGATAATTTTCTAAGGTTAATTAATGGTTTTCCCTATTTAAAAAATAAATTAAAGAAACTTTACTTTAAATATGGGGAATTAATTAAAGGTGTAAGATATCTTCCTAAAGCTATTAGGTTTAACCTTCTTTCTAACCTTAAAAATATTGTTGAAAATTATGGATTAACCTTTTCTGTTTGTAGGGAAGGTTTTAAAATGTTAAATTCTGGTGGAAGCTGCGATGGCTCTCATTTAATTACCAATAAGTTTAAATATTATAAAGATAAATTATTAACAGCGTTATGAGGTTGAATTAAATGAATAAAAAAGAGGTTTTAGAAGCTTTAAAAAATGTTTATGATCCTGAAATTCCAGTTTCTGTGCTTGAGCTTGGAATAGTTAAAGAGGAAGATATAAATTTAGATGGTGATAAACCTATAATTCAATTTACTCCAACCTCGCCTTTCTGTCCTATGGGTGGAATCATAGGTGTAATAATAAAATATGCTTTAGAAAAAAAGTTTGGAAAAGAATTTGAAGTTAAAGTTAAACCTGGAACCCATGCTGAAGAAAACTCATTAAACGATATTCTTCAAGATAGAAAAAAATTTGAGGAAACCATAGCTAAATTAAAGGAATCTGGTTTACTTGATGCTTGTTTAACTTCTACCCAATAAAATCTTCTGCTTTTTGAGGTTCAGGAGGTAGACCCTTTCTTTTTCTAATTTCAGTTATTACTTGTTGTTGCATAGATGCGGGTACAGGAGACCATCTTAAAAATTCTAAACCCCAAAATGCTCTTCCAGCTGTAGCGCTTCTTAAAGCTTCAGAAAGATCAAATGTTTCAGCTGTTGGTAATTCACCAACAATATAAGCTAAATGTCCTTTTTGATCCATTGAAATAACTTTTCCTCTTTTTTGAGTTATTATGCTTGTAGCCGCTCCTAAAAGTTCAGGTGGAACCTTAATAGTAATTTTTTGAATAGGCTCTAAAATGCATGGATCCGCTGATAGAAAAGCTGCAAATATAGCTCTTCTAGTCATAGGCATTATTTGGGCTGGTCCTCTATGAACTGGGTCTTCATGAAGAGAAATATCATTTATCTTAACTTTTAACCCTCTAATAGGCTCGTAAGCTAAAGGCCCCTCTTTTAAAGCCCATCTATAACCCGATATAATCATATCTTTAGCTTCCTGCAAATATTGAGCACCTTTAGTTACATCAACTAAAACAGATGTTCCATCAATGCTCCAAACTCCCCTCGCTTCATCAGCAGACCAACCATGATCTCTAAGAATTTTAGCCATTTCATGCTTATCCATATACTCTGATATTTTTCCATCTTTAATTAACTGAATAATCTCTTCTTCTAATGGTTCTACACTAATATAAATCCTGTTATGTTTATTTGGTGATTTGCCTTCAAATGGTCCAGCGCTAGATCGAACACTTTCCCTATACATAACTATAGGTTTTGAAGTGACTATTTCTAAACCTGTTTTTTGAATTAATGTTGTTGCTATTTCAAGATGTAAAGTTCCCATTCCAGAAATTAAATATTCCCCTGTTTCCTCATTAATTGTGGTAACTAAATTTGGATCTTCAATAGAAAGCTTTTTTAAAATATCAACAAGCTTTGGTAAATCTCTACTGTTTTTAGGTTCAACAGCTATTGTAACTACAGGTTCCGTAACATATTTAACGCCTTCAAAAGGAATCATATCTCGGATTGAAGATATTGTTTCTCCAGCTCTAGCTTGATCTAATCCAAGCAAAGCTGGAATGTTTCCTGCATCTAAATATCCTACAACTTCTCTATATGGACCCATATATAAGCAAACTTGTTGAACTCTAGCTTCAGTTCTTGCTCCAACTAAATAAATTTTATCTCCTTCATGAATTGTTCCAGAAAATAATCTTCCAGTAGCTACAACTCCAGCTTGAGGATCAACAACTACGTTTGTAACGCACATAACAATGGGGCCTTCATCATCACAATTTATCATTGCTTGCCCTACTTCGCTATTCAATTCTCCCCTCCAAATCTTTGGTATTCTATATTTTTGAGCTATATGCGGAGCAGGCATAGCTTCAACAGCCATATCTAAAATTGCTTCATGAAGTGGACACTTCTTTTTTAATTCTTCAATATTTCCAGAAGTGTAAGCTTCAACAACATCGCTAAACTTTATTCCTTTAGATTTAGCTATTTTATAAGTGAAACCCCATCGATCTTTAGCTGATCCTAAAGCAACAGTATTATTCATAAAGCTTACTTTCCATTTATCTTTAAATTCAGGTTCTCCATAAAGCTCTATTAATTCATTAAAATCTCTAATTATTCGAGCAACTTTTTCTTGAATTTGCTCTGGTGTTAATTTAAGCTCTTTAATAAGCCTATCCACCTTATTTATATAAAGAACTGGTCTAACTCTTTCTTCAAGAGCCTGTCTAGTTACTGTTTCTGTTTGAACCATAACTTCCTCCACAGCATCAACTACAACAACAGCTCCATCTATAGCTCTAAGAGATCTAGTTACTTTTCCAGAAAAATCCACGTGCCCAGGTGTATCAATTAAATTTATTACATAGGGTTTACCAGCCATTTCATGCAATAAGCTTACATTAGCAGCTTTAATAGTCATTTGCCTTTTTTGTTCTTCCTCCATATAGTCTAAAGCTAAAGCTGTTCCGGCGAGAGAAGGTGATAATAAACCAGCAGCTGCTAATAAAGAATCAGACATAGTGGTTTTCCCATGATCCACATGTGCAATTATCCCAATATATTCCGGGCATAAAAGCTAAATTGCTTTTATGCCTTTCGGATTTGGTTTTTATCCTTAACTATTTTTAAGATTTCAGCTGTAGTTTTGAATCTTGGCAACTTTTAATTTCCCCTCTTTACCTTTCATTAATTAATGAATAATACACTTCCCTTTATATATATTGGAGTTGCAATCGTTTATACTTAAAATATTAAGCGGAAAAAAGATTTAAAAATAAAACTTTCGTAAAAACTTTTCGTTTTTTATAGCGCTATTGCTTTTCACTTTTAATTTCTATAAATACTTTTTCATTTCCTTTAATTGAAACCCCTTTTAATGCTGAAACCATTCCTAAAACCGTTAAACGAATCATTTCCGCTACAAACCTTTGAATTGGAATTTCATTTTCATTTATTATCAATTTAGTTTTAATAAAATGCTTTTCCTCTAAAATTTTACAGTTATTAAAAGAAGCTTTTCCCTCATAAATTTTTAAAGCTAAATCTTTACATGAAAGATAACCGCATTTTTTACAGTTTAACATTGGAAGCTTAATTGTTATTTCAGCTATTTCTTTTTCAAAATTTATAAAATCTAATGTTAACTCAATTAATTTAGAAAGATCCTCTGGAATTTTTAAGGTTTCATTAATTGAATTAAAGGAGCAAAAGCTTATTATTTTCCCTTTAGCTTTTTCATTAAAGCTTTTAACTTCTTGTTCGTTTCTAACACAAATCACTTTAGCTACTTTATCATCATTTAAAAAGTTTTTAAATCCTTCAAAAATAATTACATCAAAATTGTTTAAAGGTTCTAAAAATTTTTCTATTGAAAAAGTTTTAAACCCATTTTTTATAATTAATGCTATTTCGTTTTCAGCTACAGCAGCAACTATTTTTGCTCCTGCCATTTTATGTCTCCAAGTATCTCGACCTTCACTATCCATGGAAAAATTTTTTTCAGAAATATGTTTTACTGTAGCTACCTTAAACCCCTTATTAACTAAAGCTTTAACTAAAGCTTCTACAACAGTTGTTTTTCCAGAGTTTTTATATCCAATAACCGCAATTTTTTGCTTTATTTTATTCATTAAATCTGCGCCTTTTAAATTTTTTATGTATTTTTAATTCATAAAAAAGAAAACATAATAAGAAATGACGTTTTTAAATAAATATTTTAACATTTTATTGCAGATAATTATTAGAGTAAAAGGGAGGGTTTAATAATCGAAAACTTTGCTTTAAACCTTTTTAAGGCTGTTATAGCACTTATAATTGTGATAGATCCTTTAGGAAATATTCCTTTATTTATAGGGTTAACTAAAAATATGAAGAAAAAGGATAAAAAGAAGGCTTTTAATACAGCTACAATCGTTGCTTTCTTTTTGCTTATAATATTTGTAATAACTGGGAAGCATTTGCTTAATTTATTTAATATTTCAATCTATAGTTTTATGATAGCTGGAGGAATCTTATTATTGATAATTTCAATTAAAATTTTAATTTATGGTGAATGGACTGAAAAGGTTATTTCTCCTGAAAATATTGGAGCTGTTCCAATAGCTTTTCCACTTTTAACAGGTCCAGGCGCTATTACAACAGCTATTGTGATACTTCAAACTTCAGGTTTTTTAGCAACTCTTTTTGCAACGATAATAGTTTTCTTTTTTGTTTGGCTTACTCTTCAATTTATTGATGAAATTCATTTAATTTTAGGAAGGGTAGGTTCAACAGTAATCGCTAGGTTAATGGCAATATTTATAGCTGCTATAGCTATTCAATTTATAATTGATGGTATCAACGCATATAGGTAAAAGTTGTAAGCTAAAATTTTGCTTTCCTAACTTCATAAATACTTTTTAATTTGGGGGTTTAAAATTGCTTGTAATTACTAGAGAGAACTTAGAAAAAATAGTTTCTCATGCTATGCGAGAGTTTCCTAATGAAGCTTGCGGAATAATGGCTGGTAAAAAAATTGGAAAGAAAAAAATTGTTGAAAAAATTTATGAAGTGAAAAATAGGTTAAAATCTCCTTTTAGATATGAAATGGATCCTGAAGAGCAATTAAAAGTTTTTCAAGAAGTAGAAAAAAGCTTTCTTGAAATTTTAGGATTTTACCATAGTCACCCGCATTCGAATGCAACTCCATCAGAAATAGATAAATCCTTAGCTTTTTATGAAGGATTCTCATATGTAATTTATTCAATTCCATTAAAAACAATTGCCTCATTCATATGGGATGGAAAAAACTTTAATTTAGAAAAAATAAAGGTTATATAAAAGTTAACTTTTAAAAACTAGTATGAATGGTTTTAATCCTGCATATTCATAAACATTTTTTAATTCCAATATTATTTCATTAATGTTTTTACCATTAATTTTTATTAAATGAGCTTTGCAAAAACAATCTGAAGAACCGAACCTCATTAAAAATTCTCCATTAAAATGTTTAACTATTAAATTGTTAATTAAGCATTCATATGTTTTATTTGATTTTGAAGCCATTGCTGCTATTAATGAAGATTTATTGCTGCTTAATAAATAATCTATATGCCAAAACTTTTTTTTATTTCTTTTCGCATGTCTTTTTATTCTATCCTCTATAGATATTGAGACGCCTGTCCCTGAACCTGTATAAAGGTAAATTCCCTTTTTAAATTTAATTGTTCCTAATGCACCAATTTTTGTTTTAAACTCCTCTTTAACATTTATTATAAGCGTATAAACACCTTTCAATTTCAATCAAACTTTTATTTTATATTTTAAAAAGATAAATTAAAAAGAAGGGGTTTATTATTAATGAAGGCAATTATTTTAGCTGGTGGATATGGAACAAGACTTAGACCTTTAAGCTGTGTTAAACCTAAGCTTTTATTTCCAATTTTAGGAAAACCAATTTTAAAACGTAACCTGGAAGTTTTATCAAAAATTGGAGTTAACGAAGTTATATTAGCAGTTAATTATTTAGCTAAAGAATTAAAAAAGGAAATTGGAAAAAAATATGCTGGAGTAACAATCAAGTATTCTCTTGAAAAAATTGCTTTAGGAACTGGAGGAGCCTTAAAAAAAGCAGAGAAACTAATTGATGAAACCCCATTTTATGTTTTAAATGGAGATATTATATTTGAAGAAAAAATTTCTGAAATTTTAAAGCTTCATAAAGAAAAACATCCAATTGCAACAGTAGCATTACATGAAGTTGAAGATCCAAGCAGATTTGGAGTTGTAAAATTAAATGATGAAATGTTTATTGAGGAATTTATTGAAAAACCTGAATTTCCACCAAGTAAATTAATTAATGCTGGAATCTATCTAGTTGAAAAAGAAATATTCAATTATATAAGGCTTGGAAAAACTTCCTTAGAAAAAGAGGTTTTTCCAATTTTAGCTTCTGAAAAAAAACTTTTAGGTTATAAATATGATGGAATTTGGTTTGATATAGGGAAAATAGAAGACTTTATTAAAGCTAATTTTTCATTTTTAAAAAATTTAACTATTGAAAATAATGTTAAAATTGGGAAAAAAGCAAAGTTAAACCCTCCAGTGTTTATAGGTTCTAAATCTAAAATCAATGGTGAAATTGGACCTTATGCAATAGTTAATAGGGAATGCATTATTAATGAAAATGCTAAAATTTCAAATTCAATATTATTTCAAAAAGTTAAAGTTAAAAAATCTTCAATTATAATAAATTCAATTATTGGAGATGAAGTTTTTATTGATGAAAATGTTGAAATTAATAATTCAATTTTAGCCTCTAAAGTAATTGTTAATAAAGGAGTAAAAATAGTTAATAATGTTAAGATTTGCCCATTTAAAGAAGTTGAAAAGGATATTATTGGTCCAACAACAGTAAGGTGAATTTAATAAAATGGAGAAAAAATTGTTTGGAACAAATGGTGTTAGAGGAATAGTTAATAAAGAATTAACTCCTCAATTAATTTTTGAATTAAGTTTAGCTATAGGAACATTTTTTAAAGGTGGAGAAGTTTTTCTTGGAAGAGATGGAAGAAAAAGCAGTGAATCTCTAGCTTATTTAGTTTCAGCTGGCTTAATGGAAGTTGGAAGCACAGTTTATGATGTTGGAATGCTTCCTACACCTGCTTTACAATGGATTACTAGAAAAAGCAATGTGAATGGAGGAGTTATGATTACCGCAAGCCATAATCCACCTGAATATAATGGAATAAAAGTTATGGATAAAGATGGAATTGAAATTATTAGGGAAAAAGAAGAAATTATAGAAAAAATATATTTTAATAAAGAGTGGAAGCTTTCAGCTTGGGATAAAATAGGGAAAAAAATTAATAAACCATATATGATTGAGGAATATAAAGAATCTATTAAAAGCTTTATTGATGAAGAAAAAATAAGGAATGCAAAGCTTAAAGTTGTGGTTGATCCTGGAAATGGTGTTGGAGCATTAGTAACGCCATATTTACTTAGAGAATTAGGATGCAAAGTTTTAACTATAAATGGAAATATTGATGGAACATTTCCTGGAAGGTTTCCTGAACCATCCCTAGAAAACATTTCAGATTTATGCAATGCTGTTAAAACTTTTAAAGCAGATTTTGGAGTTGCTCATGATGGAGATGCTGATAGAGCAATTTTTGTTGATGAAAATGGTGTTGCCCATTGGGGCGATAGAACATTTGCTTTAATAGAAAAAATTTTTCTAGAAGAAAATCCTGGAGAAACTATTGTAACTCCTGTAAGTTCTTCAAAAATTATAGGTGAAATAGCTCAATTGTATGGTGGAAAAATTGTTTGGACAGAGGTTGGAAGCACAGTTGTTTCTAGAAAAATGCAGGAAATTAATGCTAAGCTTGGTGGAGAAGAAAATGGAGGAATATTTTATGGACCGCATATTCCAGCTAGAGATGGAGCTATGGCAGCAGCTTTAATAGCTAACATTCTAGCTAAAACTAAAAAAACTTTATCTCAGCTTCTTAATGAAATTCCAATTTACTATTCTATAAAAACTAAGGTTGAATGCCCCCATTCAATTAAGCTTAAGGTTCTAGAAATGATTAAAGAAGAAGCTTATGGAGAAAAAGTTGAAACAATAGATGGTGTTAAAATTTGGTTTTCAAATGATAGTTGGGTTTTAATTAGACCTAGCGGTACAGAACCAATTTATAGAGTATTTGTTGAAGCAAAAACTGAGGAGCAAGCTAAAAAACTTGCTTTAGAATATTCAGCTAAAATTAAAGCATTTATTAAAAAGGCTGAAGAAAAATGATTTTAATTTTTCTTTTTTGTTTTTTAGCTTTAAGTTTTATATTAACCTATTTTTTAACTCCATTTATTGCAGATAAAATGAAAAAGTTTAATAAAGTAGGTGTGGACATTCATAAGCTTAATAAACCTTTAATTCCTGAAATGTGCGGTTTAGCTATTTTAACTTCTATTATAATTTCTTCCCTAATCCTATTTTTCTTTAATTTTCTTGAGCAAACAAAGCTTTTTTCCTTTATTTTAACGATTGCTTTTGTTGGTTTAATAGGCATAATAGATGATTTAAAACCTTTAAATCCAAAGTTAAAGCCTGCTTTAACAGCTTTAGCATCCCTTCCAATAATTTTATTTCATAGTTATTATCCTTATCCTTATCTACCATTTATTGGTAAAGTAAGGTTAACAATTCTTTATCCATTGTTAATTCCTTTTGGAATAGCTGTTCCAGCAAATGCAGTTAACATGATGGATATTTTTAATGGAGTTATGCCTGGAACATGCAGTTTAATTTCTTTAACAGCTTTAATAGCTTTGCTTATTTTGGGGCGATGGAATGAAGCTTTTTTACCAGCAATTTTATTAGGTGCATTGCTTGCTTTCTATCTTTACAATAAGTTTCCAGCTAAAGTTTTTTCAGGAGATGTTGGAAGTTTAACTGTTGGAGCAGCTATAGGAGCTATAGCAATTTTAACTAGAATTGAAGTAATAATGATTGTTGCTTTAATGCCTCATATAATGAATGCTTTTTACGGTTTATCCTCAATTGGAAGGCTTTATGAAAGAAGGGAAATAAAATCTAGACCTGTAAAGCTTCTTGAAAATGGAAAATTAGCAGCTAATATTAATGGAGATGCACCAATAACATTAGCTAGGCTTATTTTAATTCAAGAACCTTTAACTGAAAAAGAAGTTTTTAAAATCATAATGTTTCTAACTTTAATTTCTTCGATTTTAGCTATTTTAACCCTATTTTTAACAAGGTGTGTTTCTTGAGAAAGCAGTTAATTTATTTAACTGGAATTTTAATAATTGTTTGGCTTTCAATAATTTTTGGAAGCTATTTTATTGCAGCTTTTTTATTAAAGCTTGCTTTTCCAATTTCTGGTTGGATAGGCACCTTTTTAACAAATATTGCTAGAACAGTTTTAGGGGTTGCTATCGCTATTATATGGATTTATGGATGGAAAAAATTATATACTTTATATTTTAAATGGAATTTAAAAAAATTAAAAACTAAATAAAAATCCAATGGGTTAAATTATTTTTTTGCTTTATTTATTTTAAAATTAAAATTTTTTCTAAAATAATGTTTGTTGGATCCTCCATTTTTAAGGTTAATGCTTTAGCTTTTTGTGAAATTTCCCTTCTAACATTTTTATCTTCAATATATTTTAATGCTAATTTAACTATGTTTTTTGGGTTTAAAGATCTTTTAACCAAACCTTTTTTTATCAAAAATTTTTCAACATAAGTTGGTTTTGATGGAAAACAAGATATTGTTGGCGTTCCAATTAAAGCTGCTTCCGCAGTCATTGTTCCACCTGCTCCTATAAAAACTGAGCTTAAACCAAGCAAACTTGCTCCATCAATAATTTTCTCAGCTATTTTAACATTTTCCACATTTTTAAATTCTTTTTTTAAAAAGAATATTTGTTCTTGATATCGTGGTAAAACAACTATTTGCGCATCTGTTTTTTCAATTAATAAATGAATAACTTTAATTATTGCGCTTTCTTTTTTATTTAAAAGGTAAGCTGCAAAGGATTCTTCAGGTCTAACCGCTATTATAGGTTTATCTTCATTTAAATTAAGCATTGAAAGAACATTTTTATTTATTTTAAAGTTTTTTAACCATGCAATTGGATCTAAAGCATTATAATAAATTATATTTTCTTTTGATATTCCATATTTAACCCAAGCATTTTTAGGAATGACAAAAGGTGTAAACAATTTTTTTGATAATGGAATAGTTAATTTAGAAACGGCTTCTGCATGAGGTGAATCACTAACACAATAATGGGGAATATTTAATCCAAAAGCTACTCTAGAAGCTTCTACAGAAGAAAAAGATATGGCTATGTCAGGAGAAATTTTTTTAATTAAAGCAGCTAAATTAATTATTCTTTCAACGCTTGATATCAATTTTTTATAAAGATCTTTTCCACCATGTTTTCCAACAACTTTAGCTTTTAATCCTTTAGCCTTTATTAACTGGTTAACTTCCCTATAACGTCTAGTGGTTTGTATTACTTGATGTCCCTTCTCTTTAAGCTTCAAAGAAAGATTCATAAAAAAGAGAGCTTGTTTAGGTGTTAAAATATCTATCCAAACTTTCATTCTTTTTCACTAGAAAACATTTTATTTAATGCTAAAATATTTTGCATAATATCATAAAGCTTTATAAATTATTGTTTTAATTTAATGAAGCAAAAAGAATTTTACTTTGTTTTTTAGCTTTAAGCTAAAATAAGGTGTAAAAATTAAATGAATTTAAATAATGTAATTGAGCAGATTAAACGTGGAGAATTGCCTATAGCTATTGTTGGATTGGGTTGGATGGGTTTACCTACAGCTTGTCTTTATGCTGAAGCAGGAGCAAAAGTTTTTGGAGTTGACAAAAACGCTAAAGTTGTTAATTCTATAAATAATGGTATTTCACCAATTCCAGAACCTGGTTTACAAAAACTTTTAGAAAGAAACGTTAAACTTGGAAGATTAAAGGCAACGGTAAGCTTTGCTGAAGCTATTCCACAAAGTAAATTCATTTTAGTAATTGTTCCAACAAGCATTAATTTAGAGAAGAAACCTGATTATTCAGCTTTAATTCAATCATGCATTGAGATTGGAAAAGAGTTATCTAAAGACTCATGTATAATTATTGAAAGTACATGTGGACCTACTATAACTGAAAAACTTTTAAAACCAATTTTAGAAAAATTTTCTGGATTAAAAGCTGGTGAAGATTTTGCTCTTGCCTATAGCCCAATAAGAGCTAAAAGTGGAACAGCAATTGAAGATTTACAATCTTACCCTAGAATTGTAGGTGGAATAAATGAAAAAAGTTTAGAGTTAGCTTGCGCAGTTAAATCAATAATAGTTAAAAATAAAATTCTTAAGGCTAAAAATTTAAAAACAGCTGAAGCAGCGAAGCTTTTTGAGGTTATTTATAGGGATGTTAATATAGCTTTAGCAAATGAACTTGCAATTTTATGCGAAAAAATTGGTATAGACTATATTGAAGCTATGAATTTAGCAAATACTCAACCATACTCTCATCTTCATATTCCAAGCATTGGCGTTGGTGGACATTGCTTACCTGTTTATCCATATTTATTAAATGAAAAAGCTGAGGAAGTTGGAGTTAAATTAAAACTAATTAAAACTTCTAGAAAGGTTAATGAGTTTATGCCTAAGCATACATTAAGATTAGCTGCTGAAGCTTTAAAAATATGCAAAAAACCTTTTCGAGGAGCTAAAATAGCTATTTTAGGCATCACTTATAGAGCTAATGTAAAGGAGGTTAGAGGTTCCCCCACATTAGAATTAATTAATATAGCTAAAAAAAGAGGAGCTGAAATAACAGTTTTTGATCCAAAATATAGCTTAAGCGAATTAGAAAACATGGGTTTAAAATCTAAACCTTCAATTCAAATGGTTTTAAATAAAAAAGATTGCGCAATAATCACTGTTGCTCATGATGAATTTAAATCTTTAAAACCTGAAGATTTTCAAGCTTTAATGAATCATCCTGCAGCTATAGTTGATTGCGCTCATATATTAAATCCTGAGGAAATTGAAAAAGTTGGATTAATTTATCGTGGTGTTGGAAGAGGGTTATGGAAGAAATGAAAAAGCTTAAAATAATTGTTGTAGGAGCAGGTTTTTGGGGTAGAAATCATTTAAGAATTTTCTCAGAAATGAAAAAAGTTAAGCTTATAGGCGTATGCGATATTGAAGAATCCAAAGCAAAAACATTTGGTAAAAAATATGGTATTCCATGGTTTACTGATGTTGATGCTGCTTTAAACAAGTTAAGTTTTGATGCTGCTACAATATGTACACCAACAATAACACATGCTGAAATTGCTAAAAAAATTTTAGCTAATGGAAAACATGTTTTAGTAGAGAAACCTATGACAAGCACAGTTGAAGAGGCAAAAGAGTTAATTGCTTTAGCTGAAAAAAACAAAGTTTTTTTAAGTGTGGGATTTATTGAAAGATTTAATCCAGCAATTAAACATTTAAAAAAATTGATTAAGATGGGAAAATTAGGAAAAATAATTCTAATTATAGCAAGAAGAGTGACACGATGGCCTGAAAGAATAGGAGATGTAGGTGTAACTAAAGATTCAGCTATTCATGATATAGATATTATGAGGTTTCTTTTAGAAAAAGAAGTAACATCAGTTTATGCTAAAATAGGATCTTTAAAGCATAAATTTGAAGATTACTCTGAAATAATGATGGGTTTTGAAGGCGGTACCGTTGGTTTTATAGATGCAAATTGGCTTACACCAAGAAAAATCAGAACATTAATTGTAACTGGAAGCGAAGCTACAGCAACTGTAAACTATTTAACTCAAGAGTTGATAATTGAAAATTCTAAATTAACTATTAAACCTAGAATAAATTGGGAGGAACCGCTTTATCTTGAACTTAAAAATTTTGTTGAATCAATTTTAAAAGGTGTTCAACCTGAACCAACAGGTTTAGATGGTTTAAAAGCATTAGAAATTTGCGAAGCTATTATTAACTCTGGAAAAATAAATCAAGCAATTAAACTTTTATAACTGTAAATTTATAAATCTAAATAAGTTATAGAGGTGATCCATTAATTGAAGAAAACGCTTATGGAAATTTTAGCATGCCCAATATGTAAACATTATCCTCTTCAACTTTATATATTTGAGGAGAAAAAAGAGATTGTTGAAGGATTAATTGTATGCGGTTCATGCAAAAGATGGTATCCTATAATTGATGAAATCCCCCATATGCTTCCAGATGAATTAAGAAATAAAGAAGAAGATTTAGCTTTTTTAAGAAAATGGAAAGGTAAGCTTCCTGAAGAAGTAGTTAAAGAGGGAAAACCTTATACGCTTTAAAACCACATTTTTAATTAATATATAAATTTAATTAAATGAAGTAAAACTCAAAAGCTAGAGTTTAATATTTTTATACTTGATGATTAATAATAATATATGAATTAATAACAAATAATTATTAAAGTTAGCCCGGTGGTGTAGTGGACAAGCATTGCGGGCTTTGGACCCGCCGACGGGAGTTCGAATCTCCCCCGGGCTACCAATTTTTCATTAAATCTTTTTTGCTAAAATATTCCATAAAACTAGAAGCAAATAAATGAAGGAAGCAGCTATTATAATTATTTGAGATAAAGATGGAGGCATATGAAAATGAAGGGATTAGCTTTATTAGGGCATATATGTCTTATTATTGGATGTTATTTAGTTGCTTGGGGAATAAATTTATTGCCTATAAGCTCTCCTGAACCAATAGATATACTTACTAAACCTTTATTTTGGGGAATGATTTCAATATTGGGAGGAATATGTGCAAACATGCATTCATGCTGCAGATGCATTAGAAACAAGTGACTAAAGAAAACAAATATTAAATACTCCTCTTAAACTTTTTGTTTAAACTGACGAAAGATTTTTAATGAGAAAATTTATTATAAATCTGCATAGGTTAATTTTTTCTTTTAGCTTTTTCAATTTTGCCGCTATACCTTTCAATTATTAATTTCTTCCCTTGAATTTTAACTAAAACCTTATCATTCTCTTTAAATGGAAAACTTGAATCATCCGTTAGTTTTGTTGAAAGATATATTCTTGGAGATTTATAAAAAACCCCCTTTTTTCTTCCCTTCTTTTTAGCAATAATAAATCTTGTCACAATTTTTTTAACCATTTTTCTCACCTTTACTTATTTCTAAATTTACTTAAGTAAATATTTACGTAATTACTTAAGTAAATTCTACAGTAATAATTTTTCGATTTTTAAAAAATTAACTTTCTTCAATTTCTTATATATTTAAGAATTCATTTTATGATAAAACATTTAAATAAATAATCTTGACTCTTAGACGCTGCTAAACCCGAATTCTTAACCATATAAGATATTGAAGAAAAACCTTTATTTTATAGTAAAAACGATATATTTCAGAATTGGAAAAGTTAAGAAAAGGAACCTTGTAAAAAATTAACTTTTTTATTATTAAATTAATGTTTTAAGAGAAAAATGGCATTCAAACCTAGAAAAAATTAACCTTTAACAAATTTTAAAGATGGAGAAAAAGCGAAATATTAAATAAATGGTAAATAAATTAAATATAAAGGCAAAAATATGTGGGGGAAAAATTATTTCAAAACTTGTATTTCGCCCAATTTCATTAGCATATTTCCTATTAATCCTATTTTTAACTTTGCTATTTATTCCATGGTTAATTTTAACTGGAGGAGTATTTGTAAAACTTTTGCATCTTCCCCCATTATTTACAATATTTATTTTTTTATTTTCACTTTTTGGAAGCTACATAAACATTCCAATTAGAAAGGTTTCTTCATTAGAGCCAATTATAACCGTAAGAGAAATAACATTTTTTGGAGTAAAATGGTATATTCCAGAGTTTAGCATTACACAAAGAAAAACTATTGTTGCTTTAAATGTTGGAGGAGCCCTCATTCCATTATTTATTTCAATTTATCTTTTAATTTTTGTTATACCAAAACTGGAGTTAAATCCTTTAATCACATATATAAAGATACTTATTGCATTAATTATTGTAGCTATAATTGTTCATGCAGTTGCCACTCCAATTAAAGGTTTAGGAATAGCTACACCAGCATTTCTTCCACCCTTCATAACAGCATTAATCTCACTTTTACTTTATCAATTTTATATTCCCTCAAATCCATTTATAATCAGCTATATTTCAGGCAGCCTTGGAACATTAATTGGAGCAGACTTAATGAATTTAAATAAGATTTCAAAGCTTGGAGCATCATTCGTAAGCATTGGTGGAGCAGGAACATTCGATGGCGTTTATTTAACAGGTTTAATAGCCATATTTTTAACATTACTTTTAGTTTAAAAACAAAAAACACCCCTACAATTTATAAAAATGGTTTTAGTTATTATTTAGTTTAATTTTTTATTGTTTTTTGTTTATGTTTTTTGTTTTTGTTTTTTCTACCCTTTATATATTTTTTTGCATGTTAGGGGGTAGCTAACAATAAATTTATAAATAAGCTTAAAATAAGCT